>Ga0208920_1000025_pt1 | contig 151055 bp, 132 predicted proteins | sample 19_taG_FD_184094 | JGI IMG/M metagenome (GOLD analysis project Ga0208920, IMG submission 184094) | Marine viral communities from the Subarctic Pacific Ocean - 19_ETSP_OMZ_AT15317 metaG (SPAdes) (version 2) | ecosystem: Environmental > Aquatic > Marine > Oceanic | place: Pacific Ocean...
GGCGGCATCCTCACTGGATAGCCCCTCTGCAACCGCCCGCCAGAACCGGCATAGATTTTCACGTTGCCAGACTGGCGGCCTTCCTGGTGAGTTTAATTTGTCCCGGGTCGAACGTTCGCATTTTCGTTTGCCTGTTCTTGTCATCTACACCTCCATCAACGGGGTGTTGCGACGACCGGTTGAATCCGCCCAATACACCAGCAGGGACTGGGCGGCGTTTCTGCGGGCCCACAATATCGAACACTCGATGAGCAGGCGCGGAAATTGCCATGACAATGCGCGCGTCCATTGTCCTCGGACCAATGGCGGACAAAGACTTGCCTGAGAGCTTCTTCAACCTGCTCAAACGGGAACGCGTCCGGGAAACTCCAGCTGCCCCTGGGCGCCATTTAAACCCTCCGTTGAAAACTTCCCCGCCGTAGACGCCGACGTTGGCTCCTTCCGCTTCCGATGACCCTCCGGCTTGCAGTTTCCGGTTCTTGGCGCGAGGCTGCGATCGTGGGCGTTCGCTTTTGGGAGAAGCGGCGTGGACAGCATAGTTGGGGGAGGACAGACCGATGGCGGTTGATGCGGGGCGGTTGACGGATTTTGCGACGGCTATTTTGGCGCATGCAGGGAAGGATGCAGGGCGGGCGGCGAAGGTTGCGGCGCGGTTGGTGGGGGCTAATCTGGCGGGGCATGACAGCCACGGGGTGGGGATGATACCCGCCTATGTGGACGGTATTCTTGCAGGGCAGTTGGACGCTGCGGCCGATATCGAGCTGGTGCAGGACAAAGGGCCGTTCCTCTTGGTCGATGGCAACCGTGGCTTTGGCCATATCGTGGCAGAGCAGGCGATGACGTTGGCGATTGATCGTGCGCAGACCCACCATTTCGCGATGCTGTCCTTGCGCAACAGCTTTCACCTTGGGCGGTTGGGCGACTGGGGCATCATGGCGGCGGAGGCGGGGTTTATCTGCATCCTATACGCGAATGTTCAGTCCGCGCGACCGCTCGTGGCACCGTTCGGCGGCAGTGATGCGCGGTTTGTCACGAATCCTTACTGCACGGCGATACCGGCGACCGAAAAGCATCCGATGTTTGTGCTGGATATGGCGACCAGTACCATCGCCATGGGCAAGGCGCGTGTCGCTCAGCTTAGCGGCAAGCCGGCACCCGAAGGGGCGTTGATTGATGCGCAAGGCAATGCCACGCGCGATCCGTCGGTGGTATTTGACGGTGGGGGCGGGGCGTTGACGGCCTTCGGGCAGCATAAAGGGTTCGGGCTCGCCTTGCTGGGGGATATCTTAGGTGGATCGTTCAGCGGGGGCGGGGCCTATGCACCCGAGCGCGAGGTGCCCGACCGGATCGTGAACAACATGATGGCGATCTTGATCGACCCGAATGTCTTTGGTCTTGCGCAAAGCTTTGGTGTGGATGTGGACAGCTATACAGATTGGGTCAAGGCATCCCCCGCGGCGCCCGGAACGGCGGGGGTGCAGTTCCCCGGCGACCCCGAAAGGCGCAGCACGGCAGAGCGATCGGCCAAGGGTATTCCGCTGGATGCAGGCACATTGGCGCAACTGTCGGAGGCGGCGCGCAAGGCGGGTGTTCCCGCGTCAGAACATCTCTGCTCTACCTCTGATTGACGCCACCCTGCGCAATCGCGCCTCTCGCGGTCTTTTGTTGACTCAAGGAAAGGCGCGCTCTTATCCTTTTCCACAGGGCGGAACCACGTTTCACAAGAAAACGGGCCGCTAACCTTGCCGCAAACGCGAATGTTTTGCGCCGCAGGAATTTCTGGGAGGAAGATATGAAAGTATTGAAGACGACGGTCGTGGCATTTGGGTTCACGGCTTCCATGGGGGTCGCGCAGGATCTGGACCTGCCGCGTCAACTGAGCTGGACAGCCTATGACACCGGGTCGGCGGGCTATAATCAGGCCGTGGCAATCGGTGCTGCGTTGCAAGATGCCGCGGGAGTGAACCTGCGCGTACTGCCGGGCAAGAACGACGTGTCGCGCACAGAGCCGCTGCGCCAGGGGCGGGTTGAATTCTCGGCCACGGGTGTGGGCGGTAGTTTTATGGCGCAGGAAGGTGTGTTTGATTTCGGGGCCGAAAACTGGGGCCCGCAGCCGATCCGGGTGCTGCTGGCGAACAACGGCGGCGCGATCAACCTTGCGGTCGGTGTCGCGGGCGATCTGGGGATCGAGACCTATGCCGACCTCAAGGGGAAGCGCGTGTCTTATATCGTTGGTGCCCCTGCGTTGAACGTGAACACCGAAGCCTATCTGGCCTATGGCGGCTTGACCTGGGACGATGTGGAGCGGGTTGATTTCGGGGGGTTCGGGGCCAGTTGGACCGGCCTGATCGAAGGGCAGGTCGATGCGGCTTTTGCGTCGACCAATTCGGGCAAGGCATATGAGGCCGAAGCGGGGCCGCGCGGGCTGTTCTGGCCGCCGATTGATCCCGACGACACCGAGGGTTTCGCCCGCATGCAGGAAATTGCCCCCTTCTTCACGCTGAACAAAGCCAAGGTCGGGGCCACCATCGACGGGACCGACGGCTATCAGGGCGCGGGATATGCCTATCCGGTGCTAACCTCGATTGCGGCCACGGACGAAGCGCTGGTCTATAATATGACCAAGGCGATGGTAGAGCTGTTCCCGAAATATGACGGCAATTCCCCCGGCATCGGTGGCTGGGCGCTGGACAAGCAGAACATGGAATGGGTGGTGCCCTACCACGAAGGGGCGATCCGCTATTTCGAAGAAGTGGGCGCTTGGTCTGACACCGCGCAGGCGCATAACGACAAACTTGTGAAACGCCAAGAAGCGCTGGCCGCGGCATGGGAAGCGACGAAAGCGTCCAACCCCTCTGACTGGGAAGCCGCCTGGTCCGAGGCGCGCCGCAAGGCCTTGGCAGACGGCGGGTTCTCTGTCGTTTTCTAAACCTTTCCAAAGTTCGGGGCGGGCTGGTCATGGTGCCGGCCCGTTCCTGCTGTGCCTCTTACCGGCCCGTACACCCTAATATGAAAGCGTTTTTATGACCGATCCCGATACATCGCGCGCCCCGCAGCCGAAGTTCGAGGAGGTGGCGATTGACGGTGCCACCCCGGCAGAGCGGATCTCGGGGGTGGCACGTTGGGTCGTGGTGATCACGACGCTGCTGTCGCTGGTGCTGGTGGTGAACCAGCTGTTCAACCTTCAGCTTTTCGGGATCGTGCTGATCGACGGGCGGTATCTGTATATCCTCGGGGGGATGTTCCTTGCATTGACGTTCCTGATCTTTCAGGCCCGCGGCGGCAAGGGGGGGGAGCCAACACTGCTGGACTGGGTGCTGTTTGCCGCTTCGGTCGGGACCACGGGCTATCTGGCGCAGACCGCGCAGCAGAACCTGTCGCAGGGGTGGGAATATGCAGCCCCTGAAACGGCGCAATATGTCTCGGTCATATTCTTCTTCCTGATCCTAGAGGCAACGCGGCGGGCAGGGGGGCTGGTGTTGTTCCTGATCGTCACCCTCTTTGCCTTTTACCCGACATTCGCGGGCCACGTGCCGGACCCGTTTTCGGGCTTTCAAAGCACGTTTCTGCAAACGGTACCTTACCATATCTATTCCGCCGAAAGCTCTTTCGGCATTCCTATGAAGGCGTTTGGCGGCGTTGTCATCGGCTTCATCCTGTTCGGCGCGGTGCTGCAACGGACCGGCGGCGGGCAGTTTTTCAATGATCTGGCGCTTGGCCTTGTGGGCGGCTACCGCGGGGGCGCGGCGAAGGTCTCTATCTTTGCCAGCGGCTTTATGGGGTCGATGTCTGGCTCTGTCATTTCGAATGTTTTAACCACGGGGGCGGTGTCGATCCCCGCGATGCGCAAGACCGGATTCTCGGCCAAGACCGCCGCCGCGACAGAGGCCTGCGCCTCGACTGGCGGGGTATTGATGCCGCCGATCATGGGGGCGACGGCCTTTGTCATGGCGTCCTTCCTGTCACGCCCCTATGTCGAAATCGCACTGGCCGCCGCGATCCCCAGCCTGTTGTTTTACTGGGGCCTGTTTGCGCAGATCGACGCCTACTCCGCGAAACGCGGGCTGCGCGGGTTGCCCAAGCCTGACCTTCCGCGCCTGCGTCAGGTGATGATCGAAGGCTGGCCCTATATCTTCGTCTTCGCGCTGCTGCTCTATATGATGATCGGGCTGCGGCAGGAATCCTCTGCGCCCTTCTATGCGACCGCGCTGCTGCTGGTGGTGAACCAGTTCCGCGCCAGCCATCGTCTGAACCTAAGCCGCCTTGGCAATATGATTGTCGGTGTCGGCATGGGACTGTCAGAACTGACCGCGATCCTGCTGGGCGTCGGGCTGATCGTGGGGTCGTTCTCGGCCACGGGGCTGGCGGGCACATTGGTGAACGAGCTGGTGTTTCTGGCCGGCGACAGCACGTTGATCTTGTTGCTGATGGGGGCGATCACCGCCTTTATCTTCGGCATGGGGATGACGGTGACCGCCTGCTATATCTTCCTTGCGGTGGTGCTGGCCCCCGCGCTTGAGGCCGGCGGGCTGAACCAACTGGCAGTGCATCTGTTCATTCTCTACTGGGGCATGGTCAGCTATATCACACCTCCGGTCGCGCTTGGCGCTTTTGCGGCCTCGACCATGGCAGGGTCCAACCCGATTGCCACGGGGTTCGAGGCGATGCGCCTTGGCGGTGTCATCTATATCGCGCCCTTCTTCTTTGTGCTGAACCCTGCGTTGATTGGTCAGGCTCCCGCGTGGGAGGTCGTCGTCGCGCTTGGCTGTGCGATGATCGGGGTGACCCTGATCTCGGCGGCGCTGCAGGGTTACATCAGCCTTGTCGGCCCGATTGAAGGCCGTGGGGCGCTACCGATGCGGGTGGCGCTGTTCTTTGGCGGCGTGCTGATCGCCATGCCGCAGAACGATCTGGCCGGTTTGGGCTACAGCCTGTCCTTTCTCATCGGGGTCGCCCTTTGTGCGCTGCCGATGTTGCGGGCGTGGCAGGCGACCTCCGCTGCGCGCGTCACCCCCTAAGGCGAAGGTGCTGGCGCGCGCTTGTCGCGCGCCTTTCCCCGCAGCCGTGTGCTTGCCGGTTACATTTTAAGCGATCCCGATCTTTGGTGCCAAAAAATGAGGCGCGGCTAGGGGCGTGTCCTGTGACATGCCATTTTTTCTAGCGACTCCGCCACTGCCCTAGGCATCTTGGCCTTGTGCCGACACAGGCAACACCGTCGCACGGCAAGCGATCCTGGCAGATGTAACAAGCCATGCGACGATCACAACAATATGCTGCGCCTCCTGTCTAACGTGCTTGGGGGCCCCGGAAAAGTGCGTTCTGACGCGCGGGGTAGCAGCGCCAACAGGGGATAGAAGATGACAACATTCACCAAACTCGCCGCCTGCGCGACCGCTGCATTGATGGGCTCCACCTCGCTGGTGATGGCGCAGGACTGTGCCGATCCGGTCAAGGTCGGCGTGCTGCACTCGCTGTCGGGGACCATGGCGATTTCCGAGACGACGCTGAAAGACACCATGCTGATGTTGATCGACGCGCAGAACGAAAAGGGTGGCGTATTGGGCTGCGAGATCGAGGCGGTCGTGGTTGACCCTGCCTCCGACTGGCCTTTGTTCGCTGAGAAGGCGCGGGAACTGCTGACCGTGAACGAGGTCGACGTGATCTTTGGCAACTGGACCTCTGTGTCGCGCAAATCCGTGCTGCCCGTGATTGAAGAGCTGAACGGCCTGCTGTTCTACCCCGTGCAATACGAGGGCGAGGAATCATCCAAGAACGTGTTCTACACGGGTGCCGCGCCCAACCAGCAGGCGATCCCTGCGGTTGATTACTTCCTCGAAGAGCTGGGGGTCGAGAAATTCGCCCTGCTCGGGACCGACTATGTCTATCCGCGTACCACCAATAACATTCTGAAATCCTATCTGATGTCCAAGGGCATTGCCGAAGAAGACATCTTTGTGAACTACACCCCGTTTGGCCATTCCGATTGGGCCACGATCGTGGGCGATGTCGTGGCACTGGGCCAGGACGGCAAGCAGGTGGGCGTTGTGTCGACCATCAATGGGGACGCGAACATCGGTTTCTACAAAGAGCTCGCCGCGGCGGATGTGTCGGCGGATGATATCCCCGTCGTTGCCTTCTCGGTGGGCGAGGAAGAGCTGTCGGGGCTCGATACATCGAACCTTGTCGGGCATCTGGCGGCGTGGAACTACTTTATGTCCGCAGACACCCCTGCAAACGCTGAATTCATCGAACAGTGGAAAACATCCATCGGCGACGACAAACGCGTGACCAATGACCCGATGGAGGCGCACTACATCGGCTTCAACATGTGGGTGAATGCGGTTGAACAGGCGGGCACAACCGATGTCGATGCCGTGCGCAGCGCGATGTACGGGCAGACCTTCCCGAACCTGACCGGCGGCACCGCCGAGATGCTGGTGAACCACCACCTGTCCAAACCCGTGCTGATCGGCGAGATCACGGCAGACGGTCAGTTCGACATCATCAGCCAGACCGATCCGGTGCCCGGCGACGCCTGGACAGACTTCCTGCCCGAAAGCGCTGTGCTGACCTCCGATTGGAAAGATCTGGAATGCGGCATGTACAACACCGAAACGGAAACCTGCGTTCAGCTGACCTCTAACTACTGATCCTGAACGCCGGGGCGGGCAGGCCGACTGGCCGCCCCATCACCTTATTTCCCAGACTTACCACAAGGGTTCCCTATGTTCCGCCACCTGTTAATGCTCCTCTGTTGGGTGGGCATCGTGGGAACGGCACAGGCGCAAGATTTGCAGCCCGTGCTTCAAGCTCATGCCGATGAAATTGCCAAACCCTCGCGCAGCTCTGTCTCTGTCGCGCTGGATGATCTGGTTGCCTCCGGTGCGCCGCAGGTCAGCGCGTTTCTTGAACGCTGGCAGGACAAAGGGGTCTGGCAACGCGACGCGGATGGTGTGTTCTTTTTCGGCACCGAGACAGGCGACGCGCTGGCCTTGCGCGATATCGACAGCGATGCGGAAAGCACGGCACCGGCAAGCGGGTTTTCGCAGCTGAAACCCAATGGCGGAGTGCGCCGCCTGATCGGCACCGCGCTTGTGCAGTTCCAACTGACCGACCCTGATCTTGCACGCCGTCAAAGTGCCGTCGATTCCATCGCCCGCCGCCCGGAGGCGGACCAACTGGCCCCCCTGCGCGCCTCGATCGAGGCAGAGACAGATGCGGCGCTGAAGGCCCGCAAGATCCAGCTGACCAACTTCCTCTCTGCCAGTTTTGGCGACACAGCCGCCGATCGTATCGCCGCGATCACATCGATGGCGAGCGATACCTCGATCGAGGCGCGGGCGGTGATGAACCAGATTCTATCGACCAAAACAGCGACTCCGTCTGAAACACCCAGCGGCAACGTCGCGCGGGTGCTGACACCGGGGGAGGATATATCACCCGATGCGGCCTATGCGCAGCTTGTGGCGGCTGATCTGGCCCCGGCGCGTGTGCCCCCCGGCGCGATCCGCGACGCTTTGGCGGCGAACGTTGTCAACGGGCGTGTGGGTGGTATCCCGACAGCGCGGCTGAATACCGATGCGGCGCGTGCGACCGCCTATGCCGCACTCGCCGCTGCGGGCACCGTGCCGCCGCTGGTGACTGCGCGGGACCAGCAAGATGCCATCGCAGGCATGACGTTCTACGAGGTGTATGACGAGCCCGACAGCGCCGTCACAGACGCCGCGCGGGCCACGCTCGACAGCATCGAGACCCGCGTCGCCGCCGCGCAAACCGTTGACCTGACGCTGGACGCGTTGTCGCTCGCGTCGATCTATTTCCTTGCCGCTATCGGCCTTGCCATCACCTTTGGCGTCATGGGGGTCATCAACATGGCCCATGGCGAGTTTATCATGATGGGGGCCTATACCGGCTATGTCGTGCAGCTGTTCGTGCCCGATTACACGCTGTCGATCATCATCGCCTTGCCGCTGGCCTTTGCGGTCACATTCGCCGCCGGTGTGGTGATGGAGCGGTTGGTGATCCGGCACCTCTACCACCGTCCGCTGGAGACGCTGCTGGCGACTTTCGGCATCTCTATCGCGTTGCAGCAACTGGCCAAGAACATCTTTGGCACGCAGGCACGCCCGCTGACCTCTCCGGCTTGGCTGGACGGGGCGTGGGTGATCTCGGATGTGATCCAGATCAGCTATATCCGCATCGCGATCTTCGTGCTGGCGCTGCTGTTCCTAGGGCTGATCCTGTTTGTGCTGAAACGCACCCGACTGGGGCTAGAGGTGCGCGCGGTGACGCAGAACCCCGGTATGGCGGCCAGTATGGGCATCAACCCCGACCGTATCAACATGATGACCTTTGGCCTTGGCTCGGGCATCGCGGGGATCGCGGGGGTAGCCATCGGGCTTTATGCCAAGGTCACGTCCGAGATGGGGGCCGACTACATCGTGCAATCCTTCATGACCGTGGTCGTGGGCGGCGTGGGCAACGTCTGGGGCACGCTGGCCGGGGCCTCGCTCATCGGGTTCCTGCAAAAGGGGATCGAATGGTTCAACCCGTCCAATACCCTCGCGGCACAGACCTATATGGTGCTGTTCATCATCCTGTTCATTCAATTCCGTCCCAAGGGCATCGTCGCCCAAAAGGGTCGGGCAGCGGCGGATTGATCCATGCGTAAAACATTCCTTTCCGAAAACCCTTCCGTCCTTTGGTTCATCGCGCTGTTGGGGCTGTTTACCCTCGCGGTCGCCATCGGGTCAGAGGCGACAGGCACGGGCCTCATCTCTACCTCTATGGTCAAGACCTTGGGCAAGACGCTGTGCCTGTGTCTGATCGCCATCGCGATGGATGTGGTCTGGGGCTACTGCGGTATCCTGAGCCTCGGGCATTTCGCTTTCTTCGGCATCGGCGGTTATGCCATCGGCATGTGGCTGATGTATGCACGCACCGAAGGCATCGTGTTGTCGAGCCTTGAAGGTCAGGTGATCCCGCCCACACCGCAAGAGGTGCAGGACGCCATCGGCAACCAGATCTTCGGCGTCGTTGGCAGCTCTGACTTTCCGTGGCTTTGGGCCTTCTCCGACAGTCTGTTCCTGCAACTGCTGATGGTGGTGATTGTGCCGGGGCTGCTTGCGCTGGTCTTTGGCTGGCTGGCATTCCGCAGCCGTGTCACGGGCGTTTACCTGTCGATCCTGACGCAGGCGATGACGCTGGCGCTGTCGCTGTGGCTGTTCCAGAACGACAGCGGCCTGCGCGGCAACAACGGGCTTTCCGGTTTGCAGAATATTCCGGGGTACGAAGACACCTCGCAGGCGACCATCAGCCTTGTGTTCTTTATGGGGTCGGCGCTGGCGCTGGCGCTTGGGTATATCCTGTTTGCATGGGTGGTATCGGGCAAGATGGGCAGCGTGGTGCAAGGCATCCGCGATAACGAGGCCCGCGTCCGCTTCCTTGGCTACCGTGTGGAACGCTACAAGCTGTTTATCTTTACCCTGACCGCCGTGATCGCCGGTATCGCCGGGGCGCTTTATTACCCGCAGGCCGGCATCATCAACCCGGCAGAGATCGCGCCGATTGCATCGATCTATCTGGCGGTCTGGGTCGCGATTGGCGGGCGCGGGCGGCTTTACGGCGCGGTGATCGGGGCGGCATTCGTATCCTTGCTGTCCAGCTGGTTCACGGGCGGCGGTGCCCCTGCCATCAATCTGGGGTTCTATACGATCCTATGGACCGACTGGTGGCTGGTACTGCTTGGCGTATCCTTTGTTTGCGTCACCTTGTTCTTCCCCAAGGGGATCGGCGGCCTGTTTGATTATCTGGTGAGGAAACCGTCATGAACGATACCCTGTTAGAAGTCTCCGGCGTGTCGAAATCCTTTGACGGGTTCAAGGCGATCAACAACCTGTCGATCCAGATCGCAGAGCCGGAACTGCGCGCTGTGATCGGGCCGAATGGGGCGGGCAAGACCACCTTTATGGACATCATCACCGGCAAGACGCGCCCCGACAGCGGCCATGTCGTCTGGGGGGAGCGGAATATATCGCTGCTTGGTATGTCAGAGGCGGATATCGCGAACGAAGGGGTGGGGCGCAAGTTTCAGAAACCCACCGTGTTCGAGGCGCAGACCGTGCGGCAAAACCTTGCCATGGCGCTGAAGAACCCGCGTGGGCCGCTGGCCGTCCTGCTGCACCGCAAGACCCCGTCCAACGCTGCGCGGATCGAAGGCATCGCGGCAGAGATCGGCCTGACCGACAGCCTGACCCGCATCGCAGGAGAGTTGAGCCACGGCCAGAAGCAATGGCTTGAGATCGGCATGCTGCTGGCGCAGGAGCCGCGTCTGCTGCTGGTCGACGAACCCGCCGCCGGCATGACGGTTGAGGAACGCGAAAAGACCACCGATATTCTGAAACGTGCCGCCAAGACCCGCGCCGTGGTAGTGGTCGAACATGACATGGAATTCGTGCGCAGGCTCGACTGCAAGGTCACGGTGCTGCACGAAGGATCGGTGCTGGCCGAAGGCAGTCTTGACCACGTGACATCCAACCCGAAAGTGATCGAAGTTTATCTGGGGCGCGGCCATGCTTGAAGTTGAAAATCTGGACCTGCACTATGGTCAAAGCCGCATTCTTTACGAGGTGTCCTTTCAGGCCCCCAAGGGGCAGATCACGACCTTGATCGGCAACAACGGGGTGGGCAAGACCTCTACCCTCAAGGCGATTGCCGGGCGGCATCCGGCGTCGGCGGGCACGATCACGGTTGATGGAACTCCCGTGCGTTTGACCACGGCCTTTCAGGCGGCGAATGCGGGCATTGCCTATGTGCCGCAGGGGCGCGAGGTTTTCCCGATGATGACGGTAGAGGAAAACTTAGAGACAGGGTTTGCTTGCCTGCCCAAGGCCGACCACCACATTCCAGATCACATTTACGATCTGTTCCCTGTCTTGCGGGATATGAAGGCGCGGCGCGGGGGGGATCTGTCGGGCGGGCAGCAGCAGCAGCTTGCCATCGCACGGGCGCTGATCACGCGACCGCGGGTCTTGTTGCTGGACGAACCGACCGAAGGTATCCAGCCCAATGTGATCCAGCAGATCGGGGATGCGCTGCGGTTGCTGCGCACCCAGGGCGAGATGGCGATTGTATTGGTCGAACAGAATGCCGATTTCGCCTATGCGCTGGGCGATAGCTTTATCGTGGTCGAAGGCGGGCGCAACGGGCCGCGCAAGCTGAAGGCCGATTACACCAAGGACATGTTGATCGCCGATCTGGCGCTTTAGGCCACCATCGCTACGTCGGGGTCTTCGGTCGAGGGGCAGGTGAACCAGAACACGGTTTCCTCCCCCGGCACACTGTCGAACCCGATTTCCCCGCCCATGGCCTCTACCAGATGGCGCGAGATATTGAGCCCAAGCCCGGTGCCACCGCGCTGTCGCGTGTTCGATGCCTCGGCCTGCGAGAACGGCTGGAAGATGCGTTCGCGGAACTCCTCCGAAATGCCGTTGCCCAGATTGGTGACAGAGATTTTGGTCATGTCGCCCACCGGCGCTGTGGTCACGGTCACGGCGGTTTCGGGGTAGGCGAACTTGCAGGCGTTGGACAAGAGGTTGGTCAGCACCTGCATGATGCGATTTTTGTCGGTCAGCACGTGGTGATCGGGATCGGGCGTGTCTACGTCGATCTCGACCTTCCATTCGCTGGCATACGGCTCTACCTGCTCGGCGGCGAGGGTGACGATATCGCCCAGCTTTTCCGGTTTCGGCACAACGGTCATGCTGCCTGCGTTGATCTTTTCCATGTCCAGAATGTCATTGACCAGCGCGACAAGCCGGTCGCAGTTGGCCGTGGCGATCTGCACCAGACGCACCGCGCCGGCATCCGGATCGTCCTGTGTCTGGGCCTCAAGCAGCCCCAACGCCCCCTTGATAGAGGTCAGCGGCGTGCGCAGCTCGTGGCTGACGGTGGCGACAAAGTCGTGCTTCATCTGTTCAAGCTTGTTGCTTTCGGTGATGTCGATCTGGATACCCAGCATCCTCAGGGCGCGCCCGTTCTTCGCCCGCTCTACCACGACCGCATCCGATTTGATCCAGCGCCAGTTGTCCTGACCAACGCGGATGCGAAAGCGGGCCTCGGCGCGGTCGGTCATCCCGTTCAGACAGGCGAGTTCGATCTTCTTGACCACCGCCGCATCGTCGGGATGCACATGCCGCATCTTATCGTAATAAGGGTTCTGACAGGCGGGGTCAGCGGGGTGGTGCATGATGTCGCGCCATGTGTCCGACACCACAGATGTGCCATTTTCCAGATCAATGTCAAAGACCCCGATATGCGCACTGCTGAGCGCGAGGCTCCACCGTTGTTCGGTTTCCGCGATCTTGAGCGTGCGGCGTTCGCTGTCGGTGATATCGCGCAGCATCAAGGTGATACGGGTCTCTGCGTCGGCGGTAAGCCAGGTGTTCTTTTCGACCTCAAGTGTGCGGGGTTCTGTCGTACCTTTGTGGGGCGGCACCACGACTTTCACACCGCCGTCGGCACGGTGGATGTCGACCTCGGGCAGCAGATCTTGCACGAAGTCGCCCGTCGCGTCCTTGCGATGCCCGGCCGCGATCAGATGCTGTCGCGCGGCATCGTTCAGATGCAGGATTTCACCCGATTGCCGGACCGAGATAATCGGCAGCATCGCGTTTTCGAGGATTGATCGTTTCTCTTGGTGTTGCGTCTCAAGCTCGCGGGTTTTGTCGGCCACCGTCTGGTTGATGGTCAGGTTACGTTTCAGGATCACCGACTGGATGATCAGGATCAGCGCCGTGATGGTCAGCGACAGCGCCAGCACGATCCATTTGGCGTTGTTCGGTTGCGCGGCCTCGAACGCGGGGGTGCTGGCCCAGTGCAGGGTCATGCGTTGGCCATAGCCCGTATGGTCACGCGAAAATTCAAACGCCGGTGGGGGGGCATCGCTGGCGACGGTTGGATCGTGCTGGAACGGGGTGCCATTCTCATCATAGAAGGACACATCCAGCGTGATGAGGTCATTTTGCGCGGCGAAGAGATCGCTAAAGATTTCGTCCACATCGACCATCGCAAAGGCGACGCCCAGAAACGCCGCATCCGGATCGCGGGTGCCGTCAGAAGCGGCGCCGGGGCGGAAAATCGGTTTGATCAGCAGGGCATGGCAGTTTTCACCGTGGAGCGCAGGGGTTGTCGAAAGCGTCTTGCCACTTGCATAGGTGGCGAGGGCCGTGGCCAGAAGATCTGAGTTGCTTGAAAACTCTGTCCCGACCATGCCGGCGAAGTTTTCCGTCGGTGTGGCGCGCTGGATCACGAAATCCTTCAGCGTGCCGTCGGTTTCGTCATACACAGGCACGGCAAAGCCGATGGCATCTAGCACGTAGGAACCGTCGGCAATATGGACCGACGTAGCGTAGGTCTCCATATCCTGCGCCGTCACCTCGTCAGAGGCAGCGACAAAGCCCGCGACACCGTCGAGCGTCCTGCCGTATTCGTCGGCGCGCCGCCCCATTGACGACAACCCTTGGCTGACCAACGCGTGAAACCTGTCCTGCGCTTGGACCTGCACAGTATTGCCCGCCACAAAGAAGAACAAAAAGGAAAGCCCGATGCAGACGCAAAGGGTAAACAGTTGAAAGTAGGCTAGCTTGCGCGGAATTGTCATCGTTGCCCTGTCACTCAGTCCTGCACAGAGGGTTGTACGCTCTGCATCTCTCGAATTTCTCTGCCATCGTTAATGGTTTCTGAAACTGGCGGAATTATGGCGCTGTTGCTCATTTCACACAAAGCGCTTGCGGCCTTGGACGTGTTTGCAGCGCATATACCAAGGGTGTTTCGGGAACCCGCCGCTGTTTCGGGTCGTTTGTCTTGGGGATGTGATCAAATAGCCACGTGAGAGCGGGCCTTTTGTGCTCCCGCTGATTCAGTAACGAGTAAGGAAGAACCCATGGAAGAAGTCGACGCCAACCCCGGCCTGATTTTCGATAAACTTGACGGCTGGTTGGACGGCTTTTTCAGATTGCTGCCGAATATCGGCGTCGCGCTGGTTGTGGCCGTGGTGTTCTGGTTTCTGGGAATGGGCATCGGCGCGCTGATCCGCAAATCCGCCGGACGCCGCGGACGCGAGAATTTGGGCGACGTGGGCGGGGCACTGATGCGGTGGGCCGTGACTATTATCGGCTTCATGCTGGCGGTGACCATCGTCGCCCCGACGGTCACACCGGGGGATCTAATTGCCGGTTTGGGCGTCAGCTCTGTCGCGATCGGCTTCGCGTTCAAGGATATTTTGCAGAACATGCTGGCAGGTATCCTGATCCTGCTGCGTCAGCCCTTTGAAGTCGGCGACCAGATCGTGTCGGGCGGGCATGAAGGCACGGTCGAAAAGATCGAGACCCGCGCCACGATGATCAAGACCTATGACGGTCGCCGCGTGGTGATCCCGAATTCGGACATTTATACAGACAGCGTGGTGGTCAATACCGCCTTTGACACGCGCCGGTCGGAATATGACGTCGGCATCGGCTGCAGCGACGATTGGGACATCGCCCGCAAGGTCATGCAGGATGCTTGCGCCAGCGTTGAGGGTGTAGAGACCGACCCAGCCCCCGAAACGATACCGGTCGAACTGGGCGATTCCGCCAACATCGTCCGCTTGCGGTGGTGGACGAAGTCGGACCGTGCGTCGCAGATCCATACCTTCGGGGCGGTGCTGCAGGCGGTCTATAAAGCGCTGGATGAAAAAGGGATCGATATGCCCTATCCAACGCAGGTGCATCTGTTCCACGACCAGACCGAAGCGACCGACGGCGACCGCCGCGCGCAGCGCGAGGGGTGGCCCGCAGGCGAGGGCGACGTGCCGAAATCGCGCGCTCAGCAACGCGACGAGAAAGAAGAGAAAGCGCGTCAATCCGACGCCTGATCAATCCGGAAAAGAAGGGATTATATGTTTTTCGACAATACGGTACTGGATGTTCTGGCCCGCGGCTTCGTGCTCAGCGGTGTGGCGCTGATCTGGATCATCCTCATGGTGCGGATCGTCGGGCTCAATTCCTTCTCCAAAATGACGAACTTCGACTTTGTGACCACCATCGCCTTCGGCTCTTTGCTGGCGGGGGCGGCGCAAGCGTCGGATTGGAAAGCCTTCTTCCAGACTTTGGTCGCGACCGCTTGCCTGTTCCTTTTCCAGTTCGGCCTATCTTATCTGCGCCGTCGGTCTGAAACCGCTTTGCATACCATCCAGAACGCGCCGGTCTATCTGATGGAGAATGGCAAGATCTGTGAAGAGGCGATGCGGGTCAATCGTGTGTCACGCAGTGACCTGATGGAGAAGCTGCGCGAATCCAACGTCATGCGGTTGAGCGATGTGCGTGCCGCCGTCTTCGAGACGACGGGCGAAGTCTCTGTTCTATGTGGGGACGAGGTGGATGACGCGATGCTGGAATACGTCCAACGCGTCTAAACGATATACCTGAGTATTTAAGTCGCTTGTGGCGGCGGGCGTTTTGCGCGATCTGTGGGGTATGCCTGTGACCTTGTCAGATTTCGAAGCCTCCGCCCACGGGACCCTTGCCGCTGATGTGTTTGCCTACCTCGAAGGCGGCGCAGAAGGGGAGCTGTCGCTGCGCCAGAACCGCGCCAGCTTTGGCCGGATAGGAGTGTTGCCGCGCCTGTTGGCTGACTGTGCAGGCGGCCATACGCGCACGACGATATCGGGGCAGCCCGCGCCACATCCGATCATGGTCGCGCCGATGGCGTTCCAACGGCTGTTCCACACGGATGGCGAAACTGCGACTGCAATGGCCGCTGCCGCGCAGGAGGCGCTCATGGTGGTCAGTTGCCAGACCAGCACCGCGCCCGAAGACATCGCCACCATTCCGGGGCGACGCTGGTTCCAGCTTTATATGCAGGCGGATCACGATAGCACGATGACTTTGGTCAACCGCGCGGTGGACTGCGGGGCAGAGGCGCTGGTGGTGACGCTTGACGCGCCGATCAACGGCCTGCGCGACCGCGAGGTTGCCGCGGGCTTTGTGCTGCCGGATGGCGTGCGCCCCGTGATGCTGGACCCGCTGCCACAACCACCGCGACCGCAGTTGCAAGACGGGCAGAGCGTGGTGTTCGACGGGATGATGGTCTTTGCCCCCACATGGGCAGACCTGACGCGGCTGATTGCGGACAGCCCCGTTCCGGTGATCATCAAAGGCTGTCTGCGTGCCACGGATGCGCGGCGGTTTGTCGATGCCGGTGTTGCGGGGATCATCGTTTCAAACCACGGAGGCAGGGTGCTGGATACCGTTCCGGCCCCCGTCACGCAATTGGCCGCCGTGGTGCAGGCGGTGGGGCAGGATGTGCCGGTCTATCTGGATGGCGGAATCCGGCGCGGGAGCGATGTGTTCAAGGCGCTGGCACTTGGGGCTGAAGCTGTGCTGGTCGGTCGCCCCGTGATGCACGGGTTGATCGTCGACGGGGCACGCGGGGCCAGTCAGGTGTTGCGTCGCTTGAGGGACGAGCTGGAAGTGACGATGGCCCTATGCGGCTGCGCAACAGTCGCAGACATCACCCCCGATATGATCACAGCCTTCGGCGGCGACCCGATCAGCGAAAGCGATAGCTGATCGGGATTGCCAGATTGAACGGGCCGGCACCCATGGCTGAGGGCGGGCGCGGCAGTGTTTGTAGCCGGTCAAAGATATCCAGCGCCGCCTGATCCAACACTGGCCAGCCGGAAGATTTGGACACCTCGCGCGCTTTGATCTGACCGTATTGATCCAGCGTGAAGGCCACGGTTGTGGTCCCCTCGGCGCGGGCCTCGCGGGCGCGGCGGGGATAGTCCTTGGCGGCGTTCAACGCCAGAACCAGCGATTTTTGCCAATCCGTGATCTCTGCCCGTTCGGCATCTGTCAGGCCCTGTTCCTTGGCCGCGCTTTGGTCCTGTTCGTCCTGACCCGCGCTTGCCTTGGGGGCGGCAGCCGTGCTTTGCGCGGCGTTCTCGTTTTCGGTCTCTTCCTGCAACTCGGTCGGCGTTTCGGTCGCCTCCTTGTCTGTGTCGACTTCCTGATCGGGGTTGGCGATCTTGAACTGCAGTTCGGGGTCGTCCGGCGTGCGCGGTATCTGTGCCAGCAGCGGATCGTTTGACGCTTTGGCTTCCTCGCGTTCGGCCGGGCTTTCGAGCGTGGCTTGGCTATCCTCGGCGGGTGGCCCGTCGGGGAGGTCGGTTTCAGGCGCGGCCATGATCATCTCGACCTCGGCCAGATCGATCAGCTCGCGGCCCTGAATGCCCGCTTCTTCCGGTGGCTCGTAGGCCGCAGCCTGTGTCAGCCAAAGTGCGACCAGCGCGCCATGCACGCCGATACTCAGCCCGGCCCCCAGCATCAAGCCGGCACCATATCGCGGGGCGTAGGCAAAGCTCATTCTGCGGCGTCCTGCGCAGCGGGGGCAGGCGAAGCGGTTGCCACGTCACCTGCTGCCGAAGGGGCGGCCCCGCCCTCGTCCTCAAGCCCGACGAGGCCGATCTTCAGATAGCCTTCGCTGCGCATGCGGTTCATCACGGCCATCACCTCGCCATAGGGAACCGAACGATCGGCATTGATATAGATGCGCGTGCCCAGATCCAGACGGGTCAGGATGCCAAGCCGCATGTTCAGATCCCCCAAGGATACCTCTTCTTCGCCCACGCTCAGGCTGAGGTCCTGATGGATGGTGACAAAGACCGGATCATCGGGGCGCGGCGCGGGTTTGCCGGTGGCGACCGGCAGCTCTACGTTGACGTCCACGGTAGACAGCGGGGCCGCCACCATAAAGATGATCAGCAGGACCAGCATCACGTCGATAAACGGTGTGATGTTGATATCCGCATTGGGGGCAAGATCGTCGCCGCCGTCAGAAAGTCGCACGCCCATCGGGGTTACTCCGCTGCCAGTTTGGTGGCGATATCAGGGGTGGTATGGGGCACGTCGGCGGTACGCTCTGCACGGTCCAGATCACGTGACAGGCAGCGCTCCACCAGCGCCGCGGCATCCCCCACACGCGCACGGTAGCCGGTGACGACGCGGGTGATGTGGTTATAAAGCAGCACGGCGGGGATCGCGGCGACCAGACCGATGGCGGTGGCCAGCAGCGCTTCGGCGATACCGGGGGCAACGACCGTCAGGCTGGTACTGCCGCTTTCAGCGATGCCGATAAAGCTGTTCATGATGCCCCAGACCGTGCCGAAAAGCCCGATGAACGGTGCTGTCGACCCGATGGAGCCCAAGATCATCGCACCAGACTGCATCGCGCGCGCGGCCCCTGCCTCGATCCGCGAAAGTTCGGAGGCGACGCGTTCCTTGATACCCGCCTTGTTCAACCCGTCAGAGATGTCGATCTCGGCCAAAGCGGCGCGGATCATGGCGCGCATGGGGCCGGAAAAGGACTTCGCCTGCGCGCCTTTGACGGCCCCCGCCTTGGCAAGCTTGCGGTAGGACCGGCGCAGCCGTGCGTTGGCCCAGCTGACCTGCAGGATCTTGCCCGCCCACACGGCCCAACCCAGAACCGAGGCGATGGCCAGCCCGAACATCACCGCTTTCACGACGATATCGGCCCCCATGAACATCGCCAGCGGCGAATGGCCGCCCTGTTGCGCGGCCACGCGCATCGGCTCGGACAGGGCAGGGCCGATCCATTCGTCAGCCCATGTGATCAGCGCGATATTGACCGACGCAGTGTCGGCTGCGGCCAGTTGCGGGGTTGCGACAAGGACGGCCGCCAGAAGGATGCTTGGTAATTTCATATCAGGTCTCTGCCCATTGTCGGATGAGGTTGTGGTAGATGCCGGTCAGGCGCACAGCGGTCGGGTCGTTCAGACCCGCGCTGGCCGACAGCTCTTGGATGGATTGATCCAGATCGAAGAGAATTTCGCGCTGACCGCCGTCGCGGATCATTGACTGCACCCAGAAGAAGGACGCAACACGCGCGCCACGGGTGACAGGCGTGACCTGATGCAGCGAGGTTGACGGATAAAGCACGCAGTGCCCCGCCGGCAGTTTGACCGACTGGGTGCCGTAGTTGTCTTCGATGACCAGCTCGCCACCGTCATAGTCGTCGGGGTCATTCAGGAACAGCGTGCACGACAGGTCGGTCCGCAGGCGCTGGCCGGTTTGCGGGTTCACGCGGATGGCGTTGTCGACATGCACGCCGAAGGTCTCTGCCTCTTCGTAGCGGTTGAACATCGGGGGCAGGACATGCAGCGGGAGGGCAGCGGAAACCCACGTGGGGTTGCCCATCAACCGCTGGAGCACCAGCGTCTGCAGATCAGGCAGAACGGGGCTGTCGAGGGGAATTTGCTGATTGCGCTTGGTTTGCGCCGATTGCGCGCCGGCGGTGTTGCGGCCGTCGTCCCAGTGGGCCGTGTCGATCACAGATCGGATATGGGCAACTTCCTGCGGTGACAGGATATTTTCGACGCAAAGCAACATGGTGTATCCTTTCGAGGGGATCGGCAGGCGGCGCGGGTCTGCGCCGCCTGCCTTGGGTGTGTGGTTTAGAACTTCATGCTGACAGAGATGGACGCAGAGCGACCCGGTGCCACGTAGACGAACGGCGTGCCGGAGCGGTACAGCGCGTCATAGTAGGTTTCGTCCAGCACGTTATCGATGCGGAAGTTGACCGAGGCATCATCCGTGATGTGGTAATCCGCCATCAGGTCAAAGCGCCAGTAGCTGGGCAGCTTGTTGCCGTTGGTGGCCGCGAATGTGCCGCCCTGAACGCTGCCTCGCCATGTGGCTTGGCCGCCAAAGCTCCACTGGTCGTTATAGTCGTAGCGGGCCAGTACGTTGAACTGCTCGTGCGCGATATTCGCGAACTCTTCGCCAACGTTGTCGGGGTTGCTGCTTTTCAGCACTTCGCTGTCCATCAGGGTCGCACCGCCGAACAGGCTCAGCTTTTCGGTGATGTTGCCGCCAAAGCCCAGTTCGATCCCGCGGACGCGGTATTCGCCGGTCGCGGTGGTCACAACAGGTGCGCCGCGGCCGCCTGTGCTTTCACGGGCATTGTCCTTGGTGGTTTGGAACAGCGCAGCGGTGGCGGTCAGGTTGCCGAACTGCCATTTGGTGCCCAGTTCGATCGCGGTGTTTTCTTCAGGCTCCAGCAGCAGGTTCGAGGAATCGATCCCGTTGTAGCTGCCGCCGCCTGCGTCCAGTTCATCCCCGACAGGGTTGGTGGAGGTGGCATAGGACAGGTAGATCGACCCGTTGTCGCGGGGTTTCCAGACAACACCGGCATTCCAGTTGAACATGGTGTCATCGCGCGACAGCGTATCGGCACCGGCTTCCGTGGTGGTCCGGCTGACGCTGTAGTCATCCAGACGGGCACCAAGGTTCAACTGCCACTGAGGGTTAAAGGTGATCGTGTCGTTCAGATACAGCGACCGTGTGGTGACATCGGTCAGCGTCGCATCGGCGCTGCGGACAGGTGTCGCTGTGGAACATCCGCTGACATCGGGGTTGTAGATCGCGACGGAGCACCCTTCGAGACGGTCCTCGGCAGTGCCGCCGCCCACTTCGGAGGATAGGCCGACATAGCCGCGCTGGCTGATTTCTTCACGCGACAGCGCAAAGCCCGCAATCATGTCATGGCGCGCCGACCCGGTGTTGAAGCCAAAGGAAAGCTCGCTGGTGTTCGACGCCACTTCGTTGACCTGATACCGGCTTTTGGGAGAGGCCGTCAGCGTCCAGTTCTGCGGGTCGGCATCCGAGGTGTCAGGGCGTTCAGGTGCCGACACGATATAGTCGTTCTCGGTCCGGCTGAGACGGGAGCGGTTGGTGAATGTCATACCCGGTGTGATTTCAAAGGTCGCGCCGAAGGTGGCAACGCTTTGTGTCGCATCGTGGAAATCGCGGTCTGGGTTGCCGTAGAAGGTGTCTCGGTCCAGCGTCGGACGGCCTGCAGCGGATTCGGTGAAGGGCACGCCGTTGGTGCCATCCCATGGCACACCCCAGTCCGGCATCTGTTTCATCTGCAGCTGGTAGGCTTCGAAATCCAGTGTCAGACGGTCGGTCGCTTCGTATTCGGCAGCGATGGACAGACCCAGACGGTCGTCTTTGCTCCCGTCGCGGCCGGCAACGTCGCTGACTTGGGCGACGGCACCGATGCGGGTCTTGAAGCGGTCGTTCCAGACCTTGTTCCAGTCGACTTCCTGACGCGCCAGATCGGCGGTGCCAAAGGTCGTGGTGGTTTTGACAAAGTCCGTATCCTGCGCCTTTTTGGTCACCAGATTGACCGCGCCGCCTGTGGTCGAGCGGCCACCGATGGAGCCAGACGGGCCTTTGGTGATCTCGACCTGTTCGGCCATGAATGTTTCGCGCACGGCGACACCGGAATCACGCACGCCGTCGATGAAGACGTCGTTGGAGGACCGGAAGCCGCGGATGAACAGAACGTCGCCGAATGCGTTGCCGCCTTCGCCGGTGCCCAATGTGATGCCGGGGGTGGTGCGGGCGAGCTCGCGCACCGATGTCGCGTTCTTGTCGCGCAGCACTTCCTGGGTGACGGCGGTAACCGTGCGCGGTGTATCGACCAGCGGTTGCGTCAGCAGCGAGTTGCCCGATTGAACGGCCTGATATCCGGCTTCGGGGTTGGCGTAGGGCGACAGACCGTTCTCGCCAGCGACGGGCGCGGCGGGGGCGGCAGCAACGGGGGCTTCGGCCACGACGGGTGCAGGGGCGGGTGCCGGTGTCGCGCGGGGGGCAGGGGCCGCCGCGGCGCGTTTCTTGGCGGGTTGTGGCTTGGGCTTGGCGGCCTGCGGCTCGGAGGTTTCGACCTCGATACCGGGAAGTAGCAGCGGCTCGTCGCTGGATTGCGCATAAAGTGCTGCAGGAGACGTCGCGCCGATGGCGGCGGCCGTCATCATGCCGATGCTGCGGCTGGCCGTGTGGCCACGCAAGCTGTGTGGTGTTTTCGTCTGAGTCATATCGCCCTCGTCATTGCCCATTCGGGCTGTTTTTAGGGGGCTGGTCTGGACGATTGGCTACCTATTCACGGGCGGGTTACTAAGGCTGATAAAAACAATCAAGTATTAAACTTCGGCAACCTTACAAAAATTTCAATGGGTTGTAGCGTTGCACATGAGGCGTCGATCGGGCGCGAGAAGCGCCCGTTAATGCAGCGTCGGTGCTGCTTCCATTTGCGCGACCTCGCTTGGTGCGCTCAGGCGCATCCGTTTAAGCGCAAGCCCGAAATCCGCGGCAAGCGATGCCACCAGCGGGGCCATATCGGCGCGTACCAGCAGCGTCGCGATCAGCATCGCGTCTTCGCGCTGTCCGTCCGTGGCTGTCGCGATGAAGTTCGCAAAGCAGGATTCGTCCGATCCCAGACATTTGCACGTGACCGAATGGCGCATCAAAGGCCGCCGCCCGAACCGTGCACAAAGCGAGCATAGCTGTTCAAACGTAGCGAGCGCCTTGCTCCCGTTGGTGTAGCCGAGGACGCTGGCAAAATCGCTGCTGACTTTTTCCTGTGCGTCAGGCCCGTCACACCACATCCGCAAATAGATGACCGACGCGGCCTGAAGGCTGTCCAGCTCTGTGATGAACCCTACCGGGGCACCGCCGGGGTGCTGATGTGCGTCATTCATTTGGTCAGGATCAATTTGCCAGCGCGTGTGATTCGCAAGGTGTAGGTCTGGGTATCCAGCACGATTTGGGCCAGATCTCCGCCTTCGGTCAGGTCACGGGCAGAGTAGGTCGGCAGCGCGTTCATCGGGGCTTGGGTCTTTGGGGGGGCATGAAATGTCATAGGGCTGCTCTATCAATGGTCATGGAAAAGGAACGTTGCACACGGCACCGATCATCAGGCAGCCCTGCGGCTTGGTCCTGACGGTGAACGGCAATCTGCGTTCTGGGGAATGGTCTCATCGTGGGACTCCTCACATCATATGTGTCGGGCGTCCCCGTGATCGCGAGCGGGGTGGCTAGACGTTTCCATAAACCTGATTGAAATTATAGGGTATGTCAATCCGACAGTTTTAGTCGGAATAATTTGCGCGCATTTTTGTTTGTCTGTGTCGTGCAAAAGAATACCCCCCGCAGCACGGAGCGGCGGGGGGTATCAGGTGCTTTGACCGGCAAAGCACAAACGTCGGTTAGGGGTGCGTTATTGCGTCTTCATCTCAGCGAGCAGGCCGCGGAAGATTGCGTAGCACAGGAACAGCAGCACCACAGTAAAGGGCAATCCGGTAGAGATAACCATCGACTGAAGCGACTTGAGCCCGCCTGCAGACAGCAGCAGCACAATCGCTACGGCACCTTCGAAGATGCACCAGAACACGCGCTGTGGCGCAGGTGCGTCGACCTTGCCGCCTGCCGTGATCGTATCGATCACCAGCGAGCCGGAGTCAGACGAGGTCACGAAGAAAACGATGACCAAGACGATACCGATCAGCGATGTGATCCCGGCAAGTGGCAGCGCATCCAGCATGGCGAACAGCTGGCGTGGCAGCTCTGCCTCTTGCGCGGCGGTGTAGCCGTCGCTGATCACCTGATCGATTGCCATGCCACCAAAGACGCTCATCCACAGGACGCAAACGAGGCTCGGGATCAGCAGGACGCAGGTCAGGAACTCGCGGACCGAACGGCCACGGCTGACGCGGGCGATGAACATGCCGACGAAAGGGGACCAGCTGATCCACCATGCCCAGTAGAACGATGTCCAGCCTTGCATAAAGTTCACGTCTTCACGGCCGATCGGATTGGACAGACCGGGCAGATATTCCACATAGGCCAGCAGCGATGACCCGAAGGTCGACAGGATCGCCAGCGTCGGTCCGACCAACAGCACGAAGGCCAACAGCAAAAACGCCAGACCCATGTTGATCTCTGACAGGACTTTGACACCGCCATCAAGGCCGCGCAGCACGGATACGGTCGCAATCGCGGTGATGCCGGTGATCAGCAGAACCTGAGTTGTGGGGCCAACCGCCACACCAAAGAGCTCGTTCAAGCCCGCGTTGGCTTGCGTGGCACCCAGACCAAGCGATGTCGCCAGACCAAAGAGCGTTGCAAATACGGCGAGAATGTCGATCACGTGACCGGGCCAGCCCCAGACGCGTTCCCCCAAGATCGGGTAAAAGGCAGAGCGGATGGTCAGGGGAAGACCCTTGTTATAGCTGAACAGCGCCAGCGCCAGACCAACAACGGCATAGATCGCCCAGGGGTGCAGGCCCCAGTGGTAGATCGTGGCCGCCATACCCAGACGAACCGCTTCGGCCTGATCGCCCGCGGCCGCGCCCAAAGGAGCCCAATCGGTGCGCAGGCCGTCTTCGCCAACAGCAGTGCCACCCATGGAGCTCGAGAAATGCGATAGCGGTTCAGAGACGCCATAGAACATCAGACCGATGCCCATGCCCGCCGCGAACAGCATCGAGAACCATCCAAGGTAGGTGTAGTCGGGGCTTGCTTCGGCCCCGCCAAGACGCACACGGCCCAAAGGCGTGATGATCAGGAACAGGCAGAACAGCACAAAGATGTTGCCGGCGGAGATAAAGAACCAGTCAAAGCCCTTTGTCACCGACGAGAACAGCCATGTGAACAGCGCGCCAGACTGTTCGGGCAGCGCGAGTGTATAGAATACAAAGGCAACAATACACACACCCGAGATCGCGAAGACCGGGTTGTGAATGTCGAAGCCGAAGGGCCCCACGCTGCCTTCTTTGTTGTCTTGGCCGATCTCGTAATCCGTGTCGATTACGGCAGCGGCCCCGTCGGGTGTCGGGATACCCGGCGACGTTTCATCTGTCATTAGATGCTCTCCATTTTATGTATTTGCGACTAATCATAGCGCAACTCCGACAAAACGACCACCGCTGCGCGGGAATTAAGTAAATGAATATCATGGCTTAGCCCCCGGATGCGGGCTTGACGCCCCTTTTGCGGGTCGCGGGCTATGCGTTTTTTCCGTGCTTTACCGCGAATCCCCTCTTTGGATTCGGGTGAAACACCGGGGCGGATCCGCGTGCCGCAACGCCCAAGCCCGTCTGAATGGAGGGGGCAACCGCACCGCGGGATAGCGCCCTATCCCAAAAGATATGCCGCCCTATCCGTCCATGGCCCCGACCCACCTGCTTGCGCAAATGAAAGCGCGGGCGTCTGCGGTCACCATGGTCCCATGACAAATTTTTTCATCATGGGGGATGATATGAAAGTTACTTGCACACTACCAATTATCGCAACCGCGGCACTTCTGGCCGCTACCACTGTCAGCGCCGAAGGGTTCAGCCTGTCCGGTGCGCGCTCTGCCATGCAAAGCGACATCTCGTTCAACGTCATGCAATCCGCAGGGCAGGGCCAGATCAAGCTGCGCCACAAGATCCAGCCCAAAGCGCAGGTCCGGTCCAAAACCGTGAGCAGCCGTAGCCGGTCTTTCCAAGAACTCAGCGGGGTCAGCACTGCCGCGGACCTCAAAAGCCTCATCGCTTGGGCCGAGGCGGGTCCGAAGGGCTATGACGCCGTGCAATACGGAGCCAAACGGCTGCCGCCACAGCGTCCGACGCAAATGACCATCGGCGAGATCTACCGCTGGATCGACCGCACGCCGGGCCAACCGCATGCCATCGGTCGATACCAATTCATTCCATCCACGCTGCGCAGTCTGGTGCGACAGGCGGGGCTAAGCAAGAATGACCGCTTTACCTCGGCCGTGCAGGACGGGCTGGCGGATATCCTTTTGGTCGATGCGGGGTTTAACGCGTTCAAGAAGGGCAAGATCAGCCGCCACCGCTTTATGGAAAACCTCGCACGTATCTGGGCCGGTTTCCCGACCTCTAACGGGCGGTCTTATTATCACGGCTATGCAGGCAACAAGGCCGTCATCTCGTGGAACGAGTTCGACGCCGTGATGAAGAAGATTTTCGCAACCAAACGCGGCTGATCCCCGCGTTAGGGCTTGTTCCGGGCGGACAGCCGTGGCCCAATGGCCGGGTCTGGTGTCCGCCTCGCGGAAGAATCGGGAAGCTGGTGAAACTCCGGCACGTGCCCAACGCTGTAATGGGGATGGTTTGCGCATAGGCCACTGGACTATTCCGGGAAGGCGCGCGGACCAGACGACCCTAAGTCAGAAGACCGGCCAGACAGTACAGCTTGCCCCGCATGGACAGCGGGATTGGCGCATAAACGTATTGTTGGGGACTGAACAATGCCGATACCCTCTGCGCTGGCACCCGCCGCGCCATTTTCAGATGCTGAACGCGACGCCGTCTACAAGGCGATCTTTACCCGCCGCGATGTACGCGATCAGTTTTTACCCGATCCACTGGCCGAGGACGTGTTGCATCGCATATTGACCGCCGCGCATCACGCACCGTCCGTCGGGTTGTCACAGCCGTGGAATTTCATCGTCATCCGCGATCAGGCCGCACGCGATCGGGTCTGGCACGCCTTCAACCGCGCCAACGAGGAAGCCGCCCAGATGTTCGAGGGCGACCGCCAGACAACCTACAGGTCGCTGAAGCTCGAAGGCATCCGCAAGGCGCCGGTCAATATCTGCGTGACCTGTGACCGCAGCCGTGGCGGCAGGGTCGTGCTGGGGCGCACCCATAATCAAAACATGGATCTTTACAGCACCGTCTGCGCGATCCAGAACCTCTGGCTTGCCGCCCGCGCCGAGGGCATCGGAATGGGCTGGGTCAGCGTGTTCCGCGATGCCGATCTGCGTGACCTGCTGAAGATCCCCGACCGGATAGAGATCGTCGGCTACCTGTGTCTGGGCCACGTGGACGAGCTTTACCAGACGCCCGAACTCGAGGTGAAAGGCTGGAGCAAACGGCTCCCCGTGGACGAGATGATCTTTGACGGTACGTGGCAGGGCGACCCGTAGTCACTGCCCGTCCCGCTCACGTTGTCATCTCCCGCAATGCGGGTATTTTGCGCGGTCAGCGGAACTATGCCGGTTCCCTGACGTTGCCTTTGTGAAGCCAGTGCATCCCGCGTCTGGCACGCATAGAGGAGTTCTTTCACATGGGCGGTATCATTTATCTCGTTGGTCTTGTGGTCGTGGTTATGGCGGTGCTGTCGCTGGTCGGCTTGGCGTAAGCAAACGCCGGGGAGGCATTTACATGAACACGACACTCACTGAAAAAACTGCCGATGGATCCTATGTCGACTGGCCCGCAATTTTCGCGGGTACCGTTGTCGCTGTGGCGATCGGCCTTTTGCTGACCACCTTCGGCGCGGCACTTGGCCTGTCGTCGATCACGCTGGACGGAACCGACAATTCATCGACGCTTGAACTGGTGCTCACCGCGCTGTGGATGGTGATCACGCTGGTCGCCTCCTATCTGGCCGGTGGTTATATCGCGGGCCGCATGCGCCGCCGCGTCGAAAGCGCTACGGATGATGAAGTCACTTCACGTGACGGGATCAACGGTCTGGTTGTTTGGGGCCTCGGCTCTGTGATCACCGCCGTGATGCTATCCAGCGCGCTGAGCTTTGCAGCCAATACCGCGGGCAATGTTGCTGCGGGTGCAGGCAAAGCAGCTGGTACGGTCGTCGAAGCTGCGGGCTCTGCCGTGGGAGGTGCTGCCTCCGGACTGGCCGATGCGGCGGGTGCTGCAATCCCGGATGAGGCCAAGAATGATCCGACCGATTACCTGTCGAACCAGCTTTTGCGCCCCAATCAGGTCGACCCGTTGACAGCCGATCCCGAGCAATTGGCAGAGCAGACCGCCAGCATCGTCGCGAATATCTACCGCACGGGTGAGGTGAGCGAGGAAGACCGGACCTATCTTGCCGGCGCTGTTGCCGCACGCACCGATCTGACCCAAGCTCAGGCGAAAGAGCGTGTGGACCAGATCGTGACCCAAGCGCAGGAAGCACGTCAGGAAGTCGAAGACGCTGTAGCCGCTGCCAAAGCCGAGGCTGAACAAGCTGCAGCAGAGGCGAAAGAAGCAGCGGTTGAGGCTGCGCAAACCGCACGTAACGCCGGTATCCTGACCGCCTTTGTGCTGGCCGCCGCGTCGCTGATTGCCGGTGTGGCATCCGTTGCAGGGTCGGTCCACGGGGGCCGCCACCGCGATCAGGGCCGTCTGTTTGCCGGTCTGACATATCGCGGCTAAATTGCTTCACGTGAAAATCAAAACCCCGGCGGCGCAAGCGGTCGGGGTTTTCTTATGCCATCGTGATTCGGGATGTTTCCGGGCAGGGGGCGCTGCGACGACTTCAGGCGCATCCATGGCACATGCCAAAACCGCAACGCCAGATAAATAAGGCATCAGGGCAAAGCGATATGTTTAAAGGGGGGATCTGGTGCTGAAGGGGAGGATTGAACTCCCGACCTCGTCATTACCAATGACGCGCTCTACCACTGAGCTACTCCAGCACTGTGGGCGGGTGATTAGACCCATTCGCAATATGGTGCAAGCGTAATCTGGACCATATCGGTCCGCTGCGCTAGACAATCGACATGTCAAAGGATACCGCCCCACAAAAGCCGCCAAAACCCAATGTATTGCGGGAAGACAGGCTGAAAGCCGCGCTGAAAGCCAATATGGGCCGACGCAAGGCGCAAGCGCGTGCGCGCAGCGACAAAAGCCAAAGCGACGACACGCAAAATAATAACGCGCAGACAGATAACGGGCCGACCGGCCAAACCAAGGAAGGCTGAAGGATGGATTCGATTGTGGTCAAAGGCGGCGGTGCGCTGTCGGGACAAATTCCGATTGCGGGGGCCAAGAACGCCTGTCTGACGCTTATGCCCGCGACCCTGCTGTCCGAAGAGCCGCTGACGCTGACCAACGCGCCGCGCCTGTCCGACATCCGCACCATGACCGAATTGCTGCGGTCCCTTGGGGCAGAGGTGACATCGATGCAGGACGGTCAGGTTCTGGCGATGTCGTGTCATGGCGAGATCAACACGCGCGCCGAATATGACATCGTGCGCAAGATGCGCGCGTCGAACCTTGTACTGGGGCCGCTGCTGGCCCGCGAAGGGCACGCGCAGGTATCGCTGCCGGGCGGCTGCGCGATTGGTGCGCGTCCGATGGATATTCACACCGATGGTCTGGCCCTGATGGGCGCAGAGATCGACTTGCGTGACGGTTATCTGCACGCCAAGGCGCAAGGCGGGGCCTTGAAAGGTGCGGTCATCGACTTCCCCTTTGCCTCTGTCGGCGCGACCGAGAACATTATGATGGCTGCGACCTTGGCCAAGGGCACGACGGTGATCAACAACGCCGCGCGCGAGCCCGAGATCGTGGATCTCGCGGATTGTTTGCGTGCTATGGGCGCGCAGATCGAAGGCGACGGCACCAGCCGGATCGAGATTCAGGGCGTGGACCGTCTGCATGGGGCGACTCACCGTGTTGTGACCGACCGGATCGAACTGGGCACCTATATGCTCGCCCCTGCGATGTGTGGTGGCGAGGTTGAATTGCTGGGCGGGCGCATCGACCTGCTGTCGGCTTTCTGCGAAAAGCTTGACGCGGCAGGGATCGACGTGACCGAGACGGACAAAGGTCTGAAAGTCGCGCGGCGCAATGGCGTGATCAACGCGGTGAATGTCACGACTGAACCTTTCCCCGGTTTCCCCACCGACCTGCAAGCCCAGATGATGGCGCTGCTGTGTACGGCGGACGGTACCTCGGTGCTGGAAGAGAAAATCTTCGAGAACCGCTTTATGCACGCGCCCGAGCTGATCCGCATGGGGGCCGATATCGAGGTCCACGGCGGCACAGCGACGGTTCACGGCGTCAAAAAGCTAAAAGGTGCGCCGGTGATGGCGACCGATCTGCGCGCGTCGATTTCCCTGATCCTCGCCGGTATGGCCGCCGAAGGCGAAACGCGCGTAAGCCGTGTCTACCATCTGGATCGCGGGTACGAACATGTGGTGGCGAAACTGCGCGGCGTGGGCGCAAATATTGAACGGATCAAAGACCAATGACCGAAGATGCACGTTTCGAAGACGGGCGCGAAGCCCCGCTGAACCTCGGCGCGCTGGATGCCGATGACCTCAAGGTGATCTCCTCGCTGGCGCAGGATGCTGTGTTTCCGGGGTCGGAGATGCGCTGGCTGCAAAAAGAAGGGCGCTTTGCCCTGCTGCTGAACCGCGTGCGGTGGGAAGACGCGGGCAAATCGCGCCACGCCCCGGAACGCGTGCAAACAATCTTGATGTTCAGCAACGTGCAGCGCGTGTCCAGCCAAGGCGTGAACAAGGGGGATGCGGATACTATCCTGTCGCTGTTGCAGATCGAGTTCACCGAAACCGATGCGCCCTCGGGCGACGTGCTGCTGACCCTCGCGGGGGACGGTGTGATCCGGCTGACGGTCGAAGCGCTGGATGTGACCTTGAAGGATGTGACGCGCCCCTATGTGGCCCCGTCGCGCAAGCTGCCGGAACATCCGACCTAAGCGCTCTTCCACATTCTGTGCCGTGCGGGTCGCCCGCGTGGCATCCCTGCAAAGCCCATTGCACGTTGCAAAGGACATCCGATGCCCCAATTCCTAGACTTCGATCAGCCCGATTTCGAACAGGCGTTCACCGCGCTGCTTTCTGCCAAACGTGAAGACAGCCCCGATGTGGACGACACAGTGGCCGAGATCATCGCGAAGGTGCGGTCCAAGGGCGATGCCGCCGTGATCGAGCTGACCCAGAAGTTCGACCGCATCGCGCTGACCCCCGGCACCCTGCGCATCACTGCTGCTGAAGTCGACGCCGCGGTTGCCGAAGTCTCGGACGCGGATCGCACAGCGCTTGAACTCGCTGCGGCGCGTATCCGTGCCTATCACGAACGGCAGCTGCCCGAGGATGCGCAGTGGCAGGACGACGCCGGTGCCACGCTCGGCTGGCGGTGGAGCGCGGTATCCGCCGCAGGGCTTTATGTGCCCGGTGGTCTGGCAAGCTATCCTTCCTCTGTCTTGATGAACGCGATCCCGGCCAAGGTCGCGGGGGTAGAACGGCTTGCGATGGTCGTGCCCACGCCGGACGGGGTGCTGAACCCGCTGGTGTTGCTGGCCGCGCGGCTGGCGGGCGTCGATGAAATTTACCGCATCGGTGGGGCGCAGGCGGTGGCGGCGCTGGCCTATGGCACCGACACGATCCCCCCCGTCGACAAGATCACCGGCCCCGGCAATGCCTATGTCGCTGCCGCGAAACGGCGGGTGTTTGGGAAGGTGGGCATCGACATGATCGCGGGCCCGTCCGAGATTCTCGTGATCGCGGATGGCGACAACGATGCTGACTGGATCGCCCTTGATCTGCTCAGCCAGGCCGAACACGACGAAAGCGCCCAATCGATCCTGATCACCACGGACAAGGCGTTTGGCCGCGCGGTGTCGGATGCTGTGGATGCACGGCTGGAAACGCTGGAACGGCGCGCGATTGCGGGCACCAGCTGGCGCGAGAACGGGGCGATCATTACCGTGCCGGATCTGGCGACAGCCGCCAAGCTGAGCAACCGCATCGCTCCTGAACACCTTGAACTTTGCGTCGCGGATGTGGATGCGCTAAGCGCACAGATTACCCATGCGGGGGCGATCTTCCTTGGTCAATGGACGCCCGAGGCGATTGGCGATTACGTCGGCGGGCCGAACCACGTGCTGCCCACGGCACGCTCTGCACGGTTTTCCAGCGGGCTGTCGGTGCTGGACTTTATGAAGCGCACGACACTGGCACGGATGACGCCGGACGCGCTGCGCGCGATCGGCCCGTCGGCTGAACGACTGGCGCGATCCGAAAGCCTTGAGGCGCACGGTCTGTCGGTCACCGCAAGGCTGCGCAAACTGAACGACTGACGCAACGGCCCTTTGCCCGGCCCGCCGATGTCAATTGTAGAACCCCGCCGCCCGGTCTAAGGTCGGCGGGATAGACACTAAATGAGACGTCCCCATGTCCCGGATCACGCATATCGCGCTTGACGACGCGAACCTGCCCCCGCCCACGCCCGAGATAGAGCAAGAGCGCAAGGTCGCCATGTTTGATCTGCTGGAGGACAATGTTTTTACCCTGCCGTCGCGCGATGATCGCCCGGTGCCACAAGGGCCGTACCATCTGGGCCTGTCGATCCGTGACAAACGGCTGGTGTTTGATGTGAACACCGAAAGCGCTGAAAAGGCGGCGGAATTCCATCTGTCGCTGGGGCCGTTCCGGCAGGTTGTCAAAGACTATTTCCAGATTTGCGAATCCTATTTCGAGGCGGTCAAGAAATCCGCCCCCTCGCAGATCGAGACCATCGATATGGCACGGCGCGGGATTCACAACGAAGGGTCTCGGGTGTTGCAAGAGCGGCTTGAAGGCAAGGCCGAGATCGATACAGACACGGCCCGCCGCCTGTTCACCCTCATCTGCGTTCTGCACTACGGCGGCTAGATGACCCAAAAACTGCCCCAATCGGTGCTGTTTTGCTGCGATCACAACGCGGTGCGGTCGCCTATGGCCGAAGGGTTGATGAAAAAGTTCTACGGCACGGGCACCTATGTGCAATCCGTCGGCGTGATGAACGATCTGGAAATCGACGGTTTCTCTATCGCGGTGTGCCAAGAGTTGGACGTGGAATTATCCCGCCACCGGTCCCGCAGTTTCGACGAGATGGAGAATTGGGGCGATGATCTAAGCTCTTTCGATCTGATCATCGCGCTGAGCCCCGCCAGCCAACGCCGCGCGCTGGAACTGACGCGGTTCTATCATCTGACCGTGGAATATTGGCCGATCCTCGACCCGACAGGGCTGGGGGAAACGCGCGATGCCAAGATCGCGCAATACCGCGCCGCCCGTGATCAGATCAAAGACCGTCTGATTGACCGTTTCGGCCCGCCTTCGCGGCCACAGATCTAGGGCAGGGGCGTGCCCCTGCCGCCGGTGTCACGGTCTTAGGTGGCGCTGCACAGGGTCGATGCTGTCTGGCCATAGGCTTTCCATACAGCCCAGAAATCATTGTCGCTTTTGCGGTCGGACTGGCGTGCCTCTTGCAGGCTGTGAGGGTCCGAGAAAACGCGTACGCCACGGCGCTGTTCTGACGAAGAAAGCTCTTTGTCGGCAACGGCTTGGATACAGCCGCAGCGCGCCGCGCTCGCCTGTTTGCGCCCCGATTTCATGCAGGCGTTGTGGATCGGCCCGGTGGCGAACAAGACAGCGCCCCGGCCAAAGCCGCCGCTGGGGTTATAGCCGCGCGGTCCGCCGCAAGCGGCCAGCGTGCCAACAACACAGATCATCGTGAAAAGTCGTACCATCGTTTTGCCTCATCTCTCGGACGCCGGGTTGATCCCGAGGCTGCCCTAACTGCTGCTGGCATTTATGCCGGAAAACTGCAGATTGAGCAATTCACGATTGAGGGCGCAAAACGGAAATGCCTTTGCCCGAACAGATCGGGCAAAGGCGTGTGTTGCTTAGAACTTCCAGCGCGCACCAACGAAGGTCACGTCCAGATCCTGATAGGATGCCGACGGATCGTCGAAGTCATAGGTGCGGTGTGTTGCGTAAAGCTCGGTGTTGTACGCGTCGAGGCGCTGAACAACGGCGACACCCACGGAAGAGGTGCTGGACCCTGCGACAACGAAGTCGTTCCCGTCGTAGTAATCAACGGAGAAGGATGTCGAACCCGCTGCGATGTAATCACGGGTGATGCCCGCTTTGATGTAGGCGTAGTCTGCGTCACCCGCAACGCGGCGACCTGCGGAAACCGCGAGGTTCAGACCGGTAGGTTGGTGCAGAACAGCGGCGGAGCCCATGACCAGATCGTTGCTGGTGTCGCGGAACGAATAGCCCAAGCGCGCGTCGACCGAATAGTCGCCGTAGTCTTGAACGTAGCGTGTGCCGACATCGGTGTAGTCGTTGTCATCGCCCGAGCTCAGGACTTCCTGACCGTAGGAAACCGATGCGGAGAAGCCGTTGAACACAGGTGTGTCATAGCGCACGCGGAAACGGCGGCTGCCGTCGAAAGAGCCGTTGGTGTTCCCGATTGTGACGGTGGACAGGGTGCCATCCGCGAAACGCAGTTGCTGGCTGCCCGCGATGTCGCTGATGCCCACATAGGCGGCAACACCGGTGCCCGAGAAGTCAGCTTCGGCCGAGCCATCTGTCGACGTGCTGCCTTGACCAAACGAGAAGATACCCGCGTTTGGCGTGCGGTATGTCAGGTCCAGTTTGCGCAGTTCGGTGCGGTGGTAGTCGAAATCCAGGCTGTCGTCGTCGCCATTGATGGCGGAGGACCCGGTCAGGCCAAGGCCTGCTTCGAAGGTCAGGCGCAGTTCGGACCCGTTTTGCAGCGCTTGGGTCATGGTCAGACCAACGCGGCTGTTGGAGTTGTCGTTGTCGATAAACGTGGTGTTTGTGTCTTCACCATCGTCAACGCTCAGAACGCCAAAGTTCAGTTGGCCGTAAACGTCCCAGACGGGGCCTTCTTGGGCCTGTGCCAGCGCGGGAAGCGACGCCAGGCCAAGGGCTGCAACGGTCACTGTGCCAAGCGAGTGTTTCATCTTCATCTCAAAATTCCTTATTCGCCCGATCTGCAAGGGTGCAGACCATTTGAGAAGGCCGATCTAACGCCGCCGCCCGCGGGATAAAACCATAAGGCAGCCATACGAAATGCCGGTGTTGCAACATTGCTAAAGGGGGCGGTACCGCGCAGTACTGCCAAGCGCCTTGATATATTGGCGTTGGCGGCGGTATGCGGTTTCTGCATGGCAGGTGACCGCGAAAAAATCGCATCCCCCCTTTGACGTTTGCGATCAGAATGCAGGTAAATCCGCCGACGCGCGTCAAATGCCCTAAGGATCAAGGGGAACAGGCGATCCAGCCCATTGACCAGCGCTTGAATCCGCACCATATCCTTGCCTCATGACACCACTTTCACATATCCGCAATTTCTCCATCGTCGCGCACATCGATCATGGTAAATCCACGCTCGCCGATCGCCTGATCCAAGAGACGAACACCGTTTCCCTGCGCGATATGAAAGCGCAGATGCTCGACTCGATGGATATCGAGCGCGAGCGCGGGATCACGATCAAGGCCCAGACGGTGCGGATCAACTACACCGCCCAGAACGGCGAGGAATATATCCTCAACCTGATCGACACACCCGGTCACGTCGACTTTGCCTACGAGGTCTCTCGCTCCATGCGCGCGGTCGAAGGATCGCTGCTGGTCGTGGACAGCACCCAAGGCGTAGAGGCGCAGACGCTCGCCAACGTGTATCACGCGATTGATGCGGATCACGAGATCGTGCCGGTTCTCAACAAGATCGACCTGCCTGCGTCCGACTGCGACCGCGTGGCGGAACAGATCGAGGATGTGATCGGGATCGATGCTTCCGAAGCGATCCGTGTCTCGGCCAAGACGGGTCAGGGCATTGTCGAAACGCTTGAAGCCATCGTGCATAAGCTGCCCGCGCCAAAGGGCACGCAGGACGCGCCGTTGAAGGCAATGCTGGTCGATTCATGGTACGACAGCTATCTGGGCGTCATCGTTCTGGTGCGGATCATGGATGGTCAGCTGAAAAAAGGCGACCGTATCCGCATGATGCAGAATGGGTCGGTGCACCACGTCGACCGTATCGGCGTCTTCCGTCCCGCCATGACCGAGATCGACAGCCTCAACCCCGGCGAGATCGGGTTTCTGACCGCATCGATCAAACAGGTCCGCGACACACGGGTCGGGGATACAATCACGCACGAGAAAAAGGGCACGGAAACTCCGCTGCCGGGCTTTAAGCCAGCGCAGCCCGTGGTGTTCTGTGGTCTGTTCCCAGTGGACGCAGCCGAGTTCGAAGACCTGCGCGACAGTATCGAAAAGCTGGCGCTGAACGACGCGTCTTTCAGCTTCGAGATGGAAACATCCGCCGCCCTGGGTTTCGGTTTCCGCTGCGGCTTCCTTGGCCTGCTGCACCTTGAAGTCATTCGTGACCGGATCGAGCGCGAGTATGACATCGACCTGATCACCACCGCGCCGTCGGTTATCTATGACATCCACATGAAAGACGGCACGGTCGAGCAGTTGCACAACCCCGCCGACATGCCCGACCTGACCTTCGTGGACCACATCGAAGAACCACGCATCAAGGCGACCATCCTTGTGCCGGATGAATATCTTGGTGATGTGCTCAAGCTGTGTCAGGACCGTCGCGGCATCCAGATGGACCTGACCTATGCGGGCAGCCGCGCGATGGTTGTCTATGATCTGCCGCTGAACGAAGTGGTTTTCGACTTCTATGACCGGTTGAAGTCGGTGACCAAGGGCTATGCCTCGTTTGACTATCAGATGATCGGCTACCGTCAGGATGCGCTGGTCAAGATGTCTATTCTGGTTAACGACGAACCTGTGGATGCGCTCAGCACTATGGTGCACCGCGACCGCGCCGAAATGCGCGGCCGTGCCATGGTTGAAAAGCTCAAGGATCTGATCCCGCGTCACATGTTCAAGATCCCTATTCAGGCGGCCATCGGCGGCAAGGTGATCGCGCGCGAAACCCTATCGGCAATGCGCAAGGATGTGACCGCGAAATGCTACGGCGGCGACGCCTCGCGGAAACGCAAGCTGTTGGATAAACAGAAGGCGGGTAAGAAGAAAATGCGCCAGTTCGGCAAGGTCGACATCCCGCAAGAGGCATTTATCTCTGCCTTGAAGATGGACAGCTAAGACGATTGTTGAAAGGGGCGCTTCATGCGCCCCTTTTCGTTGGAACGACACCAAAGGTCAGGGCAGCCTTGTCATCTGTGCAGGCACCGCCCCACCGTCCAGCAGCCGCGCCAGACAAGCGTGGGTGAACCCCCAGATATCTTCGTCATGTACCAGGTGGTGGGTCAGAAATCCCAAGGGTTCCTGCGGGTCCGTCAGCCCTTTGCGGCGGTCCTGCAGCAGTTTGGTGATATCCGTAATCAGCGTGTCCGGCGGCACAAGGCTGCGGGTGCCGCGCCAGAAAATCGGATCGATATGGGTGTTGATCTGCACCAGCCCGGGGGCGGCAATCCGGTTATCCCGCGGCAGATAGGTCGACACCCCGACATAGCCTGCGTCTGCCAGCACCGGCAGCAACCCATCGTCCAACCGGTTCCACGGCGGCACAAAGATCGGCAGCAGGTCGTCGCCGAAAAGCTCTTGCATCCGGTTCAGCGCTTGGGCGAGCTCGTGGGCAGCATCGGGGCGCGGGTGCCCGAACTCTGCCTTTTTGGCCCCGTCGGGCGCGTGGCTGATATGCTGCCAGCCATGCACCAGCGGACGGATCAGCAGACGGTCCTTGCTATAGGCGGCAAGCGCGGGGTCTGCATGTTTAGGGATCACGGCGATATGCACGGGCAGGGACAGGTCCTCCGCCAGTGCGGCAAGGCGATCCAGCGCGGCGGTTGGGGCGATGGCATCATCATCGCGCCACCAGATCGGCAGGTGCAATCCCTCTGTGCGCCATATTGCAAGCTCGGCGTCAAGATTGGCCCAATCCACGGTCATCGCGTGCCCTTTCGCATCGCCTCGGTCAGGGTGACCGTCCTCGCGGCCCCGTCAAACCCGTCTGTCTGCGCAGGCCGGGTCGGGGAGGCGTGCAGAGTTGCCAAGGCGGATAGCAACCTGTCCGGTGTCAGATCGGCGCTGCGCAGCACTTCGATCCCCGGTAGCGCGGACAGCGCATCGGCGCGCAGCCCTTGTTCCACCTCGTTGCCGGCGTCAAAGGGGACAAACAGCGCGCGCACCCCGCTTTGCAGCACATCCAGCGCGGTATTGTAGCCGCACAAAGAGACAGAGGCGGCGGCGTGATACAGCATCTGGCGGAATTCGGGGCGCGCCGGTTCGATCACCACATTCGCGGGGGCATCCTGCATCAGCGCGGCGCTGCGTGCGGCTGCATCCTGCCCCCCTAGCAGCAAGCGCCAGACCCGCCCCGCATCACGCGCGGCCGCGGCGCGGCAGGTGTCGAACACATGCGCGCCCACATCACCGCCCCCGGCGCTGACGATAATCTCGCCCGCGCCAAGCCGGTCGGGATGGGGGCTGGCGGGGGGCGGTGCGACGAAACCGGTATAGCGCAGCTTGCCCTGCATCGCGCCGGACACCGGCCAGCTAAGCGAGAGCGGCGTCACGGCTTCGTCCGCATGGACCAGCACCGCATCGTAATACTGCACAACCAGATCATCGGCCAGCTGCGCCTTGGCGGGTTTGGATGGCGGCGCGAGGATATCGCGTACCGATGCGCAGATCAGTGGGCGCGCGGGCAGGGCATCTGCGGCGTCAAGCAGGGCCAGGAACTCTGCCTTGAGGGTGCGGCGCCCAAAGGGGAACAGTTCGGTGATCAGCAGATCGGGGGCGCGGGTCTGGATGTGGGCGACCAGCATCTCGCGCCGCGCGGCCTTCAACGCTTCAGAGGCGACCGCACCATGTTCATCCAGCAGCCGCGCGAAATCCACACCGTCAGAGCGCAGCGGCGGCAGTTGCACCACGTCAACACCGTCGCTGTTCAACTGCGGTGCGGGCATCCCGCCCGAGACGACCTGCACATCATGCCCCGCCGCCCCATAGGCGCGGCCAAGGGTCAGGGCGCGGGCCAGATGGCCGGTGCCCAGCAGATGCGTGACGACGATGCTGACCTTCATAAGCGCGGCTCCAGTCGGATGGGATCAGGCTGGGCGGCCCAGCCCGTGGGTGAAATATCCAGTAGATATAAGCGGTTGCGCTTGATCTGAAAGGGGGCGGGGCCAGCGAAATCCCAGCCGGTCGCATGGGCCAGCAAAACACGCATCACGCCGATATGGCAGACGGCGACAGTATCGCGCGTCAAGCTGTTGGCCCAAGGGATCAGCCGTTCGCGCAGGCTGTCGGGGCTTTCGCCGCCGGGTGGGGTGTAGCCCCAGCCCCAATCCTCGATATCGCGGAACCCGCTGGCGGGGTCTGCCTTAAGCTCTACGCCGTGCAGCCCTTCCCACTTGCCCCAGTCCATCTCCATCAGCGCGGGCGCGGTTTTCGGCGCGCGGTCTGCGACCAGTCGGGCGGTTTCAGCGGCGCGAGACAGGGGGCTCGACACAAGATCGGCACGGTCCCAAGGCGCGGGCAATGCCAGCGCCGCCAGACCGGCGCGGGCGTCATCATCCAGCGGGATATCCGTGCGCCCTTGAATGCGGCCCGCACGGTTCCAGCTTGTATGACCGTGGCGGAGCAGGGCAAGTCGGATCACGGGCGCACCCCGCAGCTTTCCAACCCCGCCAGCAAGGTCGCGGTGGCAGTGGGAAGCAGATGATGTTGCGCAACAAAGTCGCGGGCGGCTTGGGCGCGTGTTTGGCGTAGGGTGGTATCCGCCAGCAGCGCTGTGATCTGTGCGGCAAGCGGGGCGGTGCCGCTTTCCGGCGCAGGATAGGAGGCAGGGGCCAGCACATCGCGCACGCCGGGGCGGTCTTGGGCCACGACGGGCAGGCCCGCGGCCTGCGCCTCCAGATAGGCGAGGCCAAAGGCTTCGTTCACCCCGGGCCAGAACAGCAGCGATGCATGGCGATAGGCGGCGGCCATGGCGGTCGCATCAAGCTCCCCAAGAAAACGAACCGCGTCGCCAAAGGGGGTCATCATCGTCTCTATCTCGGTGCGGGCGGGGCCGTCACCCGCGATATCCAACCGCCAGCTGTTTGCTGGCAGCAGCGCCAGCGTCTCCGCGATGATCTGATACGAGGCGCGTTTGTCCCCGTCGCGCAGCATACCCACAGCCAGCATCGGGCCATCCAGCGCGGACGGCAGAGGCAAAGCGTCCTGTGCGAGAAACGGCGGCAGATGCACCAGCCGCTGCCCCGCGGTCTGATCGCGGCGCAGCGTTTCGGCATCGCGGTGCGTGAGGTAAAAGATCACATCCGCCGCGTCGCTTGCGGCCTCGGCGGCTAGGGCGAAACCGGCCCACGGGCCTGTCAGCCGTTTGCGCGCACGGCTGGATTCGACCAGCAGATAGGGGATGCCAAGGGCGCGGGCAACGGCGGGGCCGATCAGGTCGGGGGCCTTGTAATAGTTATGATAGGTGATCCACGCCTGCCAGCATTCGGTACGACCGCGGGCGATGGCTTGGGTCACTTCGGCCTCGGCAGCGTTGAACAGCATGGCCTGCGCCGCGCTGTCGCCCGCCCCGTCGCGGCTGCGCAGGGTGCTGGCGACTGTGACGGTCGCGCCCCCCCGTTGCAGCGCGGCCATCAATCCACGCGCCATCGCCCGATCCCCCGAGGGTACCGGATGATCAGGCGACTTTAACGGAGCGTAGAACGCAAGCCGCATCAGCCGCCCTGTGCCAGCATCGCCGTCAGCCGCTTGTGGAGCTGGCGAATGCCGGGGGCCATGGTGAACTCTGCATGAAGCCGGTCGTGGGCGGCCTTGGCCAGCCGAGGGCCAAGCGATGGATCCTCCGCAAAACGCTGCATCGCCTCGGCAAGGGCGGCGGGGGCATCGTCGCTTAGCACGCCGGTGGTGCCGCTGGTGATGAACTCGGGGATGGCGGATACCGGCGTGCTGAGCAGCGGAAGCTTCTGGCTTGCCGCTTCCATCAGCACGTTGGGCAGCCCGTCACGGTCACCGTCCTTGGCAATGCGCGAGGGCAGCACGAACAGATCGGCGGCGCGCATGGCCGCGATCACCTCTGGCTGGTCGCAGGCCCCGCGCCAAGTGATCCGGTCGTTGATCCCGTGCGTTTCAGCGCGTGTTTTCATCGGTTCCGACAGGTCCCCGCCGCCGATATGGGTCCAGTGCCAGTCAAACTCGTTCGGCAGCAGCGCCAGCGCGTCGATCAGGTTGTCAAAGCCCTTCTTCTCGACCATGCGCCCGACAGACATCATCTGGAACGGATCGCTTTTGGCGCGTTGGACCCGGGTTGGCGGTTCTGGGAAACGCGCCAGATCCAGCCCGTGATAGACCAGATCAATCCGGTCCGGGGCGGTGCTAAGACTGCGCAGATGTTGCGCGTTAAAGTCCGTGCAGGTGGCACCAAAGGCGGCACCGTGGCTGGCGGGGTCCAGCTTTTCGCGCAACTCCCATTCGGGCGAGGTCCAGATGTCCTTGGCGTGGGCAGAAAAGCTCCACGGCAGTCCGCGCAGGATCGCGGCATAGCGCGCGACCGAGGACGGGGTGTGCAGGAAATGCGCATAGATGCCGCGGGTCTCGGCGGGGAGCTCATGTGCCATGACGCAGGCCTGACCAAAGCGGCGGCGGCGGTTAGGGGTGTCATCGCGCACGAGGTCTTGTTGGAAAACCTCCCATGCCGCGTCGTAGCCGGGCATGGCTTTCGCGGCCTCTTGTGCTGCGGCCACACGTTCGGGATCGTCGCGCAGGTATTCCGGCAAATAGCGCACGCGCGCTTGCAGTCGGTCGTGCAACGGGTGGGTTTTCGTATCGGTCGGGTGGCGCAGCGACCAGATGTCGAAGCGCAGACCGGCTTCTTCAAGGGCGACAAGTTCTTGTGCGATGAAGGTCTCGGACAGGCGCGGCCAGCCTTTGACCACAATGGCGAGGGGGGCGGGGGCGAGGGGGGCAGGGGTGTCGGTCATGCGCCACCGCCCATCAGGGCGCGGCCCCGTTCAACCACCACGTCAAGCCCGTCCAGCAGCCCGTCTGCACCGGCTTGCGAGGGTTTGTTCTGATGCGGCAGGTTGCGGATTGCGGCGATCATCGCCTCCGGAGTCATGCCATCACGGGTTTCTTCCAGCATGCGGACAAGCCCAAGCTCTTCGGCGCGGCTGGCGCGGATCCATTGTTCCAACCGGGGCACGGTGCGCGGCACGATGACGGCGCGTTTGTCAAAAGAAAGCACCTCGCAGAAGGTGTTGTAGCCGCCCATGCAAACCACGCCTTCAGCCCCGACATAAAGCTGTTCGATCCGGCTATCAAAGCCAAGCGCGGTCACCCGTCCGCCCAGCTTGGCCACCCGCGCGTCAAAGGCGTCGCGGACGTCGCCGGACAGGAAGGGGCCGTAGATCAGCTTGGCATTTGGCGTCAGGTCGGGGTCTTGCTCGTAGGCGTCCAGCACCAGTGACACCATCGCGGCACCGTCCCCGCCGCCGCCGGGGGTAATCAGCACATAGGGCTCTTCGGCGGGGGGCGTTTCGTCCGGGGCCTCGCGGCGCAGGTAGCCGGTCCAGTGCATCCGGTCGTGGGTCGCCTGCGACAGGGGCAGCCCCTTGGTCGGGTCATAGACATCGCGCATGCCGTAGACCCAAATCTCGTCATAGTATGTCTCGGTCGCCTCAACCGCGCCCTTGCGTTCCCATTCGGCGGCCAGCACCTCGGGTTCGTCCAGCACGTCGCGCAGGCCCAGCACGACTTTGGTGGTGCCATTCTCGCGCAGCCAGTCAAGGCTGGGCAGCAGTTCCCCGCGAAAGCCCGTCGGCTCTTTATCCACGATCAGCAGATCGGGGGTGTATTCCTCGATCGCGGTGCGGATCAGACCGGCCCGCAGGGAGGTGACCTCGTCGATATCAAGGCCAAGCGTTTGCGCCACATAGCTGCCGTCGGCCAGCTTCGTCACGCCCGGAAGGCGGATGTGGTCGACGCCTTTGGGAAAGGTGAAACGCCCCGCGACGGGGGATCCGGTCAGGATGATGGCCGAGGCATCTTCGTCGCCGTCCATCAAGGCGGCAGCCAGTGCGCGCGACCGCCGTAAGTGGCCCAATCCAAAGGTGTCGTGGCTATAGAAAAGCACCCGCCGCGCTGGTTTGCCATTGCGGGCGTTGTTCGAGACCGTTTGGCGCATGGGCCGATCCTAACTTAGTCAAATATCCTTGGCCGCACCTATCAGTCTGGCGGCTAGAAAGCGTTTATTGTCGAAGGCAGGTGAACCCGTCCCGCCCGATGCACCCAGAAACCGAATACACTCACATCACCTTGGTCTGCCGGTCGAACAGCCCAATAAGAATACCTTAGGCATCTATGGTGAACATGTCATGCATTTCAGCACCTTCCGCCGTCGCCGTCCCTTAATGGGCTGCGAAAACTGGCGTTTGAGCGGGCCAAGCCCGTGGGAAGATGCGGCGCGTGTCATATTTGGCGTCCTTCGCGGTTCATCGTCAGGGGGAGTAGGTGGGGCCGGGGGGTTAAGATTGCAATGGCACGGGGGGTGGCTTAGCGTTCTGGGACTGCGCCCCAAGGCCATGAGCGAGGACATATGCGGCATTTCATCTTCACCCTTTTTTTGTCGCTGTGGGTCTTGCCCTTTGCCAACGCCGCGACGGCGCAAGGGGTTCTGTCCCTTTTGCCAACAGCGCAGGAAACTGCCGTCAGCGATGCGGAAGGCGACGCCGCACGTCTGCAAGAGGTCATCAGACAAGCCGCTGAAAGCGGGGTGAGCGTGGTGGTCGTCGATAGCGCGGGCCAGTTGTTGAACCAGCCCGCATCTGCCCAACCGGCCGAGGGCGACCAGCAAGAGGCGGCGCTGGCCAAGGAAACCTCTGCGCTGATGCACCTGCAAGAACGGGGCAACCAGTTCCGCACTGCCTTGATCGAACGCATCGTGCAGTTGCCCGACGCGATCAACGAGGTGATCTATATTCTGCGGGCCGCCAGCCCGGACGGCACGCTTTGGGCCTTTGGTGAGACGCTGCTGGTGGCGCTCGCGCTGTTTGCCGTCGGGGCCGTGGTCGAGGTAGAGCTGTTCGGCAAGCGAATGGCACGCGGCTTCGTCACCGCCAAAGTGCAGGCGAACCCCGTTGGCTATACCGAAAAGATGCCGTTTCTGGTGTTTCGGTTTTTCATGGGGATCATCGGCGTTCTGGTGTCGATGGTGGTGGCCTATATTCTGGGCGCGCTGTTGTTTGGACCGCTTGAAGACACGGCGATCCAGTTCACTGTCACGCTGATCAACATCGGCTATTTCGTCTGTCGCGTGGCCGCGGGTCTGTGGCGGATGATCCTGTCACCGTTCCTGTCGCAATACCGCATCCCTGTCTTCAGCGACCGCGACGCCAAACGCCTGCACCGCTGGCTGTGGATGATGGCAAGCCTTGATACCGTCGCGATCCTGTTCGGCATCTGGATCGCTGAACTGGGGCTGAATTATGATGTCTATGCTTTCATCGCCTCCCTGATGTCGGCGGCGATCGTCGTGGCGAATATTCTGATGATCTGGGTCAACCGCCGCCCCATTTCAAACGCGCTGCGGCAGGGCAAGCCCGCGTCGGAATGCAGCGCCGTGGGGCGTTTTATGTCGCGGGCCTGGGCACCGCTGGTGGTGGCCTACGCGATTTTTGCCTGGTTCGAACTGACCTATGATCTGGTGCTCGAGAACCCAAGCTCCGTGCCTCTGATCGCGGGGGCCTATGGTATTCTGGTGTCGATTATCGTGGTCTACGGCGTGATCAACTATGCTATTGAACGCGGCTTTGCCCGCGCGCGCATGATACGCCGCCTGAACGAGCTGCGCCGCGAAAAGCGCGCTGATGCCGCCTTGGACGAGGACGCGCCCGAGGCCGCCGGCACTGCGCAAGCGGAGGATACCATGTCGCTGGACGAGGCTGACAGACAGGCGGCAATGGTGCCACGCCAAAGTCTCACCAGCTTTGAAGGTCTGGCGCGGCGCGTGGCCGGTATCCTCGCCTTTGTTACGGGGGCCTATGCGTTCTTCTATATCTGGGACACAGAAGCAACGTTGATGGTCGAAAGCCACGCGGACAGGCTGCTGGACGTGATGGTGATCCTATTTATCGGCTACGTCGTCTATCACGCCTTCCGCATCTGGATCGACAGTAAGATCGAGGCCGAAACCGCCGACCAGCCCGAGGCGGAACTGGGCGACGAAGGCAGCGGCGCGTCCTCTGCCAGCCGGTTGGCAACGCTGCTGCCGCTGTTTCGCAACTTTGTCCTGATCGTTCTGATCGTGACCATCGCCCTCATCGTGTTGATGGAATTCGGGATCAATGTCGGCCCGCTGTTCGCCGGTGCAGGGATCGTCGGTGTTGCCGTCGGCTTTGGCAGTCAGGCACTGGTGCGCGATATCTTTGCCGGCGCGTTCTTTCTGTTCGACGATGCCTTCCGCAAAGGGGAATACCTTGATGTGGGCGGCGTGAAGGGCACTGTCGAGAAAATCTCGGTCCGGTCGTTCCAACTGCGCCACCATCTGGGCGCGCTGCACACCATTCCCTTTGGCGAGCTGCAGGTGATGACCAACTACAGCCGCGACTGGGTGATCATGAAGTTGCCGTTGCGGGTGACCTATGACACCGATGTCGAACGCGTTCGCAAGCTGATCAAAAAACTTGGCATCGCGCTGCTGGATGATCCGGTGATCGGCGACAACTTTATCCAGCCGCTGAAATCGCAGGGCGTGATTGAAATGCAGGATTCCGCTATGATCATCCGGGTCAAGTTCATGACCAAACCGGGTGATCAATGGCTGGTGCGCAAGAAGGTCTATGAGGAAATCCGAGCCTTGTTTGAGCGCGAAGGAATCCGTTTTGCCCATCGGGAGGTCACTGTACGTCTGGCCGACGGCAAGGTCAAAGACCTGAGCGACGAGGAACGCGATGCGGTGACCGCAGCGGCGCAGACATCGCTGGAAGAAGAGGCACAAACCGGCTCGGAACCGGGCGGGGACGACCGATAGCCGCGTCTCGCGCAGTTGTGACATTGAAACGGCGGCGGCGGGCGCTAGCATCATCTTCACCTGCAACAGGAGAATTCCCATGAAACAGTCCAGACGCCAATTCCTGACGACCACCGTCGCCACCGCCGGGGTTATGACGCTACTGCCTTATGCCGCGCAAGCCGCGGCTCACGGTGGCAATATGTTCCCCATGACCGGCGGCGAGGTCAAAGTGCACCCCATCGACCACGCGTCCTTTGTGATGGAGACGCCAGCCGGCGTGATCTATTGCGATCCCGTGGGCGAGGTTGCCAATTACAGCGATTTTGCCACCCCCGATCTGATCCTGATCACCCACGAGCACGGCGATCACTATAACGCCGAAACACTGGCGGGTGTGGTGGGCGAAAACACGCAGATCCTTACCAATCCTGCGGTCTACGACATGCTGCCCGAGGCGCTGAAGGCCAAGGCGAATGCACTGGCCAATGGCGAGCAGGCGATGTTCAACGAGGTCTCAATCGAGGCGATCCCCGCCTATAACACCACCGAAGAACGCAAGCAGTTCCACCCGCAGGGGCGTGACAACGGCTATATCGTGAACCTCAGCGATTTCCGCGTGTATATCTCGGGCGATACCGAAGCGACGCCGGAGATGCTGGCGCTAGAGAATATCGATCTGGCGTTTGTCTGTATGAACCTGCCGTTTACCATGGACGCGACCTCGGCCGCGGCTGCGGTGTCGACGTTCAAACCCTCCTTTGTCTACCCCTACCATTACCGTGGGCGCGACGACGGCACGCAAGACCCCGCCGCCTTTGCCGCCATGGTCGGCGAGGGGATCGAAGTCAAAATGGGCGACTGGTACTGATCCGGCGCAGCGGGGGGCCAGCCCCCCGCACCCCCCGGGATTTAGACCATTTGGAACTGAAGGCCCCAGCGGGTCAGGATTTATACGGATCGAGGCTTGCGCGCAGACCATCGCCCAGGAAGTTGAACGCCAGCACCACGACGATGATCGGCAGCATGGGAATGGCGGTCCACCAGTAGATCTCGATGCTCGCCAGATTTTGCGCGTCATTCAGCATGACGCCCCAGCTGACGGCGGGCGCGCGTAGACCCAACCCGAGGAAGCTAAGCGCGGTTTCCCCAAGGATCATCGCCGGGATCGACAGGGTCGCGCTGGCGATCAGATGCGACATGAAATTCGGCAATAGGTGTTTGCGGATCACCCGTGCGGGCGACGCGCCCATCATCTCGGCCGCTTTGACGTATTCCTCTTCACGCAGGCTCAGGAATTTTGACCGCACCGCCCGCGCCAGGCCGGGCCAGTCCAGAATGCCGAGGATGATCGAGATGATAAAGAACACCGACACCGGTCCCCAGTTCGACGGCACCGCCGCCGAAAGCGCCAGCCAGAGCGGGAGTTCGGGCAAGGACCGCAAGATCTCGATCGCGCGGTTGACCAGCCAGTCGGTCTTGCCGCCGAAGTAGCCGGCCAGCGATCCAAAGAAGATCCCCAGCACAAAGCTGACCGTGATGCCGATCAACCCCACCGTCAAGGACAGCTGCGCGCCATAGAGGATGCGGCTGAACACATCGCGCCCCAACCGATCCGATCCCCAGAGGAACACCGTCGCCCCGTCGGGCGCGCAAAACAGGTGGGTGTCGCTGGGGATGACAGCGAAGAGGTGGTAGGTTTCACCCTTACAAAAATACTCAATCTTGCGCGGGTTGCTGGTATCGGTGTCGTAGACCCAGCGGAAATTCACCAGATCCGCAGTGCCCGTCGTCTCGTAGACAAAGGGGCCGATGAAACTGCCCTCGTGCCAAAGGTTGATGCTTTGGGGGGGCGCGTAGATGTGTTCGGCATTGCGCTCGTTTGGTGTGTAGGGCGCGATGAACCCCGCCACTGGCAGGATCAGATAGCAGAAGGCCAGAAACAGCCCGGATACCAGCGCCAGCTTGTGCCGCCGGAACTTGCGCCACATGAGCCGCGCGACAGAGGCGTCCATCTCGGCCCGCTCAGGCGCGGAAAGATCGCCGTCGTCGGTCCAGGGGGTGGTGTCGACAAAGCGGTTGTCCGGCTGGATGCTCATGAGCTGCGTGCCCCGTAACGGATGCGCGGATCAAGCAGGACCAGCAGCATGTCAGAGATCATCGTGCCGATCAGCGTCAGCAGGGCCACGAACATCAGGATGAACGCCGAGAGGAACTGGTCTTGGGACTTCAGAGCCACCAGCAGATAGGGCCCGATGGTTTGCAGGCCCAGCACCACCGATACCAGCACAGAGCCCGACACCATTGCTGGCAGCAGGTTCCCGATATCTGCGACAAAGGGGTTGAAGGCCACGCGCAGCGGGTATTTCGACAGCAGCCGCGCGGGGCCCATACCCTTGGCCTTGGCGGTTTCCACATAGGGTTTATCAAGCTCGTCGAGCATATTCGCTCGTAACCGCTGCATCATCGCGGCGGCCCCGGCGGTGCCGATCACAAAAGTCGGGACGATCAGGTGCAGCAGGACCGAGCGTACTTTCTCCCATGACATGGGCTGGCCCTCAAGCTCGGGGGCCATAAGCCCGCCAATCGGCAGGTCAAAGTATTTATGCCCATAGTAGAACAGGATCAGGGCCAGCAGGAAGTTCGGTGTCGCGAGCCCGAGGTAGCCCAGAAAGCCAGCGGTATAATCGACCCAAGTCTCGGATTTGGCTGCGGCGAGCACCCCAAGCGGCAAGGCGATAAGATAAACGAATAATACGGCGGCGAGATTGACCAGCACCGTCATCCAAAGCGCATCGCCGACGATTTCGCCCACGGGGCGGTCAAACTCGAACGACCAGCCGAAATTTCCTTGGATCAAGCCGGCAAACCCCTGCGGCCCCGGCACCATGCCGACCCAGATCAGGTATTGCTTCCAGATCGGTTCATCCAGCGCGTATTCGTGGCGCAGAAACTCGGCCTTGGCGACGCCTTCGGCCTGACCCGTCGCGCGCAACTCGGCGATCTGGTTCGACAGATAGTCGCCGGGTGGCAGGTTGATGATGACGAAGACCAGAAGCGAGACCACCCAGAGGGTCAGTAGCATGGTGATGAAACGCCACACGGCGTATCGGAGGAAGATCATCGGCTTACCTGCACATGGGGGTCTTGGAAGTAGAACTCGTCGATGCGGTGAATGCCGAAATGCGCGCCGGGATCAAAGGCCCAGATTCCATGCTCCGGTACATTCATCAGATCGTTTGAGACGACGACGGGTTGCGGGGCCTCGGCCAGCACGCCGATGGCGAATTGCTGTTCGGCGTGAATGGCGAGCATCCGCTTCCAGATGTCTTCGCGCACCTGTGGGTCGTCGGTGTGGTTCCAGTCATTCGCCAGCAGCATCAGCCGTTTCGCGGGCTGCATATCAGGGGGCGACCCGGCCTGTCCGACTGTTTGGTAGTATTGTCCCCACATCGGCCAGGCAAAGAATTCCTGATTGGTCGGCGCCAGATAGGAAGGGGAGGTCGACGGCCCCGGAAGCCCGTTGTCCCAGCCGAACCAGACCGAGGCCATGGTCCGCCCCGCATAGATCCGGTTGCGCAGGATATCGCGGTCCAGCGGGCGCATGATCAGGCGGATGCCCAGATCACGCCATGTGTCCGCGATGATCGCCAGCGCGTTTTCTTCCTCGCTGCGTTCGCCAGCGGTTTCGATCACGAATTCCATCGGGCGGCCATCGGGAAGCTTGCGGAGCCCTGCGGGGGTGCGGTCGGTCAGACCCATATCATCCAGCAGCGCGTTGGCGTGGGCGAGGTTCATCATGGACCACGCATGTGTGTTGTCGTCGTTGTAAAGCGCGCTTTGCGACAGGGCGGACATGCCGCCTTCGCTGGCGAGGCCGAAATAGAGCGCGCGGTTGATCATGCGTCGATCGATGCCGAGGCTCAGGGCGCGGCGAAAACGCACGTCGCGCATGACCTCGCGCCACACGGGGTCGGCGAAGTTCAGGTTGGGATAGATGGCGATCTGGCTGGCGGCACCGTTGGCCCAAAGCAGGGTGCGGTATTTGCCGCCGTCCGCCTCGCCTTTCTTGAGGATCGCGACATCGGGGAAATCGAGCCCGCGCGCCTGCAGGTCGACCTCGCCCGCGTTGGCCTTGGCCGCGATCAGCCCACCGCCGACCACGGTCATCTGCACCACATCGATATAGGGCAGCTGCACGCCCCGGCTGTCGATACGGTGGAAATAGGGGTTACGCACAAAGAGCTTGCGCGAGCTGTCCTTGTCCGAGGAGTTGATCCACGGCTGCAGGGTCGGCAGCGCGGGGTTGTCGAACTTGTACATATTGTCGCGCTTGTTGTGCAGCGCGGCCCAGCTTTTGACCCGCGCGGCTTTGACCTTTTCGACCAGCGCATCGGGATCGGCGAACTTCTTATGGAACTGCGACAGGTAGTGGGCGGGGCGATAGATGAACGGTGGGCTTGCTTGCGCCAACAGCGGCAGGAAGTTCGGATTGGGAATCTGCCATTCGAACACGACCGTATGTTCATCGGGGAAGGTGACCTTTCCCATGCGGTTGTCCACGATCATGAAATCCGGCGGCCCGCTGGGGGTGATGTCCGGGTCGTTGGCAACATTTTCCCACCAGTAACGGAAATCATCCGAGGTAAAGGGCATGCCGTCCGACCAGCGGTGACCGGGGCGCAGGTGAAGCGTGAATTTGCGTCCTTCTTCCACGTCCACCGCCGCGAGGATATCGGGGGCAAGCGTGTAGTCAGGCTGATACCCTACCAGCCGCGCATAGCCGTAGACGACCATCTGCCGCACGTCCTTGGTGCGCGAGATCAACGTGCGTAGCGTACCGCCCTGACGCCCAAAGCTGCGGCCCTTGGCTTCGAGGTCGACGACCAGCGGCTCTGACGGGATGCGGTCCTGCACGTGGGGCAGGCTGCCGGCGTTGACCTCTTGCGCCCAAAAGCTGCTTTCTTGCAGCACGGGGCCGTCGCTATGCGCGGCAAGGGGCGCGAAGGCGAGGGTCGCGGCGAGGGCAAGGAGGAACTTACGCATGACAACGTACCTTATGGCCGGGCTCAAGCTCGCGCAGGGCGGGGGCGTGATGGCCTTCAAAACGGAACTGTTCGGGCCAGAGCGTGGGAGAGCCCGCGCCCTTGGCGACCAGATCAAGATCGATGGGCCGGCTGATGTCGGGTTCGGGCTGTGCCGCGATCAAGGCGCGGGTGTAGGGGTGTTGCGGATTGTAGAACAACGTGTCGGGCGGGGCCTGTTCGACGATCACGCCAGCGCGCATAACCGCGACCTCGTCCGCGATGCGGGCAACGACCGCCAGATCGTGGCTGATGAACAGGTAGCTCAGGTTGGCGCGGTCGCGGATGTCTTCGAGCAGGGTTAGAATTTGCTCTTGGACCGAGACATCCAGCGCCGAGGTGGGTTCGTCGCAGATCAGCAGCTTCGGATCGAGCGTCAGCGCGCGGGCAATGGACAGCCGTTGGCGCTGGCCGCCTGAAAACGCATGCGGGAAACGGCCAAGCATATCAGGGTTCAATCCGACCCACCGCAGCATTTCGGCCGCCTTTTCGCGGCGGTCGCGGGCGGTGCCGATGTTGTGCACCTCCATCGGTTCGGTCAGGGCTTGCTGCACGCGCATCCGCGGGCTGAGCGAGGAATACGGGTCCTGAAACACCATCTGCGCTTGCCGTTGGAATGCGGTGCGTTCAGTGGGCGACAGATCATGCACGGCCAGCGGTGCGGCGGCGGGGTCGGGGCGAAACAGCACTTCGCCGCCGGCATCGGGACGTTCGGCCCCCATGGCGATGCGGGCGCAGGTGGTCTTGCCCGATCCGCTTTCGCCAACAATCGCCAGTGTCTTGCCACGGGGCAGTTGCAGGTCAACGTGCTGGCAGGCGGAGACGGACACCGGCTTGCGCCAGCCGCCCGCCCGCATGGTGTAGGTCTTGGACACGTCGCGCAGATCAAGGATCACATCGTCTGCGGGCTTCGTGGATGCGGGGGCAGGGGCGGCCACGGCGGGGATCATCGGGGCGGCGGCGAAAAGCTTGGCGGTATAGGGGTGGGCAGGGCTGCCCAACACCTCTTGCGCATCGCCCCGTTCCATCACGCGGCCCTTGTTCATCACCACGACACGCTGCGCCATATTCGCCACGACGCCCAGATCATGGGTCACAAGGATCACACCCATACCGGTTTCTGCCTGAAGCGACCGGATCAGCCCGAGCACCTGCGCCTGTGTCGTCACATCCAAGGCGGTCGTCGGTTCGTCTGCGATCAACAGCTCGGGCTTGGCGACCATGGCCATAGCGATCATCGCGCGTTGGCGCATCCCGCCGGACATCTCGAACGGATAGCTTTTCCAGGCGCGCAGGGGATCGACAAAGCCGACCTTCTCAAACTGTTCGATCACGGCACGTTTGGCCGCCCTTCGTCCCATATTGCGGTGCAAGCGCAGCACTTCGGCGACCTGATCGCCAAGCCGGTGCAGCGGCGATAGCGACCGCATCGGCTCTTGAAAGATCATCGAGATGCGATCCCCCCGAATGGCGCGCATCTTCTTTTCGGGGAGGGACAGCAGGTTGACGGCACCCTCGGCCCCGTTGAACCGGATCGACCCGCCGCGCATCTGTGCCGCATCGGGCAGCAGTCGCAAAACCGACCGGCAGGACAGCGTTTTGCCAGACCCGCTTTCGCCCACCAACGCGAGGGTTTCGCCCGCGTTCAACGCAAAGCTGACGCCGTCCACGACCGACGGGCCGTTGCCGAAACCGATCGACAGATCATTTACTTCAAGAAGGGGGGCCATTGTTATCCCAAGCGGGTCAGAGCGATCATTATCTATCGAGTGAAGCCGATAAACACCCAAGCGTCTAGGGGGCAGCGCAAAAACCAAGCGTCAGCGGTACACAAAGGGCGGCGGCGTCCCCATGTTGCATCAGTACGACCCAACCCGAAGGAGAACCGCGATGAGCCGCCTGGACATTTTTATCGACCGTATGGTGTCACAGCGTGCGTGTCTCGACCATGCCGCCGCCCTGACGCAGACAATGACGGGGCCGGTGTTCGAGCTGGGATTGGGCAATGGCCGTACCTTTCACCACATCCGTGAAACGATGCCCGACCGCGATATCTTTGTGTTTGAGCGCGCTGTTGCATCGAATCCCGATAGCACGCCCGAGGACCATCAGCTGATCCTGGGCGATGTGCACGAAACCCTGCCTGCGGCACTGACGCGCTTTGGCGCGAATGCGGCTCTGATTCACGCGGATCTTGGCGGGCATAACCTTGCAAAAAACGATGCTTTCGCGCGTGAAATCTCGCCCTTGGTCGAGCCGTTATTGGCCGTCGGGGGCATCATGGTGTCCAGTGACCGGATGTATTTCGACAATTTGATCGAAATCCCCTTACCACCTGAAGCTGTGGAGGGACGCTGCTTCATGTACCGCCGCGAGAAGTCATGATCTGAATTAAGTACTTGATAAGTATTGGTTAAATGGTGAGCGGCGTCGGTATTCCGGCGCCGCTTTAAGTTTCGCTTGCACGTTCCAAATCCCCTCCCTAGTGTGCGCCCGAGACATAGTGAAACGATGTTTCGCATGGTAAAACAATTCTTGGGAGGGAATTACATGTCCTTTTTGAAAAACCTATCTTTCGCTGCTGCAATGACTGTGGCGGCTTCCGTTGCCGGTGCTGAAACCGTGCTTATCCACGGCGAAGCAGGCCCGAATCGCGGTGCCCGTGCAGATGCGTTGCAGTGGTTCGCCGATCAGGTTGCCGAGCGGTCGGAAAACGATCTGCGCCTCGACATCCAGTGGGGCGGCGCGCTGTTCAAGGCGAATGCGGCCGTACAGTCCATCGGTGACGGTGTGGCAGATATGGGGTCGGTGATCGCGGTGTATTACCCGCAGGAAATGGCCGCCTATGGCATCGCCGATCTGCCCGTAAACAACCCGGACGCCTGGGTCGGTATGCGCGCCACGGACGAGCTGATGCGGTCGAACCCCGCGATTGCCGAAAATCTGGCTGAAAAGAACCTCGTGTACATCGGCACATGGACCACAAGTCAGGTGAACATCGGCTGTAAGGGCGACGCGATCCGTTCGGTTGCAGATATCGCCGGCAAGAAAGTACGCGGCACAGGGGCCTACGGTAAGGTCTTTGGTGACGAAGGCGCGAACATGGTCAACATGTCGATCTATGACGCGTACCAAGGGCTCGACACCGGTCTGATCGATTGTAGCCAAGGGTATTCCTACGCTGTTGCCGCGCTGAAGCAGGCCGAAGTCATGGACAACTACACCCTGTTGAACTGGGGCCAGGTTGGCGGCGTCGGCATCTTCATGAACAAAGACATGTTCGATGCGCTGTCCGAAGATCAGCAAGCTGTGCTGCTGGAAACCGGTGCTGATCTGTCCGATGAATTCGGCCGCATGATCACAACCGCGAACGACAACGCCATTGCCGCGATGAAAGAGCAAGGCGTCGAAGTGTTCGAACTGCCCGCGGAAGAGCGCGCCAAGCTGGTCGAAGGCGGCGAGAAGTATCTGGCTGAGTGGGTCGAGACAGCCAACCGCACCGGTCTGCCGGGCGAGCAACTGCTGGAAGACTACAAGGCGCTGATCGCCAAATACACGCAAGAGCGCGACGAGAACGGTTACCCTTGGGCAGCTGACAACAACTAAACACAAGCTTTGGGAGGAGCAGGGACCATGTTGGTACCACTTGAGAAAATCCTGTTGGGGTTGGGCGCGGCTGCGGTCATCCTTTTGGGGATCTTGATCACGTCCAACGTGGTCGCACGCGCCGTCTTCGCATCTAGCGTACCCGATAGCGTCACTTTGGTGCGGGAGCTGATGGTTGCGGCCATCCTCCTGCCCCTTGCGGCAGCGACCGCAAACCGCGCTCACGTTAGTGTGGCTTTTGTGTCCGACCGGTTCGGGCCCAAACTCCGGTCCTGGCTTATTGTGCTGGGGTCGGTCATGGGGATGATCGCCTTGGGCGGTCTGATCTATTCCGGCGGCCGCGAATTCCTGAGCGTTTGGGAAAAGGGCAGCTTTTTCTACGGTGACCTGAACCTGCCCAAATGGCCCGGACGTCTGTTGTTTGTGGTCGGTATCGCCGCCTGCTGGCTGCGTCTGGCGGAATTGGCGATCCGCGATGTGCGGACCATCCTGTCCGGGGGCATCGTCTCGGACGAAGAAAACCACACAATCGAGCTCGTTGCCGAAAAAGAGGTGCTGTAATGGATGCGTCGACCATCGGGCTGATTGCCTTTGCTGCCGTTCTGATCCTGCTGGCGCTGCGTGTGCCGATTGCCTTTGCGCTGGCCAGTGTCGCGACGATCGCGACCTTCTTTATCTTTGCCTTTCGCACTGGCACTTTCATGCCCGAACGTGCCATCCGTGCCACAACGTCGATGGTGTTCTCGAACTCCTTTGACCTGATACACTCCTACGATCTATCGATGATACCGCTGTTTGTCGCCCTTGGGCACATTGCCTATCGCGCGGATATCACGACCAAGATCTACCACGCGGCCAAGGTCTGGCTGACGCGTCTGCCCGGCGGTGTTGCCATGGCAAGCGTCATGGGCTGTGGCGGATTTTCGGCCATTACCGGCAGTTCTATCGCCTGTGCCTCGACCATGGGGAAAATCTGTACGCCCGAGATGCTGCGAATGGGCTATGACCCGCGTCTGGCAACAGCGTCGGTCGCGGCAGGGGGCACGCTGGGGTCGCTGATCCCGCCGTCGGTTCTGTTCATCATCTACGGTATTTTCACCGAGACCTCGATTTCGTCGCTGTTCCTCGCGGGTGTTTTGCCGGGGCTGCTGACGCTGGCGGGCTTTATCCTCGTGATTGCCGTCTGGGTCTGGCGTTCGCCCGAAATCGCCCCTTCGACAGCGACACGCTACTCCGCCAAAGAACGCTTTGCGGCGGCGGCTGAAAGCTGGCCTGCGGTCATGCTGTTCGTGTTGATCATTGGCGGTATCTACGGCGGTATCTTTACGGCGACCGAAGCGGCGGCTGTCTGCGTGGTCGCGGCGACGCTGATCGGTTTTGCGCAGCGCAAGCTGTCCTTGCAGGGCCTGTGGGACGCGGTGAAAGAGACGTGCATCCAGACCGCGGCGATCTTCTTTATCGCGGCAGGGGCCAAGATCTTTGTGGCCTTTATCGCACTGACCAACGTTGCCCCGATGATTGTGAACGTCGTGGCCGAGGCAGAGCTGTCCGTCGTGGTCCTGCTGCTGGCGATTGCCGCGATCTATCTGCTGCTTGGCATGTTCCTTGATCCCATCGGCATCATGGTTCTGACCCTGCCGCTGATGATCCCGCTGGTGGAAAGCTATGACATGAACCTGATCTGGTTCGGTGTTGTGGTGATTAAACTGCTGGAAATCGGGCTGATCACGCCGCCTGTCGGGTTGAACGTCTTTGTTATCGCCAATGTGGTGGGCAAAGAGGCTCCGATCGACAAGATCTTTGCCGGTATCACGCGCTTCCTCAGCGTTGACGTGATCGTGCTGGTGCTGATCATGTCCTTCCCGATGATCTCGCTGCTTATTCCTATGGCGGCGCGATGAGTGGGGACCCCACAGACAGGAAGTTTGCCAACACTCTGGCGCGGGGGCTTGCTGTATTGCGGGCCTTTCGCGCCAGTGACAGCGGGCTGACCCACGCGCAGATTGCCGACCGGACGGGGCTGCCCAAGCCTACGGTGTCGCGGCTGACTTATACGCTGTGCGAACTCGGCTACCTCAGCCACGGCGGGCGCAATGACCGCTTTCGGCTGGGGCCGTCGGCTATCGCGCTTGGCTCTGTCGCATCGGTAGCGGTGAACTTTCTGGATTTGGTGTCCGACGCCATGCAAGAGCTGGCCGATAAAACGGGCACGCTATTGCTGGTTGCCGTGCGCGACGACGAGAAAATGATGCTGGTGCGTACATGGCGGCCACAGAACGCTTCGACCATCTGGCTGGAGCCGGGGCACCGGATTCCCGTGTTCGGATCGTCGTCAGGCATGGCCGTCGTGGCGTCACTTGGCGAAGAGCGCTTTGAGCAGTTGACGCCCGAAGCGGATATGCGAAGGTTCCGGGCGGAGGGATATTCGCAATTGATAGAACAAGGGTTCGCCTACGCGTCGGAGGGCACACGATATGCCAGTACGATCAACGCCGTAAGTGTCCCCTATTTTGCCGAAGAGTTCGGCGAACCGGTATCGTTCACCGCCGGGGCCATGCCACATGATTTGCCCGATTCCCGTATCGTGCAAGAGGTCGGCCCCGCGTTGCGTGAACTGGTGCGCGCGCTTGAACAGCGCACCGGGCGCACCCCCGCGCTCAGCCGCCGGGACTGAAACAAGACTAGACCAAGGAATATGCTAAATGACTGACAAGATTGGATATACCCGCAAAGGCGACGTGGCCGTACTGCGGATCAAGAACCCCCCGGTCAATGCGTTGTCCCATGCTGTTCGTGAAGGTCTGGTTGCCGGTATGGCGCAGGCCGAGGCCGATGACGGCGTCAAAGCCGTGGTTATCGTCGGCGAGGGCCGCGCCTTTATCGCCGGTGCGGATATCACCGAATTCGGCAAAACGCCGCTGGAACCTTTCCTGCCGGATGTGTGCAAACGGATCGAGGATTCTCCGCTGATCGTTGTCGCCTCCATGCATGGTGTGTCCTTGGGCGGCGGGCTCGAGATCGCGCTGTCGGCGCATTACCGTGTGGCGCAGCCGTCGGCCAAAGTGGGCCTGCCCGAAGTGCATCTGGGCCTGATCCCCGGTGCCGGTGCGACCCAGCGTTTGCCGCGTCTGATCGGTGTGGACCCCTCGCTTGATCTGATCACCTCTGGCCGTCAGGTCAAAGCGGCCGAAGCCGAAAGCCTTGGCATTGTCGATCAGGTCACCGAGGGCGACCCCGAGGATGTGGGCGTCGCCTATGCCGAGAACCTGATCGCCACCAACGCACCGCGCCGCCCCGTCAGCGAGATGGCCGCACCCGCGCCGATCGACTGGGATGCGGCCTATGACGGGACGCTGAAAAAGGGGCGGGGGCAAATCTCTCCGGCGCAGGCGGTCCGCGCGGTTCAGGCCGCGGCAGAGCTGCCCTTTGACGAAGGCATGCTGGCCGAGCGCAAGATTTTCATGGAGTTGATGGAGACAGACCAACGTCAGGGCATGATCCACGCGTTCTTCTCTGAGCGTGCGGTAGGCAACCTGCCGGAACTGAAAGGCGTCGAACCCCGCGCGCTGCAATCCATCGGCATCATCGGCGGCGGCACCATGGGCGCAGGCATCGCCACGGCTGCGCTGTTGGCAGGCTTCAACGTCGTGCTGATCGAGATGAAGGAAGACGCCGCAGAGGCCGCGCGCGGTCGCATCGCGGGCAATCTTTCCGGCGCGCTTAAGCGTGGCAAGATCACGCAGATGAAATACGACGCGATGACCAACACCGCGCTTGAGGTGTCGATCAACTATGACAGCCTCGCCTCGGTCGATCTGGTGATCGAAGCCGTGTTCGAGGACATGGGTGTCAAGAAAGAGGTGTTCGGCAAGCTTGATGCCGTGTGCAAGCCCGGTGCTATTCTGGCGTCCAACACGTCCTATCTGGATGTGGACGAGATCGCGGCCAGCACCTCGCGCCCTGCGGATGTGATCGGGCTGCACTTCTTCTCGCCTGCGCATATCATGAAGCTGCTCGAAGTGGTGGTCGCCGAAAAGACCGCCCCCGATGTGGTTGCCACGGGCTTTGCTCTTGGCAAGGCGCTGAACAAGATTTCCGTGCGCGCCGGTGTCTGCGACGGGTTTATCGGCAACCGTATTCTGGCAACCTACCGCACCGCCGCCGATCACATGGTGCTTGATGGCGCATCGCCGTTCCAGATCGACAAGGCGCTGGTGGATTTCGGCTTTGCCATGGGCCCCTTTGCCGTGGGCGATCTGGCCGGACTCGATATCGGCTGGGCCACACGCAAGCGCAAGGCGGCGACGCGCCACCCTGCCGAACGCGTGCCGACATACCCCGACAAGATCTGCGAAGCGGGCAACTTCGGCCAGAAGACCGGCAAAGGCTACTACATCTATGAGGCCGGATCGCGCGGCGGCGTGCCGAATCCCGAAGTGTCCGAGCTGATCGCCGCAGAACGCGCCGAGCGTGACATCACCCCACGTGACTTTACCGACGCAGAGATCGTCCGCCGCTATATGGCCGCGATGGTCAACGAGGCGGCAAAGGTCGTGGGCGAGGGTATCGCGAAGCGGCCCTTGGACGTGGATATGGTCCTGCTCTTTGGCTACGGCTTCCCGCGCTACTGGGGTGGCCCGATGAAATGGGCCGACCTGCAAGGGCTGCCTGCACTGCTGGCCGACATCGAAAGCTACGCCAAGGAAGACGCCTGGTTCTGGGAACCCGCGCCGCTGCTGAAACAGCTGGTGGCCGAAGGGCGCAACTTTGACGACCTGAACAAACAAGCCGCTAAGTAAATGAACAAGGGCGCAATGCCCGACAGTATAAACCGGAGGAAGACAAATGGATCTGAGCTATAGCGACGAAGAAAAGGCTTTCCGCGCCGAAGTGCGGGCCTTTCTTGAGGAAAAGCTCCCCAAGGAAATGAGCGACAAAATCCGCAAGGGTGAAGAGCTGGGTAAAGACGGTCAGGAACAGTGGCATGCTATCCTGAACGCCCAAGGCTGGCTGGCCCCGAACTGGCCCAAGAAATTTGGCGGTGCGGAATGGAACGCGGTTCAGCGTCACATCTTCGAAGAAGAAGCTGCCGCCGCCTATGCGCCACGCATCGTGCCTTTTGGCCTGTCGATGCTGGCGCCCGTGCTGCAAAAATTCGGTTCGCAAGAGCAGAACGACTACTGGCTGCCCCGCATCCTGTCGGGCGAAGACTGGTGGTGCCAGGGCTATTCCGAACCGGGTGCGGGGTCCGACCTTGCCTCGCTCAAGACCGAAGCGGTTCTGAACGACGAAGGCACGCACTATATCGTCAACGGCCAGAAGACGTGGACCACGCTGGGTCAGCACGCGAATATGATCTTCTGCCTTGTGCGCACCGACAAGACGGTGAAGCAGCAAGAGGGTATCTCTTTCCTGCTGATCGACATGGACACCCCCGGCGTCGAAGTGCGCCCGATCATCCTGCTCGACGGCACCCACGAGGTGAACGAAGTCTGGTTCTCGGATGTGAAAGTCCCGGTCGAAAACCTTGTCGGCAAAGAGAACGAAGGCTGGACCTATGCCAAGTACCTGCTGACCCACGAACGCACCAACATCGCGGGCGTCGGGTTCTCGCAAGCGGGTCTGACCGCGGTCAAACGTATCGCCAAGGCAGAGATGTCCGGCGGCAAGCCGTTGATGCAGAACCCGCATTTCGCGGCACGTGTGGCACAGGTTGAAATCGACCTGATGGCGATGAGCACCACAAACCTGCGCATCGTCTCCAAGGCGGCAGCGGGCGCGGCACCGGGCGTTGAATCGTCGATGCTGAAGGTCAAAGGCACGATCATCCGTCAGGAGATCAACGACCTCGCACGTCGTGCGGCGGGTGCCTATGCGATGCCATTTGCATCCGAAGCGATCGAAGGGTCGAACCTGGCCCTGCCTGATCCGTTGAATGCCGGCCCCGTCGCCGCGCAATATTTCAACAACCGTAAACTGTCGATCTTTGGCGGCTCGAACGAAATCCAGCGCCAGATCATTGCCAAAACAACGATGGGAGGTGGAGCATGAACTTCGACCTGACAGAAGAACGCCAAATGCTGCAAGACAGTCTGCGCCGTTTCCTGCGCGACAAATACGATACAGCAGCCCGCAACAAGATCCTTGAAAGCGACACCGGCTTTTCCGCCGATATCTGGAACGGTCTGGCCGAACTGGGCGTCATCGGCGCGTTGTTCACCGAAGATCAGGGCGGCTTTGGCGGCGCTGGTTTCGACATCGCCGTCGTGTTCGAGGAACTGGGCCGCGCAGGCGTGGTCGAACCCTTCCTTGATACCGCCATTCTGGGCGGCGGTCTGATTGCCGACCTGGGCAATGAAGACCAGCAGGCCCACGTCGAAGAGCTGATCGGTGGCGCGTTGCAGGTGGCTTTTGCCCACGGCGAACCCACCAGCCGCTATGACCTGAACCAGGTGACCTCCACGGCCAAGGTCGATGGCGACAACGTGGTGCTGAACGGTCGCAAGGCGGTTGTGGTCAACGCTGAAAACGCCGACATGCTGATCGTTTCTGCCCGTGAAAGCGGCGAGGCAGGCGACGAAAACGGGATCTCGCTGTTCCTCGTACCGGCGGATACCAAGGGCATCACGCTGCAAGGTTATGCGCTGCTGGCCGGTGGTCGTGCCGCCGAAGTCACGCTGGATGATGTGTCCGTCCCTGCCTCTGCCCGTCTGGGTGAAGCGGGCAAGGCGTTCAAGGCGATCGAGGCGCGCGTCGCTGCGGCCAATGTCGCGATCTGTGCGGAAACACTGGGTGCGATGGAAACGGCAACCCGCCTGACCCGCGAATACCTGATGACCCGCAAGCAGTTCGGCAAGCCCATCGGCACGTTCCAGGCGCTCGCGCACCGCATGTCCGACCTGCTGATCGAGATGGAGCAGGCGCGCTCTGCGGTGATCGTTGCCGCGGGCAACCTCGAAGCGGAGTACAAGGCGCGCGAGACGCATATCTCTGCCGCCAAGAACCTGCTGGGTCGCGCGGGCCGTCTGGTTGCCGAAGACAGCATCCAGATGCACGGCGGTATCGCCATGACGCAAGAATACGAATTGGCCCATATCGCCAAGCGTATCATCATGGCAGACCACCGCTTTGGTGACACAGACCACCATCTGGAGCGTTTCATTGCCCTTGCAGCAGCCTGACGAAAGCCAGCTGATCCGGGACGAGACCGGCACCCAAACCCTGGTCGGATATGTCGTCGACATATCCGATCCGGCCCACGGGCGCTGCTTTCTTGATCTGGGTCCGCAACACTTTAACCGCCATGGGGTTCTTCATGGCGGTATTGCCGCCACATTGCTGGATAACGCCTGTGGCATGACCGGATCGCTGAGCGTGGATCCCACCGGCCAGCACCCGTTCCTCACGATCTCGTTGACGACGCAGTTTCTGGCCGCGGGGCAGCCCGGGCGCGTGACCGCGACCGGCACGATCAAGGGCGGTGGCCGCAGCCTGCTGTATATCGACGCTGAACTCGTCCACGAAGACGGCACGGTCATTGCGACATCCACAGGCGTGTTCAAGCGCGTCCCACAGGAGAAACTGAAATGAGCGCTCGGATCGAAGACAAGGGTGACCGGATCGTCATCTGGAACGGAAACGCGCATAAGCGGGGGGCCCTGTCGCCCGAGCTTTACGCCTGCATCGGCCAAGCGATTGAAATGGCCGCCGAGCCGCGTATTCGTGCCGTGATCCTCACCTCCGAAGGGGATTTCTTTTGCGCGGGCGGCGATCTGAATGTCCTGATCGCCCGCCGCGACATGCCCAAAGATGAACGTCGGGGCAAGATCAACGAATTGCACAGCCTGATCCGCGCGATCCGGTCCTGTCCGGTGCCGGTGATCGCCGCCGTCGAAGGCGGTGCCGCGGGCGCGGGGCTGTCTTTCGCGCTGGCCTGCGATCTGGTCGTTGCCGCCGCCGGTGCCAAGTTCACCGCTGCTTACGTCAAGGCGGGGCTGGTGCCTGATGGGGGGCTGACCGCCTCGCTCGCGCGTGCGCTGCCGCGGCAGCTCGCGATGGAGATGTGCTTGCTGGCGCAGCCAGTCACCGTTGAACGCATGCATGATCTGGGCGTGGTAAATGCCGTCACCGACAAGGGCGGCGCGTTTGATGCTGCAATGGCGCTTGCCGACCGCTTGGCCGCAGGCCCCCGCGAAGCCCAAGGGGTGATCCGCGGGCTGGTCGCACAGGGCTATGACGTGTCCGAGGCAGACCAGCTTGAAGCGGAATGTGACGCCATGGCCCATGCCACCGGCGCAGATGAAGCCGCCGAAGGCATCGCCGCTTTCCTCGAGAAGCGCACACCGAATTACGGCGGCTGACCCTCGGCCACCGATTTATTGACCCAACCCGCAGCCAGACGCGCTGACCGGGTTCTGAAAGACTGCGGGGAGGCAGAGAATATAATGGTACGTGTAGAGCAATTTCTGGCGGATCAAGTGGCCGCACGCGGGGACGCGCCCGCGCTGAGCGACAGCACAGGGGTACGCTGGACGTACAAGATGTTCGACAAGGCAAGCGACGACATCGCGCAGGCGCTCAAGGATGCCGGTGTGCAGCCCAACGACCGCGTGCTGATGCTGTCGGAAAACTGTGCCGCCGCCGTGGCCACTGTGTTTGGCACGTGGAAAGCCGGCGCAGTCATCATCCCCGTCAATGCACGCCAAAGCGCGGGCGAAATCCAGCGGATCATTGACCACGCGGCACCTGCTGCTGTGCTGATGACCTGCCACGCCTCACCGGATGCGACAGCCCATGCGGAACGGCTGGGTGCCGCAGAGATCACCGGAGCCTTCGGCGCGATGCATCTGGCCACTCCGATCGACAGCAACCCTGATGGGGATCTGAGCGATGTGGCGGTGCTGCTGTATACCACCGGCACAACGGGCGACCCCAAGGGCGTGATGCTGACCCATGCCAACGTGCGCTTTGGCGGCAATGCCTCGGCGACGCTGCGGGGGATCAATCCGGGCGATGTGGTCTATGGCGTGTTGCCCCTGACCCATGTTTTCGGGCTGTGTTCGGTTATGACCGCCTCCTGCTGCGCCGGTGCCGAAATCCGGCTGGAGGCGCGTTTCTCGGCCGAAAAGCTTTATACCGCGCTGACCACGGGGGTGAACTTCCTGTCGGCCGTGCCGCAGATGCACGCGCTGCTGATGCAATACACGAAAGAGCAAGGGCTCACGCAGCTCAACTCCGAAACGCTGCGCTATGTATCTTCGGGGGCAGCGCCGCTGGACCCCACGTGGAAGCGCAAGGCCGAAGCCTTTTACGGCGTCGCGATCCAGAACGGCTATGGCATGACGGAATCCACCGCCGGTATCTCGGCCACCAGCAACCCGCTGGGATCGCCCGATATCTCGGTCGGTCCGTCCTTGCCCGGTGTCGAGACCAAGATTGATGATACCGTCGAAGGCGGCAGCAATGGCAAGGGCGAGGTCCTGACCCGTGGGGCCCACGTCATGAAGGGCTACTACAAGAACCCCGAGGAAACCGCCAAAGTCCTCGGCCAGGATGGCTGGCTGCGCACCGGAGATCTGGGGACGTTCGACGAACACGGTCATCTGCATATTCTGGGCCGCTCGAAAGAGCTGATCATCCACGGCGGGTTCAATGTCTACCCGCCGGAGGTAGAGGCCGCGATCAACGATCACCCGCAGGTCATTCAGGCCGCCGTGGTGGGCCGGTCCACCGGCAATGACGAAGAGGTGCTGGCCTTCGTCCAGATCGCCGAGGGCGATACGCTGGACCCGCAAGACCTGAAGGCCTTCGTCAAGGATCGGCTCACTGGCTATAAGCGCCCCAGCCAGTTTATTATCGGAACGGCCCTGCCTGCGGCCCCCACGGGCAAGATCCTCAAGCACAAGCTGATCGAGACATTCAAGGATCAGCTGGCCTGATTGGATCCTGATTGGTCCCTGTGCGGTGTTAAGGAAAAGGCCGGTCCCCCGTGGTGGGGGCCGGCCTTTTCCTTTGTCGCTGGTGTGCGGCTGGCGCTTAGACGTAGACGCCTTCGGCAGCGGCGCGGATAGCGCGGATGTTTTCGCCGTAGGGGGCAGGGTTGCTGACAGACCCGCCACGGAATACCGCGGAGCCTGCGACCAGCACATCAGCCCCCGCCTGCGCCACGCTGGAGGCGGTGTTCACATCAACGCCTCCGTCGATTTCGATATGCACCGGACGGTCACCGATCATCGCGCGCAGGGTGCGGATCTTGTCGCTCATATCGATGAACTTCTGCCCGCCGAAACCGGGGTTCACGGTCATCACACAGACCAGATCGGCAACGTCCAGCAGATGCTCTACCGCTGCGGCAGGCGTGCCGGGGTTCAGCGCGACACCGGCTTTGGCACCGGCACCGCGGATCGCTTGCAGCGTGCGGTGGATATGGGGGCCGGCTTCGACATGGGCCGTGATCACATCGGCACCGGCTTTGGCAAAGGCATCGATGTAGGGATCCACGGGTGCGATCATCAGATGCACGTCCATCACGCCCTTGATATGCGGGCGGATCGCGGCGCAGGTGGTCGGGCCAAAGCTGATGTTCGGGACGAAATGCCCGTCCATTACATCGACATGTACCCAGTCCGCGCCCTGTGCTTCGATGGCTTCGCACTCTGCCCCGAAATTTGCAAAGTCGGCAGCAAGGATGGAGGGGGCGATTTTGATCGAACGGTCGAAGGTCATGGGATCGGGCCTTTTGTGAAAGGGAGGGGGCTGATGCAGCGGTGACGCCCATATAGGCAATGTCGCGCGCGCTGGCAATCTGGGGAGCCTTCGGCGAGGATTTAGGGCCATTTGGAAGCGGGCGAGGCTGGGTGCCACAGGCGGTGACGCTTCGTTCTTGAGGGGGGTTTTCGGGGGGCGTGCGCTTGACACTACGTCATGCCACGACCCATTGTGCGCGCAAATTCAAGGGGAGGATATCATGACCACATTCAACCGCCGCCAGACATTGGCGACCATGGGGGCCGCTGCCGCGGTCGGGCTTGCTGCACCGGCTGTTGCGCAGGGCAAAAAGATCACTCTGGGCGCGCTGCGTTTTACCAGCCATTCCGGCACATTCGTGGCCTATCAGCGCGAGTATTTCAAGCAGGCCGGTCTGGATGTCGAGCTCAAGTTCTTTCAGGCCGCCCAACCGATGGCCGTGGCGATTGCCAGCGGGGATGTCGACTATGCCGTGACCGCGATCTCGGGCGGGCTGGTGTCGCTGGCGGATAAGGGTGCGATCAAGGTGATCGGCGGTGCTTTGTCTGAAGAGAAGGGCATTGACGGGCAGAAGTTTCTGGCCTCGGACGCGGCCTATCAGGCGGGTGTGACCGCGCCTGCGATGCTGGACGGGAAGAGCTTTGGCATGACCACGGCGGGATCGTCGTTCCACTATATGGGGTCAAAGATGGCGCAGGCCGAGGGGATCGACCTGTCGTTCAAACCGTTGCAGAAGGTGGGTGCCATCATCGGCGCGCTGAAGACCGGCCAGATTGATGCCTGGTCCATCGTGCCCCATATCGCCAAGCCACTGGCGGGCTCGGGTGCCGTGCATATTATCGGGAACGTCTCCGATTATCTGCCCGACTATCAGGTCACCACGGTCTTTACCTCGACCAAGAACGCGAGTGAGGAAAAGCAGCAGACGCAGGATTACCTTGCGGCCTATGCCAAGGGGGTGGCTGACTACAACGCCGCGATGATCGAACAGACCGCCGGTGCGGAAGGCGTGGCCGAGATGGTCAAGCTGATCCACAACTATGTCTACACCGATAAAACGCTCGAGGCCGCGACGCCGGGGATTGTCAACGGGACCATGCGTCTGAACGAGGGGGCCGCGTTGAACGTCGCCTCTGTGCGTGACCAGCTGAGCTGGTTCCAGTCCGAGGGGCTGGTGAATGCGGATATCACGCTTGAGACGTTGATCGACACGTCTTTCGTCGACACCATCGGCGCCTGATCGCGCCATCTATACCAACGACAGGTCGGGCAGGCTTTGCCCGGCCTTTGATATTTCAGGACGTTTCTCATGGATCTTAGGTTAGCGGGGGTTAGCCATACTTATGGCGAGACCGAAGTGCTGCGCGATATCAACCTTGATATCCCGTCAGGGCAGATTGTCTGCATCGTCGGGCCTTCGGGCTGTGGCAAGTCGACCCTGCTACGGATGCTGGGCGGGCTGGAGCAGCCGACTTCGGGCGAGGTGCTGCAACTGGGCACGCCCCCAGCCGGCTGTCTGAACCCGCTCACCTACGTATTTCAGGATTTCGCCTTGTTGCCTTGGCGCAGCGTGCGCGGCAATGTGGCGCTGGTGCTGGAGGATCATGGTCTGGACGCCGCCGCGCGGGCGCGGATTATCGACGATGTGCTGGCGCGCACCAAGCTGACCGAATTTGCCGACGCCCTGCCCAAACAGCTTTCGGGCGGCATGAAACAACGGGTGGCCATTGCACGCGCCTTGGCGGTGAACCCTGCGGTGATGTTGATGGACGAACCGCTCAGCGCGCTGGACAGCCAGACGCGCGAGTTGTTGATGGACGATCTGATCAGCCTGTGGACCCGCCAGCCCTTTACCGCCGTCTATGTCACCCACAATCTGGCAGAGGCCGTGCGGCTGGGGCACAGGATCGTGGTGCTATCTCGCCGCCCCGGGCAGATCCGCGAAGTGGTCGAGCTGACCACCCCGCTGGCAGAGCGTGCCTATGGCGATGCCGCCCTTGAGGCGCAACAACAACATTTGTGGGGGCTGATGCGCGAAGAAGCCGCCGCCGCCGATGCGGAGTTGATCCATGTCTGATGCAGCACATACAAACAGCCGCCCCGTCGCCTTTCGTGGTGGCGGTTTTGCCCCCAAGCAACGACGGGGCATGGGGGTCTTGGTCTTTGTCCTGCTGATCCTGCTGGCCGAATGGGGCACGCGCAGCGGCTTTATCTCTAACCTGACATTGCCGCGCCCCTCGGATGTGGCGATGACCTTTGTCGAACTGTGGCAATCGGGGATGCTGTTCAAACATCTGGCCCCCTCGCTCAGCCGCTTGGCTGTGGGGGCGACGCTCGGGGCTTTGGTTGGTGTCGGGGTCGGGGTGATGATCGGGCTGTTCAGCTATGTGCGCGCCGGGCTGGTGCCCCTGGTTGCGGCGCTGTTCCCGATCCCCAAGATCGCGCTTTTGCCGTTGTTTGTGATCTGGTTCGGCATTGACGAGGGCAGTAAATACGCGCTGATCGCCTTTGGGACATTCACGCCGACGGTCGTGGCGACCTATGCTGCGGTGGACAATGTGGACCGCGGATTGATCCGTATGGGGCAGAGCTTTGGTCTGTCGTGGTGGTCGATCGTGCGCAAGATCGTACTGCCGGGGGCGATGCCGGGCATCCTGTCGGGGCTGCGCATCTCTTTGGCGATTGCGATCATCCTGTTGGTGGCAGCTGAAATGCTGGGCGCGGAATATGGCATCGGGGCTTATATCCTTGAGGCCGGCAGCCTTTATGATCTTGAACGTCTGTTTGCGGGTGTCGTGATCCTGTCGGTGCTGGGGGTTTGCGTGAGTGCCGTGATTGCCGCCATCGAAACCCGCGTGCTGCGCTGGCGGGTCTGACCGGAGGGAACCCGTTTCGGGCATAGGTCGTTATCCTTTCACACCAAACAGTGCGGAGGGGACGACGATGTCAGGCATATCCAAGGGCACCAAGGTCAAATGGGACTGGGGGCAGGGCACTGCCAGTGGCAAGGTGACAGAACGCTTTACCAAAAGTGTGACCCGTACGTTGAAGGGGTCCGAGGTCACGCGCAACGGGTCCGATGATGATCCGGCGCTGTTGATCGAGCAAGACGACGGGGATGAGGTGCTCAAGCTGTCGTCGGAAGTCGAGGCCGCCTGACATATGGGCGGCGCGGGGTTGACCTATTATGGCGATGACCGCCCCGGCATTTCGCGTCAGCGTCGCGGGCGCGGATTTACCTATAAGGCACCGGACGGCACTACCATCGCCCGCGGAGAAGAGCGCGCGCGACTCGAAGCGATGGCGGTGCCGCCCGCCTATGAAGACGTGTGGATGACGCCGTTGGCGAACGGGCATTTGCTGGCCACGGGGCGCGACACCCGCAATCGCAAACAATATCGCTATCATGAAAAATGGTCAGAGGCGCAGGCAGAGACGAAATTCGCGAGCCTGGTGGATTTCGCGCATGCTTTGCCGCGTCTGCGCCGCTTTGTCGCCCGCGATCTGGATCAGCAGGCAGGCGAGCGCAGCTTTGCCTTGGCCAGCGCCGTCACGCTGATCGATCGCGCGTCGCTGCGGGTGGGAAATCCGGACTACACGCGCGAGAATGGCAGCTATGGCACGCTGACCCTGCGGTCGAAACACGTAAAGCTCGACGGGAATGTGATCCGGCTGCGTTATACGGCCAAGGGCGGCAAGAAGGTGCGGCGGCAGATCAACGACCGGACGCTGGCCAAAACGCTGGAGAAAATTAACGACCTGCCGGGGGCGGAGCTGCTGACATGGGCCGATGCGCAGGGCGAGGTGCATCAGTTGAACTCAGCCGGATTGAACGCCTATATCTCCGAAGCATCGGGGTGCGACGACTTTACCGCCAAGACCTTTCGCACATGGGCGGGCACCGTTGCCGCCTTCGAGGCCGCCGAGAAGGGGCAGGCCACCATCAAGCAATTGGCCGAAGCCGCCGCCGCACAGTTGAGCAATACGCCGACCGTGGCGCGCAACAGCTATATCCATCCGGCGGTGATTGATCTGGCGGGCGAAGCCCCGCCCGAGATCAAGGTCGGGCGCAAGACCGGGCTATTCGCCTCGGAAGCGCGGCTGCTGACGTATCTGGAGCAGCTCTGAGCCGCGTTTACCCGTCGTTGTCCGGTTTGCAGAACATATCATAGACGACTTCCATGATCTTTTGCGGACGGTCATCGGCCAGCCGGTAATAGATCGTCTTGCCGTCGCGGCGAGGCGTTACCAGCCCTTCAAGCCGCAAGCGTGACAGCTGTTGGGATACCGCCGCCTGACGGGCGGACAGCAGCTCTTCCAACTCGGTGACGGATTTTTCGCCTGCAGAGAGGTGACACAGGATCATCAACCGCCCCTCGTGGCTGATCGCCTTGAGGAAGTTAGAGGCACGTGCGGCGTTTTCGGCCATACGGTCCCGATCGGCTTGGCTCATTTCTGTGTCGGAACCGGGGTTTCCCACTGGTTAACATCCTTGGCTGAATAAAAGGGGATTGGCATGCGCATATCGCAAGGGGCGCTAGCTTTTGGCGGGGTCTGGCATCAATTTGGCGTCGGATAGCATTTTTTCCAGAACGCCCCAAAAGAAATCTTCGCCCGGGTAGCCTTCGATGCGCGACACCTCATGGCCGTCGACCATCAACACGAACGTCGGCGTGTAATGCAGGCTGCGGGCAAAGTGCAGATCGGCGGGTTTGTCATCGTTGATATCAACGCGGCGCAATGGGGCTGCCTTGCCCGCTTGGGTCTTGGGATAGATCGGGGCGATCTGGTCATCCCAACGGGCACACCACACGCAGCCCTGTTCCTCGACCATGATCAGCGCGGTCTGGGCCGCTGCGATCACGGGGGAAACCGCAAGGCCTGCGGCCACCGAGAGAGACAAGAAAGCAGTGCGCAACCGCATAGGGAATTCACCTGTTGATTTCAAAATACTTAATGTGAATATGTGAATGGCACAAGATAAAGGCAACCTGCATGCTTGAAATCACCTTTCTGGGCGCGGCATTTGCCGGGCTTTTGTCCTTTTTGTCGCCCTGCATCCTGCCGATCGTGCCCTTTTATCTGAGCTATCTGGCGGGCGTCGGCATGAACCAGATCACGGCAGACGGGCCGGTGGATGCCGCCGTGCGCCGGCGCGCGGTGATCGCGGCGCTGTTCTTCGCGGCGGGAGTTATCACGATTTTTGTCGGGCTGGGGGCGGTGGCCACGACCTTTGGCCAGATCGTGCGTGACTATTTCGATGTTTTGCGACGGGTCGCTGCGGCTGTTATCATTGCGATGGGCCTGCATTTTCTGGGCGTGATCCGTATCGGTTTTCTATATCGCCAGTTTCGTGCGGATGCGGGGAACACGACGGCAACCAGTTTTCTGGGGGCCTATGTGATCGGGCTGGCCTTTGCCTTTGGTTGGACCCCTTGCGTCGGGCCGGTGCTTGCGGCGATCCTGTTCACCGCCGCGGGGGCCGAGACGGCGGGCTCGGGCGCGCTGTTGCTGCTGACCTACGGCGTGGGCATGACCGCGCCTTTCGTGCTGGCGGCGCTGTTCATCGGGCCGTTCATGCGCTGGATGGCGGGGTTCCGGCAACATCTGGGCACGGTAGAAAAGGCGATGGGGGTTCTGCTGCTTGTCTTTGGCCTGCTGATCGCCACCAACTCGATCAACTATATTGCGCAGTGGATGCTTGAAACCTTCCCTGTTTTCAGCGCCATTGGCTAACAACCGGAGGGACTTTTGATGAAGATGATCCGAAACGCTTTGGCCGCGCTGGCGGCTGTCGCTTGTATGGTGACTACGGGCAGTGCCGCGACCCTGGGGGATGACGGTTTGCACAAGACCGCTTGGATGCGCGAGACCTTCAAAGATCTGCGCGACGATCTGGCCGAGGCGACGGAGGAGGGCAAGCGCCTGATGGTCATCATCGAACAGCGCGGCTGCATCTACTGCAACAAGATGCACGAAGAGGTTTTCCCGCTGCCCAAAATCGATGCCTACCTGCGCGAGAACTTCTTTGTCGTGCAGATCAACATGTTCGGCGATGTCGAGGTCACCGACTTTGACGGAGAGACATTACCCGAGAAGGACATGGTACGCAAATGGCGTCAGATGTTCACGCCGACGCTGATGTATTTCCCCCAGACCGTAGACGAAGGGCAGACAGCCGTTGAGGCAGCGGTCGCGACGGTGCCCGGTGCCTTTGGCCCGGCGACGACCTTTCACATGATGAACTGGGTCGTCGACAAGGGATATGAGGGGGACGAGACGTTCCAGAAATATCACGCGCGTATGCTCATTGAAGAGCAGGAATAACGGCGGTAGAATCCGCTAAATGCTGTGCTGTTATAAGAAATTCAATAAATTGAATTTATAGTTGCGTCATTTTGGCGCGGGCAGTAGGGTTTTCAAAATGAATGTCTGTGGGAGGACGCATGAAAGTTTCCGTATTTGCCCTGGTGGCCTCTGTCGGCTTTGCCGCGGCGGCGCATGCGGCCGACGTGGCCCCCGGTGACGTGGTCTATGATGAGTATGGCGCGGTTGAACAATCGCTGACCGGCACTCCCGGTAACCCCGAAGAGGGGGCCAAGATCGTGGGCAGCAAAAAGCTTGGCAACTGCATCGCCTGCCATCAGGTCAGCGCTTTGCCCGATATCCCGTTCCAGGGCGAAATCGGCCCGATGCTGGATGGCGCGGGGGACCGCTGGACCGAGGCTGAATTGCGCGGCATCGTGGCCAATGCGAAGATGCTGTTCGAGGGGACGATGATGCCCGCGTTCTACAAGGACAGCGGCTATATCCGTCCGGGCAAGGGCTATACCGGCAAGGCGGCTGATGACACGCTGGGGCCTATTCTGGCCGCCCAGCAGATCGAGGATGTCGTGGCCTATCTTGCCACGTTGAAAGACTAAGAACCCCACCCAGCGGGATCTGATCAGGAGTGATGATAATGGAATTTACACGACGTAGCGCGATTGCGATGGGGGCAGGTGCCTTTGCCGCACTGTCCCTGCCCAAGCTGGCCGTGGCCGCCGCCGGGGATGACGCGATTGCTGCCTTCACCGGCGGTGCGCAGATGGCTGATACCGGCGTGACCCTGACCGCCCCCGAGATTGCGGAAAACGGCAATACAGTCCCGATCGAGGTCGACGCCCCCGGTGCCACTGAAATCATGGTGCTGGCGCTTGGTAACCCCACGCCGCCTGTGGCGAACTTCAAGTTCGGCCCGCTGGCAGCAACGCAGCACGCCTCCACCCGCATCCGCTTGGCGGGCACGCAGGATGTGGTGGCGATCGCCAAGCTGGGCGACGGCTCTTTCGCCAAGGCGACCAGCACAATCAAAGTAACAATCGGCGGCTGCGGCGGCTAAGGCGAGAGGAAGAAAAACATGGCATCTGGTGTAAAACCCCGCGTCAAAGTCCCCAAGTCAGCAGCAGCTGGCGAGACCATCACGATCAAGACGCTGATCAGCCACAAGATGGAATCCGGCCAGCGCAAGGACAGCGACGGCAACACGATCCCGCGGTCGATCATCAACCGTTTCACCTGCGATTTTAACGGCGAGAATGTGATCGATGTGGCGATGGAGCCCGCGATATCGACCAACCCGTATTTCGAATTCGACGCCACCGTGCCCGAAGCGGGGACATTCACCTTCACGTGGTATGACGATGACGGCGATGTCTACGAGGAAACCAAAGACATCGCGATCAGCTAAGCGTCTGCATCCTTGGGAGGAACAGGAATGAGCAATTTCACAAAAGGTCTGGGCGCGTGCCTTGCTGCGGCGCTGATGTCGACGGGGGCCTTCGCAGATCCCGTGGATGATACGCTGGTGATCAACGAAGAGATCGACATCGTGACCCGCACTGCCGCCCCCGCGCATATGGCGGACGCGGTAGACGAGGTCATGTCGGGCTGGCTTTTCCGCGGTGCCGAGACCCGCGCGATGCAGGCCGATGATTTCGACAACGCGGGCATGATCTTTGTGGAACAGGCCGAGGACGTCTGGAACACCGCCGACGGATCAGAGGGTAAATCCTGCGCGGATTGTCACGGGGCCTCGGCCGAGATGGCAGGCGTGCGTCCGGTCTATCCGAAGTATGTCGACTCCGCGGGCGAGGTGCGCACGCTGGAAATGCAGATCAACGATTGCCGCGAGAACCGCATGGGGGCGGAAAAGTGGAAATACACTGGCGGCGACATGGTGAACATGACGGCGCTGATCTCCTCTGTCTCGCGGGGGATGCCGGTGAACATCGCCATCGACGGTCCGGCCCAATCCACATGGGAGCAGGGCAAAGAGATCTACTATACCCGTTTCGGCCAGCTTGAACTGTCCTGTGCCAATTGCCACGAAGACAATTATGGCAACATGATCCGTGCCGACCACCTGAGCCAGGGCCAGATCAACGGTTTCCCGACCTACCGTCTGAAAAACACCAAGCTGAACGCGGTGCAGGCCCGTTTCAAAGGCTGTGTACGCGACACCCGTGCCGAGACCTTTGACCCCGGAAGCCCCGAGTTTGTCGCGCTTGAGCTGTACGTCGGCTCGCGCGGGAACGGGTTGTCGGTCGAAGGGCCCTCTGTCCGGAACTAACCTAAAAAGACCCGTTTCGCCGATGCGAGGCGGGTCTTTTTATCATATTGTTATTCAAATATGCGCATATGAATTGCGCGTCGAAAAGGCCAACCTATGATCTCTCGTCGTGATTTCCTTCAGGCCAGCATGGCTGCAACGGCTTTGTATGGTGCGTCGTCCTTTGGCAACTGGGGCAAGCTTGCCGCGCAGCAGGCGTTGACGCAGGATAAATTGCTTGAATTCGACACCTTCGGGAATGTCAGCCTGATCCATGTGACCGACATCCACGCGCAGTTGAAACCGATCTATTTCCGCGAACCTTCGGTCAACATCGGTGTGGGCGAGAACCGCGGGAAGGTGCCGCATCTGACCGGCGCGGATTTCCGCAAGCTTTACGGGATCGCGGACGGCAGCCCCTCGGCTTATGCGCTGACCTATAACGATTTTTCGGCGCTGGCGCAGGGCTATGGCAAGATGGGCGGTCTGGACCGTGTGGCGAGTGTGGTCAACCAGATCCGCGCGGACCGGCCCGATGCGCTGCTGCTGGATGGCGGCGACACATGGCACGGCAGCTACACCTGCTACCACACGCAAGGTCAGGACATGGTCAACGTGATGAATGCGCTCAAGCCTGACGCGATGACCTTTCACTGGGAATTCACGCTCGGCTCTGACCGCGTGGCAGAGATCGTCGAGGGGCTGCCCTTCGCCGCCCTGGGGCAGAACATCTTTGACGCCGAATGGGACGAACCGACAGAGCTTTTCCCGCCCTACAAGTTCTACGAGACAGGCGGCGTCAAAGTCGCGGTGATCGGGCAGGCTTTCCCCTATATGCCGATCGCCAACCCCGGCTGGATGTTCCCCGAATACTCGTTTGGTATCCGCGATGAACGGATGCAGGAAATGGTGGACGAGGTCCGCGCCAAAGGGGCCGAACTGGTCGTCTGCCTGAGCCACAACGGCTTTGATGTGGACAAGCAGATGGCGGGCGTGGTGTCGGGGATCGACGTGATCCTGTCGGGTCACACCCATGACGCGCTGCCCGAGCCTGTGCTGGTCGGCGAGACGATCATTGTCGCCTCGGGGTCGAACGGCAAATTCGTCAGCCGCGTCGATCTGGACGTGCGCAACGGGCGCATGATGGGGTTCCGGCACAAGCTGATCCCGATCTTCTCTGACGTGATTGCGCCTGATCCGGCGATGAGCGCGCTGATCGACGCACAACGCGCCCCCTATCTTGACCAGCTGACAGAGGTGATCGGCACCACCGCCGAAGACACGCTGCTCTACCGGCGCGGCAATTTCAACGGCACCTGGGATGACCTGATCTGCGACGCGCTGCTTTCCGAGCGCGAGGCCGATATCGCGCTGAGCCCCGGTGTGCGGTGGGGGCCGTCGATCCTGCCGGGGCAGGACATCACGCGCGAGGATATCTGGAACGTCACCTCCATGACCTACCCCGAAGCCTACCGGACCGAGATGACCGGTGAATTCCTGCATGTCGTGCTGGAAGACGTGGCCGACAACCTGTTTAACCCCAACCCCAATTACCAGCAGGGCGGTGACATGGTGCGCACTGGCGGGCTTGGCTACCGCATTGACGTGACCCAGCTGCAAGGCAGCCGCATCACTGAACTGACCTTGCTGAAAACCGGGGAACGTATCGATCCGGCGAAAACCTATCAGGTTGCAGGCTGGGCCAGCGTGAACGAAGGCACCGAGGGCCCCGCGATCTGGGACGTGGTCGAAAGCCACATCCGCAAGCAGGGCAGCGTGTCGCTGGACCCCAACACCAGCGTCATCGTCAAGGGCGCGTAACAAGGCAGCATGAAAGGCAAGGCCATGGCACCACGGAAGACAGCGAACAGACGGGCCTTCTTGCGTGGCGCGGCAACTGCTGGACTGGGGGCGATGGCGGCCCGTAGCGCTGCCGCGCAATCGCCCGACCCCTTGATCGTTGAACCGCAACCCTGGGCGCAGGGCTTGGGCGATGGGGTGGATGTCACGCCCTACGGTCTGCCGATCCGGTTCGAGCAGGACGTGGTACGGCGCAATGTGCCTTGGTTGACGGCGGATACCATCAGTTCGATCAACTTCACCCCGATCCACGCGCTGGACGGTACGATCACCCCGCAGGGCTGCGCCTTTGAGCGGCATCACTCGGGCGCGATCGAACTGTCGAAGCAGGATTGCCGCCTGATGGTGAACGGGCTGGTGGACCGTCCGCTGGTGTTCACCTACGCCGATCTGGAACGTTTCCCGCGCGAAAACCACGTGTATTTCTGCGAATGCGCGGCCAATTCGGGCATGGAATGGGCGGGCGCGCAGTTGAACGGGGCACAGTTCACCCATGGCATGATCCATAATATGGAATACACCGGCGTGCCCCTGCGGTTGCTGCTGGAGGAAGCCGGCTATGACCCTGCGGGCAAATGGGTCTATGTCGAGGGGTCGGATGCGTCGTCGAACGGGCGGTCGATCCCGATGGATAAGGCGCTCGACGATGTGCTTGTCGCCTTCAAGGCGAATGGCGAGGCGCTGCGCAAGGAACATGGCTACCCCGTGCGGCTGGTCGTGCCGGGGTGGGAGGGCAACCTCTGGGTCAAATGGCTCCGCCGGATAGAGGTCACGGACGCGGCAGTCGAAAGCCGCGAGGAAACGTCGAAATACACCGATACGCTGGCCGATGGCACCAGCCGCAAATGGACGTGGGCGATGGACGCAAAATCCGTCATTACCGCACCAAGCCCGCAAGCGCCGGTGCCCCATGGGGCGGGGCCTTTGGTGATCACCGGGCTGGCATGGTCGGGGCGCGGTGCGATCACTCGCGTGGATGTGTCGACGGATGGTGGCGCAAGCTGGCAAACCGCGCGATTGGCCCAAAAGGGGACGCCGATGTCGCTCAGCCGCTTTTACCTCGATGTGCAGTGGGACGGCACAGAGATGCTGCTGCAATCCCGCGCGATGGATGACACGGGCTATGTCCAGCCGACCAAAACGCAACTGCGCGCGGTGCGGGGGCTGAACTCTGTCTACCATAACAACGGCATCCAGACATGGTGGCTGCACGCGGACGGGAGCGTTGAAAATGTCGAAGTTTCTTAACACCATTGCTGCATGTGTCATCGCTACGGCCACGGCTTTGCCCTTGGCGGCGGCCCCCTACGGCCTGGGCCGCGCCGCGCTGCCGGAAGAGATCGCCGCCTGGGATCTGGACGTGATGCCCGATGGGCGCGGTCTGCCCGAGGGGCAGGGCGATGTGCTGACGGGCGAAGCGATTTTTACCGAAAAATGCGCCGCCTGCCACGGGGACTTTGCCGAAGGCCGCGGGAACTGGCCTGCGCTGGCGGGCGGGCAGGACACGCTGGCGGATGCCGATCCGGTCAAGACGGTCGGGTCCTATTGGCCGCATCTGTCGACAAGCTTCGACTATATCCGCCGATCCATGCCCTATGGCGATGCGGAAACGCTGACGGCGGATGAGGTCTATGCCATCGTGGCGTATATCCTGTATTCCAACGATCTGGTGGCAGAGGAATTTACCCTGTCCAAAGACAACTTCACCGCGGTCCGGATGCCCAATGCCGACGGTTTCCTTCGCGATGATCGCGACACTACGGAATTGCCGGGCTGGCAGGTTGCGCCGTGTATGGAGGACTGCAAGGAAAGCGTGAACGTTACCATGCGCGCGCTGTCGCTGGATGTGACACCCAAGGACGCCGCCCCCGCGACTGTGCCGCAACAAACGCCCGTTGCCGATGTCGAGCCAGCGTCAGAGCCTGCTGCCGACCCTGCCTTGCTCGCCGATGGAGAGTTGGTGTTCCGCAAATGCAAAGCCTGCCATCAGCTGGGCAAACGCGCCAAAAACCGCGCGGGCCCGGTCCTGAACGGGATCGTCGGTGCGCCTGCCGGTGGGGTCGAGGGGTTCAAATACTCGCGCGCCCTGATGGCGCGGGCAGAGGATGGTCTGATCTGGACACCCCAGACGCTGGACGCCTTTCTGGCATCACCGCGCAGTTTCATGAAGGGCACCAAGATGGGGTTTTCCGGCTTGAAAAGCGATGCCGAGATCAAGGCGGTGATCGCCTATCTCAACAGCTTTCCGGCCCCGTGACGGTGCGCATGATTGGCGACGCGCGGCGAGGGTGCTAGGATAGGCCCGCGCCCGTTTGTGAAAGGACAAGGATGAGACCGTTACAGATTGCCGCAGCACTTTGCCTTTGTGCCGCGCCGCTCGCCGCTCAGGATCAGGCCGTGACCTACGCCTATGACGGTAGCTTTGACGATGCGACCTTCGCGGTCGAGAACGCGATTGTCGGCAAGGGGCTGGTGATCGACCACGTCAGCCACACGGGCGAGATGCTGGCCCGTACCGCCAGCGACGTCGGCAGCGATGTCGAGATCTTTCGCGCGGCAGACGTGTTTCTGTTCTGCTCTGCCGTGGTGTCGCGCAAGGTGATGGAGGCGGACCCGATGAACATCGCCCATTGCCCCTACAGCATATTTGTCACCGACATCGACGGCGCGGTCTCTGTCGGGTATCCGACCTACCCGGACGGCCCCATGCAAGAGGTGCAGGCCCTGCTGGACGAGATCACGCAAAGCGCGCTGGACGGGTTTTGAATGCTCCCGCTGTTGCGTAGAAAAGGCGGCAATCACAGGACGCTTTGTCGCGGCGGCTATGGCGGTCGGGCAGCACAATCCGCTTCCTTGATAAAAAATTCCATAGTATGAATATGTTCGACTCGACGACGGGGCGTAGCCTTCAGATGTCGGGCGAAAAAGCGCAAACGGAGCAGGTGACCATGACTGAATACCCCGTGAATATGGATGTCGCCCCCGATGTCTCGGGCCACTTTGATCCGGTGACCAATACGATCAGCTATATCGTGCGAGACCCGAACTCCAACGCCTGTGCAATCATCGATTCCGTGATGGATATCGACTATGCCGCCGGACGGATCACCTATGACCACGCGGACAAGCTCATAGCCGAGGTCGAAGCGCAGGGGCTCGCGCTGGAGTGGATCATCGAGACCCACGTCCATGCCGACCACCTGTCTGCCGCGCCCTATATCCAGCAAAAGCTGGGCGGCAAGATCGGCGTCGGAGAGCAGATCATGACCGTGCAGGACACTTTTGGGAAAGTGTTCAACGAGGGGACGGAATTCCAGCGCGACGGGTCGCAGTTCGACGCCTTGTTCAAGGATGGCGACCGCTACCGCGTCGGCGGCATGGAGTGTTTTGCCATCTACACCCCCGGTCACACGCCCGCATGCATGGTGCATGTCATGGGCAACGCTGCCTTCACGGGCGATACGCTGTTCATGCCCGACGGCGGCTCTGCCCGCGCTGATTTCCCGGGGGGCGACGCCGGAGAGCTGTATGACAGCATCCAGAAGGTTCTGTCCCTGCCGGACGACATGCGTCTGTTTATGTGTCATGACTACGGTCCCAATGGGCGCGATATCCAGTGGGAAACCACCGTGGGCGAAGAGAAGGCGCATAACATCCATGTGGGCGGCGGCAAAACGCGCGAGGAATTCATCGCCTTTCGCACTGAACGCGACGCGCAGCTGTCGATGCCGAAGCTGATCATCCCGTCGCTTCAGGTCAACATGCGCGCCGGGCATATGCCGCGTGACAAAGACGGGAACCTGATGCTCAAGGTGCCGGTGAACGGGTTGTAATCGGGTGCGTATCCCTGCCGCTGCCCGCCGCTATCTGCCCGTCCTCGACTGGGGGCGCGACTATGACAAGGCGGCCTTGTCCAATGATCTGATCGCGGCGGTGATCGTCACGATCATGTTGATCCCGCAATCGCTGGCCTATGCGCTGCTGGCGGGGCTGCCGCCCGAAGCGGGGCTCTATGCATCGATCGCGCCGATCTTGCTTTATGCCGTCTTTGGCACCAGCCGCGCGTTGGCGGTGGGGCCGGTGGCGGTGGTGTCGCTGATGACAGCCGCCGCCTTGGGCAATATCGCTGATCAGGGCACGATGGGCTATGCCGTCGCCGCGCTGACGCTGGCCTTGCTGTCTGGGGTGATGCTGCTGGTGATGGGCGTTTTCAAGCTGGGGTTTCTGGCGAATTTCCTGTCTCACCCCGTGATCTCGGGCTTTATCACCGCCTCTGGCGTGATCATCGCCGCCAGCCAGATCAAGCATATTCTGGGCATCGATGCCTCTGGCGGCAATCTGGCAGAGCTGCTGATGTCGATCTGGGCCAATCTGGGCACGGTGAACGGGTCGACGGTGGTGATTGGTGTGTCCGCGACGCTGTTTCTGTTCTGGGTGCGCAAGGGGCTGAAACCTTTCCTGCGCGCGCGCGGCGTTGGCCCACGGGCGGCGGATGTGGCGACCAAGGCGGGGCCCGTGGCGGCGGTGGTTGTCACCACATTGGCGGTCTGGGCCTTCGATCTTGCGGGGCAGGGCGTCAAGATCGTGGGGGCCGTGCCGCAAAGCCTACCGCCGCTGACGCTGCCGGACCTGTCGTTCGAACTGATGGGCAGCCTGCTGCTGCCGGCCTTTCTGATCTCTGTCATCGGGTTTGTTGAATCCATCTCTGTCGCGCAAACGCTTGCCGCGAAACGGCGTCAGCGGATCAATCCGGATCAAGAGCTGATCGGTCTGGGGGCGGCCAATATCGGCGCGGCCTTTACGGGGGGCTATCCGGTCACGGGCGGGTTTGCGCGGTCTGTGGTGAACTTTGACGCAGGTGCGCAGACACCGGCGGCGGGGGCCTATACCGCCGTGGGGCTGGCCGTGGCCGCACTGGCGCTGACGCCGCTGGTATTCTTTCTGCCGCAAGCGACCCTGGCTGCGACGATCATCGTGGCCGTGCTGACACTGGTGGATTTCTCGATCCTGAAAAAGGCATGGGGCTATTCCAAATCAGATTTCGCTGCCGTGCTGTCCACCATGCTGATCACCTTGGGCAGCGGGGTCGAATTGGGGGTGACCTGCGGGGTGGTGCTGTCGATCTTTCTGCATCTGTATAAAACCACCAAACCGCATATTGCCGAAGTCGGGCTGGTGCCGGGCACCGAACACTTCCGCAATATCAACCGCCATGAGGTCGAGACCTGCCCAACGGTCCTGACCCTGCGCATCGACGAGAGCCTGTATTTCGCCAACGCGCGGTTCCTGGAGGATTGCATCTACGACCGGCTGGCGGGCAACACCTGTCTGCGCCATGTCGTGCTGATGTGCTCTGCCATCAACGAGATCGACTTTAGCGCGCTGGAATCGCTTGAAGCGATCAACGCACGGCTGCGTGACATGGGGATCAAACTGCACCTGTCCGAGGTCAAAGGCCCTGTCATGGACCGTCTGAAAAAGCAGCATTTCATCTCGGATTTGACAGGCAGTGTGTTCCTGTCCCAGCATGCAGCCTATGTCGCCTTGGGAAAAGCTGCCGCATAGTCACCCATCGTTTGCAAGTTTCTGTTTGATCGTTACAACTGCTGTCAGGGGCTGCGGAACGGCGTTCCGCAGCGGGGAGAGAACTATTTCAGGACAGTGATATGATACCGATCAATCCGCCGGCACCGGCGACGACACCCACGAAAACCATCGTCGAGGTCGTGCGCGACAACGCCAAAGCGCATCCGGAAAAACTTGCGCTGGTCTGTGACGGGCAAACCGTCAGCTGGGGGGCATTCGACCAGCGCATCAACAAGATCGCCAATCTGCTGCTGTCGATGGGGGTGAGCAAGGGCGACAACATCGCGATCATCTCGCCCAATTCCATTCCCTATGCAGAGCTGTTTATGGGCATCCTGCGGGCAGGGGCCTGCGTGACGCCGCTGTCGACGATGGCCTCGCCCGATGCGCTGCAAAAGATGCTGACCGACTGCGGCGCGCGCGCGATCTTTGTCGCGGCGCAATATCTTGAACTGGTCGACGGCTTTATCGCCGATCTGGAACTGGCGCGCTTTGCAATTGATTTCGACCACCCCGCGTTTCAGCCTTATGGCGCTGAGGTTGACGGGGCTTCGGACTCCGACCCCGAAATCCAGATCGAGATGTCGGATGCGTTCAACCTGATCTATTCCTCGGGCACGACCGGCACGCCCAAGGGCATCTTGCACAATCACTGGATGCGGTCGGCTCAGATGGACCGCGTGTCGCCCAACGGCTACGACGATAACGCCCGCACGCTGCTGTCGACGCCGCTCTATTCCAACACAACGATCGTATCCTTCCTGCCAACGCTTTACGGCGGCTCGACCGTCTATCTGATGCCGAAGTTCGACGCCCGCGGGTACCTCGAGATCGTGCAGCGTGAAAAGATCACCCACACGATGCTGGTGCCTGTGCAATACAAACGTATCATGGACGTGGCTGACTTTGACGCCTTCGACCTGTCATCGATGCAGGTGAAATTCTCTACCTCCGCGCCGCTGCGGGCCGAGGTCAAGGCGGATGTGCTGGCGCGCTTCCCCGGCAAGCTGCTGGAATACTACGGTCTGACCGAAGGCGGCGGGGTCACGGTGCTGAATTCTGCCGAACATCCCGACAAGCTGCATACGGTGGGCCAGCCTGCGCCGGGCAATGAAATCCGCCTGATTGACGAAACGGGCAAAGAGGTTCCCAAGGGCACCGTGGGCGAAATTTGCGGCCGCGGGCCGACGATGATGGCGGGGTATTTCGGGCGCGATGACCTGACGGCTGACTACATCTGGCGCGACGCAGCGGGCAACGTCTTCTTCCGCTCGGGCGATATGGGCCGTTTCGACGAGGACGGCTTTTTGATCCTGTCGGACCGCAAGAAAGATATGATCATCTCGGGCGGGTTGAACATCTATGCCGACGATCTTGAGCTGGTGCTGCTGGCCGACCCCGATGTGACGGATGCCGCCGTGATCGGCGTGCCCTCTGACGCTTGGGGCGAAACGCCTTACGGGTTGGTGGTGCTGCGCGAGGGGGCAACGCGTTCGGGCGATGATATCTGCGCTGACGCCAACGCCAAGCTGGGTAAAAGCCAGCGTCTGTCAGCGGTGGAACTGCGCGACGAGCTGCCGCGCAGCTCTATCGGGAAGATCCTCAAGAAAGAATTGCGCGCGCCCTTCTGGGCGGCGGTTTCTGCGTGAACAAGGAAGATGACATGAGCGACCAAGACGATACAGACCAGATGAACGGGGCCGATAGCCTTGTGCAGACGCTGCTCGATAGTGGGCTTGATACCTGTTTCACCAATCCCGGCACGTCGGAAATGCACTTTGTTGCCGCGCTGGACCACGTGCCCGGCATGCGGTCGATCCTTGTCCTGCAAGAGGGCGTGGCGACGGGGGCGGCGGATGGGTACTACCGTATGGCCGGCAAGCCCGCCTGCACCCTGCTGCACCTTGGGCCAGGGCTCGCCAACGGGTTGTCGAACCTGCATAACGCGAAAAAGGCAGGCTCGGGCGTGGTGAATATCGTCGGCGAACATGCGGTCACGCATATCGAGCTGGACGCGCCGCTGACCTCTGACATCGAAGGGATCGCGCGGCCCGTGTCCCATTGGGTGCACACGTCCATGTCGGCGGCGGATGTGGGCGCGGATGCGGCCCGTGCGGTGCAGGCGGCAAATGTGGCACCGGGGCAGGTGGCGACGCTGATGCTGCCCAGTGACACCGCCTGGAACGAAGGCGGCGCTGTCGCGCCCGCGCGAGAGCCCGCGGAACGCCCTGCCTTTGACGCGGCGGCGTTGGAGGAAGCCGTCGCCGCGCTGTCCGGCCCCGACAGCCTGCTGCTGTTGGGCGGTGCCGCGCTGAGCGCCGAGATGCTTGAGATTGCGGGGCGGATCGCGGCCAAGACGGGCTGCAAACTGCTAAGCGAATGGGCCAATGCGCGGCAAGAACGCGGGGCAGGGCGTGTGGTGGTCAACCGCGTGCCCTATCCCATCGATCAAGCGCTAGAGACGCTGGCCCCGTTCAAGCGCATCGTTCTGCTGGGCGCACGCGCGCCCATCGGCTTTTTCGCCTATCCGAACAAGCCCGCGATCCTCACCGCCGAGGGCACGCAGATCACCAACCTGTGCACGACCGCGCAGGACATCGCAGGGGCGCTGGAGGCGCTGTGCAGCGGTGTGGGTGCGGCGGATACACCGCCCGCCCATGTGGCCGAAGCCGCCACCCCCGACAAACCCAGCGGCCCGTTGGAGCCGGGCGGCATCGCACAAGCCCTAGCGCGCACCATCCCCGAGGATGCGATTGTCATCGACGAGGCGATCACCACAGGCCGCGCGTTCTTCCCCGCAACAGCAGGCGCACCCAAGCACACTTGGGTGAACAACTGCGGCGGGTCCATCGGCTATGGCATGCCTGTGGCGATCGGGGCGGCCGTGGCCTGCCCTGACCGCAAGGTGATGGCGCTGATCGGGGATGGCAGCGCGATGTACACGGTGCAAGCGCTTTGGACGATGGCGCGCGAGGGGCTGGACATCACCATCGTGATCTTCGCCAACCGCGTCTACAAGATCCTGCGCGGCGAGCTGACCAATGTCGGCGTCAGCAATGCGGGCCCCAAGGCGATGGATATGCTGTCGCTTGACCAGCCGACGCTTGAATTTGCACAGATGGCAAAATCGATGGGGGTAGAGGCAACCCAGGTCACAGATTGCGAAGCGCTTGAGCTTGCGATCGAGACAGGGCTGGCGCACAAAGGTCCGTATCTGATTGAGGCGGTGATGTAGCACCCGCGCCAACCACCCGACACGAAAAGGCCCCCGATCAGCGTTGATCGGGGGCCTTTTTTATCTCAGTCATGCGCGTCTGTTAGCGGTCTGCACCACCGTCGCCGTCGGCATCATCGCTGTCCGGCACATCGTCTGCCTCGATCGGCTTGGACACGGTTTTGGTCGGCGGCAGGCTTGTATCCTGCGCGGCGGGGCCTTCGATCTTGAACGGCTGGGTGGTGCCGTCCTTGTTCTCGCCCAGCCAGATGGTCTGCTGCGGGAAGGGGATCTCGATCCCACGCTCGTCAAAGACCGTCTTGAGGTAGCCGTTGTACATACGCCCGATGCCCCATTGCTTGCCCGGATCAGTCTTGATCCGCACGCGCAGCACCACGGCGCTGTCACCAAGGGATTGCACGCCGAACCATTCCAGCTCTCCCATGATGCTATTGGCGATCTCTGGCTCGTTCTCCATCATGCGGTCGAAGGCGTCGAACATGGCCTGCTTGGCCTCTTCGACATTCTCGCGGTAGGCGATGCCCATGTCACAGACCGTGTAAGAGAAGCCGCGCATATAGTTGCTGACCACATCAACGGTAGAGAAGGGGATCATGTGGAATGCGCCTTGCACATCGCGCAGCGAGACAGAGCGCACCGACAGCTTTTCGACGGTGCCAGTGGTGCCGCCCACGGTGATCACATCGCCCACGTTGATGACGTTCTCGAACTGGATGAACACACCGGTGATGATGTCTTGCACCATCTTCTGCGCGCCGAAACCAATCGCCAGACCCAAGACCCCGGCAGAGGCGAGCAGTGGCCCGATATCCAGCCCGATCTCACTCAGCACGAACATCAGCGTGAGGATGATCAGCGTAATGGTCGCCGCATTGCGCAGCAAGGTGAGCAGTGTGGTTTCCCGCGAGGTTGGCACAGCCCCGTATTCAGGGTTCAGCTTGTAGTCGACAAAGGATGTCAGCGCGAGCCAGATGCCGAAGGCCACCGTCAGGATCAACCCGACAGAGATCAGCGCCTTGGTCACCGCCAGCCCGACCTGCCCTTCAAGCCAGCTGCGCATGTCGATCGTGCCGATTACGTCCAACGTAAAGAACAGCACGCAGACCAGCAGAAACAGCCGCAAGGCGCTGAAGGCGCGGGGGACAAAGGTGTTGATGCGACGTTCCAGCAGCGGCAGCTTGGCGTTCACGTCCTCGGGCAGTGAAATGCCGCGGTGCACGGCCTGTGCCAACCAGCCGGACAGCAGGGCGGCGATGATGATCGCGGCAAGGATCTTGCCCGACCCGACAATCGCGTTCAGCGTGACCTCGGCGGGCTGGGTCATGACCACGATGAACATCACCGCGATATAGGCCAGCGCGAACCAGTGCCAGATGCCTGCCAACCCGTGCAGCGTGCGCGCGATAAAGCCGCGCCGCGCCTCTGCGATGGTGGCCGGATCGACACCCTCGGCGGCTTGCGCCTCGCTGGGGTCGGCCTCGCTTTGTAGCCAGCGGGTGACAGCCTTGCGACGGCGCAGCACGATGTAGACAAAATACAGCAGTACAAGGACCGACAGAAGGGCCGACACGCCAGCGCCCGCGGCCGCGTTGACGCTTTGGTTGACGATTGGCACGACCAGCAGTTGACCGTAGCCCAGAACACTGACCACGATGCTCAGATAGCGCGTCAGCGCCGCGGCGGCCTTGTCACCGACGGGCACCAGACGCAGACCCGACGCAACGGGCGACAGGAACGACCGGATGACGACTTTGGTCATTTCGACCAGCAGGAAGGCGTTCAGATACATCGACTGGCGGATGCCGATCTGCCCGACTTCGCCAACGGCGAGGATGGTGATCAGATAACCAGCGGCCCAAGCCACAACAACGATAAAGGCGTCCAGCAGGTTCGACCCCAGAAACAGCCCGATAGAGCGGAAGAGGCCCACATGTTCAGCCGTGCGCCCCATGCGCGCATATAGCCCTCGCGCAAGGTAGCGCAGCACCACAAAGAGCGCGACGGTGATCGCAATGACCGCAAGCAGTCCGGGGATCGCTTCCAGCAATACGGTCAGCTCCGCGCCGCTGAGGCCAGAGAAGACCTTGCCGCCGCGTTCGAACCCGTTCCAGAAAGAGGTGAGCGTGCTGACTGTGTCTTGTCCGATCTGCTGGGTGATCAGGGCGATTTGCCGCCCGACCGATACGCCTTCGGCATCCGCGGCTTCGGTGATCGTTTCAATCGCGGGGTTTTCATCACCCTCGGGGTCGCCCGAGGCGTCGAGCGACTTTTCAAGGTCCGCGATCAGCGCCGCGCGGGCGTCATCGTCCTTAAGCACTTCAAGCAGGGTATCCAGCGGTGCCTTCGCCTCTGCCTCGGGTGTCGTTTCGGTTGTTTCCGTGTCGGAAGACCCGCCACCGGTGAACAGCGATTGCGCCTGCGCCGCGAAGGGGGCGAGCGTCAGGAAGAGTGCCACCACAAGCCCCGTCAGTACGTAGAGCCACCCTTGGGTTGGCATCGCGATCTTTCCGGTTTTTGACATGGGGGCCTCTTTCAACACACTAAATTACACTACGAGATAGGGGAACATTCCCTATTTCCACTGTTTTTCGCTTATGGGCGGTCTTGGACGTAAAGAAAACCCGATGGCAGGGCAAGTCTGCGCATCGGGCGGTCTTTCGGTCATGGCACTAACGGGCTTGCTTACGCTGTGGAACTGCCGGTGATCACCTCGGCGCGCGGGGCCTCGGCTTTGGTCGGGGCGGGCTGCTTTGGCTGGGGCTGTTTGCGGGCGGCTTCGGCCAGCAGGGCGGCGGCATAGCACACAGCGATGGCGGCCAGCGGCAGGGTCCACGGCAGGGCGGTGACCGTAGGTTCGATATCCATCATGATCTGTCCGGCCAGTGCAAGGATCGTCCCTAGCCCAAAGACCAGCAGGCCGTGGCTGCCCATCAGACGCAAGGGGGCCGCATAGCGATGTGCGCAGATGCGGGTCACCACGGGGAGGCACGAAAGCACATAGACCAGCGCGAGGATATGCACCAAGCGCGGCAGCGCGAGCATCGACTTGTTGTGCGTCGTGATGTTGCTGGGCAGGCCAAGCCCGCCAAGTTGCGCCATCTTGTGATTCATGAACGACCCCAGACCGGGCACGTAGCGCCAGGCAAAGATGAACAGCAGCAGACCGAGCGCCAGCTTGAACAGGATCGGAGAGTTGCGGACCAGCCGTTCGTCCTTGCGATGACGCACGCCAATGGCAAGGCCGATGACAAAGATGAACTGCCAGGTGAGCGGGTTAAAGAACCAGCCGCCGCCACCGGGGTGGTTCGGGATGGTCAGTCGGGTGGCTCCTGCATAAAGCCAGAACGCCCCCGCGACGGCCAAGGTCGTGCGCGGCGCGTAAAGTACAGCGGCGATCAGCGCAGGGCCTGCCAGCAGCAAGACGGTATAGGACGGCAGAATGTTCACATAGCCGATCTGGTATCCCAGCGTGACCAGCCCAGCCATCGCGGCGCCGGTCTGGTCATACAAGAGGGCGAGGTTGTGCATCACGCGAAATTCCGAGCGCATAAACGTATCTGCCGCCCAGGCATAAAGACCGATGGCCGCGACCGTCAGCACGATATGCACGATATAAAGCTGCCACGCCCGCCGCCACAGCGGGGCCATCGCATCCCAAAGACGCAGCTCGCCCGACATCCAGCGGCCAATGGCAGGGGAATAGGCGATGCCCGCCGCGATGCCCGACATGATAAAGAACGCCTCTGCCGCGTCGGAGAACCCGATATTGCGGATGGTCAGATGCTCCCACGGGTTGCCGGGCATGTGGTCGATGATGATCATGATCAGCGCCAGCCCGCGAAACGCATCGATGCGCGGATCACGCGCGCGGCGCGGCAGGTCGACGCCGCGCCGGATGGGAATAAGCTGGGCGTCAGGCCGGTTGGACGATTGTGTCATGCGACGATCCTTCTGGGGCGGCACCCGATCTCAGGTTGTCGCGATATGCTGCAATGACGGCGGGCGTGGCCCGTTCTTGCGGCGTGGTAAAAACTTGGCCGGTGCTCTCGTGCGAGGTCACGGCGATCAACAGCGGCGCAATGGACATGGGCAGCGTCACCGGCAAGAGCCAGAAGATCAGGTTCGGCACCCAAAGATAGACGGCAACAGTCACCGCGACCCCGAACAGCGATACCCAACGGCTGGCACGCCAGCTTTCGGCGAGGGTAAGCCGCCCTTCGCCGCGTGCGGTCGCTGGCCAGCCGCCATCCTTGCCCGCAAAGACCTCGGCGACGGCGCGGCTTTGATACATCAGCATGACGGGCGCAATCAGCGCGGTCAGCAGGATTTCAGACAGGACAGAGCCAAGCGCGCGCAGCGCCCCGCCAAACCCCTTGGCGCGGCCTGTTGCAGCCGCTTCGCCAAAGATCGCGAGCTTGGGCAGCAACAGCAGCCCACCGATCCCAAAGGCAAGCGCCACGATCTGGAAGGTCTTGTCGTCGGGGAAGACGGGGAAAAGCTGATAGGCGTTGGGGAAATAATCAGGGCTGGCATTGGTCGCAGCGGCCAGCAGCGACACGATCAGGAAGGCCCCCCAAGCGACCGATACCAGATAGGCCATGATCCCCTGGACAAAGACGAACCGGCTCCACCCGTGCAGCCCGGGGGCACCGACCAGACGCATGTGTTGCAGGTTGCCCTGACACCAGCGGCGATCACGGCGCGCAAAGGCGAGAAGATTGTCGGGGCCTTCCTCGAAGGAACCGGCGATGCGGGGGTCCATCTCTACGCGCCAGCCGCCGCGTACCAAGAGGGCGGCTTCGACATAATCATGGCTTAGGATGGTGCCGCCGAAAGGGGCGGGGCCGCTGAGTTCTGGCAGGCCGCAGCATTGCGACAGGGCGCGCACACGGGCGATGGCATTATGCCCCCAGAAGGGGCCCGCGCGCCCCTGCATACGGGCCAGACCGCGTGCAAAAACGGGCGAATGGAAACTGGCAGAGAATTGCATCGCACGGCCAAACAGCGACCCCGCGCCAAAGATCTTGGGCAGGGTTTGCAGTAGGCCAAGGCTCGGGTCTGCCTCCATCCGTGCGACAAGATGGCGGATCGTGTCGCCCTCCATCAGGCTGTCGGCGTCAAGGATCACGACGTATTCATAGGCCCCGCCGGATTTGCGTATGAAATCCTCGACGTTGCCCGCCTTGCGGCCATATCGGTCGGTACGGTTGCGGTAGTAGACCGGGTTCGCAGCGCTTTCATCGCCCAACAGCGGGGCCAGCGCCGCGCGCTCTGCGATCAGGGCGTCGGGGTCAAAGGTGTCGGACAGAATGGCGAAATCGACGGGTACGTTCGCGGCCTGCATGGATTGGCGCATTGCCATAATGCGCGCGCAAACCTCTGTCGGGTTTTCGTTGCAGATCGGCACAAGGATCGCCGTCGGGGGGAAATCCGCGTTGCTCAGGTCCATATCAGGGAGGGGATCGAAAGAGGGCACGCCCAAAAACGCCTGCCCCGCCCCCCAGGCCAACCACGCAGTCGTAAGCGCGATAAGCGCCACGGCGAAGCCGTCCCAGATATCAAATCCGGTATTAAGCCCTGCCTGCGCCAGCGTCGCGGCTGCCGCTGTTGCGCATAGCAGGGCAAAGCAAATGGCACCAACGCGGCTGACCCGCGTGGCACCATCGCGTAAATAAGAGGGCATGTCAGGCATTACGCATGAAGATGCGGCTCACCACCTCGAACAGGGAGGGGCGGGCATCATGCTCTAGCACCTGCCGCGGCATATCCAGCGGGGCAGGGCGAGGCGCATAACGGTCAAAGTCGGTCATTTGTTCGGTGGTCGCAGGTGATGTCACAGACGTATTCATTCTTTCAGCCATTGGTATACCCAAGTCTCGGTCAGGCTACGGTCGCCCGCGACCAGATTGGCGCGCAGTTCAACCGTTGCATCAGTTTCGGCGACGACCTCTAGAACCAGTCGCCACATGTGATCGTGGCCGTCGATCTGCTGCAGTACTTGTCCTGCAACTGTGCCGCCGGCGATGTTTACATTGGCTTCAACAACGTTCTCGGCGTTTGGTTCCCCTAAAGTTGCACCTTCGAAGTCGATGACAAACTTTCGGCGATCATTGCGCGGTTTTACGCCCGCGATGCCCCCATTTCCGGCAAGAGTGCGCGATACTTGGGCAAGTGTCGAAGACGCGCCGGGCGGGTTCATCCCCCAGTTCAGACGGTAGGAAATGCTTTTGCTATCCCCCGCCGCGAACCCGTTCTTGTAGGTCCAGAAGGCGACGATATTGTCGTTCCCCTCCAGATCCGACGGGATCTCGATCAAGCGGACCATGCCTTCGCCCCAGTCCCCTTTTGGTTCGACCATCAGCGTCGGGCGCAGCTCGTAGTGGGCTTCGGCGTCCAGATAGTCGTCAAAGGCACGGTGGCGCTGCACAAGGCCAAAGGATTTCGGCGATTGCGCCCCAAAGTATGAATTGGCGAGCTTGGGCGGGTTGTTCAGCACGCGGAACAGCGTGTCTTGGCCGGTGTTGACCACCAGCGCCTCGCTGTCGTGGACGCGGGCACGGTAATCGTCAAAGCCACCCTGATCGTTCAGCCCGAACAGATACATCGATGTCAGCGGCGCGACGCCCAGTTGCTGCACGTCCTGACGGAAGAACAGTTCGGTGGTCACATCCATCGTGGTGGTGGCACCGGGGGTCACGGTGAACTTGTAGGCCCCCACGACCGACTGGCTTTCCAGCAGAGCGTAAAAGGTCATCTTCGTCTCGCCGGGTGCGGGACGCTGCAGCCAGAAGGCGCTGAAGCGGGGGAATTCCTCGGGTTCGGAGGTGGCAGTGTTCACCGCAAGCCCGCGCGCGCTCAGGCCATAGCGGTTGCCCGCCCCCAAGGCACGGAAGTAGCTCGCCCCAAGGAAAGACACGATCTCGTCGAATTGCTGCGGATCGTTCAGCGGCGCATTCATGCGGAAGCCCGCGACGCCGGGCAGTTCGGTACCGGTCGGGATCTTTTCAAGCGCTTTGGACTGGTAAATGAAATCATCCGAGGTAAAGCCAAGCGGCTGTGCCTTGTCATTGACGATCTCGTAAAGCGACACGGTGCCGTCAAACAGCCAGCCGGGGTGATAGGCATGTACCACCGCCTGCGCCGCGGGGCCTTTCCAGATCGCGCTGTCCTCGCGGAAACGGATGTTGCGGTAATCGTCATAGTCCAGCGTGGTAAAAGGCTCGCCCAGTTGCGTCGGCGCGGTGTACTCTTCACCCGCAAGGCTGCGTGCCCGTTCGATCAGAATATCAAAGGAAAAAGGCTCCGCCGTATCACTGGCCTGCGCCCAAGCAGCAGTGTCTTGCAAACCGGTTGTAGCAGCGAAAGCCAAAGTTGCCCCCCCTGCGCGCAATACTGACCGGCGAGACATCGGGCGGGAGCGAGACAAATGATGCATCAAAAATGATTCCTGTTCGTTGCTGCATTGCAGAATTCATATAATTACGCGGGAAGTTCAATAACATGAAGCATGATGCGCAAAATTTTGCTGCACAGTGCGGGGTTTACGCGAAAATTGCGAAATCAGCGCGGCATCATCCGGCAATATTTGCAAAGACATAGCGCCCCTGAGTGCAGGTTTTGTCTAGCCTCTTTGAAATACAGCGGAAAATTGCCGGAAATTGCGTTCAATCGCCCTAGAATAAGATTGGTTGGCATCACAGGCCCGCAATGCCACCCTAAAGGGAATCTGTGTGTGTATCAGTAAACAAGAATACAAAAACGAGGACAAAATGGACAATAAAGACCTTCCATCGCTCCCGCTGGCGCTGCTGCCCGTCGTTCTGACGCTTGGCCTTCTGGCGCTGCAACTTTTCTACTATGGCGACTTCACGCCGCATATTCCCCTCATCCTCGGATTGGCCATCACGTCCCTGCTGGGTGTGTTTCGCGGTCAGACGTGGATGGACATCCGCGAAGGCGTATTCCACGTGATCCACGTGTCGATGCCGTCATTGGCGGTGTTGATCGTGGTCGGCATGATCGTCGGCGTCTGGATCGCGTCGGGCACGGTGCCTACGCTGATCTATTACGGGCTGACCTTGCTGACCCCGTCGATCTTTCTGGCAGCTGCGATGATCCTTTGTGCTGTGGTTTCCCTGTCGTTGGGGACCAGCTGGGGCACAGTCGGCACCATTGGTCTGGCGCTGATGGGGATCGGTGCGGGTTTCGGTATCCCGGCCTATTGGACCGCCGGTGCGGTCGTGTCGGGCGCGTTCTTTGGCGATAAGGTATCGCCTCTGTCGGACACCACGAACCTCGCGCCCGCGGTGACGGGCACGAATGTATTCGACCACATCAAGAACATGCTGCCCACGACCGTCCCTGCGATGATCATCGCGCTGGTGATCTATGTGGTCGTCGGCTTTATGCTGATCGAAGAGGGTGCAGGCGACGTCAGCAGCATCAATCAGATCACAACCGGTCTGGAGGAACGCTTTAGCCTCGGGATCATCCCGCTGACGCCTGCCTTGATCGTGATTGTGCTGGCGCTGATGAAAAAGCCGCCGCTGCCGTCGCTGTTTGCCGGTGTGCTGGCCGGTGGACTGGTGGCGATCTTCTGGCAGGGCGCGGGGCTGCATGACGTGTTCGCCTTTGCGCAGTCGGGCTATTCCATCGACACGGGCATCGCCGACATCGACAGCCTGCTGAACGCGGGCGGCATCCAGTCGATGATGTGGACCATTTCGCTGATGTTGATTGCCTTGGGCTTTGGCGGCGCGCTGGAGCGCACCGGCTGTCTGGAAGCGATCATTCTGGCGATCGTCAGCCGCGTGAAAAGCTTTGGCGCGGTACAAAGCTCGGCCATCGGGACGGCCTTTGCGACCAATATGGTTGCGGGTGATCCTTATATCTCTATCGCGCTGCCGGGCCGTATGTACGCGCCCTTGTACCGTGGGATGGGCTATTCGACCCTGAACCTCAGCCGCGCGGTGGAAGAGGGCGGCACGCTGATGAGCCCGCTGATCCCGTGGAACGCCGGTGGTGCCTTTGTGATCTCGGCCTTGGGGCTGGGGGTCATGGACGGTAACCTGACCAACCTGTTGTACATCCCGCTGGCCTTTGCCTGCTGGACGGCACCGCTGATCGGTGTGTTCTATGCGGTGACCGGTCTGTTCTCGCCCAAAGCGACGGACGAAGATCGCGCCGAATGGGACAAATCCGGCGAAGACATCATGGACCTTGGCGACCATGAACTGGCCTACGAGCAACCGGCCGCGACCTGATCGCGCCTGAACCGACACAGATGAAAGCCGCAGCGCCTATGAGCGCTGCGGCTTTTTTCATGCCCTCAGGCCTGCGCCTTCAGCCTGTCGCGAAGCGTGTTCTTGACGATCTTCCCATTGGCGTTGCGCGGCAGGGGATCGGATTCGAACGTCGCGAAATCGGGCGCTTTGTAGTCCGCCATTTTTGTGCGTGCGAAAGCCTTGATCGCATCAAGATCCAGCGCGGTATCCGTGGTGTGGATGAACACATGCATCTTCTCCCCCAGCACCGGATCAGGGCAGCCGATGGCGGCACATTCGATCACGGAGGGGTGGGCGGTCAGGGCGTTTTCGACCTCGGCGCTGTAGATGTTATAGCCGCCGCGAATGATCATATCCTTGCGCCGGTCGTGCAGACAGATGAACCCCTCGGCATCGCGTGACCCCATGTCGCCGCTTTTCCAGTAGCCGTCGTGAAACTCGGAGGCGGTGCGGTCGGGGTTGTCCCAATAGCCGGGCACGGTCATCGCGCCCTTGATCCAAAGCTCCCCATGGGTGCCGTCGGGCACGTCGTTGCCCTGAGGATCGACAATGCGGATGTCGGCGCAGGGCACGGCGATGCCGATGCTATCCGCGCGTTTGGTGCCGAACCCCATCGGCAGGATCGTCACGGCAGAGGTAAGTTCCGTCGCGCCATAGGCGTTCATCAGGCAGAGGTTCGGCAGCTTTTCCGACAGTTCGCTGATGGTGGATTGCGGCATCGGCGCGCCGCCGTAGCCCCCGATCCGCCAGTGTTGCAGGTCGTAGTCATCGACGTTGCAGCGCAGCAGGAACAGGTTGTACATTGCTGGCACCATCAGCGTCTGCGTGACTTTTTCATTGGCGGTCAGCGATAGGAATTCATGGGCACCGAAGACCTCCATCATCACGGTGCAGCCTGCGGTTTGCAGCATAGTAAAGACGGTGGCGACCAGCCCGGTCACATGGCTTGCGGGTACGCACAGCAGCGACCGTTCACCGGCCCCCAGCTCCATACAAAGCTCGAAATGCATCGCGGAATGGACGATGTTCAGATGGGTCAGCGTCGCCCCTTTGGGCTGGCCTGTGGTGCCGGAGGTATAGAGGATCACCGCGATGTCATCCGCGTGCAGCGGCACGGCGTCGGTCAGCGGGGTCTGCGCGGGCAGCGTGTCAAACGCGTCGGACCCCGCCACTGTGCCGCCAACGCAAAAGCGGTGGGTCAGCCCGGGCAGATCGGCGGGTGCGGGCAGGCGGTCCGCGACATCCATGCCATGCACGGCGATCTTGGCCCCGCATTGACGCAGGATAAACGCCAGCTCTGGCGTGCCTTCGCGGATGTTGATCGGCACGGCAATCGCGCCAAGCCGCAGACAGCCCATCATTGTCGCGATGAATTCCCAGCGGTTCGACAGCAGCAGCGCGACGCGGTCGCCCCTTTCGACCCCGCGGGCGCGCAGCCCTGCGGCGATGCGGCCCACGTGTAGGTCAAGCTCGGTATAGGTCAGTCTGGTCTCGCCGCTGACCACGGCCTCTTGATCGGGGGCGCGGGCAAGGGCCGCGGCGAGCATGGCGTTCAGGTCGGCGGGGCGATCCTTGAAGCATTTGATCTCGCGACCGTCAAAATGAGTTTCTGTTTGTATGCGATCCGTGATCGCCTGTGACCAATGTGGCATCTGCGCTCCTCCCGTAGCTTGGGGTAGTCATTGCGCAAACAATCAGGGGCTGCAACGGCCAAGCGCCGTGTTAGCGCCCGCATTATGCCCCACCTGTGGGGGCCGGTTCGCCCTGCGAAACAAGGCGAACCGGGGCGTTTATCCCAGCACGGTTTTTACCGCATCCGCGGTCGCGGCGACGACGGTATCGACCTCTGCGCGGGTGATGCAGAAGGGCGGGGCAAAGCCGGTGATGTCGCCTTGAGGCATGGCACGGGCGATCACGCCGCGTTCCAGCATCGCGGCAGAGATCGCGGCCCCCACCTTGGCAGCAGGATCAAGCGGGGTGGCGTCTGCCTTGTCGGCCACATATTCCACCGCGCACAGGAGCCCTTCGCCACGGATGTCCCCCACATTCGGATGATCGCCAAGCGCCTCTTTCATCGAGGCGTTCAGATATCCGCCCACCTCGGCCGCGTTGCTGACAAGGTTCAGGTCGTCGATGAGCTTGAGGTTCGCGACACCCGCCGCGGCACAGATCGGATGCGCCGAATAGGTCCAGCCGTGACCGATGGGGCCGTTCTCGTCCGTGCCCTGTTCCAGCACCTTCCACATCCGGTCCGAAACGATCGACCCCGACAACGGCGCATAGGCCGAGGTCAGACCCTTGGCGATGGTGATCAGATCGGGTTTCAGCCCATAGTGATCCGACCCGAACATCGTCCCCAGACGGCCAAAGCCGGTCACGACCTCATCCGCGATCAGCAGGATGTCGTGGCGGTTCAACACCTCTTGGATCGCGTCCCAATATCCGGCGGGCGGGGGCACGATGCCGCCGGTCCCCAATACGGGTTCCCCGATAAAGGCCGCGATGGTGTCCGGCCCTTCGGCTTGGATCAGCGCCTCAAGCGCGTTGGCGCATTGCGCGGTGAATTCGGCTTCGGACTGGGTGCGGTCCTTGCGACGGTAGTAATAGGGCGCGTCCGTGTGGATCACGGGGTTCATCGGCAGGTCGAATTTATCGTGGAACAGCGACAGGCCGGTCAGCGATCCGGTCATCAGCCCCGACCCGTGATAGCCGCGCCAGCGCGAGATGATTTTCTTTTTCTGCGGGCGACCAAGGATGTTGTTGTAGTACCAGACGAGCTTGATGTTCGTTTCGTTCGCGTCCGAGCCGGACAGACCGAAATAGACCTTGGACATATGCGCCGGTGCGCGGTCCATGATCATCTTGGCCAGCGTGATAGACGTCTCGGTCCCGTGGCCCACATAGGAATGGTAATAGGCCAGCTGATGCGCCTGTTCGGCGATGGCGTCGGCGACTTCGGTCCGGCCATAGCCTGCGTTCACGCAATAGAGCCCGGCAAAGGCGTCCAGCATCCGGTTGCCATCGCGGTCCTCGATATGGACGCCCGACGCCCCTGTGATCACCCGCGTCGCGGATTCACCCCGCGCATGCTGTGCTAAATGCGTAGAGGGATGGAAAAAGTTTTCGCGGTCCCATGTGGCGAGTTGATCATCATTGCGAAGCATAGGTCAGGCTTTCTGTTTAGGAGAGTTTCAGGTGAGTTCGGTGGCCAGCACGGCAAGGCAATCGCCCGGCTGTGCCAGTCCGGGGTGGTGGCGGGCGATCACGATGCCCCCCATCTGGGCGCGGATTTCACGGGGGGGCAGGCCGGTATGCTGGCTGTCCCATAGACGCGCGATCAGGTCGCCTTCGGCCACTGAGTCGCCAAGGGTGACGTTGAAATCGACCAGCCCACCGTGGTTGGTGACGTGAAAACAACGGTCGTCGTCTTGCGACAGCATGCGCGATGGCGCAGTGACGGGCTGGCCTTGCAGGATACCGGCGTGGATCAGCAGATTGCGCACCCCTTTGCGGGCGATCTGCGCGGTTTCAGGCGTGGCAGTGCCGCCGCCGCCCAATTCGGTGGTGACGAATGTCTTGCCCATCGTCTCAGCCGCGTCGTCGTACATGCCAAGCGCGTCGATCTCGCGCATCTCGACACTGAAAGGCGCGTTGAACGCATCGCGCGCGGCGCGGCAGCGGGCCTGTTGGTCCGCATCCTCGAGCGTGTGACAGGCGGCGAAGGGCAGAAAATCCAGCGTCTTGCCGCCCGAATGGAAGTCAAGCACGACATCCGCCATCGGCAGCAGCACCCGTTGAAAGTAATCCGCGATCTTCTGGGTGGGGGTTCCATCGGGGCGGCCGGGAAAGCTGCGGTTCATGTTCACCCCGTCCAGCGGAGACACCCGCGTCCCCGTCATAAAGGCGGGGTGGTTCATGAAGGGGAGGATGATCACGCGACCCGTGACATCCTTGGCCTCCAAGGTCTGGGCGAGCTCGACCAAGGCCAGCGGCCCTTCGTATTCGTCGCCGTGGTTGCCGCCGGTCAGCAAGGCAGAGGGGCCGTCGCCGTTTTTCACTTGGGTCACCGGAATCTGGATCGCCCCCCAAGCGCTGGCATTGCGGCTATAGGGCAGGCGCAGATAGCCATGCTGCACGCCGTCGCACTCGAAATCGATGGTGGCCGAAATAGGATTGTCCCGCATGGCGCTATTCCTTGATCACAAGCGCACGCGGGGTGGTGCACAGGCATTCGACACCGGTTTGCGTGATGACAATCGGCTCTGTGATCTCGATCCCGCCGTCGTCAAGCCAAAGGGCGGGCATAAAGTGAAAGGTCATTCCGGGTTCCAGCACGGTGGTATCCCCTGCGCGGAACGACATGGTGCGTTCGCCCCAGTCCGGAGGGTAGGACAGGCCGATGGCATACCCGCAGCGGCTGTCTTTCTCGAACCCGCGGTTGCGCAGGGTGGTGTTGAAGGCGCGGGCGATGTCTTCGCAGCGGTTGCCGGGTTTGGCCTGCTCTAGCCCGGCATCAATCGCTTCGAGCACGGCATTCTCTGCATGAAGATACTTCTGCGGAGGTTTGCCCAAGAACAAGGTACGCGACTGCGGACATTGATAGCGTCGGTGCGCGCCCGCGATTTCAAAGAATGTGCCTTCGTTGTTGCGCAGGGGGGCATCGTCCCATGTGATATGCGGCGCGGTGGCATCCAGACCCGAGGGCGTCATGGGCACGCAGGCGGGGTAGTCGCCCCAATGCCCTTCGGCCCCGCTGACGGAGGCGTGATAGATATTCGCGATCAGATCGTTCTTGCGCATCCCGACCTCGGCCTTTTCGCGGATCACCTCGTGCATCCGTTCAACGATCCGCGCGGCGCGGCGCATATATTCAAGCTCTGTCGGGGATTTCACCGCACGTTGCCAGTTCACCAGCGCCGTGGCGTTCTGGATATTGACGCCCGGCAGCCGCGTTTGCAGCGTCAGAAACGCCGAAGCGGTAAAGTAATAGTTGTCCAGCTCGAACCCGATGCGTGCATTCTCTAGACCGCGGTCCGCGATGAGACGGGCGAGATCCTCCATCGGGTGTTTGTCGGGGTTCTGGACGTAGGTGTCATCGTAGCCGACGATATTGTCATCATCCAGATAGGTGGTGCGCTGGGCACCGGCGCTGTCCATGGCGCGGCCCCACCAGACGGGCTGGCCTTCGTGGGTCAGCAGCACGCCTTGATGCACGTAGAACGACCACCCGTCATAGCCCGCCAACCACGCCATATTGGACGGATCGGTGACAAACAGCGCGTCCAGCCCGCGGTTGGCCATTTCGGCGCGTGTTTTCGCCAGACGTGCTGCATATTCGTGCTGTGTAAAAGAATGGTCGATCATGTGGGGATTCCTGCCAGGGTATTGTGCGAGTTTAGCTTTTTCGCGCTGTGCATTTATGCGAATAATGCGGCTACGCGGGTAAAAGCTGCAAACTTTTGTAAGATATGGGGAATTTAGGATGATTGACGCGATAGACCGGAAAATCCTGCATCACGTGCAACGCGACAATCTGCTTACCAGCGCGCGCCTTTCCGAACTGGTCGGGCTGTCGCAAACCTCGGTCCAGCGGCGCCTTGCGCGGCTGCGTGCGACCAAGGCGATCGAGGCCGATATCGCCGTCGTCTCGCCCGAGGCCGTGGGCCGTCCCCTGACCATGCTGATCGCGGTGGAACTGGCGCGGGAACGGTCCGATATCATCGACCGTTTCAAGCGAGCGGTGCGGGAGCGGGCAGAAGTGATGAGCGCCTACTACGTGACCGGAGAGACCGACTTTATGCTGATCGTCAGCGCCAAGGACATGCAGGATTACGAGGCGTTCACCCGCGATTTTTTCTACAACAACCCCGATATCAAAGGGTTCAAAACCACCGTGGTGATGGACCGGATCAAGGCGTCATTCACCTTGCCGGTCTGATCACCACAATGGGTTGATGAGCTAGGCGCTTTCCGCCTGCTTTTGCGACCATTCGGGTAGCGGAAAAAGCGTGTCGTAGATCAGGTTAAACACGTAGGAATAAACGAGGTAGAATGCCGCCAGTGCGATATCCAGCACGAAGGCATCCCACAGGCTGATCCCCAGATACCACGCGATGAAGGGCAGCAGCACCATCAGCAGCCCCGCCTCGAACGCCAGCGCGTGCAGCACCCGGACGATGCGCGATTTCAGGGTGGTTCCAGTCAGCCGTTGTAGGGCCAAGTCGAAAAGCACGTTATAGCCAAGGTTCCAAAGCGTCGCGAGCGTGGCGCTGACAATGCCCACGACACCAAAGTCATGTAGGGGCACGTTAAACAGGATCGCGCCTGCGGGGATCACAAGGATCAGCGCGATAACTTCAAAACTGATGGCGTGGCGAAGACGGTCAAATGCAGAGCGCATGTTATACCTCATTGAAGGGCCGGGTCGTCCCGACAGTTTTCCATTCAGGGGAGGTCGTCCTCACACTGCCATAGGTGGCAAAACCGCACGCGTTTTTCAAGAGCAATCGGGCCGCCGCCCCTTTACCGAACAGTCCCGCGGGGCATCCGGCACTCTGGCGTTCCATCGATACAAATCGATTTGCTTGAATATTCATCATTGAGTAAAATACGGCGGATACATGGGCCCACTGCTGGAGTAAGGGCACCGTAAGAGTATGATACGAGTGGGGTGCAAGTAATGGGCGATCGTACCACTGGGGCGGCGCAGACGCGGCTGTCGACAGGGACGTCTGGTTTGGATGATGTGCTGTGTGGCGGGTTGACCCCGCATCGGCTGTATCTTGTCGAAGGGACGCCGGGGTCCGGCAAAACAACGCTCGCGTTGAAGTTCCTCATGAATGGTCGCGAAAATGGTGAGCACGGTCTTTATATCACGCTTTCCGAAACGGTTGATGAGCTCACGGCTGTCGCACAGTCCCACTCCTGGACGCTAGACGATATTGATCTGTACGAGCTGGTCGCGGAAGACGAGTACAGCTCTGATCGGGAGCAATCCTTGCTGCACCCAAGCGAGGTCGAACTTGGGGAGACCGTGCGTGGTATCATCAATCTGGTGGAAGAGAATAATCCGACCCGTGTCGTTCTCGACAGCCTGTCAGAGCTGCGCTTGCTGGCGCAGAACCCGCTACGCTACCGTCGGCAAATCCTGGCGCTAAAGCATTTCTTTGCGCGGCGTAATTGCACGGTCTTGATGCTGGACGACCGCACGGCTGAACCGGGGGATCTACAGCTTCACTCTATCGCGCATGGCGTCGTCTCGCTTGAACAATTGGCCAATGATTTCGGGTCGGAACGGCGCCGGTTGCGTGTGATCAAGATGCGCGGCCTGAAGTATCACGGCGGCTATCACGATTTTACCATCGAAAAGGGTGGGTTGTGCGTCTACCCGCGCCTGATCGCGGCGGATCACGCGCGCGATTTTTCGGCTGATGCGGTGACAACGGGGCTGGACGAACTCGACGCTTTGCTGGGCGGGGGGCTTGTGCCCGGCACCAACGCCCTGCTGGCCGGTCCTGCTGGCGTGGGCAAGACAACGACGGCGGTGCGCTGCATGCTGGCCGCGTTGAACCGAGGCGAGAAAGCCGCGTATTTCCTGTTCGACGAGCGGCTGTCGACGTTGCTTACCCGCTCGCGGGCGCTTGGCATGGACGTGCAGCCGTTCATCGACAACGGGCAGTTGGAAATCCGGCAGATCGATCCGGCGGAACTGTCGCCCGGTGAATTCGCCAGCGCGGTGCGCACCTCGGTTGAAAAAGACGGGGTAAGTGTTGTCGCGATCGACAGCCTCAATGCCTATTTGCACGCGATGCCAAGTGATAATTTCCTTGTGCTACAGATGCATGAACTGCTCAGCTATCTCGCGCAGCAGGGCGTGGTGTCGCTGATGATCCTTGGGCAACATGGTGTCACAGGGGAACTGCGGACCGACATCGATATCAGCTATCTTGCCGATACCGTGATGATGCTGCGGTTTTTCGAGGCCGAAGGCGAAGTTCGCAAATCCATCGCGGTGATCAAGACCCGTACGTCTGACCATGAACGCAGCATCCGTGAATTCAAGATCGACGCGACTGGTATCGTGATCGGCGAACCTATCCGCAGTTTCTCGGGTGTGTTGTCAGGGACGCCGGTGTTCACGCAGCGCACAGACGCGCTTTTGCAGCTCGATCCTCAAACCAGCGACGGTGCAAAGTGACACCACAAATGGCATCGTCATCCGAACCAGAGACCCCGGATGATGCGCTTTTGGTCTCTGTCGGTATTCTCGCGCCACGCGGACGGGATGCGGCTGTCGCCGGGCAGTTGCTCGACCAGCATGATATTGCATCGACATCCGTCGCCTCCCTTGGGGAACTTGCGAGCCTCGTCGGGCGGCAAATCGGCGCGATTCTGGTGACCGAAGAGGCGCTGGCAGGCGTCGGGGTCGATACCTTGCAAGAGGCGCTTGCCGCGCAGCCCCCGTGGTCGGATGTCCCGTTTATCGTGCTGGCCAATGGCACGTCCTCCAGCCGCAGCAACGACGCAGCTGCAAGGATTGACCAGCTGAGCAACGCGGTGCTCTTGTCGCGCCCTTTGCACGCAGAGGAGCTGGTACGCTCGGTGCGCTCCGCGCTCAAGGCGCGGCGGCGGCAGCATGAGGCGCGCAAACATCTGGAGCAACTTGAACTGCGGGAACGTCAGCTGTTCGAGAGTGAGGCCAAGTTCCACGCGATTGCGAATTCGGTCGATCAGATGATCTGGTCCACTTTGCCGGACGGGTTTCACGATTATTACAACGACCGCTGGTATGAATTCACCGGTGTGCCCGAAGGATCGACCGACGGCGAGGGCTGGAACGGCATGTTCCACCCCGACGATCAGGAGAAAGCCTGGGCGCGTTGGCGTCACAGTCTTGAGACCGGCGAGCACTATGAAATCGAATATCGCCTGCGGCACCGCACGGGGCAGTATCGGTGGGTGCTGGGGCGTGCCCAGCCTGTGCGCGACGAGGCCGGACGGATCACGCGCTGGTATGGCACCTGCACGGATATACACGAGATCAAGGTCGCCGAAGAACAGCGGCAGTTGATGCTGGGCGAGATGAACCATCGGGTGAAGAATACCCTTGCGATGGTCAATGTCATGGTGTCGCAGACGCTGCGTCAGTCCGAAAACCTGAAGGATGCGCAGGTCGCTATCCAATCGCGGATTGGCATGATGGCGCAGGCGCATGACCGTTTGATCAAGGCAGCATGGGCACAGACCCGTATCCTCGAGGTGATCGAGGCCGCGTTGGCCCCTCATCGGACGGGTGAGGGACGGTTCGCGATAGAGGGGCCGGATGTGCCGATCGGGTCCAAACAGGCGCTGGCCTTGACGATGGCGTTGCACGAACTGTCGACCAACGCCACGAAATACGGCGCTTTGTCCGGTGACGGGGACAACGGCAAGATTGCGGTGCGGTGGAAGGTCGCTCGGGCAAGCGATGGGGCAGAGGTGTTTCACCTTAGCTGGACCGAAAGTGGCGGCCCATTGGTGACACCGCCAAGCCGCAAAGGCTTTGGCAGCCGGATGATAGAACAAGCGCTTGCCGGATATTTTAACGGATCGGCGGAACTAAATTACGCGCCCGAGGGTTTGAGCTTTATGCTACAAGCTCCACTGGCAGGTTTGACGATCTAAGAATGGTGCTCTGCAAGCCCATTGATCACTAATGAAAGCTGTCCAAACGTGGATTATCAGAACCTACCCGCCGTACTGATCGTAGAAGATGAACCGCTGATCCGTATGGGGGCCGTCGATATGATCGAAGAGGCCGGCTTTAAGACCTATGAAGCCGGATCAGCCGACGAAGCCATCGAAGTGATGCAGACGCATTCTGATATTGGCATCCTATTTACCGATATTGATATGCCCGGCACCATGAACGGGCTCAAACTGGCGGCCTATGTGCGCACAACCTGGCCTCCGGTGGTGATCATGATCGCGTCGGGCGTGATCGAACTTGACGAAGCGGATGTGCCAAGCGGGGCTGCCTTTGTGCCCAAGCCCTATGCCACGAACCATGTAACCAAGATGTTGCACGAAGCCACAGGGCAGGTGGGGGCCTGACCACGCGGTCAGGTGCGTCTGGCGGCACGAATTCCCCGGATCAAAACTGGTAGAATGCGATAGCTGCGCTAGCTCAGTCACAACACCGACATGTCACGTGATTTCGTGACGCCGGAATGGAGAGTGATTTGAGCAAACTACGATACCTCGCGGGTCTGATGGCCACCCTTTTGATCTTTGCGGCACCGCTTTGGGCGCAGGAGGAAGAGGAAGCCTGCGATACCGCCCGCTGGTATTGCGTCGAGGCATTGAACAGCGGTCTGCCCGCGGTCACGCCAGAAATCGACCGCGAAACACCCCGTGCGACGATGGAAAGCCTTGTGCGGGCCGTGCGCCGCGATGATTGGGTCGGTGCCGCGCATCTGCTTGACCTGTCCGATATCCAGCAGGATCGCCAGCAGGACGTGGGGACATCGCTGATCCGACAGCTTGAAACCGTGATCAGCCGGAAAACTGTGATCAACTGGGACAACCTGCTGGACCGGCCCGATGCGCTGGATGCGGCATCCACCTCTGACAAGGCGATGGCGGGCACGCCGCGCAAATCGCTGTTGCTGTGGACGCTTGATATGGACGACTACCCCGCGTCCATCCGCCTAAACCGGATCAAGCCCGAAGGTGGCGACCCTGTCTGGGTGTTCTCGCGCCACACGGTGCAGAATATTCCGCGGCTCTACACCCGTTACGGGCCCGGCCGGCTTGAAACCATGCTGCCCGATGTGCTGACAGAAAACACGGTCGTTGACCTTGCGCTGTGGGAACTCATCGGCCTGCCGGTGCTGATCGCGCTGGCGATTTACGTGGCGCGACTGGTCTGGTTGCTGACAGGGTGGATCGCGGAGCGTGTGCCGTCGCAGCTGGCGCGGCAGATATTCCGATCGGTGCGCGGGCCCGCCTGCGTGGGCGTGTCGACCCTGTTCGTCATGGTGGTCGAGGCCAAGATTTTCTCTTTCTCGGCAGAGCTTACGACAGTGCTGGTGCCGACCGCATGGCTGGGGCTGATCGGGGCGGGGCTGTGGTTTGTGGTCAATTGCGTCGAGGTTATCCTGGATCACCTGACGCAGGTCGAGGAAACCGATCTGACCCTCAAGGAAGAGGTGCACAAACGTACCACCGCAACGCGCATCTCGGCGGCGCGTCGGGTTTTTGTTGTGGCTGTCGTGCTGGTCGGCGGCGGTATATTCCTGTCGCAGACCAATGTGTTTCAGAACCTCGGGCTGACATTGCTGGGGACGGCTGGGGCGGTCACCCTTGTCTTGGGCTTCGCCGCGCGCAGCATTTTAAGCAATATCATGTCGTCCTTGCAGATCGCCTTAAACGGGTCAGCCAAGATCGGTGACCGTATCGTGTTCAACGACGCGCTATGCCACGTGGAGCGGATCCATTTCACCTATGTGCAGCTGCGCGACTGGGATGGCACGCGGCTGGTCGTGCCGGTGACCGAATTCGTCTCTACCCCGTTCAAGAACTGGACCATGCAGGAGCCAGAAATGTTGCGCATCGTTAAGATCAAACTGTCTCACACCGCAGATGTGGATGCGCTGCGCGACGCTTTCGACAAGGTGATCGACGAGCTGGACGAGAAATACGTGGGCAATCGGGATGATGTATGCGTGCGGGTCGCGGGGCAGGACGTACTGGGCAAGGACGTCTGGTTCCTCGTGCCCTGTGCCGATCCCAACACCTCGTGGGAGGCCGCCTGCGACGCGCGTGAAGGCATCATGGCAGAGATCCACAAGCTCGCCGAGAAAGAGGGGGTTGATTACTTCCCCCAAGCGACCGCGGCAGAAGCGAGCTGACGCCGCGGCACGGTTTTTCGAGGTACGCAGACATGAGAAAAGCCCCGCTGATCCAGCGGGGCTTTTGTACATTGGTTGGGGGCTACGCCCCAACTGTCGCAGACTCAGGCTGCGGCTTTATTCACGCCACCTGTGGCGATGTCAGTCATGCGGCGGTCACCGTCATAGGTCTGATCCAGACATTCCTGCAGGATGGCACCATCTTCGTCTTTGCCCAGACGGTTGGCAAAGGCGACAAGGCAGCCGTATCCGGCCAGCGCGTAATGCACCATGCGCTGATACTGTGTGATGATCATGGCGTCGCGTACGTCGTCGTCGCCGAAGTCTTCTTCCAGCGCGTGGGCCTTCGCCTCGGCCACAAGCCCTTCCATCCCTTTGCAGTGTTCACCCGTGGGCGAAATACCGTGGGCGTTGCAAATCTCGGCAATCTTTTCCATGCCGTCGCTGATGCCGTTCGATCCGGCGATCAGGGCTTCGGAAAGCTCTTTATCCTTGGCGGCACGGCCTAGGGCGACCACCACATCCAGCGACTGTTTGTTCGCGCTGTACAGGTCCTGGAGTTGGTCATGGTACACGTCTTTAAGGCTGTTCATCGGCATATCGATCTCCTTTGCGATGTGATTTGTATTCCCTGACCAACGCGGCGACGCGCCAATGCGTTCCACGCTGTCTGCGTGCGCGGCGGCTTCGCGCGAGCCTTTATATGCACCCTAAAATCACACCTGTTTCGACCCAAGTTTTATCGTCCCCAAAGTCGGAAGCGGGGAACGAAATTCAACTCTGACGGTTGGGTCTTCAATAACAGGAACGTGACAAAAAAGGAGAAATTGAATGCATGGAATTTTCTACCTCATCGGCCTGATCGTGGTCGTTCTCGCCGTTCTCAACCTCATCGCCTAACAAAAGGAGCGCATCATGACTGATACTAAAAATAGCAATCCTGCCGGCGCGCAGGACCTGAATGAAAAAGTAAAAGCCACCGCCGCCTCCGCTACGGATGAAGCCAAAGCGCGGGCGAAAGACGTGGCCGACACCGTTGCCTCCGATGCTGCACGCTATGCAGACGAAGCCAAAGGTGCCGCCGCGAGCGAAGTCAAAGGCGTGGCCAGTGCATTGCGCACCGCCGCCGACGAATTGCGCAGCGGGTCGCCGCAAGAACGCACCTTCAGCCAGCTTGCAGACGGGCTTGCGGATGCTTCTGACTCCATGCGCGACAAGGATCTGGGCGAGATGGTCGACGCGGTATCTGACTTTGCCAAACGCAACCCCTTCGTCTTTCTGGGCGGTGCTGCCTTGGTCGGCTTTGCCGCGACACGGTTTGCCAAAGCGTCGAACACTGGCGCACGCGGCGAACGCTACGCCTACGAGGGGCGCGAGATGGAACGCCCCGTACCGGCAGAGCGCGCGCATAACCTTGATACAGGTGATGTCGCCAGCCCCGCCGTAAACACCACACCGAAAGGGAGCACAGTATGACCACCGATCCCAATAAATCCACCGGCAGCCTGCTGAGCGATGCGCTGACCCACGTCAGTTCGCTGGTCCGCAGCGAGGTCGATCTGGCCCGTGCCGAAGTAAACGAAAATCTGAAATCTGCGGGTGCGGCCATCGGTCTGATCGTCGGCGCTGTCGTTGTTGCCCTGACCGCATTGAACGTGCTGTCCGCGGCATTGGTTGCAGCCCTCACCGAAGCAGGCATCCCTGCGGGGTGGTCGGCCCTGATCGTCGGCGTTGCCTTTGCACTGATCGCCTATGTGATGGTCAACAAAGGGACCAATGCGCTCAAGCTTAGCAGCTTGGCACCGACCCGCACTACCAAAAACGTAAAACGTGACGCGCAAGCCGTGAAGGAGGTTTACGATGACAAGTAATAACCGCAGCCCCGAAGAAATCGAACGCGAGATCGAGCGCGAGCGCGCCGGACTGACCAGCACGCTGGATGATCTGCAAGACAAGTTTTCGGTCGAAACCATTGCCCGCCAATTCTCGGACCAGTTCCGCGAGCACGGGGGCGACATTGGCCGCTCTGTCACCGATGCGGTAAAGCGCAATCCGATTGCGCTGGCGCTGACCGGTGTTGGCCTCGCGTGGTTGATGGCCGGCGACAAGATGCCTGGCCGCGACCGCTATGTCTCGCGCGATGATCGCGATTATCGCGACACCCGCGGACGTGCAAACTATTACGGTGTCCGCCACGACGACCACGACCTTCCGGTCAGCGCAGAACAGCATGGCGTTGTTCCAGTGGGCCAGCGTCGTGATCTGGGGCCACAGCCCGGCGATCCGTCCAAGCCATATTACTCGGGCGATGTTGCGCGGACGGGTGATGTGCCCTCATGGGCGCTTACCGAAGATGATGATCAGCCCGGTATCGCGCAGCGTGCGGGCAACGCGGCGTCGCGCGCCGGTGACCGTGTCTCGGGCGCGGCGTCCAGCGTAGCGGGGTCCGCACAAAACGCGGGCTCGGCCGTGGCAGACAAGGCCAAGGGTGCAGCAAGTGCGGTATCGGATGCTGGTCATTCCGTCGCATCGGGTGCCCGCGACTTTGCATCCTCCGCCTCCGAGCGCGCAACGCAGTTGCGCCGCCGTCTGGCCGAGGGCACCGAAGACCTGTCAGAGCAAGCCCGCGAGCGCGTCATTGCCGCCCGTGAAAGCGCCGTTCGTGCCCGTGCGACAGCCGCTTCCTATGGCCGCGAGGGTCGGGATCGTGCCGTTGATATGTACGAAGAGCAGCCGCTGATCGCCGGTGCGCTTGCGCTCGCCGTTGGGGCCGCCATCGGCGCCGCACTGCCCCGCAGCCGGACCGAGGACCGCTACATGGGTCAGAACAGCGACCAGTTGATGGCCGACGCTGAACGTATCTTCGCCGAAGAAAAGGCAAAGCTCGGCAAGGTTGCTCAGGCGGCCTCTGACGAGGCGAAGAAGGTGTTGCGAGAAACCAAAGAGGACGCGGACGCCGCGGCCCCGGGTGAGACGGCGGCAGATGCGATTGTCGAGAAGGCCAAAGCCTCCGGCCAACGTGTTGTCGACGCTGCCGAAGCCGAGGCCGATAAACAGGGTGTCGGAGACGTCAAGAAGTCCTGATAACGCCGATATAGCTGATAAAAGCCCGCGCTTCATCGCGCGGGCTTTTTTTTGTGCCTTGTTGCTGGCGAAGGGGGCGGAGGGTACCACGACCGCCCCAGGGATCGGGATTGGACGATGCGCTACCCCCGTGCCGGATCTCCTGCCGGGAAATGGCCAAACATAGACAAAAGCCCACAAAAAACCGGCGCAAGCTTTCGCCGCGCCGGTTGCTTTGTTTGCGGATGCAGCCGGTTACATCTCTGGAAGGCCCGACAGGATCTTGTCCATCGTCGCGGGCAGGTCACGCACCCGCACACCGCAAGCGTCGTAGATCGCGTTGATGATGGATGCGCCTGCGCCGCAGATACCCAGCTCTCCGATGCCTTTGGCCTGCATGGGGTTCGCCCAAGGGTCACGTTCCTGCACGAAGTTCACGGTCAGCTGTGGCACGTCAAGGTTTACCGGCACGTGGTATTCAGCCAGATCGTTGTTCACCAGATGGCCGTCGCGTTTGTCGAACATCAGCTCTTCGGTCAGCGCCATGCCGATGCCAAAGGTCATGCCGCCCAGACATTGCGAGCGCGCTGTCTTGGCGTTCAGGATGCGACCGGCGGCAAAGCTGCCGTGCATCCGGCGCACGCGCGTCTCGCCGGTGACGCTGTTGACACCGACCTCGGCAAAGAAGGCACCGAAAGTGGCCTGGCGGCGGTCGGTCTGGGTGTCACCCTTCCTGATCGTGCCCTTGACCGTGAGCGGGCCATCCTTGGTGAATTCCGGCAGATCGGCGCGACGGTTGTTGGCGGTGGCGACCCCATCTTGCAGGGTCAGGTCGCGTTCCTCTACGCCCATAGCCTCGGCGATCTTTTTGCGCAGGGCTTCGCAGGCGACAAAAACCGACCCGCCCGAGGATGCGGCACCCCAGCTGCCACCGGATCCGGCGGCTTTGGGCAGGCTGCTGTCGCCCAAACGCACGGTCACACGGTCCGAAGGCAAGCCCAGCATCTCGCCCGCAATCTGGGTGAGGATCGCATAGGTGCCCGTGCCAATGTCGGTCATATCGGTTTCAACGAGCAGGCTACCGTCCTGGTTCAGGGTCACGCGGGCGTGGCTTTCGCCCAGCATATTGACGCGGGTGGCAGAAGCCATGCCGTAGCCGATCAGCCATTCACCATCCGTCTTGCCGACCTCGCGGCTGTCCCAGCCAAAGGTCTTGGCCCCATCATCCAACGCCTCGGCCAGTTTGTGGGAAGAGAAGGCGCGCCCGTCTGACGGGTCGACATCTGGAATGTTGCGTTTGCGCAATTCGACAGGGTCGATGCCACTTGCGACCGCCAGTTCGTCCATCGCGATTTCAAGCGCGGTGATCCCGACCGCTTCCCCCGGCGCGCGGACAGAGCCTGCACACATGCGGTTGATCCGCTTGATGTGCATCCCGATCTCGCGGTTCTCACCACGGTAAAGAAATGGCGTGGCCTGGGCTACCGGCTCTGCAAAGCTTTCGTCCATCAGTTGTGACACGGTGGAATCGTGCCCGATGCCGGTCATGCGCCCGTCGGCATCCGCGGCGAGCTTGATGTGCTGCACGGTCTCGGATCGACGCATTGTCGCTTCTAGCACCTGCTGGCGCGTCAATACGACAGCCACCGGTGCCCCCAGCTCGCGCGCGGCGAGCGCCGCGGCCACGGCCTCGTGGCTGATCCCCAGTTTGGAGCCGAACCCACCCCCCACGAACGGGGCCAGAAGATGCACATTCTCTGGGTCGATCCCAAGGGCATCGGCCAGTTCATTCACATTGTATTTGAGCATCTGGTACGACCCGCGCAGGGTCAGCTTGACGCCGTCCCATTGCGCGATCGCGGCGTGGGGTTCCATTGCCGACGAACTATGCCCGCCGGTGCGATAGGTTTCGTCCACGGTGTAGGCGGCTTGCGACAGGGCGGCGTCCAGATCACCTTGGGACGATTGCTTTTCCTTCGGGGTCTCGATCTCTGCCGTTTCCAGGTCGGTGACCGCATCGTCGGACGTGATCTCAAGCTCGACCATATGGGCCGCGTGGCGGGCTTGTTCGAACGTATCGGCAACCACCAAAGCCACGGGCTGTCCGACATAGGAAATCTTGCCGTCCGGCTGCACCGGTGCTTCGTTCGCGGTGCCTTGTGCGGGGTTACGCAGGAAGGTCTTGCCGTGGAACACGCCGCGCACCCCATCCAGCTTGCGGATCGCCTCGGCGTTCAGCCCGGTGACCTGACCGCCCGCGACAGGGGCACGCACCAGGACGCCGGTCATCATGCCCGCGGGCTGATCCTCATGCGCATAGGTGGCACGGCCTGATACTTTCAGCGGGCCGTCAGGGCGGTCCATGCCGGTGTGGATCAACCCCTGAACCGTGGCATCCAGCCGGTTGCGGTCATCGGGTTCATCCATCGTCAGTTCGGCGGTCGAAATATTGCTACCGTCGGTCATTGCTGTACCCCCGTGAGTTCCTTGAGTGTGGCGACAAGCGTGCGTCGGGCCAGCGGGACCTTGAACGCATTGCCTTCTTTCGGTGCGGCCTCCGCGACCAGAATATCAGCGGCTTTGCCAAACACCTCGCGCGCGGGTTCTTGCCCGATCAACGCGTCCTCGACCGCCGGATCGCGCCATGGCATTGAACCGATACCGCCGCAGGCAATTGCGGCTTGGGTGATCTTGCCATCCGTCACCTTGATCCGCGCCGCGACCGATACCATCGCAAAGGCGTAGGACGCGCGGTCACGTACCTTGCGGTAGGTCTGACGACCCTCGGCGGGGGCGGGGAGGATCACGGCGGTGATCAACTCGCCGGGTTGCAAGACGGTTTCGACGGCGGGGTCGGTGGGGATCAGATAGAAGTCGGACAGCGGCACAGTGCGGGTCAAACCATCGGTGGTCTCGATCTCGACCTCGGCCCCTAGCATCTGCATGGCCACCGCCATATCGCTGGGGTGGCTGGCGATACATTTGTCGGTCACACCAAGGATCGCGTGCAGACGGTTCGCCCCCTCCATCGCACTACAGCCGGAGCCGGGGTCGCGTTTGTTACAGGGCTGATCGGTGTCGTAGAAATAGTAGCAGCGGGTGCGTTGCAGCAGGTTGCCACCCGTGGTCGCCTTGTTGCGCAACTGACCGGACGCGCCCGCCAGCAGGGCGGAGGAGAGTGCGGCATAATCCGACCGTACGGTCATATCCGCCGCCAGATCAGAGTTGGTGACCAAGGCACCGATGCGTAGCCCGCCGTCGCGGGTTGGGGTAATTTGTTTGAGGTCCAAACGCGAGATATCGACCAGCCGGTCGGGGGTCATCACCTCCAGCTTCATAAGGTCCAGCAGATTGGTGCCCCCGGCGATGATCGTGGCATCTGGGGTGCCGGTGACATCGCTATTCGCACCGGCGCGGATGTAATCGAACTGTTTCATGACTGCCCCTTCGCGGTTTCTCGGATCGCATCGACAATGTTGGGGTAGGCGGCACAGCGACAGATATTGCCGGACATCCGCTCTGATATCTCGTCGTCGGTCAGCTCGGGCGAGGCTGTCAGGCTGCCGGATACGTTAGAGGGCCAGCCGGCTTTGAACTCTTCGAGCATGGCGGTGGCTGAGCAGATCTGACCCGGCGTGCAATAGCCGCACTGGAAACCGTCGTGTTTGACAAAGTTCTGCTGCATGTCGGACAGGTTGCGTTCGTCGCCCAGACCCTCGATCGTGGTGATCTCGTCGCCGTCGTGCATACAGGCGAGCGTCAGGCAGGAATTGATGCGGCGGCCGTTGACCATGACGGTGCAAGCACCGCATTGGCCGTGATCGCAGCCCTTTTTGGTGCCGGTGAGGTTCAGGTGATTGCGCAGCGCATCCAGCAGCGACGTGCGGGTGTCGGCGTCAAGACTATGGTCTTCGCCGTTAACGGTCAGTGTCGTCTTCATGAGGAGGGGGCCCTTTGTCTTGTGACATCTATGAAGAAGAACCCCCGCCAGCGGGTCAGGGTTCCGCTATGGGAAGGTTGCTTTCGTCGTTTGGAGTTAGGGCGGCCTCTGCCACGTCGTCGCGGGCGCGGCCCAGTAGCCAATCGCGGACATGAGCGGCGCCGCTTGGGGAGCCTTGCCGTGGGGACAAAAGGTAAAACCCGCTACCACCGCTCAATGCGCCTTCGATAGGTTGCACCAGCCGTTTCGCACGCAGATCACGCTGGACAAGAAACCGGTTGGCAAGGGCGATCCCCTGACCGGCAAGCGCCGCATCAAGGCTGAGCGTCGTCTGGTTGAACCGCAGACCGCGCGCCGTCGGGACATCGCGCCCAAAGACCGTTTTGATGAACTGCGGCCAAAGATCGTGCGTGTCATGCAGCAGTGTCGCCTCTGCGATACCTGTCGCGTCCATCGGCGTGTTCAGCGCTTCTGCCAAATGGGGGGCGCAGACGGCGACGATCTGCTGCTCGAACAACAGATCAGCGCGCAGGCTCGCCCCGAACGGCGGATTGCCCTGCCGCACGGCAAGGTCGATTCCATCCGCGTGAAAGCTGGACACTCTTTCGGTCGCGGTGATGCGCAGATCGATGCCAGGGTGGGCTTGGGTAAAGGCAGCCAGTCGGGGGATCAGCCATTTCGACGCAAAGGTGGGGGTGACACTGATCGTGACGTGGGACGGCGCGGTGCGCAGCGCATCTGTTGCATCGGCCATTTGGTCGAAGGCGCGGGCAATCGCGATGTGATAGGCGCGCCCTTCTTCGGTAAAGGCCAACCCGCGCGGCTCTCTGAGGAAGAGACGCAGGTTCAGATGGTCTTCGAGCCCGCGCACCTGTTGGGCCACGGCACCTTGGGTCACGCCCAATTCATCAGCTGCGGCGCGAAAGGTAAGATGGCGGCCCGCCGCTGCAAAGGCGCGCAGCCCGTTCAGAGGGGGGAGGTCGTTCGAGGTCGGCACAGTAGAAATCCTATCGTCATGCAGCAGTATGTCTGGCTGGTCGAAGCGTTGCAAAGCGCTTACCTGCGGTGAAGCAGACGCGCTAGCGCTGCTTAACACATAAAGGAGGCAAACGTCATGAGTGTAGAAAAAGTAGCGTTAATCACAGCGGGCGGCAGCGGCATGGGGGCAGGGGCTGCCAAAAAGCTTGCCGCCGATGGGTTCAAGGTCGCGATCCTGTCGTCCTCTGGCAAAGGCGAAGCACTGGCCAAAGAGCTTGGCGGCTTCGGTGTCACCGGCACCAACCAGTCGGTTGATGATCTGGCGCAATTGGTTGATGGCGCTATGGAGCGGTGGGGGCGCGTGGATGTGCTGGTGAACTCGGCCGGTCACGGACCCAAGGGCGACATTTTGGAGATGACGGATGACGACTGGCATCAGGGCATGGACGTTTACCTGATGAACGTGATCCGCCCTACGCGACTGGTGACCCCGATCATGGCAGCACAGGGCGGCGGCGCGATCATCAACATCTCTACCTTCGCGGCGTTCGAGCCCGACCCTCTGTTCCCCACATCAGGGATTTTCCGCGCGGGGCTTGCAGGGTTCGCCAAGCTTTACGCCGATCAATACGCAGACAAGAACATCCGCATGAACAATGTCTTGCCGGGGTTCATCGACAGCCTGCCCGAAACAGACGACCGCCGCGCGCGCATCCCCATGGGCCGGTATGGCACCGAGGCAGAGGTCTCCTCCCTCATCGGGTGGTTGGCGTCCGACCAAGGCGGCTATGTCACCGGTCAGAACTGGCGCATCGACGGAGGGCTGACCCGTGCCGTCTGATCTGATCGCCTTGCGCAGCAGCACCCGACTTGCGTTCTGGATCAAATGGGCCGCATCGATCGTGCAGATCCTCGGCTACGCCGCAACGGGATTCGGCTGGACGCCGTGGAACCTCTATCTGTTCATCGTCGGCGTCATCGGTTGGTTCATCGTAGGCACCCTGTGGAATGACAGGGCGATCATGCTGATCCACCTTGTCGCACTGGGGTCGATGATGGTTGGCATGGCCAGCCAATAGCGCGTTTGGCATCGCCCCTGCTGGCCGCATCGCCACCTGAGTATGTGAGGCCGTTGGGGCCATGCCAGCTACACAGACTTCAGACCCCTCCCCCAGGGTTCTTTATGCTGCCGCTCGGCCACCTTGGGTGGCTGGGTACGGCAGGGTCCTCGAGGGGGGCAGGTGCCCCTGATCTCTCTCGGATGCCTTATCGCGACCAATGCCTATCCCCGGCAGCTCTCATCACCTCTGTCTCCGGTCGAGAACCAAGATTAGCCTGCTTGAGTATCGATCACGCTGGGGCGGAAACGAGGGCAATAACACCGCCACCGGATGGGACGGGTGCTTACGCTATTCATCTAAAGAAAGTTGGCTGGGATGGTAGGATTTTCTGCCATAATATCAGTACCTTGATAACATTTGAAAGTTTGTCCGGTTTGTCTTCTTGAGAATAGGTTTGAGTCGAATATGTGTCGCAGTCAAGCGTGTTGGAGATGGCCGGAGACTTCGATCCAGAGCGGATTTGGCAGTAATAAAGCCAAAACCTTTAAGCTCACACAAAGTTTGGTGCGCAAATCCATCTGAATGAATGGCTCTGCGCACCTTCGTATGGTTTCAATCGGGCTCAATCACGTGTGTCGGTGGCATGACCGATAACAACATTCGGTGTCGTGGTGAAACTTTACGACCATTTACTAATGAATGATCGCGCGAGCTCGTTCACCTCTTCAGGGTGCGACGCGCTCAGAAAATGCTGGCCACCTTCGATGACTGTTAGTTTAGCGTCCTCGGACTTGGTAAACTTAGATACCCCAAGTTCAGCGTTCTTAACCGAATAGACCTGGTCCGCTGTTCCGTGCGCCCACGCAACCGGACATCTAATATAATCAAGGCGACCATACAGACCATCTCGGTCGCGAAGATTTATAGCACACATTCTCAATCGCTTGCGTCCATCATCACCAGCGTAGTTTTCTTTCAGGGTCTTGTGCCAAAAGGCTCGCTCATCGTCTGAGACGTCAGGTCCGAAACCTGCAGCCAATAACGCGTCGCAAAACTCGTCTGCAGGCTCCCAGCTCTCATCGACCGGGTCGGCAAGTGCATCAACAAGGGGGCTGTTGAATTCAGACCCATTCCAGCAGCCCAAAGATTGGCTCTGCTGGCTTTCATAGTCCATTGAAGTACCTAAAGGTATTATCCCTTTTATCTTCGCTGGTGCCAGCATGGCCATGCGTGCGGCAACCCATCCACCTTGTGACGTGCCTAAAACGAATGCCGACGAAACGTTTAACTTGTCCATTGCCTGTAAGTTAGCAATCGCGGAATCCCAGTAGGTAAACTGTTCGGAACGCGTTCGAGTTTTACCGTGCCCGTACAATTCAAATGACACCAGGTTTGCCGTGTCAGATAGCGCACTGTCTGAAAACTGGGGTCGATAGAGCTGACTTGATGTCGCAAACGAATTCACCATTACCAATGTCGGACGGGAGGGATCGAAGTCCTCCCCAAAGCAATAGCCTATCTCTGACCCCCCGAGATGTGCGACGCTTACCGTTTCAACGTTCTTCATACTTTCCTCCACAGATTATACGCAAATGCATGAAGGCAGGTTTAGAGCCCGCATGCTTTGCTGAGGATACGCATAGAAGGCAGAGCTGGCCTGTCTCGACTTGCCTAATAGTGTGCAAGGGTTGCGCAATATGACGCAATTTGCGGATTTTAAGGTTTAAGCATGTTCGAGAGTTGCATTAGTTGCGTGTTCGCTGACGATAAATCGAAGGAGATATTCCACACAGCTTTCTGAACGCGCGCGCAAAGTTGGCACCAGACGAATAGCCGACATTTTCTGCAATGTCGTCGATCGACATGATAGTATGCTCTAAGAGGTGCTTAGCTTTGCTCAAGCGCATTTGACTGAGGTGCAACATAGGCGATGACCCCGTCGAAAGCTTAAATGCCCGCGCAAAGTGGAACATGCTCAGGCAAGATACTTCGGCCAAGTCGCTAAGGGAAATGTCTTCAGATAGGTTTTCCGTCATGAACTCGACCACACGCTTCAATCGCATCGGATCAAGGCCCTTGGCGTTTTGGGAGCTAATGTAGGCATCAGAGCGCGCCCAATCGTCGGCTCGGGTGTGCCGCTGCAATATCCGAGCCGAAAGCGCTAAACTCAATGTATCGAATACGATCCGGTTGCTTTTTGTACTTGCCTGCAACTCCTCAGCAATTGCCAACCCGATCTGATGAATTAGCGGATCGAATATGCCTCCAGTGTAAACAAGCCCTGCGTCTTCGGCATTCGTATCTTGATCGTTTAGACCGCCAGAGACGTCCTTAGCTAAATAGAGATGAAGCATATCCAGGCTATCTCCATTAATATTGAGGTAGCGAACTGATACACCTTTTGGGCAAATGCAGGATACACCGGCTCGAGACTCAAATCGCTGTTCAGCGCCATCCGCACGGCGCCTGATTTCGGCACTGCCAGCTAAGGCAATGGCTACTTCGTTGATAGGCTGGATGAAGGACGCTCCGCTCAACGAATTATGGCGCCGTAGCTCTGCATTGACGGTACCTCCCCAGCCCAAGCCTTTTGATGAAGCGAGCAAGAGGCTCCCCGCGTCTTCGTACTTTTTGCCCAATACTGTATTGATCGCTGCGCCAGTATGCTGCCTACCATCTTCCAGTATCGGAATCGGCAATATCTGCGTAGGTGGTTCACCTTCAAGCAATGCTTCTCTCCCCTCATGAGTGCGGTTTCTCCCAAAGCCGCTTTAATACAGTCCTTCCGGTCACGTCGCATTGTCAATGGGACAGGGTTTGAGCCGCTTATGTTGCCAGGTAAATCGGGGTCGCCGTTTGTGCGCACTGCAGGGTTTTTTGCGCTACTTACGTTATCTGGCCTACCGAGATACGCGTGGCAGTAAACTTGAGCACAAATTTTAGGCAGTCAATCAGGTTCGCCAGACTTTTTGTCACATATTTTCGAAAATAAATTGCGCCAGACCCGACTCTGGGGCATTTAAATTAGGTGATCTTAAGTCAGATCATGCTTGGGCAATAACCAGGCAAGGGCATTCGGGCCTCGACAGAAGCAACTAAGGGTTGCAGTGTCGGGGCTTTTTTTATGGGGAAACCATGTCTAAGACATTCGATCTCGGTGTATTGTACTCACGTTCAGGCACGTATCAGCTGTTGTCTGAGGCGTTGTTCACCGGCGCAATGTCGGCGATTGAAAGTGTTAACGCCAACCATGATTTGCCGGTTTCTTTTAACCCTATCGTCCGGGACCCAGCAGGGGAACTGACCAACTACGCCCCAATGTGCGCGGAAATCCTATCCAGTTCTAATGCGAAGCATGTGGTTGGCTGCGTCACTTCCTCAAGCCGCAAAGAAGTTATTCCTGAGCTCGATCGCGCACAGGCAACCCTATGGTACAACGTGCCCTATGAGGGGTTCGAGACGTCAGCACGCGTTGTCTACTCCCATGCTGCTACTAACCAGAACATTCTGCCGCTGCTTGGCTGGGCAACGCGTCACTTCGGTATGTCGGTCTACCTTGTTGGATCCAATTACATTTGGGGGTGGGAAACGTGCAGAGTAATGCGCACGCGGCTTGAAGCTGCGGACGGTTCTGTATTGGGCGAACGTTACCTGCCGCTTGGCGATACATCCGTAGAAAGCTTGATCGAGGATATCGAAAAAAGTCGCCCGAAATTCATCTTGAACTCACTTGTAGGAGCCTCCTCATACGCTTTCATCAAAGCCTATGCTGAACTGGGGCAACGTGACCCATATTTCGCATCTGACAACTGCCCGTTGCTATCGTGTAATCTAACAGAAGCTGAACTTCCTGTACTCGGCAACGCAGCAGAGGGATTGATTTCGGTCGGTCCATCATTCCGTAAGAACCCCACATCTAACGGGGAGGGCTCTTCCTTAGAGCGTACTGCTTTTCAGTCTGTGCTGACTTTGGCTGAAGCTCTTGCGCACGGTGCAAGTGGACCGTTCGACAGCTATTTGGCGCAACATGGAGCCCGCTACGGAATTGATCCCGCGACACAACATAAGTCGCTCGATGTGCATATCGCGCAGGTTCGAAACAGCGCTTTTAAAATTCTGCACAGTTGGTCGGATATTGCACCCGACCCGTATCTCACCCGACCATCGAGACACCCTAAGTTTAGCGATCCGATGCTGAAGGTCGTGCAAGCATGAGCACACAAATTGATATTGCGGGGTTAGAAGGGGCTCGTGCAATTGTTTTGCACCCAGCGCATGACCGTCTACAAATATTGCTGCGTCAATTGCGGGCCATCGGTCTTGAGGCGGAAACCGCTTGGCCAAAGCTGCCTGCTTCCGCGATCACAGCCGATTTCATTCTTTACGACACGGATGCAGGCCATGATGCTCAATTTCCCTGGGCGTCGGGGCAGTCGCCTATGCCCATGATTGCACTCGTCGGATCTGAAGCGCCGGGGCGGATCGAATGGGCATCCAAGACAGGGGCCGATGCATTGCTGGTCAAGCCGCTGGCTGCGAGTGGCGTTTTTGCGTCTCTTTTAATGGCGCGGCAATCGTTCGAAAGACGAAAAGCATTGTTGGCTGAAATTGGTGCCCTGCGGGATCGCGTGTCAGCGCGGCAGACGATTGTTCAAGCCGTAAGCCTATTAGCGAAAAAAACGGGCTCTGAAGAGACCGCATACGACGACCTACGCCAACTCGCGATGGCATGGAAAATGACAATGGAGGACGCAGCGGTGCAGATCGTTAAGCATTCGGAGACGACAGGAGCTAACCGTGGCATTTGCTGAGGCGACACCTGCACTTTTGCCACCTACGGTTTGGCAGCGATTGAAGAAGCGTAAGCTTGCTCTGTTTGGCATGGCATTAATTGCTTTGACCATCTTTGGTGCTCTGTTCGCACCGTACCTCACTCCATATGAGCCAAACGATCAGATGTTTGATGGTCTCACGATGCAAGGCGCACCGATGGCACCTGGGGCGCAGTTTGCACTGGGAACCGATCTGCTTGGTCGGGATTTGTTGACGCGCATCTTATACGGCGCACGCACCTCGCTAATTATTGGTGTTTTGGCGAATGGAGTCGCCCTGATTATCGGAACTTTTATCGGTGTCACTGCGGGCTATTTCGGGGGAATTTGGGGCAACATCCTCATGAGGTTCACCGACCTCATGATGGCGTTCCCTGCGCTTTTGCTGGCAATTTGCCTCGCGGCGATATTCCAACCGTCATTGTGGATCGTTGCTATGGTTATTGCCACAGTGAACTGGGTACAAACCGCACGGGTGCTTTATGCCGAGACTGCAAGCCTGTCGCAGCGTGAGTTTATAGCTGCAGAGCGTACTTTAGGCGCAGGAAATGTTCGCATCTTATTCAAGCACATTCTGCCACACCTTACACCTACAATAATTGTCTGGGGTACACTGGGCATCTCGACCACGGTGCTGCTTGAGGCGACGCTTAGCTTTCTTGGGGTAGGGGTCCAGCCTCCCACACCGAGCTGGGGCAATATCATCTTCGAGAACCAAACATACTTTCAAGCGGCTCCCTGGCTTGTGTTTTTCCCCGGCGTGGCAATCGTTACTTTAGCCTTGGCCTTCAATCTTGTGGGTGACGCGCTGCGTGATGTGCTGGACCCTACACAACGGGGGCGCGCATAATGTTGGCCTTTATCACCAAGCGTCTTATCCAGTCCTGCCTTATACTGCTGGGCGTCTCTTTCATCACCTTCGCACTTTTGTACCTCTTTCCTGCAGATCCAGTGCGTCAGATTGCCGGTCGTTCAGCGACACCGGAAACTGTCGCCAACATTCGGGCTCAACTTGGTTTAGATCAGCCGTTTATCATCCAATACGCGCGGTATCTGGGCAATCTACTTCAGGGTGATCTGGGACGGTCTTATTTGCAAAAGACCGAAGTCAGTACGCTTATAGCAGCTCGGTTGCCTGCGTCGCTCCTTCTGATGTTGGGAGCCATCGTTTGTGAACTGATCTTGGGTATCACCATGGGAGTCGTCGCGGCTCTGCGACGAGGGACGGCTACCGATAACACCCTAATGATGGCGAGCTTTATCGGCGTATCTGCACCGCAGTTCGTTGTTGGCCTACTGATGCTTTATGTATTTGCGGTCCAGTTGCATTGGTTCCCCATCGGTGGCTACGGCACATTTGCACATCTGGTTTTGCCATCGATCACCTTAGGGATCCTTGGCTCGGGCTGGTACAGCCGCATGATGCGATCTTCGATGATTGATGTACTACGACAGGATTTTATTCGTACAGCACGCGCTAAAGGGTTGAGCCGTATACGGGTTTTGATGCGTCACGCTTTGCCAAATGCCGTTCTGCCGATCATCGCGATGATCGGGATCGACGTCGGCATCTTTATGGGCGGTATCGTTGTCGTTGAATCTGTTTTCGGATGGCCGGGCATCGGACAGCTTGCATGGCAGGCGATCCAGCGCGTGGACATACCAATCATCATGGGCGTCACGCTGGTATCAGCTTGCGCCATCGTTATTGGCAATCTGGTCGCAGATATTGCGTCCCTGTTCGCCGACCCGCGGATCAAGGTCCGCTAATAAAACCTACCCAACAGGAGTAACTTACAATGAAAAAACTACTCACAACCTCGGCACTGGTTGCAGCCATTGCTCTGCCCCAGATAGCAGCTGCCGATGCTCATTCCGATCTTGATCCGAACGCTAAATCTGGTGGCAACATCACGGTGACCTATAAGGACGACGTGGCCACCTTGGACCCTGCTATCGGGTATGACTGGCAGAACTGGTCTATGATCAAGTCTCTGTATGATGGGCTTATGGATTATGAACCGGGCACAACCGAACTGCGCCCCGGACTTGCCGAAAGCTATGACATCTCGGAAGATGGCAAGGTTTTCACTTTCAAACTTCGCGAAGGAGTGAAGTTCCACAACGGTCGCGTGATGACGGCTGATGACGTGAAATACTCGCTCGATCGCGTAACTAATCCGGCGACCCAAAGCCCTGGCGCGGGCTTCTTTGGATCGATCGAAGGATATGACGCTGTGTCCTCGGGCGAAGCAACTGAACTGTCTGGCGTTAAGGTGTTGGACGAGCAAACAGTAGAGATCACTCTGTCACGGCCGGATGCGACGTTTCTGCACGTTATGGGGCTGAATTTCGCTTCTGTAGTGGCCAAGGAAGCGGTCGAAGCCGCGGGTGCCGATTTTGGCAAAACAGCGATGGGTACAGGTGCATTTAAATTGGCAGACTGGACGATCGGTCAGAAGTTGGTTTTCGAAAAAAATCAGGATTACTGGCGCGAAGGACTGCCCTATCTGGATAGCGTCACTTTCGAGGTGGGCCAGGAGCCGATTGTCGCATTGCTACGTCTTCAAAATGGCGAAGTCGACGTACCTGGGGACGGTATTCCACCAGCGAAATTCCAAGAGGTCATGGGTGATCCCGAACAAGCAGCGCGCGTAATCGAGGGCGGGCAGCTTCACACCGGCTATATTACCCTCAACGTTAAGATGGCGCCTTTTGACAATGTCGACGTGCGCAAAGCCGTCAATATGGCGATCAACAAAGAGCGCATTACCCAAGTCATCAACGGGCGTGCGGTTCCAGCAACACAACCGCTTCCACCTTCGATGCCCGGATACACAGAAGGGTATGAAGGTTATCCCTACGATCCCGAAGCTGCAAAAGCACTCTTGGCCGAAGCTGGGTTCTCTGATGGTTTCGAGACAGAACTGTTTGTCATGAATACCGACCCGAACCCGCGCATCGCTCAAGCGATCCAGCAGGACCTCTCGAAAATCGGTGTGAAAGCAACTATCCAGTCCCTCGCGCAAGCCAGCGTTATTGCCGCTGGCGGTGAAGCCGATCAAGCACCTATGATATGGTCAGGTGGTATGGCGTGGATCGCGGATTTTCCAGATGCGTCAAACTTCTATGGTCCAATCCTGGGCTGCGACGGGGCTGTGCAGGGCGGTTGGAATTGGTCATGGTACTGTAATGCGGATGCAGATGCGATGGCAGTTAAAGCCGACAGCATGACAGATCCGGCTATGGTCGATGAGCGTCTGAAAATGTGGTCCGATGTCTATATGGCAGTCATGGAAGACGCGCCTTGGGTGCCCGTGTTTAACGAGCAGCGATACACCATGAAATCCGAGCGTATGGGCGGCGATGACAAACTCTACGTCGATCCAGTCTCTATCCCTGTTAACTATGACTATGTGTATGTAAACGATGTGCAATAAATGTCCTGACTATACTATTCACGGCGCGAGCCACCACTTTGGCTGGGACAACTCGTTTGTCCCAGCCATCACAGTGGCACCTGGTGAAACAATCGAATTCGAATGCCACGACAGCTCAGCGGGTCAACTGAATGCGGACAGTACCGTTGCCGATGTCGCGGCTATGGATTTTGGCAAGATCAACCCGGTGACGGGTCCCGTCTACGTGGACGGGGCAGAGCCCGGTGACGCGCTGAAAATCACCATCGAAGGGTTTAAACCTTCTGGCTTCGGTTGGACCGCAAATATACCCGGTTTCGGCTTGCTGGCAGATCAGTTTGAGGATCCGGCGCTAACAATCTGGAAGTATGATCCAGATACGCTGGACCCAGCTCTGTTTGGTAAAAACGGGCGCGTACCACTTAAGCCTTTCGCTGGTACCATTGGTTGCGCTCTCGCGGAACCAGGGTTGCATACAGTCGTCCCGCCTCGCCGTGTCGGTGGCAACCTTGATATCAGGGACTTGGCTGCGGGAACGACGTTGTACCTGCCTGTCGAAGTCGCTGGAGCACTGTTCTCCATCGGTGATACCCATGCGGCACAAGGCGATGGCGAAGTCTGCGGTACTGCGATTGAGAGCCCTATGAATGCCACAGTAACGCTCGACCTGATAAAAGACGCAAATCTCAAAATGCCGCGTTTTACAACACCGGGTCCTGTTACCAACCACCTGGATTCCAAGGGGTATGAGGTCACCACGGGTATTGGCCCAGACCTGATGACCGGCGCAAAAGAAGCGGTAAGCCAGATGGTCGATTTGTTATGCAAAACGCGAGGTCTATCAGCTGAAGATGCCTATATGCTGGTATCTACATGTGGCGATCTGCGTATTTCGGAGATTGTCGATATGCCAAACTGGATTGTGTCCTTCTACTTTCCGCGCTGCGTGTTCGAATGACGGTACCAGCACAAATTTCATCGGCGGCCTCTGTGGCTGCCGATGCCTGCACCCCGGTTTTGTCAGTACGGAACCTTGATATCTCGGTACGCAGCGATGCAGGTATACAACCGCTTGTACGGGGCCTCAGCTTCGATCTCAAACCAGGCGAGACGCTTGCCATCGCAGGTGAAAGCGGTTCGGGAAAGTCGCTCACCTCCTTAGCTATAATGGGTTTGCTGCCTCCACCTGCTGTCCACGTTTCGGGTGGCAAAATAGTGTTCGACGGCGCCGACCTCACTACTTTGCCCGAGCATAAGTTGCAGCGCCTGCGTGGCGATCGTATCGCTATGATTTTTCAAGAACCCATGACTGCGCTGAACCCAGTGATGCGTATCGGTGATCAACTAACCGAGGCTATTCGCGCGCACGAGCCCATGTCGGGACGGGCTGCACGTCTTCGTGCCTTAGAAGCGATCAAGGCCGTGCGGCTGACCGAACCAGAGCGCAGAATGAAACAATATCCGCATGAACTATCTGGCGGTATGCGCCAACGTGTCGTTATTGCTATGGCCATTGCACTTCGCCCAGATGTGATGATTGCAGACGAGCCGACAACTGCGCTGGATGTTACCGTGCAGCGTGAGGTTTTGGACCTGCTGCGCGTACTCACCTCAGAAATGGGTATGGCGTTAATTCTTATCACCCACGATATGGGCGTTGTCGCCGAGATGGCGGACCGAGTTTTGGTGATGCAAAAGGGTCAGTTGGTTGAGGAGGCCGCGGTGCGCACGCTATTTCGCGATCCCAAAATGCCTTATACTCAGCAACTGCTTTCCAGTGTTCCACGCATGGGGAAGGGACGCGTCAACACCGTTGATACCACGGTACAGCCCTTGCTTTCCGTGAGAGACCTCAAGGTCACCTATGATATTCGCGGTGGAATTTTGGATCGTGTTCAAGCGCGCGTCCACGCCGTGGAAAAAGTAAACTTTGATATCTTTCCCGGGGAGACTTTTGCCGTCGTGGGTGAAAGCGGATGTGGCAAGTCGACTATTGCACGTGCTTTGACTGGACTTGTCCCACACGAGGGGGTCGTCAAGTTTTCCGGCAAGCCCATCTTGCGCGACCGCTCCTCGCAGCGCACCAATACGCGCGCGATGCAGATGGTATTCCAAGATCCTATGGCAGCACTTAACGGTCGCATGACCGTGGGAGATCTGGTCAGAGAGCCGATGGTCATTCATGAGATCGGGACACCTCAAAGCCGAACAGATCGTGCAGCCGAGCTGTTTAAGCGCGTCGGTCTCGGCCCCGAAGCTCTCGATCGCTACCCCCATGAATTCTCAGGCGGACAACGTCAGCGTATTTGTATTGCGCGGGCATTAGCGTTGAATCCTAAGCTTATCGTTGCCGACGAAAGCGTCTCGGCTCTTGACGTTTCAGTTCAGGCAACGGTGTTGGACCTTTTACAGGAGCTCAAGTCTGAGTTGGGCATGTCCTATCTGTTTATCTCGCATGATATGGCAGTAGTTGAGAACATTGCTGATCGCGTGGCAGTTATGTATTTGGGGCAAATTGTCGAGATCGGTACCAGCGCTCAGGTATTCGGAAATCCTCAGCATCAATACACGCGACGTCTGATTGCGGCCGCACCATTTCCGGACCCGGAACGCCAGCTTCCGGTCAGCGAAGTGTTGGGAACCGAGCTCAAAAGCCCGGTAATGCCGATTGGCCAATCTCCACAGATTCTTAAGTATAGAGCCATGGGAGACGGGCATTTGGTCGCGGTTTAGCCTAATTTCGCGCGGGTTGAGCAATAAACGGTATCTGTCGCAACGCGCGGTCCTTTGTCGACTGGTGTCACTGCTCGACCGGAAGCTGCTTTAATGGCCAGCACCAATAGTACAACATACAAATATAAAAGGTTAAGATTGTCACTGAGGGAGTTCAGGCCGGCGTGTGACACTGTGATGTTTAATAAATCGTGTCACCCATTGTTCACGCCAGCAACATCTTTAATGACGCCGGAATTGTGGCCCCGTAGTATCCTGGGCAGCAGGATATCCTGCTGCCCCGCAACGTTATTAAAGACGCAGCTCGCTGATCATTTCGATGGCTGATTTTAGGTCGAGCGATGCTTTGAGTAACGAGCAAAACTTGCCCAGCGCACGACATTCATTGTCCAACAGTTCGATCTCGTAGGGGAGAACGGTTTCGTACCACCCTTCGTGAGGACACCCTTCCTGCCAGATCAGGCATCTCTCGCTACCATCAACGACCCAACGTTTTGCAACTTCCAGTATGGTCTCAGCTTCGGTCAGGCACTCGCGGGAATACCAGTCCCCGAAGTCCAGCCTACGATCCAGAATGAAGGCGCTTCTTCGTAGCATCGATGTCGAACGGCCATATGCCGCAATTGCAGAGAGCGAGGCCCGTGTCGATGCGATCTGGGTGTGCAAATTAAAAAGGGACTGTTCCAGATCCTGCTTAGCGTTAGAACTGATCATACTGCGTCCCTCACCAGTGGGAGATCTTCAGGCAACCCATATGGTATTGGCATATATAAACCTTGGCAATGACCCATGGCTAAGTACGGTTGATCGGGGCTGGGCAAGGCGAGACAGTGCAGGGTGTGGAGCCGCAAAGCCATCATCGAGCCACATGACCGCGATTTATCGTTCTGAAACCGAGGTGAAGGAGGTAGGGAGCCGAACAGTCCTGTCGGGCAGTCCATACTTGGGACAGATGTCCTCCTTTCGAGATTGAATTTAGGTGGTACCATAGCTGGATTAGGGGTGGGCCCCGCTTGGAGACAAGACGGAGTTAGGTGACGTGTGATTTGGTACATATGCGTACTCCCGCTATGCTCATCACGGGCTGTGACGAGATACAAGTTTGCAGCCTTTCCGTATTTTCTGCGTTGAATATTTCAGATGCCGTTTTGGTTTGTATGTTTTAGTTCCGGGGCAGAAACTCAAACAAGAAAACCAAATGGTATCGTATAGTGGCAGGTCCAAGCGTCTACTCTCCTCAGGGATAACCCGGCGGGCAGAGCCAGGTTCGGTCGTATCCGTTGCACACTGGAAAAGTGGTCTTCTGAAGTCAGTCGAGGGAATGGGCGAAGCCGAATGATATCTTTGTCCGGCCATATGGGCGTTGGTCGATACGGAGTGCGGCTAATCATCAGCAGGTGCGCTTTTCGTTCGTCTGACGGCCTGCCTATTGGTTCAGTAGTGCAAACCTCTCGCTCTGGTTCTTCACCCAGCCGTGAAGCTAATGGTTAAAACCCCTGAAGCGGGCACGGACCTGTCCGGTCTTAGTCATCTATCAAATCTTGCAAGGTTCCGGCCTTCCTGCGCACGTAGTACTGAGATCTTTTGAGACCGTATTTCAGCCAGGGCTGTGACCGAGAAGTATCGTTGTCATCGAGGTATTCCGCACGAGGCACGGCACCGTTTTGCTGACGGCGCTGCCTTTCGGCAGTCGCACGGCGACGCCTTTTTTCCTCTTGAGGGACAACTTGTTTCAGTCCAAGGCTACGGGCAGTTTTGGAGCTGATGCCCAAAGCTTCGGCTATCGTCTCGCCCTTGTAATAATATCGTCCGCCTGGAATCACTTTGTCGGAATACGGCAGTTTAGCCTTTTCCTCAGCTTGCTTGATGATCGCGTTCACTTCCCCAATGCTTAGACCAGGCGTGGCGATCTCGGCCATCTTCGCAATGTCCTGCCCAATAGTGCTGGTATCCTTGAAGTGGGTAAGACAGGTGGCATAGAAGTGCAGCCACACGTTTCTGTATCCCTCATCAATCACCCCCCCATTTGCGTTCCTATATTTTTCGAGGTCTTGCAGTATCACGCTAAATCGACGGGCCTGTGTAAGGCCTGCAGGCATGTTTGTCTCTGTCTTCGGTTTTGAGCTTTTCGGCTTGGTTTTTGCATTTAGGTCAGCTCGTTTGGGACGACCACATGCGACAAAGATCTGATCTGCCAATGTATCGAAAGAATGCCTCGCCCCAGAACCGCCAGTTACCTTGACCGTTCGGTTCACTTTCTCGTTCACTGATCCTGGTATGCGGAAAAGGCGGGACGTGTCTTTGGCTCTTTTATCAACTCCGAACGGTGTGCAGAGTCCAACCAAGGCTTCCATTGCGGCTTGCCACCGTGATAGGGCTTTCTTAGGGATTTCAGTGATAAGCCAAATTGCTGCGAGGCCACGTCCCGTTTGAGTAAAAATGGACGGGTAGGGCAGGCCAGCTTGCGACAGATGTGCAGTGAAAGCTACCTGTACCTCGTCAGCACTTTTGCCTCGCCACCTGCTTGTATCAAAATAGTCTAAGTCGAGATAAAGCGCGTTCAATGCGACCAAGTTTGAACCAGCTTTACTACCATCTTTGAACCGATTCAGCGTTAGAAAACAGCTTTCATCCAAATAAGCGTGCATCTGCAATCTGCATTGATCACGATTCAGCGAAAAACTTTTATACGTGTTGTCACGAAACTTAACCAAAACCTTTGGCTGACCATGCGTCCCCTCTGGGTGGAGTAGATCGAAGTATTCCTCACCAGAAAGATTGAAAATACGGTCGAGCGGGGCAAATTCTTGCGGGGATACATGTTGCATCCCAGGGAACTGGTTTCAGGTGCCAAATCTGAAAAATAGTTTGAGTAAAGTTTTGTGGACCTGGCAAACCGACGAGAGGATGTGTTTGGCGAGTTCCGGCTCTGCAAGCGCGGATCTGTTGACCTACTTACAAACTTACTTACCTAAAAAAGTTACAAATGACTTACTTACTAACTTACCCACTGAGAAACCTCTGGCCGAGGGGTGAAAATAGTTTGTCTTTTTGTTTCCGTAAATCCGCGATCGGTACCAACTCCTTTTTGTAAGCAGCAAACAAAGGAAACCATCATGCGAACACCACATTATTCTGAAGCCGAGATCATTGCAGCGGGCAAGAAGTTGACATTAAGTCACGGTCGAAACGCCACCCCTATCGAAATCCAAAAAGAACTCGGGGGAAAGGGGAAGTTCTCTCGTATTAGAGATATATGGAATGGCTACCAGGCAGACAAAACCGCGGGCTTATCAGCAGAAATTATACTGCCCGAAGAAAGCCATACCCGCATTATAACTGAAGTTTTAGCGATGCAAAGCGCGATGGAGGGTATCGTCGCAGATGAGATCGCTCGGATGACAGAGCAAAGCATCAGGCACTCTGCAGTGCTGATTGCTGACTTCGAAAACCGCGAAGCCGAACTAAAACAGAAGATTCAGGAGATGGAGGAGGAAATCTCCTACCTCTATGAGTGCCTCGACGAGTTGGAAACCCAATCTGAACCAAGTGGGACCGTATCGAAGACCACCATCGAAGGCCCGTTGCACGAGCAAACGTCAAGCCTGGGCGAGCGAAAGACCGACCACAAGACGGTTTCTAATTGTATTTCATGGAACCAATGCCAGAACCGACCTCGACCAATTTCGAACAGAAGGGTTCGTCAGGTTCGCGCAAAACCCAAACGCTCGCCCGGGAATAGGTAGGCAGAGAATACAATCAGTCTAACAATATTAATAGGGAGCGCTGCGACTTACTACCACTGGTTCTTTGTGGAACAACCACACGTTTCCGGATTGTCATAGAGTAAGAAGTATCTGTTTAAGAACGGCCCAAACCGGACATCCATCAGCCAGTCGGGATGCTGCGGTGCGGCCCGTCAAAGCAGACATTCCAGCGGAAGCAACGCTTAGATCTAAAACCGCTTGGCGAACCGTCTAATTTCGATATGTTTAGTTTGAAATTGAAGGTTAGTAAGAATGCCCCTGATACTCACACAAAACGAGGTAACAGTTAATGATGCCCACGATTGGAAAGATATTGAGGGCGAACAATACCACTACCCTACGAAATATCGGAATAAAGTCATCGAGGGAGAACAGTTTGTCTACTATCAAGGCGTAAATCGGGCAAATGGTAAGAAAGGCGAGGCCCATTACTTTGGCACTGGTCGCATTGGTTCTATATGGCAAGATCCAGATCCCGATAGACAAAAAGGCGGAAAGATTGCGTGGTTTTGTCGAATCGAAGAGTATGAGCGTTTCTTGGAACCGGTATCTGCGAAAGTTGACGGTATAAGCCGTGAACAAGGTGCGAGTAACTTATTTCGCGATGGCGTTCGCGTGACTGATGCTGCGACATTTGACAGCATCTTGCGTGCATCTGGAGTCGATGAGAAAGACGACCTCCAAGAAAACAACTTGCCTCCTTTCGACCAAATAAACGCCCAGCAAGCCCGTAATTTGCTCTTAACTAAAAAGGGCATAAATAATGGTGGAAAGTCGTCCCGTCGGTATTCGCGTAACGCGAAAGCTATTGGAGACTGGGCTGAAAAGCTGGCATTTCAGCTACTCGAAAAAATTGACGGATCCAGCGATCACACCCATCGGGCCGCAATTGGAGAAACTCCAGGCTGGGATATCGACTACATTGACAACAGCGGAAAACTTCACCGCGTAGAAGTCAAAGGAACCCAAGCAGCCGCCTTCCGTAACATTGAGATTACTGCCAACGAACTAAATTCCGCAAAAAAATATGGAGATGGTTACTCACTGTTCCTAATTGCGCGGTGCAGGTCGAAAACACCGATTTATCAAATCATCAAAAACCCAGCAGAGCAAATTGATGAAGGTGAGTGGGGCATCGAACCGACAGCCTACAGGCTCAGTTTTTGACCTCAGTTTGCACCAACGGCCCTAAGCGGCCGTTGGCGAAGACTCTCTACGCCGCAGCGCAGCTTTCCCAGAGCGGACCTTGATGCGCACCGAAGCATTTTGCTTTAACCGAATATCTGCGACGGGGGGGGCATTTCACCCATTTACTACAAATGTTTGAATGGGGGAATTTTTGTACTTGCGTTGCTTGATAACTTTATCGCGCAACAAGGAAAATCCCAATTACCGCAAGTGCCAGTCCGCCGCTTTGCTGCCTGTAAAAGGCTCTTTCAAAATCACGATACCAAGCAGCGCTGCGCCAAGAATAAACATACCGTAAACCGGCACCACGACACTTGCCGGGCCCAGCGACAGCCCTTTGAAAAGAGATCCAACTGCGATGGTCAGCGTGATACCAGCTGCATAAGCATAGATCGCGGGAGTACCGACTAATTTAGCAGGGAAGAATTCGATAAATGCCCCGCTGGAGATTGCATATGCGATCGCCGAAACAGCCACGATGCTCGTCGCGATAGCCAAAACAGCGAAGGCATTCAACTCTCCGCTGCGCGTTGACAGCTTGACGAGTATTGTTGCGGCTGAACACCCCGCCATCCCGAAAAGTGCCCAATAAATTTAATGCATGCTCGCCCCTAAAGGTGGCTGATAGGTTACGCGGAAATTTCAGAATGCAATGAGGCAAAAACCAACCCCAAGACTGCACCAAACACGATATGCAGTATCAACGTCATGACAGCAGCCATCATTCCGATCCCCAGGTTAAGGCCGAATAGGCCGGCACCTGCCATTGGCATCATAACGACCATCATACCAAACCACGCGGCGATGCCGAAAAGAATACCCTTCACGATCTGCTTATCGCCGGGGATCGAGACATTCAGCAAGGCAAAACCACCACCCCAAGCGAGCGTGCCGATAGCGAAATGGCCAATCCAGCCTACCAAGGCGGGCGCGCCCAGCATGGCTGCGATCATGTGTATGGGGTCGAGTTCAGGAAAGGCCCCGACCGCTCCTTTAATCAACATCATCGCAGACAGGACCACGGTTGCAGCGAGGCCCGCAATAAATCCGGATTTAAGATCAGTCATGGGAATTCCTTTCAAGAATGGGATGGAGCAACAAAACTCGAAATCCGGGGCTGCAAAACTGTGCATCGCAGCCCCGGGTAGGATCACACAGACGGCGCCCAGGCGAATTTCTGGAAGGGCTTATCGACCGGCGTATCTGCGATGTGGTTGGTGTAATTCGACATGATCTTTTGGCTATAGCCCAGGATCACCTCAAGGATGTTGCGCTTGGTAAAGCCTGCATCAAGGAAGGTCTGCACGGTTGCGTCATCCAGATTTCCACGCTCGCGCACCAGTGCCAGCGTGAAGTCCCGCAGCGATTTCAGCCGTGCATTAGGCAGTGCGGTCTTGTCGCGTAGCGCATTTGTGATCGCGCCATCGACACCCATGCTCTTGGCGATGCCGGTGTGGGCAGGAACACAGTAGTGGCAGGCGTTTTCAACATTGATGGTCTGCCAGACCACGGTCAGTTCGTCCTTGTCGAAGCTCGAGTTCACGAACAGCTCATGGACTTGCTGATAGGCTTCCAGCAGGCCCGGGGCTTCGGCCATGACGGCGTGCAAGCCGGGGATCATGCCGTAGGCTGCTTTGGATTTCGCCAACAATTCTTTGCTGCCTTCAGGGGCAGTATTCTCGTCGTGAAGTGTAAAGTCAGTCATCATTGTTTCCTTTTTAGGTTTGTCTGGTTTGGTAGGCTGTAAAAAATGGTGAGGGAGCCTTGGGTGATGTTGAAGCCACCACCACCAGTCGGGGAGATTTCAGACCTGCGTCCATCCGCCATCGACGACCAGCTCGGTGCCGACCACATAGGAGGAGTCACCGGACGCAAGAAACAGGGCTGCGGTCGCAATCTCGCGAGGTTCGGCAAAGCGTTTAAGCGGGATCTGATCGGCCATGCCTTCGCCCATTGCGTCAATCTCGGCTTCTGACATGCCTGCACGGGCATAGATCGGTGTGGCTACAGGACCGGGCGAGATTGCGTTGACGCGGATGCCGCGTGCCAACAGTTCACCCGAGAAGCTGCGCGCAAAAGACCGCACTGCAGCTTTGCTTGCCGCATAAGCTGACATGCCTGCCATGCCTTTGGTATTCGACACTGATGTGGTCAGCACCACCGACGCGCCGTCATTCAGCACGTCAATACTGTGCTGAACAGTCTTGAAAACGCCCTTTACGTTCACATCGAAAACTTTGTCAAAGTGGTCCTCACTCGCTTGTGCCACAGGCGCGAAATCCGCGACACCGGCATTGGCGAACAGGATGTCTACCTTGCCGAAGCGGTCGTTGGTTGCGGCGAAAAGGCGTTTTAGGTCAGCATCTTGCGTCACATTACCCTGCACGCTGATGGCGTTATCACCTAAGGTTTCCACAGCCTCATCCAGTGACTTCTGATCGCGACCAAAGATCACGACTTGCGCGCCTTCATCGATGAATGTCTTGGCGGTGCTCAGACCAATCCCGCTGTTGCCGCCGGTGATGACGGCGGTCTTTCCGGTAAGCTTGCCCATTTTGTTTCCTTTTCAGATGGTGCAGCAGTTTGCTGCGCTCCACCCGAATATGGGGCATGCGCCTTTCATATTGAAATTGAATGATATAACATTCTATATTCACAAAATGAATTTACGTTCTCTGGATCTGAACCTGTTGGTCGCCTTTGATGCGCTTATGCGTGAGCGCAATGTCACCCGAGCTGCGCGCACCATTGGCCTGTCGCAACCAGCATTTTCCAACGCGCTGACGCGCCTACGCGATCGGCTGGGGGATGAGTTGTTCATCAGGACGCCCGAGGGCATGCGCCCCACCGCTTGGGCGCTTGAACTCAGCGGGCCGATCAGCTCGGCCCTGAATGACATTCAGATGGCGCTGGATGGTGCATCGTTTGATCCAGCGACGGCAACACGGCTGTTCACGATTGCCACGCCTGACTATGCGACGATCACCCTTTTCCCAAAATTGCTCAGCCGCGTCCGACAAGAGGCGCCGGGCGTTTCATTGCAAGCCATATCCCCCAGCGTTCACTACGGGGAGTATCTGGATAACCAGAGCGCCGATCTGGCGCTGCTGGCGTGGCCGGACCCGCCCGAGCGGTTCGCATCTGAGCCCTTGTTCGAAGAGAAATGGGTTTGCACGATGCGCAAAGGCCATCCTATGGTCGGAAAATCACCGACATTGGACCGATATGCATCTGTGGAACATCTGCTTGTCAGCGCAACAGGGAAACGCCGAAACTGGATCGACGATGCAATGGCGGACCGCGGCCGCACGCGCCGCGTCGTTTATACGATGCCGACCTATGGCCCAGCACCGCTCATTTTGGAGACGACCGATCTTATCCTGACCTGTCCGGCCAGCGTCGCGCGCGAGTTTGAGCGAAACGTTGGAACACTCGTCTCCCCCTGTCCGCTGGAAACACCTCAAGCCATGCGCAGTGTTCACATGGTTTGGCACAAACGCCTTGGAAATCACCCGGCCCAGCAATGGCTGCGCGGGATACTGCGCGAACTTGGTGCAGAATTTACCTAATAGGTATGGAGGCTTGCCTTGTACAAGCTTTGATCAGCTTCCCTGGTCAGGGGTTTTCAAACGCAGGCTCATAGCGATTGCCAAGGCGGCAGCGATGCCCGAAATGACGTAGCTTGCGCCGAAATCACCACTACGCTCAGCAAAAAAACCTGCGATAACTGGTCCTGCGGCTTGCCCGCCTGAGAAGGCAAATGTCAGCGCCGCCAGCGCATTGGCTGCCCCAGCAGTGCCGAAAAAATCTCCGGCCGAGGCCGCCATGATCACAGGGATACTCCAGGCCGCCAGCCCAAACAGAAGGATTGAGAGATAGAGAGCTGTTACGTCCGTCCCGGTGCCCACCAGAAGAAATGACAAAGCCAGCACCGCAAAGGCCATCGCCAGCCCGCGCCGTCGTCCAACCCTGTCAGAGATGACGCCAAACAATACGCCCGAAAAGATACTCAGAAACCCGAAAGAAGACCAAACTGTACCCGCCGCCGTTGGATCAAGTCCGTATGCGTCGACCATGCTTGTTACGATGAAGGTGACATAGAGCATGTAAACCGCGCCGTAGATGGCAAAGATCAGGCCCATACTCATCAGCAGGCTCAGCTTCGCCTGCCCAGTCAACGCATCGCGCACGGTGCTGTGGTCTTGGGCGCGCCCGAAAGGTTCCTGTGCTTTTGGGACAGGGTGGTTGCGTAGCAAAGCGAAAGCCAGCATCGCGATAGCCGTAGAGATCGCAGCAAAGATGATCCAGCCAACCTGCCATGATTGCAGCCCGAAGGTCGGCACCAACCTTGGCACGATAAAGCCGCTCAAGATAATGCCGAAACCTGGTCCAGACATCACAAGGCCCGCCGCAAGTCCCCGGTGCGATGGGAGAAACCAATGCGACAAGACGCTCATTGAGGGCAGCACAACGCCGCCGCTGCCAATTCCTGTGATGATATACAGTGCGCAGAGTGTCGCAAAGCCTTGGGTCAGCGCCATCCCAAACATAGAAAGGGCAATTAAGAGCAAGCTGAATGTAACGGTCAGTCTGGTGCCAAGCCGGGGTAAGATGATTGGGGCCAGCAAAACAGCAACCAGATAGCCCACCATATTGGCAAAGCCCAGAACCCCGCCTTGCCCGTATGACAGGCCGAGCGAAGTTGACATAGATGGCAACATCATTCCGAAAGCAAACCGCGCAAGACCAAGGCCGCAAATCATTGCTGAAGCCCCGGCAAAAGCAACGACCCAGGCATAATGAAGCCCAGGCTTTGTGCTTGAAGGTATTGTTGCACGCATAGCGCCCCCTAACAATAGAATGCCCACCACCAAAGCCAGTGGCGGGCCGTATTAACGCATCAAGCGCGCAACATAGCCAAAAGCCAAGGGCGCACCGTTGTCGTCAGCAGCAAGGCCAGGATGAGCCCAACAGGAAAGGCCGTGATGAAGGCATTAAGCCAAAGCTCTTTCAAAACCGCCATATCGCCGAACCCTGCTTCAGTTCCGGCAGTGATCACAGCCATAAGCGACTGCATGATCACTGCCATAACCATCCCAAGGACGATACGTAGTTTCATCGGTGCCAGCCCCGGCATGACCCGCGACAACAGCTTGTCAAACAGCCCCATGAGCAGGAACGCGAAAGGCAACAGGACGAACACAGCCTTCAGAAAGGAAATCCCCCAATTGGGCAGGAAGATTTCCGAAAAGCCGGTATTGGCCCAGGTCATGATACCGGTAAGCGTTCCGGCAACACTGCCCATGACGGCTGCGACGATAGCGATTTTCTGCGGGATTGAGCGATGGATAGGGTGGGAAGTAGGCATAGCAGCCCTTTCAAATTGGGGTGTCAGGACAGACGCGTTTTACGGCGCAGCCATCCGTTCAGGATCGCAAGTGCCATGATGATGACCGTCAGAACGGGTGGTTTGGATTGAAATGGAAGCACTTCGGCTGGGACGTCTGGATTCAGATGCACGTAGACGGCAACCAGCATGATGATCACGACGAGCAGTGTTGTGAGGGCAAAAATCAGATCGCTGATGGGCCCCTGCAACCGCTGCCATCCGACAAAATACCCAAGCAGAATGATTCCGGCGGCAATCTCTCCGGCCTGACCTGCAAAAGCGGATAGCGCCGGAAATGGTAGCTGGCTCAGCGCAATTTGCTGCGCAAACATGTCGGTGAAGGGCAAAAAGAATTTGGCGACGCCACCCAACAACAGGAACGCGCCCAGCAGGCCGCTGAGCAAGCGGTTGGCATTGGCCGCACCCGACGCGCTTGACCGTCGCATAAGCGGATAAGCAACAAGGGTGATAACAGCGGCGACACCGACGATTAGTAATAGCTCTTTCAATAGTTGGTCCATTGGATACCTCTCGAACTCAAACGGCGGGTGCGACTCAATCTGGAATGATCGTTCAAAACCACATAGTCAGTTTGGAACGATTGGTCAACACTCTTGCGCCGCGGTCGAAAACAATGGATAGCTTGCCGGACCAGACGCTGCACAAACCGCTTTTGCGCGCACAAAGGACCACGATGATGCCTTGGGAAAAGAGTTTCGAAATTGACCCCACTCTCGACAAGGCTGCCGAGGTTTTTTCCGTCAAGGGGTACGAGGCGACGTCGGTTGCCGATCTTGTAAAGGCCATGGGCGTGAACCGTGGCAGCCTTTACGCCACATTTGGCAACAAACACGATTTGTTCAAATCTGTCCTGACCCGCTTTGTCGAAGAACGTCAGGCACAGACTTTGGCGCAGCTCGAAGCCAAGCCCGATCCGATCGATGCGATCCTGTCGCTTTTTGACACGGTCGTTCATCAAAGCGTGACCGAGCGCGAGCAGAAGGGAAACCTGATCATCCACGCAGCATTGGAGTTCCCCAATCATAACGAGGATATACAGGCCGTCGTGGATAGGGCGCTTAGCGCTTTAGAGGATTTCTTTCTCAGGGTGATCGAGAAGGGCAAAAAAGCACAAATAATAGACGCATCAATTGATGCTGGAAGTGCGGCAAAATCGCTGGTCGCCCTTACCGTTGGCTACCGGGTCCTTGCACGGGGTGCCTTTGATAATGATGCGCTGCGACTCGTCAAAGACAGCTCGCTACGTATCATTGGTGCGTGAAACCATATACGGGTCTTGTCTGGGAATAATTTGCAAACTTCATGCACAAGGCAAAGAACCTTGCGCTCTTTCGACTCAGAGGCCAATCCTACAAAGACTTGCTGGCGCGACACTCAAAATTGCCACACCCCGCCATCTGCCGAACGGCAGCTGTTACCCACATAGCCTGCCCGGGAACTTAGCGCAGCGAAAGTCTGGTTTCCGCCCTTCCTGTGTTGCTGATCATGGCCGTAGAACTAACATCGCAACGAGGATTTAGGTTTTAGACTTCTGCATTTAGGAGTCTGCTCAGGCGAACTTTTTTCTGGCGTTGCTGTTAAGATCGCCTCGTTTTAGTTGGTCACTTACGGAAAACAAGTAGAGGCATATGCAACGATTTCTTCCATAAGAACGTTGATCCACGATACCTGCCGCTTGAAGAAAGAGCCGTACAGCATGCTTGATTGGATCGCCGAAAACGCTGGTACACTGCAAGTCGCAATTAGCTTGTTTACAGCATTTGTTTGGCTTGCCTACCTCCATATTCTTTGGATGAATTTTCGTCGCCAGAGGCAAGCTGTAATACTTATCAATCGATCTGTTGCCCAAGATGAGAACGCCCATTGCTTCGTAACTAATATGGGAGCTGAGCCAATATATTTAATGGAAGTTATGGCTCGGATAGTCACTGAAGACAAAGAGTACGTCGTCAAAGTCACGGAGCGCGAGGAGATTGCACTTGAGGAAATCGATGACCCTCTAACTCGTACCAATCAGGGCCCAATCGACAGTGGCAACTTCATCGATATCGGCTCATTTCTGGATCTCCTTAACCGTGCGAACGCTCGCATGGGCACCGAAGGTTTGTTCGAGAAAGTTAAAGAGATGGAGCTGACGGTAGCCGCCGCCGATGGGCATGCAACCCATCTTGTGGCCGCTCGACGCAGGTTTAAGGCAGAGTGGAAAGACAGAAAACCTTATTTTGTGCCAGAGAGCATCATGACCCATCAGATACGCAATGTTTTTCAGCGCCGTAAAATTGGCGAGATGCTTCAGGAGCAGATTGAATGATGAGATTGTCATGCTAAGAAATACACAGCAACAATAGCAGCTTTTATAACAGCGTATTATTAGACCACTGGGCTTGTTTGGGCGTCCATCCATATTCTGTGTAGAGCGGCTTTACCTAAGCTGGCGGACGTCAGGTTCGCTGGAGTAGAGAGATTGATCAATGCATTGCGCACCGTTGCAAAATGAGTGCTTCCCATACCGGTCTGTTGCGCACTATCCCATCCGGCAAGGCTTCCGATGCTGACAGCCACGCGTTTTTCACGCATCGGTTTGCGATCAGGGCAGGTCATAGCCTTAGCGCTTACGCTGATGACCTTAGCAATATCCTGGAAGCATCCTTTAGAATAAATCGGCACTTCACGCGAAATGACACATGGTGTCAGATTTGGGTACCCAAGTTTACGTTAGTTTAAATGTCGCTCCTGGCGTATGCTTGTAACAGCGTATTCGCAGAAAAACAGACTGGAGTTGGTATTGCAGTTTAGAATACTTGGGCGAATGCGCATTGGTGGGCCATGGGCTGTAATAAGTGTCTGCGTCGTGCTAATGATCATCACGATTGCAGCGTATCGAATCGACAGGTTGCTATATGCTTCACATCTTCAAGGCGTGAAATCTGCTACCTATCGTGAGCTCTTAGAGGTGCGTGAGAACTTCGAAAGCGTGCTCCACTCGCAGTCGCTTGTTCTACGTGAACTTTCTACCTTTATTGGTGAAAATCCAGATATATCGCAGAAACAGTTTGCAGAACGCGTGTCGAATATTCGTGGAATTGATGACAGTGTAAGAGGTATTGCTGCGGCACCCAATATGGTCATCACTTTAGCTCATCCTTTAGACCAGAATAGAGGTGCTCTGGGGTTAGACTACCGACAGAACTCACCAGAATATCCTTCAATTGTTAGAATGTTTACGAGCGGAGGTGAAATGATCACCGGGCCCGTAAATTTGGCACAAGGGGGTGCTGGGTTGATATTAAGGGCTCCTGTCTACCGACCAAAACTTGATGGAAATTCAAACGCTGTATCCGGTTTGGACCAAAGACGTGCCTGGGGGGTGGTCTCATTGGTGCTGGATTATGATCTGTTCCTTAAGAAGTCTGGCATTGCGGACGCTGAAAAGAGATACGATCTCTACATCGATATTTCCGGACACTCGCCTGATGATGAAGGTACATTTGTCTATGGCAAACAGGCCTTGCTGAAAGAAAGCACCGTGCAGCTAAAGTTCGACTTCGAGTTCGAAGACTGGGTGCTTCACGCAGCTACAAAGGGTGGTTGGCCGCAAACCTACCCCGGCCGTTGGATGCATCGTACCATGATTTCGGTTGCGGCCGTGACTTTGATACTCACACTGTTTTACGTGCTCTGGGTTTCGGAAAAACGAAAGCAAGCGGAGTCCTTGCTAAACAGAGGGGTGGAAGCACTGAGTGACGGCTTCGTCATGTTTGATGAATACGATCGCTTGATAATGAGTAATGAAAGGTACAGGGAGATTTATGGCTTTCCGAGGTCACTTATGACGCCGGGAACGCACTTGAGGCAGTTTTTAAACGCTGGAGCGAAAATACTGAATAAATCGCACGATTCTGCTAATGAAACTGATTGGATGCGGGATCGTTTGGCGTCTTACCAATCGACGAATCCGACTGATAGTGAACAGCATTTTTCCGATGACAGGGTCGTTAAGGTTTCTGACCATCGTTTAGAAAATGGCAGCTACGTTGGCCTTCGTGTAGATATTACAGAATTGAGTAAGGCTAAAAAAGAAGCTGAGTGTGCAAGTAATGCCAAAACTGACTTCATGGGAGTTTTGAGCCATGAACTCCGCACGCCCCTTACTGTTATCCTTGGAGTTGCCAAAATTTCCCAGAATGCGCGTATGTTACCTGCCTCCAAGCAGTTGTTTAAGGCATACGAAGATGGGGAACTTGCATCGTCAAAAGCGTTGGTATTGATCGATGAAGTTTTCGATCAGCTTTCGAGTATGATGGACCGGTTGGTAAAATCCGGAGAGCATCTGCTATTTTTGGTAAATGAGATGCTTGATGTAGCAAAAGTTGAATCTGGGACCTTGGTCGTGGAACCGACGCTGTGTGCCGTTTCCGACATCGCAGAGCCCGTTATAGATCAGCTTAGAACGCTTTCCTATCAGAAGGGGCTGGACTTTGAAGTGGAGCAAAACGCGGAAGTGGTGTTTGCCGACGCTGTCCGGTCCCGTCAAATCCTGTTCAATTTGATAGGTAATGCGATAAAATTCACCGATGCCGGTTTTGTTCGAATGAATATTAGCGCCGAGCAAGGGATGGTTCACTTCACAGTCGAGGACAGCGGACCTGGCATACCGGACGAGGATTTAGACAGCATTTTTGAAATCTTCTACCAAGTCGACTCCTCCGCGACACGGCGGGCCGGTGGTACCGGAATGGGCTTAGCCATTGCTCGAAGTCTGGCAACGTTACAAAATGGTAGTCTAACCGTCAGCAGCACGCTTGGAGAAGGTACTTGTTTCGTGCTGAGCTTGCCCGAGCCACCTGAAGATGGGCCCATTATCGAAACGAAAGAAAACGAAGCCGCTCATTTAGCCGCTTGAAAAATCAACTTAGATTACAGCGTACACCACTGGAAACGGCGTACTCGCGACCACTTGCTAACAACCACGCAAGTGCGCGCTTGAACTTTTTCCGGTCTTCTTACGACCTTCGCTACGCTATCAGATAGCCGTAAAACGAATTGTCGGTTTAGTTATGAGCAGAAGATGGTCGATATAGAACCGGCTTAGGGTTTGGCCATCGAAGCTTTGATCGCAGCCAGAAGATCGGTATCGGAAAAGGGTTTGATCAGTACTTTGCAGTTACCGATGCCCGTACCAGTTTGGGCGTGGGCACCTCCCGTGGCGAACACGACTGGCAATTCACTATTTAATTCCCTCGCTTCTTCAGCGAGTTCCAAGCCCGTACGGTCGGGTAAGCCAACATCGGTAATAAGCATATCTATGTTTTCTGTTTTTAGCAGAGTAAGCGCACTGTCAGCACTTGAAGATTCAAACACATGGTGCCCCGCGTCACGCAACATGTCCGTCATGTCCATCCGTATCAAAGCATCGTCTTCACAGACCAGAAGGCGAAGACCGTCGGCACCTTCGGCACTTTGCACCTTACTCGAACTGGGTTTGCGTTGTGCTCTATCTGATCGCTCCGCAAGAGGTTTCCCTTCGCGACCGATAACTTCTCTTAGTTTGCTGGCTAATTCCACTTGTGTGTACGGCTTGCTGATTAGCTGAACGCCATTGAGCAATCGACCGTCTTGAAAGACCGTATCTTGTACAAAGCCGGAAGTGAAAAGTACCAGTATTTCGGGGCGTAAGTTCGCGACTTGTAGCGCCAGGTCATGCCCATTCATCGCACCTGGCATGACAACGTCCGTAAATACGAGATCTATATGGTGCCCTTCTTTCACTTTAGCTAAAGCTTCTTCTGCATCGGTGGCTTGGATAACTGTATAACCAAGTTCGGATAGCAAATTGAACGCAGTATCTCGTACGCTATCGTCGTCTTCGACAAGCAGGATCGTTTCTGTCCCACCGATCAGCCTGTGCTCTCCAGCGGGTTCGTTAATCATCTCAGTTTCGAGTGAGCGGGGCAGGTAGATAGATATTGTAGTCCCTTCACCAACCTGGGATTCAACAGTCATATGCCCACCGGATTGCTTTGCGAAACCGTAAACCATCGACAAACCAAGACCGGTTCCGCGGCCACTTTCTTTGGTGGTAAAGAAAGGCTCGAAAATGCGATCAGCGGTTTCTTGAGACATTCCGCATCCCGTGTCAGAGACCGCCAGCCTGATGTACTCACCAGCGCTGACATCAGGGTGTAACCTCACGAAGCTTTCCCCCAGCACCACATTGGCAGCATTTATGGTGAGCTTCCCTTGACCAGACATAGCGTCGCGAGAATTGATCGCGAGGTTGAGCAACGCATTTTCCATACTGTTAGGGTCTACGCTCGTATTCCAAAGGCCTTCGTCAAATAAGGCCTCAAGTTCGATCCCCTGACCAACTGCGCTATGCAAAATCTCTTTAGTGTTCTCAATCAACCAGCCCATGTTAATCACTACCGGTGAAAGAGGCTGTTTACGGGCGAAGGATAAAAGCTGAGATGCCAGTGTTGCGCCACGCTTTACGCTTATCACCGCCTGTTCCAATCGCTTTTGAACGGTCGAGTCTTCGGGCACATTGCGCATCGCACTCTGTAGGTTACCCATTACGACCTGAAGAAGGTTGTTAAAATCATGGGCGATCCCACCTGCCAAGCTGCCAATAGATTCGAGCTTTTGGCTTTGCCTCAACTCCGCGTTGACGGCATCAAGTTCACGGGTTCGCTTTTCGACCCGTTCTTCAAGCGTGGAATTAAGCTTGGCAATTATGGCTTCGGAATTCTTTCGATCTTCAATGTCGGTATTCGTGCCGACCCAACCCGTCAAAGTTCCATCATCGCCCCGCAATGGCGTGGCTCTCACAAGGTGCCAGCGATACGTACCATTTGCTTTCCGGATTCGAAATTCAGTTTCATACCCTTCAACGTTTTGAATGGCGTTGTTCCAGCTTTCAACAGCGGGCCTTAAATCGTCAGGATGGACAACGCGGCCCCATTCGGCTCCGTATAAATCACCCTCAGAGTAACCTGTGAACTCATAGATACGCACGTTCAGCCAGTTCAGCCCACCATCCTTATCTGCCGTCCAGACATGGACCGGCATTGTCTGAGCCATGGTCCTGAATTTTTCACGAGTAGCAGTCAGCGCGGCTTCGGCGTTCTTCTGGTCAGTGACATCGTGGCCTTGAACAAAAATTCCTGTGGGTGCACCAGCGCTGTCCTTCAGAGGGTAGAATATGAAATCTACGAAATGCTCTTCGGGCTGAACATCGGGCGAGGGACGTAGCTTCGCTAACATTGACTTGACCGAGACCGGTTCACCCGACTGAAACACTTGATCCAGCATTTCATAAAAACCTTGCCCCTCAATGTCTGGTAGTGCTTTGCGCACAGGCAAACCGACGACGTCACGAGTACCGATCAATTCAATATAGGCTTGGTTCACAAACTGAAAAACATGCTGCGGCCCGTTTAAGACCGCCATGAAACCGGGAGCCTGCTCAAAGGCGGATTGGAAAAACTCTGTGGCCTTCCCGAGTTCCAGATTTTTTGAAGTAACAGCTTCCGCGCGCTGCATAAGCTCAGCGTTTCGCAAGATATCGCCAGGACCCTTTACCTGTGCATCAAGATAAAGATCGGTCACATCGACGGTATTCTGGAGGATGAACTCCACACGACCTTGGTCATTAAGGATCGGAGTATGCGTCGCACTCCAATACCGTTCAACGAGATGACCGTTTGCGTCCTCAATAGGGTAGGGGATCAGTGGAAGGTGATCCGGTTTCCCGGTTGTTAGCACACGCCTGAACGAACCGCGCAGCATCTCATCAGAAACGGATTCAGGCTGTACCGGAAACTCCTCTGTCATGAGCTTCCCAATTATCGAGTCACGGGTTCTCCCTGTTACTTCGAGGTAGGCGGTGTTCGCCCAAACCATCCTAAGGTCAGGATCAAGCAGGATATAGGGAGATGGTGCATTCGCAAAAATTGTGTCCAGATCAATATTCATGGGGAGGATCTACTGAGCATTCCAGATTAAAACTACGACAGAAAACCGTGATAAATTTATTCGACTTAGTCAATGCAGCGGCAGAAGTACCTCGTACAAAAGTGGAGGTTGCAGTCCTGTTGTTTGAATAGGTTGCGATGCTTGTCCGTCCACAAATAATCAAGGCAGCAAGAAATTGCGTCAAATCCTTTGATACAAAGACACCGAACGGCCCGAAGCGGACATTCATTACCTGCTGTAATGCTGCGCTGCGGCAGGTCAATGGTACCATGTGAGCCTTGACCCCACCGCAAATTTGTTCTGGCCGAATCTGCTACTTCACAGAAAAGGCGGCGCTCGAACTCGAATGGTTTTCATTCGTAAGCTTCTCGTAAGCTTCCAATGATCATGAGCACGCAATTGACCTTGCGAAAGCTCTACAATGCCAACTTTTCACTCCCTTAGATGCCGAACGGCAGAACTGCGTGAGCGGTCAACTATTTCGCCACTCTTGCTGACCGTTCTGACCATCGCATTCATGTTTTGTGTCGACAATGGCACGTTCTGGGTGATCGCTGCGGATGTCTTCTCGGGCCATCTGATTTCCCTGTTAGGATATATGGCAGCATTGTTTCTTCTGACGCTGGCGGCATTCAGCCTGTTTGCCTTTCCGTGGACAGTTAAACCGTTTCTGATCTCGATGCTGATCTTGACTGCTATGACGTCGTATTTCGTTGATACGCTGGGGATCATCATAGACCGTGACATGATACAGAATATCTTTGTCACGACCGTGAGTGAATCCAGACATCTGATAACGGCTGGCTACATCACCCACCTTGTTATTTTCGGCATTTTACCCTCACTCTTGGTGCTCTGTGTCCGCATTCGACCGCAGCGGCGCGTTAGTGCGGCCGTGACACCGATGCTGACATGCGTTTTAAGTTTTGCGTTGGCGGCGGGCTTGTTGATGGCCGACCTGAAATCCTATTCTTCCATCCTGCGCGAACGGAAAGATTTCATGAGCAGCTATCAGCCAGGCGCGCCGCTCGTGGCCGCGATCCGATATGCTAAAATGATGTCGCGTTCAGCCAAGCTGGACCTCGTCAGAACCGGAACGGACGCACGGACCGGCGCTGCGTATGACGAGCCGCAAAAGCCCATGCTGACGATTGTTGTTGCCGGTGAAACAGCGCGCGCCCAAAATTTCAGCCTGAACGGCTATGATGTTGACACAAACCCCGAGTTGGCACAGTTGCCGATCATCAATTTCAGCGAAGCGCAGTCTTGCGGAACCGCGACAGCCGTATCGCTGCCCTGCATGTTCTCGAAATTCAGCCGCGACACCTATTCGTATGAGAACGGCATTTCGACCGAGAACGTGCTGGATGTGCTGGGGCACGCAGGGCTGCATGTTGAATGGTGGGACAACAACACCGGTGACAAAGGGATTGCCGCGCGGTTCAAGACGCGCAAATTTACCGACCTGAACAATTCGGAATTCTGTTCGACGGGTGAATGTATGGACGGAATATTCATTGAGCCCCTCAAAGACTACATCGCGTCGATCACCGAAGATACCGTTCTGGTCCTCCACCAGATGGGAAGCCACGGACCGACCTACTACCAGCGTTACCCAGAAGACTTCGAACGTTTCAAACCGGCCTGCCGCTCCTCAGAGTTCAAAAAATGCACGCCACAGGAGATTACCAACGCCTACGATAATACCATTGCCTATACCGATCATATCCTCGCCCGGATCATTGGCATGCTGTCCGCAGATGACCGCCTGGCCACGTCGATGATCTATATGTCGGATCACGGTGAATCTCTGGGTGAGCATGGGCTCTATCTCCACGGCGCACCCTATTTCATGGCACCGGAAACGCAAACCCATGTGCCGATGATCCTATGGTTGTCTGATGCCTTCAAGACCCGCTTTGGCATAGATGAAAGCTGCGTCGCCGCACAGGAGAACAACCCGCTTTCGCATGACAACCTGTTCCACTCGCTGCTTGGTTTGCTTAATATCGACACAGCAGAGCGAAATGCCGATCTGGATATCTTTTCTTCCTGCAAAACCAAAGTAGAGCTGGCCAAGATATGAAGTTTGATAAGGCAATCCGGCCTCAGAAACCTGCGCGGGTCACCGGGGTTGCCCATGTCTTTGCCGCAGCAGGATATTCGATCGGGGGCATCCGCAGGCTATGGTTGGAAACTGCGTTCCGGCATATCGTCGTGGCTTTGCCGCTCTGTGGTGTGCTGTTGTACGTCATGGATGCGGAACTCTTCGACTACCTGATCCTTTTGATCCTGTTCTCCGGCCTCATCGCAGTGGAAGCGCTGAACACGGCGATCGAATGTATCGTCGACCACCTGACACCGCAGTGGGAGGTGTTCGCGCGCGACGCAAAGGATCTGGGATCACTTGCAACAATGTGCCTGCTGTTTGCGAATGGCGTTTTTCTGTGTGCTGTGGTTTTGCGTTCTTACGGCATAGGCTGAAAGGCATCCGATGGATAGGTCGAGAAAGGAGACGTTTCTCATGCGCAAACGGCAGTCGAAATCAAGCGTTGGGCGAACTGTGGCAAGCTTCTCATCGGATCGGACTGGACCAAAATGCGCATCCTCCTGATTGAAGACGAAGCTGCACTTGCGCGGCCGCTCATAGAGCATCTGGAGGCTGATCAGAACATTGTCGAATGGTTTGACACGCTGGACGAGGCCGATGCCGCGCTGCGCACCTTGGATTATGATGTGGTTCTTTTGGACCTGAAACTGCCTGATGGAGACGGGCTCATCTTTCTCAGTTCATTGCGGTCGCGGATGCTGCGGACGCCGATCATCATTCTGACTGCGCGCGACAAGGTCTCGGACCGGATTGACGGATTGAACCGTGGTGCCGATGACTATGTGATAAAACCCTTCGATCTCGATGAGGTAAAAGCGCGCGTTCACACCGTATGTCGGCGGAGCGCAAACCAGATTGCGCAAACTGTCCAGCTGCGCGATCTGGTGATCAACCTGTCGGATCACAGTGTCATCCGTGCTGGGCAACCGGTCCGGCTGACCGCAAAGGAATGGGGTGTGTTTGAAACGCTGCTGCGCCGAAAGTCACAGATCGTGCCAAAGGAGAGCCTCGAGGCCTCTATCTATGCCTACGGTGAAGAGATAGAAAGCAACGCTCTCGAAGCACATATCAGCCGCCTCCGCACAAAATTGGGCAAAGACCTGATCGTAACGCACCGGGGTATGGGGTACGCACTGACAAAATGATTAACCGCCGCAAAAGCCTGTTTCAGTCGCTTCTGGGTTCGTTGCTTTTGCCCGGACTGATCGTCATGGTGGTAAGCGTTTTCATCGTCCTCCATGTATTCATGGACGAATATGACGAACTGCTCGATGCCAGCCTCACTGGCAAGGCCCATCTGCTGCGCGACATCATCGAAACCTCCCAAAGGACCACGGGAAGCATCGGCACCGGTGCGGGCAATCTGCTGGACTACGAAAGCGATCTGCGCAAGCCGAATGAGCGGGCTTTGCTGTGGTATGTCGGTGTGAACGGTGAGGTCATGGCGCGATCCATGACAGTAGGAACTTTCGCGCTGCCTGTACCACTGCTTCCAGGTCTGAGCACCACGCGCGGGCATCGTGTCATTGTTCTGCCGTCGGATCAGCCTGGGATGGGAAGCGTGGTGGTGGCCGAACCGATGATCGAACGCAGCGAAGCGATAACCGATGTGATCATCGGGGTCGTTGTCGGTTTAGCACTGCTGGGACTGCTCTTTGCCCTTGCGTCATTCTGGGCGGTTCGCCGTTCAGTTGCGATGATTGCAGAGCTCAGCCGAAACATCGCCGAAAAGAACGAACACAACCTGTCCCCTATTGATCGTGACAATACATTCGCCGAGATCACGCCGGCGATTGACACGCTCGACGGGCTGATGTCGCGGCTCGACCGCGCGTTGCATGCGGAACGTGCCTTTGCCACCAATGCCGCCCACGAATTGCGCACACCCGTCGCGATTTGCCTGGCCCAGGCGCAAAGGCTTCGGGCAAAGATCAATGACCCGGTCCAAACCGGCAACCTTGTCGAAATCGAGACGGGTCTGAAACGTCTGGAACGCTTGATTGAACGCCTGCTGCAATTGTCACGGGCGCAGTCCGGGTTGGGCCTGAATGCGTCTGTGACAGACCTAAATCCAGTGATCACGATCCTGATGAACGAATTGCGCAATCAATGCCCGGATACTGACAAGCTGGTGCTGAAATTCCCCACAGGCCGCTGTTTAAGCCGCGTCGATCCGGACGCATTGGGTATCATCCTGACCAACATATTCGACAACGCCCTGAAACACGCCTGTGGCACTGCACCCACGATCGTGGATGCCAGTCGGCCGGGAGATGTGTTGGTATCAAACGACTGCGCCCCGCTATCCACTACCGATTTTGAAGCTATGAAACAGCGATTTATCCGACGCGACACAGTTTCAGACGGATACGGTCTTGGACTGTCGATCGTTCAGGATCTGTGCAATCAGTCTGGCTGCCAATTCGAGATCTATGGCCCCCGTCCGGACAATCCACGCGGTTTCGCAGCCGTCGTGCGCCTGCCCAAAGTTGAGATTATCAAAGCATAGCGAATGAAAATGTCGATTTCGTCATCGATGGACATATGTCGCAACCGCGGCGAATGTCTGCTTCCCGCCCTTTCAGCACGCGCGCTAAATACAGTGTTTACATCCAGCTGCATCGGGTTTCTGCCCAAAGTCGTCTCGTAGTGCTACGGATTATGCTACTGCGAATATCGTGGCGCTGCGGTGCGGTCTGTGAGACGTTCCAAGTATGATCGAATACCAAACTCTCGCTGACGGCCATCACGACCTCCTACGGTCACCGCTGCTACGGGCTGCTCTACTAACTCTGCGATATACGCAGGAACATGGACCGATAGGGATCACCAAAAACAAGGCGTTCAAGCGTACGTTCGTTCAATGGGCTGTACGGAATTTTGACTGGCCAGGAGAAGGTGCGGATGACGTGTTCCGTTATCAAAGGGTAATCAACGAAGCTGACTTCGCCCCGCTCGAAGTGCTGCACTTCCTGCTGATTGAATTACGCCTTGGTGGCCACTTTAAAGACGAGTTCCGGCTCACCAAGCGCGGCAAAGAGTTGGCCCAATCGCCCGGGCGCTTATTTGTCGAATTGATCCCGTATTTTGTACACGAGGTCGATCACACCTCTTATGCGCGCTTTGATGACCAACCCTTCGGGAATTGGGATGTATGGATGAATGTGATCAGCGTAGAGGCCGATCACGGCATAAGCGACGTTGCCTTATACCAAAAGTTCTATGGTGAACCGGAGAGTGATCGCAATGCTGCCAGGCGGGACATATACGCCTTTAAGGCCTGCGTGTTGCGACCGCTTGAATGGGCTGGACTGCTGATGTCGACCCACGAGCAGGGCAGGGAGATGCGCGCTATCCATGTGTTTAAAAGCCCTCTTTGGCGCAGTGTTTTGAAGTTAGGCACTGACGATATGCTTCAGTCGGTACCCTTGCAGTGAGGTGCTCTTCACATTCTGTAAGCACGGCAGGGGCTTAGGGCGCTACCCACCATCGTTGTGAAGCCGGCCTCCAACACGGCATATGGCCCTGGCAGTCGCTCTGTCGCCGTGAAGTAGGCTGCTGTGGTCAGGCTATATAGCCGTCAAGAAAGTGCCCAAGCCTTGGCGGAAAAGTTCGGAGTTAGCTGGCCGACGCCCTATGCTTGGAAAACTCAGATTCTTGGCCTGGAGGCTCCTGCCATGATGAAACGCAAGAAGAGTGCCCTTCCCCCAGAACTCGAAGGGTTGGAGCGTCAGCGCGAAGCCCTGCAGCGCGACATCCGCGAGCTCCAGAATGAGCATGATCTTCTCAAGACTGCGAGCGAAATGAATAAAGGATCTTGGCGGCGATCTGCGGAACCTGAGCAATCGGGAAAAGACCATGCTCATTGTAGCTCTAAAAAACCGGTATAGGACGCTGGCGCTATTGGCTCGGCTCGGTCTCGCGCGCAGCACTTACTTTTACCACCGCGCTCGCATGAATCTGGAAGATAAGTATCTTTCTATTCGACAGGCCATGAAGGTTGCTTTCGAAAGCAACCATCGCTGCTACGGGTACCGCCGCCTCAAAGCATATATGACGCGGGAATTCATCTTGATCTCCGAGAAAGTGGTGCGGCGCTTGATGAAACAGGAATCTCTGTTCGTCCCAAAGCCGAAGCGGCGGCGTTACAGCTCATATCTGGGAGAGTTCAGCCCAGCGCCGGAGAATATCATCGACCGGGAATTCCAGGCAGCAGCGCCAAATGAGAAATGGCTAACCGATATCACAGAGTTCCACATCCGAGCAGGTAAAGTCTATCTTTCCCCGATCATTGATTACTTCGACGGCCTCGTCATAAGTTGGACCATAGGGACCAGCTCGGATGCCGACCTTGTAAATACCATGCTTGATGCAACGGTAGAGCCCATCGCTGACAGCGAAGCGCGGCCAATCGCCAACAGCGATCGCGGAGGCCACTATCGCTGGCCTGACTGGCTGGAACGTATCGACGCAGCGACGCTCGATGTCACGAAAGGCGAGCTCGCAGGACAATCCCGCATGTGAAGGCTTCTGTGGACGCCTGAAGATTAAGTTCTTCTATCCTCGCGATTGGCGAGCCTTCACCTTGGCCCAGTTTATTGACGAGGTTGATGCCTAAATCCGCCGGTACAACGAAACACGCATCAAGATGTCTCTTGGTGGCAGAGGCCCGATCGAATAACGTAAAAGCCTCGGTCTTATGCCGTGAAAACAGTCCAAGTTTTTGTCCGCACCCCCACCGGGCAGTGCTCAGTGACAATCAACATGCTGGCATTCACCGATCTTCTCAGCTGCCTGCGCGGCAGCTCATCGACCGCAGTCTTGGATGAAGATGGGGTCAACTGACAAAACAGCAAAACTCCATCTTCGCGACTGCCTATTCGGCAGCTCATTTCAGGCCCCGTTACCGGGTCGTCAGGTTTTCTGACATTCACCGTTCTTCTCAGCTGCCTGCGCGGCAGCTCATCGACCGAAATCTTGGATGAAGATGGGATCAACTGACAAAACAGCAAAACTCCATCTTCGCGACTGCCTATTCGGCAGCTCATTTCAGGCCCCGTTACCGGGTCGTCAGGCTTGCTGACATTCACCGTTCTTCTCAACTGCCTGCGCGGCAGCTCATCGACCGCAGTCTTGGATGAAGATGGGGTCAACTGACAAAACAGCAAAACTCCATCTTCGCGACTGCCTATTCGGCAGCTCATTTCAGGCCCCGTTACCGGGTCGTCA
>Ga0208920_1000029_pt1 | contig 99871 bp, 97 predicted proteins | sample 19_taG_FD_184094 | JGI IMG/M metagenome (GOLD analysis project Ga0208920, IMG submission 184094) | Marine viral communities from the Subarctic Pacific Ocean - 19_ETSP_OMZ_AT15317 metaG (SPAdes) (version 2) | ecosystem: Environmental > Aquatic > Marine > Oceanic | place: Pacific Ocean | collected...
CGCCAATACTTTCCCAAGGGCACGGACCTCAGCCAGCATAGCGCTGACGAGTTGAGCGCTGTTGCGCACTCACTGAACACGCGCCCTCGAAAGACATTGGGTTGGCAAACACCGGCAGAAGCTCTCGACCGGCTGCTCAAACAGGATATGATCGAAGGTGTTGCGACGACCGGTTGAATCCGCCCAATATTGTTCGCACGACTACCAGAAGATCCTGCGCCAGCACGGGTTCAAGGTGTCGATGTCTGGCAAGGGAAATTGCTATGATTGTGAGTATGGTATTGCGGCTTGATGGCCTGACCCATGTTACGATTGACTGCGTGTCATTGCGTTGACGTGTCGACCATCAAGTCGCCCCGGCAACGGGCGAGATGTGACCTTATAGGAGCCTGACGGGTACGCCCCATCACAGTCCTGTCCCCTCGGATCGGTGCCTGGGCATTCTTAGCAAAGAGGGCATCATGAAGACCACACACCCAGTTATTATCGGCATCGACACGCACAAGGCCAGCCACGTCGCTGTGGCGATTGATACGCAAGGCACCCGCTTAGCGACGCTCTCCATTCCAACCAATCCGAAGGGGTATTTAGAATTGGAGCGTTGGTCTCAGTCTCTTGGGAAAGTTCAGGCATTCGGGATTGAAGGCACCGGTTCTTACGGCGCAGGTCTTTCGCGATCGTTGCTCGCCCACGGCCACAATGTCATTGAGGTCACGCGTCCAAATCGGCAACTGCGATACACGCAGGGCAAGACAGATAGTTTGGACGCGGAAGGTGCCGCACGTTCCGTTCTTTCTGGGCAAGCTACGGCACGACCGAAGACACAGACGGGGTCATCAGAAATGATTCGCCATCTGAAGATTGCACGTGATACCGCAGTTAAATCGCGCTCGCAGGCAATGGTCACCCTGAAAACACTGATCATAAATGCACCCGCCGATTTGCGCGACGCACTGAATCATATCCGTGGGAAAATCGCACTAATCCGGCACATCGCCGCCTTTCGACCTGGTGATATCGACAATCCATTGGCCTCTGCTAAAGCCGCCATGCGTGCATTGGCGCGTCGTTGGCTGTGGCTGCACGAAGAGATTATTGCGCACGATAAGGAACTGGAACGGCTTGTCACAGAACGCGCACCAGAGTTAATGGCATCCCACGGCATTGCCACTTTGACGGTCGCACAGATGCTGATCCTCGTTGGCGATGATCCAACACGCATTCGATCAGAGGCTGCCTTCGCTAAGCTTTGCGGGGTTTGTCCCATTCCGGCATCGAGTGGGAAAACACATCGGTTCCGACTGAACCGGGGCGGCAATCGCCAGGCCAATGCTGCCCTCTATCGTGTTGCCATTGTCAGGATGCGAAGCCACGAACCGACACTGGCTTATGTCAAGAAACGCACAAAAGACGGGAAGAGCAAGAGCGAGATTATTCGTTGCCTAAAACGCTACATCGTGCGCGAAATTTATAGCCAGCTTTGCGTCCCAAAATCGTCCCAGATCAAGGCTTGACGAATATAGGAGCTTCAATGCCGCCGTCGAGACCTTCTTCAAAACCATAAAAGCCGAGCTGATATGGCGGCAGTCATGGGAAACGCGCAGGCAAGCTGAGATAGCGATCTTTGAGTACATCAACGGCTTCTACAATCCGCGACGCCGACACTCAGCATTGGGTTGGAAAAGCCCTGTCGCTTTCGAACGCAAGGTGGCCTAAACGAGCACCTGGGGCGGGAAAATCGCATATCGCTACCGCCCTCGGCATTCAAGCAATCGAGCATCATCGCAAGCGTGTGCGCTTCTTCTCCACGGTCGAGTTGGTCAACGCGTTGGAGCAAGAAAAGGCCCAAGGCAAGGCAGGAAAGATCGCCGAGGTGCTGGTGAAAGCTGATTTGGTGATCCTGGATGAGCTGGGATATCTGCCGTTCAGCGCTTCGGGTGGCGCGTTGCTGTTCCACCTTCTGAGTAAACTCTACGAGCGCACCAGCGTCGTCATCACAACCAACCTGAGCTTTAGTGAATGGGCCAGCGTGTTCGGTGATGCAAAGATGACCACTGCGCTCCTCGACCGCCTCACACATCGTTGCCACATTCTCGAGACCGGCAACGACAGCTATCGGTTCAAGGCCAGCTCGACGACAGCCAAACAAAAACGAAAGGAGAAAGCGGCATTGACGCCATCATAAAGCAAAGAACATAACAACTGGGGGGGTCAAGTCTCGGTGAAAATGCCGGGTCAGTTCTCGGTGACAATCAACAGACGCCTTCGCAGATCGGACTGCGGACGCACTATCTGAATTGGACGCGGCGATGGAGAAGGCGGATGCGATACTCGCGAAGTATCGACGCGGAGATCCACCCAGATAGACAGTCAAAAGACGCACTCAGAACTTGGCTGAACCTGGCGAGAAAGTGCGCCGATTTCAATTTACTCCCATCGATGACGCAACCCGATTTCGTGCTCTCAAGATTTATGAGAAACACACGCAGGCAAGCGCGGTCGACTTCATTGATCACATTATCGAAAATATCCCGTTTCGTATCCGTGAAATTCGGACCGATGATTGGCCTATTCAAAGCAGAAGTGATCCACAAATTGGGACCATGGAAGTCAGCCGATGCCGTTGAATGGGAAACCCTTAAATGGGTCGACTGGTTCAACAACCGCCGTCTGCTAGAGCCAATCGGATATATCACACCAACCGAAGCTGAGGAGGCATTCTATGCAAACATGAAAATACTCGATAAAGTCGCTTGAGAAGAACTTAACGGTCTCCGGTAAAACCGGGGCGGTTCATTGGTGCTGGAGTAGTCGGTTACGGAAGCAGTTTCGGCGGCGACCGTTAAGCCCGTGGGTGCCCATGTAGGCCCGTTAGTTTCTACACACCAACATCGGGCACCCAATACCAACCGACCGAAGAGAAAACCGAGGAAACTAAATGTCAGGTAATTGGAAAATTCTTCTCTATCTTCTTTGCATACTGTTTGGGCTATATGTTTCAGTACACTAGGTACGGAACACAATCCTTTGTGATTGGTGTTATAGTATTTCTGATTGGGATTGCCTTCTTGACAAGAAGGTTTTGGATTGGTCGTTAAGTCCTGACCTGCTCCCCATTGAGTCCGCTAATTTAGGTTAGCTCTGTTCAGGTTTTGCTGTGATCCCTGAAAACGTCCTCGTTTCTGGCTAGAGTTTTCCGCTAGATTTCCCTTGGCTGGGAGAGGAGCGGATTGCGATGAAAGCATCCAAATTCACAGACGCGCAGAAAGCGTTCATCATCAAACAGGGCGACGAAGGAACACCTGTTGCTGAGATTTGTCGGAAGGCTGGGATCAGCCAGGCGACCTACTTCAATTGGAAGAAGAAGTACGCTGGGATGTTGCCGACGGACATGAAAAAGCTGCGTGAGCTGGAAGACGAGAACAGGCGGCTGAAGAAGATCGTCGCTGACTTGTCACTGGACAAAGAGATGCTTCAGGATGTCATCAAACGAAAGCTCTGAGGCCTGCTCGCAAAAGAACGCTGGTCGACGAGATCAGAGCTGATTGGCGGGTATCGATCCGGAGGGCCTGTGGGCTTATCCGGTTCGATCCGCGGACATATCGGTACAAGTTTCGTCGACGCGACCAGGCCGCGTTGGAACAGCGGATCAAGGAGATTTGTGAGACACGTGTGCGGTTTGGCTATCGGCGCGTCCATGTGCTTCTGCTCCGGGAGGGTTGGGAGATCAACGCGAAGAAGACGTATCGTGTTTACAAGGAGTTGGGCATGCAGTTGCGCAATAAAACCCCAAAACGCCGTGTGAAGGCAAAGCTTCGCGAAGACCGCAAAGAGGCCGTGAATCCGAATGATGTTTGGGCAATGGACTTCGTGCATGATCAGCTGGCCACAGGTCGCAAGATACGCATCCTGACAGTCGTCGACACATTCTCCCGCTACGTTCCTGTGCTGGACGCCCGGTTCAGCTACAAGGGCGAAGATGTCGTCGCGACTTTGGACCGTATCTGCCGCAAGACCGGCTATCCCAAGACGATTAGGGTCGATAATGGCAGCGAATTTGTCTCTCGTGACATGGACCTTTGGGCTTACCAACGGAACGTCATGCTCGACTTCTCAAGGCCGGGAAAGCCGACCGATAATGCCTACATCGAAGCGTTCAACAGCAAGCTCCGGTCCGAATGCCTAAACGCTCATTGGTTCATGGGCCTTGAAGATACGGCCGAAAAGTTGGAGGCTTGGCGTAGAGACTACAACGAAGAAAGACCGCACAGCGCAATCGGGAACAACGTCCCAGCTGCGCTCATGAAATTGCCAGACGCATCCAGCCCGTCTGTGTAATAAAACGGCGGAAAATCTAACCCCAAGCGGGGACACTTCCGGTAGCACAGCGCAAACCCGCAGACTCTCGTCATGAGCGAGGGACCAGCGGGGGGCAGGTCAGACTTCATATCTCGAGTTGAGAGCGCGGCCACGGGCGCATCTCTTGGTAAGTAGCGCCGCGCACGCTTGTTCAGGTTTTCGACGGAACCCTTTTGCCACGGAGCTTGCGGATCACAAAACCATGCCTCGGTTCCGATTCCAGGTTTCAGCTTGCGCCAGTTCCTAAACTCAATACCTCTATCAAAGGTGATCGATTTACGAGCCGTTTGGGGCAGGGGTTCCATCACAGTCATTAGCTTGTCCATCAGATGCGTTGTGCTGCGGTCGTTGTTTCGGAACAGGACGGCGAAGCGGGTCTTGCGCTCGATGAGCGAAGCGACGTTCCTCTTACCCTGAGCACGCTCGAAAATCATCAAATCGCCCTCCCATTCGCCGAAAGTCTCACGCGTATCAACGTAGTCGGGTCGTTCATGGATGGACCGATCTGGCGGGAAAACAAGGTCACGGGGCCTGCGCGAATGGTGCGGTCTCCGTTTCTTGCGCCGGTTTGGGAGGTATCGGGCCAGCTCTTTGGATTGGCCGTCTGGACTGTAGACATAAGCATAAATTGTCTCGTGGCTCACACGAACTCTCCGGCCTTCAAAGAGCAATCGACCCGCGATCTGTTCGGGAGACCAACCTTCTTTGAGCTGTTTGATCACAGCCTTTTGCAGGCCGACAAGGCGCACCAATTTTCGACGGCGCGCACGCCTTTGAACCGCAGCGCGTTGAGCAACGAGACCATAGTACCCGTTCAATTCCGGCAGGTCGTTGTCGGCATAGCGGTTGCGCTTGATGTCACGATAAATCGTCGAAACATGCCTGCCGATCTGTGCTGCTATCTCTCGTATAGGTATCTTAGCATTCAACATATCTTCGATCACGCGCCGTTCACGCAGGTTAAGCTCTTTATGCGCCATCTTCCATTCTCCTTGCTTTCCAGCAAGATAGGGGAAATTTCGCAACCCAGTTTAGAATGTGCCCCGGCTACAATACGTGATCTGATAATTAGGATTATGATAAATTAATTGGCTAGAGCCGACATCCGCTTACGCCTTGGCTAAGGTGGGCATCGCGGACTGAGCTAGCGGGATGAACTGCCTTTCCGCCAAACCGCAGCTATTGTTGTGGGCATAGGTGGAAAGAGAGGAGCATTCTGATGGGTATCGAAGTATTGGGAATTGATCTGGGCAAAACCGTTTGTAGCCTTGCGGGATTAGACGCAACAGGCGCGGTCGTGTACCGCAGAGTGCCCATGAGCTAACGAGACACAGGACGCGCGACTTCCCATCCTGGTCAGGGGCAAATCGAATGACCCATTGAAAAACCGAATACATAGAAACAGGGTCGAAGGGGCATCAACAAAACGGTTGCAGGGGAAGGCAGTTCATACATACCCCCCCCGAAATGCGGACACTGACGTAAGCTACAATTTACTGTCTGCTGATACTCGACAAAAAGGAGATCAGAGATGTCGAAACGGAAGAACCGCAGCCCTGAGTTCAAACCGAAAGTTGCGCTTGAGGTGTTGATTGTCACCGAGAACTGACCCGGCATTTTCACCGAGACTTGACCCCCCCAGTTGTTATGTTCTTTGCTTTATGATGGCGTCAATGCCGCTTTCTCCTTTCGTTTTTGTTTGGCTGTCGTCGAGCTGGCCTTGAACCGATAGCTGTCGTTGCCGGTCTCGAGAATGTAGCAACGATGTGTGAGGCGGTCGAGGAGCGCAGTGGTCATCTTTGCATCACCGAACACGCTGGCCCATTCACTAAAGCTCAGGTTGGTTGTGATGACGAGGCTGGTGCGCTCGTAGAGTTTACTCAGAAGGTGGAACAGCAACGCGCCACCCGAAGCGCTGAACGGCAGATATCCCAGCTCATCCAGGATCACCAAATCAGCTTTCACCAGCACCTCAGCGATCTTTCCTGCCTTGCCTTGGGCCTTTTCCTGCTCCAACGCGTTGACCAACTCGACCGTGGAGAAGAAGCGCACACGCTTGCGATGATGCTCGATTGCTTGAATGCCGAGGGCGGTAGCGACATGTGATTTTCCCGTTCCAGGGCCCCCGATCAGCACTACATTCTCAGCCGCGTCCATGAACTCGCATCGGTGAAGTTGGCGGACCAAAGCTTCACGGACTTCGCTGGCACCAAAGTCGAAGCCAGAGATGTCTTTGTATGCCGGAAAGCGTGCTGCCTTCATGTGGTAGGCGATGGAACGCACCTCACGTTCAGCCATCTCGGCTTTAAGCAGCTGCGACAACATGGGGATCGCTGCATCGAAAGCGGGCGATCCCTGCTCATGCAGGTCCTGCACGGCCTGAGCCATGCCTGGCATCTTCAGGCTAGGCATCATGATGACGATGGCAGCGCCGGCGGGATCATGACGCATGACGTGTTCCTTCCGTGGTGCGTAGCCCGTCATATCGTGCGACATTGGCCTCGGGCTCCTTATTCAAAGAAAGGGCCGCAGGCGGGGTCACATCGGGCTGGTCTATCGGTGCGCCATCCACCAGCCTGTGAAGTAGGTTCAAGACATGGGTTTTTGTTGGCACGCCCGCATCCAGCGCCATTTCCACCGCGCAAAGCACGGCCTGTTCGTCATGGTGGAGCACCAAGGACAGGACGTCGACCATCTCGCGGTCACCACCTGGCCTACGCAACATATGATCCTGCAGCTTCCGGAACCCTTCTGGCATCTCAACGAAGGGTGCCCCGTTGCGCAGCGCGCCGGGTTTGCGTTGAACCACCGCCAGATAATGGTGCCAGTCATAAATAACGCGCCCTGGCTGACGGTGTGAGCGTTCAATAATGCGCTCATGCGTGCAGACCACATGGCCTTCGGCGACGATGACCAGCCGTTCAGGATAGATGCGGAGACTGACAGGGCGGTTCGCAAAGCTGGCAGGCACTGAGTAGCGATTACGGTCGAATGCTATCAGACAAGTGGGGGATACCCGCTTGCTCTGCTCGACAAAGCCGTCAAACATTTTGGGCAGTGGCATCAGCGCGGCCTTCTCGGCGTCCCACACATCCGCAATATTGCCAGGCAATCTGCCATGCGGTGTCTCGGTCCACAGAAGCTTGCAGCGCTCCTCCAGCCATTCATTCAGCGCATTGAGGTTCGGAAAGGCGGGCATGAGTTGCCAAAGCCGTCGGGCTGCAGGCACGCCTTTGGCGTGATGGCGGGCGTCGCGCACATTCTTCTCAACCTGACCTTTCTCCCACCCTGCCGCGGGATTGCAGAACTCAGGGTCAAAGACATAATGGCTGGTCATCGCAAGGAACCGTGCGTTTACATCGCGCTTCTTTCCGACGCCAATCCGGTCGACGGCTGTCTTCATGTTGTCATAGACGCCACGCCCCAGAACACCCTCAAACACCCGAAAGCCATGCCAGTGGGCATCGAACAGCATCTCATGCGTTTGCAGCCGATAGGCCCGGACCAGAAATGCGCGGCTGTGTGACAGCTTGATATGGGCGACCTGAAGCTTGAGGCGCTCGCCCCCGACATAGGCCCAGTCCTCGCTCCAATCGAATTGGAACGCCTCGCCTGGCTGAAAGACCAACGGCACGAAAACACCACGGTCAGTCGTATGTTGAGCACGCTGTCGTTCGCCCTTCCAGTTCCGCACGAAGGCCGCGACACGCTCATATGAACCATCAAAACCGAGCTGAACCAGATCCGCATGCATCCACTGGCTGACAGTGCATTGCCAAAGGCAATGTCACGAGAGGCTGCTTGGCCGTTCGCCGTTCCTTCCGTGATTTACGCTGCTCAGACAGCAACCAGCCTGTCAGCTTATCAGCATAAGGGTCCAACTTGCTCGGTCGGTTCAAAATCTGGAACTCGGGCTCAACTATCCCTGTCCGCAGATACTTCTTGATCGTGTTGCGAGACACCCCTGTCCGGCGCGCAATCTCGCGGATGGGCATCTTGTCTCGCAGAGCCCATTTCCGAATAATCCTCAGAAATCCCATGTCTAACACTCCAATAGCTCCCAGCTGATTCAAGCAGGGGCAAGGTTGCACATGGGTCAATTCTCAATGACAATTTCTACAGTTGCCGGGTCAGTTCTCGGTGACAATCAACATCGCAGGCCACAAACAACGCCAGATCAGCGATCTGCTACCATGGAATTACGTCAAATAGGTGGGATCGGTGCACCGGTCACGTTCTGAAGTCAACGCTGCCCGCATAAAGCTCTTGGCGGCCGACCACCGGCAGTGGTCTATTCACTACAAATCGAAGCAACTCAACCCGATCAGCAAGCGCGAATCAGAGCTTAAAAAGCGCCAGATCCTGTCAAGGGAATGGGGAGCACCTCAGTGCTATGTACTGTTTACTTAAAGCCTCAAAGCTCCAGTACAACGTGGCAACATGCCTTTAACGTCGTAAATTACGGCCTGAGGTGCGCCATATACAATAGCAATGTCTTCGTTCTCAAAAATGCTATGGGCAACTGCTACAACCACAGCATCATACACCTGAGCTTCAGGCGTTTCGGTCATCTTCACGCCGTACTGGCGCTTAGCCTCCGCCGCATCGACCCACGGATCATGCACATCCACATCAATACCATAGCTCTCCAGCTCACGGATAATATCAACCACACGCGTATTTCGTAAATCCGGGCAGTTCTCCTTGAACGCCAACCCCATCACCAATGCGCGCGAACCTTTTACCGGTATATCACGTGCGATCATTTCGCGGACGGTATGGCCAACGATATAGCAACCCATACCGTCGTTGATGCGGCGCCCGGCGAGGACGACTTCGGGGTGATAGCCGACGGATTGGGCTTTTTGCGTCAGGTAGTACGGATCAACGCCGATGCAATGGCCGCCAACGAGCCCGGGGCGGAAGGGGAGGAAGTTCCACTTGGTGCCTGCGGCGTCGAGCACATCTTGGGTGTCGATGTCGAGCTTGTTGAAGATCAGGGCGAGCTCGTTTACCAACGCGATGTTTACGTCGCGTTGTGTGTTCTCGATTACCTTAGCAGCTTCGGCGACCTTGATCGAAGGCGCTTTGTGCGTGCCAGCGGTGATGATCGATGCATAGAGCGCATCGATCTTATCGGCAATTTCAGGTGTGGATCCGGAGGTAACTTTGACAATGTTGGGCAGACGGTGGGTTTTGTCGGCGGGGTTGATCCGCTCGGGTGAATAGCCCGCGAAGAAGTCTTGGTTGAAAGTCAGACCGGAGGTTTTCTCCAACACTGGGACACAATCTTCTTCGGTTGCACCGGGGTAGACTGTGGATTCATAAATCACGATATCGCCGCGTTTTAAAACCTTTCCGATCGTCTCGGATGCTTTGAGTAGGGGGCTGAGATCTGGGCGCTTGTGCTCATCAATTGGGGTAGGGACGGTGACGATGAAGGTGGTACATTCCGCAAGATCATCTAGCTGGTCGGTAAACGAGAGATGCGCGGCCGCGGCCATCTCCGCAGCATCAACCTCGAGCGTATTGTCTTTTCCTGCCCGCAGTTCGGCGATGCGGGCAGGGTTGATGTCAAAGCCGACGACTTTGCGCTGTTTGCCAAATTCGACCGCCAAAGGCAGGCCAACATACCCCAAGCCGATCACGGCAATGGGGGCATCATTCAAGGTCGGCATCGCAAACTCCTCGTCCAAAAACTACTTGGCGTAATAATCGCGGAACCAAGCTACAAATTCCCGAATACCATCCTTGATATTGGTCTGTGGCTTGTAACCCGTGAGGGTCTTTAGCAGTTCCGCATTCGCCCAAGTCGCGGGCACATCGCCCATCTGCATTGGCATGTAGTTACGGATGGCCTTTTGACCAAGCTCTTCCTCGATCGCTTCTACGAAATCGAGCAGGCGCACTTTGTCAGAATTCCCGATGTTCACGATACGGTAGGGGGCCACGGGGGACAAGCTGTCCCCCTCAGGCACCTCGCGGTTATCGGGGCGGACAGGAGGCGTATCGATCAACAAACGGATGCCGCGCACCAGATCGGTGACATAGGTGAAGTCGCGGTACATGTCTCCGTGGTTGTAGATGTCGATGGGGCGCCCATCGAGGATCGCGTCGACGAATTTGAACAGCGCCAGATCCGGGCGCCCGTATGGGCCGTAGACAGTGAAGAAGCGGAACATTGTGGTCGGCAGATCCCACAGATGCGCATAGGAATGCGCCATTGCTTCATTCGCTTTCTTCGTGGCCGCATAGAAGGTGAGGGCGGTGTCGGCCTTATCTGTTTCTGGAAACGGCATGTCTTCATTGGCCCCGTAGACCGAAGAAGTTGAGGCCATTAGCAGATGTTCAACCTTCAACAGCCGCGCGGCCTCCATCACGTTGAATGTGCCGACAAGGTTGCTGTCGAGGTAAGCACGCGGGTTCTCTAGCGAGTAACGAACGCCAGCCTGACCCGCGAGGTGGACGATGACATCCGGCGCGAAATCGTCGGTGACCTGCGTGATCAGTGCGTCATCTTCAAGCAACCCCTCGGTCATCGAGAAATGCGGGTTCTGAAGCAACATCTGATGCCGACGCTGCTTTAACTTGACGTCATAGTAATCCGTCATGCCGTCAAAGCCGTGGACGCGGAACCCTTCATCCAGCAGAAGTTGGGCAAGGTGGAAACCGATGAAGCCGGCAGTGCCGGTGATGAAGACTTTTCTCACGGGAAGGTCCAATACTTAACTATTACATGGCGTTGAGAAGGTGCTAACTTAGATTTATGGATACACAAGTGTCCGCGACATTAAGCATCTACAACGTTCTTCAAATAAGCGTGCAGATCATCGCGCAGCTCTTCACGTGCCAGCCCGAAGGACACGGTCGCCTGCAGGAAACCGGATTTGGAACCGCAGTCGAAACGCTGGCCCTTGAAGCGGTAGCCATAGACATCATTGCCTTGGGTCAGTTCTGCCGCAATAGCGTCGGTCAGCTGGATTTCCCCGCCTGACCCGGACTTCAGCTGGTTCAGGTTCTTCAGCACGTTTGGCGACAGGATATAGCGGCCGATTACGGCAAGGTTCGACGGCGCGTTTTCGGCTTTGGGCTTTTCGACCATGCCCTTCACCTTGACCAGCGCGCCATCGGTTTGACCGTCGTCGATGTCCAGCATCCCGTAGGAGGAGGATTTTTCAGGGTTCACTTCCATCGCCGCAACCATATTGCCGCCGGTTTCGTTATAGGCTTCGATCATCTGCTGCAGGCAGGGCTTGTCAGCAGCAATTACATCGTCGGGCAGCATCACCGCAAAGGGTTCATTGCCGATCAGACGGCGCGCGCACCATACCGCGTGGCCCAGACCAAGCGCTTTGTGTTGGCGGATATAGGCAATGGCACCGCTGTCCATGTTGGTGCTTTTCAGAATCTCCATCAGCTCTGTCTTGCCCTTGGAGCGTAGTTCCTGTTCCAGCACGGGAGAGTGATCAAAATAATCCTCCAGCGAGCCTTTGCCGCGGGAGGTCACAAATATGAACTCCTTGATGCCCGCCGCGCGGGCCTCGTCGATGGCGTATTGCACCAGCGGGCGATCGACCAAGGTCATGATCTCTTTGGGGACAGATTTCGTCGCGGGCAAAAACCGCGTTCCCAAACCAGCCACCGGAAAAATCGCTTTTGTTACTTTCTTAGCCATTTGTTTCTCAATATGTTGTGTTTTTAAAATTTGTTGAAGAGCCAAAGCTGAGTTTCGGGAAAAGTAATATTGCATTCAATGGGCTGCTAGTCGAACAAGCTTTCTAAATACACCCCATATTCATTTTTTCCATATATCTTAGCCCGTTCTTGAATAACTTTTTTGCTAATCCAATCCTGATTGTAAGCGATCTCATCGGGACTTCCTATTTGTAGTCCCTGCCGCGTCTCAAGCGTGCGCACAAAGTTCCCCGCATCTAGTAAGCTTCCATGTGTCCCAGTATCCAGCCATGCGTACCCGCGCCCCATACGCTGAACACTCAGCAATCCATCATGTAGATACGTCTCGAGTAGCGTCGTTATCTCCAACTCCCCGCGTGCCGATGGCTTGACCATCTTGGCGCGCTCACTTGCTGTATTATCCAGAAAATACAGCCCCGTCACTGCATAGTTCGATGGCGGCACTTTGGGCTTCTCAATGATCTGACGCGCTTGGTCATTCTCGTCAAAACTCACAACACCATAGCGTTCTGGGTCGGAAACGCGGTAACCGAAGACAGTGCCTCCGGTGGTTTGAGCGTTGGCTTGGGCGAGGATCTCGGGCAGACCATGGCCAAAGAAAATGTTGTCCCCAAGCACCATCGCGGACGGCGCACCATCGAGAAACTTTTCCGCCAGGATGTAAGCTTGAGCCAATCCTTCAGGGCTTGGTTGCGTAACGTAACTGAGGGAAACGCCCCACTGGCTGCCGTCGCCCAAAGCCCGCTTGAATTGGTCGGCGTCCTGGGGCGTGGTGATGATCAGGATCTCGCGGATACCACCCAGCATCAACACGCTTAGCGGATAGTAAATCATCGGTTTGTCATAGATCGGCAGCAGCTGTTTCGATACGGCGATTGTGATCGGATATAGCCGCGTGCCGGAGCCGCCGGCGAGGATAATGCCTTTGCGTTTGGGCGTCTGGGTCATGGGAAATCAGTCCTTGGGAAAAACAAGTTGGGCCAAAATATGGGGGAGCCTCTCGCGCCAATCGGGGCGGGAAATGCCAAAGGTGGCCTCGGTCGTTGTGCAATCGAGTCTGGAGTTCAGCGGGCGTTTTGCGGGGGTAGGGTAGTCGGACGACGGGATATCAGTGACAGCGCAGGGAATCTTGGCGGTGTCGAAAATAACGCGGGCGAAATCCGCCCAGCAGGTGTTGGGCGCGCCCGAGAAATGGTAAATGCCAGATTTTTGGGGCTGTGAAATGAGGGTTTTGGCGACTGTAACACAAGCGCTTGCAATCTCCGCCGCGCCGGTAGGGCCGCCGATCTGGTCGGCGACGATAGTTAATGCCTCGCGTTCGGCTCCGAGATGCAGCATGGTCTTAACGAAGTTATTGGCATGGGCCGACACGACCCAAGAGGTGCGCAACACGGCGTAGCGCCCGCCAGCCATTCCAATTGCGATCTCTCCGTTACGTTTGGTGCTGCCATAGACGCTTTGAGGATCGGCCGGGTCGGCAGGCGTCCAAGGCGTGTCGCCCACGCCGGAAAACACATAATCGGTCGAGATAGATACGAAAGGAATGTCGCGCGCGGCGCAGGCGTGCGCCATGGTGGCGGGGGCATCAGCGTTGATAACCTGCGCCGCTTCCACATCGCTTTCGGCCTTATCCACGGCGGTATAGGCGGCGGCGTTGATCACGGCGTCAGGCGCATGGGCGTTGATCGCAGCGGCGCAGGCGGCGGGGTCGGCTAAGTCCGCATCGGTGCGCGCGAGGGCCGTGATCTGGACGTCATCGCGGTTCAGCGCGCGCAGTTCCGTGGCGACCTGACCGCTGTGACCGAAAACAAGGATCTTCATACCTTGCCCAATCGCTCGCCAACGCCCTGGCGGTTTTGCAGCGCGCGCCACCAGTCCTTATTCTCAAGGTACCAATCCACAGTGAGCGCCAGTCCTTCTTCCACCGTGACCGAGGGCCGCCAGCCAAGCTCTGTTCGGATACGTGTCGGATCAATGGCATAGCGTTGATCATGGCCGGGGCGGTCGGCGACGAAAGTGATCAGATCGGCATGCGGTGCCCCTTCGGGGTGGCGATCATCGAGTAGGGCGCAAATCATCATTACCAGCTCAATATTGCTGACCTCATTTTCGCCCCCGATGTTATAGCTACGGCCCAATTCGCCCTTCGCCAGCACGGTTAGCAGCGCATCGGCGTGATCTTCGACAAACAGCCAGTCACGTACGTTCGCGCCATTGCCGTAGACCGGAATTGGCTCTCCGGCGAGCGCATTGAGTATCACTACGGGTACCAGTTTTTCAGGGAAGTGATAAGGACCAAAGTTATTGCTGCAATTCGTCAATACTATTGGAAAGCCATAAGTCTCTCCCCAGGCTCGTACCAGATGATCGCTGGCGGCTTTCGAGGCAGAGTACGGGCTGCGCGGATCATAAGGCGTATCTTCCGAGAACTTCCCGGTGGGCCCGAGGGAACCGTAAACCTCATCGGTAGAGACATGGAGAAAGCGGAAAGCGTCTGGCTTGCCCGCGTCTTGCCAATAGCTACGCGCAGCCTCCAGCAGCGTATATGTGCCAGTGACATTGGTTTGAATAAACGCGCCTGGTCCGTCGATGGAACGGTCCACGTGGCTCTCGGCCGCGAGATGCATTACCGCTTCGGGTCGATGTTCCGCAAAGATCCTATCTAACGCCTCCCGATCACAGATATCCGACGGCTCAAACGCGTAAAGTGGGCTGTCCGCCACGCTCGCCACATTCTCAAGGCACGCCGCATAGGTCAGCGCATCAAGGTTTACCACACTATGCCCTTGGGCAATTGCCAACCGCACCACTGCCGATCCGATAAACCCCGCGCCGCCTGTCACCAATAGCTTCATTTATAGACCCTCAAACGTGAACGGACTGTTAAGATCAGCCAAAGAGGGCGCATTTGCGTCCTTGTCCGACAAAACCGGTGTCGTATCCCCCAGACCCCAGTCAATTCCGACCTGTGGATCATCCCAAACGACGGCACCTTCGGTCTCCTGCGCATAATAATCCGAACATTTGTAGATAATTTCAGTCTCCGGCGCGCGTGTCACAAACCCGTGCGCGAAACCAGCGGGCACCAGCAACTGCTTACCATTATCAACGCTCAGCTCGACTCCGAACCACTGCCCATAGGTTGGCGACCCCTTTCTAATGTCGACCGCCACGTCAAAAAGTGCACCGCGCCCGCAGCGCACCAGTTTGTTCTGCGCATGGGGCGGAGCCTGAAAATGCAGCCCGCGAATGGTGCCTTGGGTCATCGATAGGGAATGGTTATCCTGAACGAATTGCGTCGTGATACCGTGCTCGTCGAGGGCCTTAGCGCTGTAGCTTTCGGAGAAGAACCCTCGGCGATCGCCAAAGCGGGCGGGGGTGATGATTACAACACCGGGGAGCGGGGTTTGTTCGATTTTAATGTGCGAGCTTGTGGCGAAGTACATCTATAAATTTGTTCCTTTGGAAAATTCGGTGCCGGGTTATCGTCATAGCACCTCTGTATTTAAGACCGCGCGACAGTTCAGCTATCATAGTGTGATGAAGGTTGAGTGCCCTGAGAAAACACGAGGTATACTAGTTTTCAATCTTTTAGCTTCCATACGTCTAACTCGCTTCGAATTCTTTTCAACGATTTTAAGATTTGCCCACAAGTTGGTTTGCTGAGGCCGATTTTTCCGGGCAAGCAATGTAGACGTAACACGCTCGCTCTGATCGCGCCTCTTAACAAGGGGTTAAATATGAGCAGATCAAAAAGTAACAAAGTAAGGCATGTAACACTTCGTGTTACACAGCATGAACGTGACGAACTGACCAAGCGAGCAGCGGGACGATCGCTTTCGGATTATATTCGGGGGCGGGTATTGAGCAAGCAAACGCGTGCACCGTTGCAGCTTTTAGAGAGAGAAACCATCAGACAGCTGAGCCAAATCAGCGATTTGATCACGGACTATTCCCCACACGTCAAGACACATCCCAAACTGAAGAGAAGGGAAATTATAGAGTTTTTCGGGGTGCTGGAACACGAGTTACATACCGTCCGGTTTTCCATCCTCAAAGGTGAGGCTGGCGATGGCAATTGCTAAGATATCACGCCCGCATCGGGCGGGATCGACGGCTCGTTACGTCCTTCGTCCTGTTGACCATGCGGGAAACCCGCGAAAGATCGTGTCCGTTGTTGCCAGCACAATTGGCAGAGAGCCCGATATGGCAATCAAGTTTCTCAACCATGTTGCCAAACTGCGTCCTCGTCTGAATAGACATCTCTATCACGTGTCTATTTCGGCGTCCCGAACGGACCGTGAACTGTCGCAAAAAGATTGGGCGGGAATAGGTCGATCTTGGTGTGCTGGAATGGGTATCGAGAATTATATGATCGTCCTGCACGACGCCCACATCCATATCCTTGGTTCCCGGATCCGCTTGGATGGTACAGCGGCATCAGATAGAAACGACTACCGCCGCAGCGAACTTCTGCTGCGCAAAATTGAAGCTGAGTTTAACCTAGCACGAACCCCATCTTCTCATCTTGTTGATAGGTCTCGCCGGTTCACACATCGGCGTGCTCGGTCGATGAAGGAATTACACGCTGTCGAAAAAGACGGGCATTCCAACAAGGATTTCGTACGCGCAGCGATTGATGAAGCGTTAGCCAAGGAACCCGATGAGACGAGCATGAGAGCGTCATTGGCCCAAGCCGGCATCGACATGACGATTGACTTGGCAGCAGACGGTACCCCCTACGTTCTATTCGGTTTCCACGGCCGTCAATATGGGACGCGTAGTTTAGGGCAGGGCTACAGCCTGACCAGTTTGATGGAAAAAGGCTTGCAGCTCAGCGGCCCCCAGACCGCTACCGCTCATCAACTACCGGTACCACCATGGGCGCTCGACATCGCGGCGGAAGCAAACCAACCACGGCGTCCTGGCAACCATGATGAGGCTGTTCGGCGCTTAAGAGGTGTCGAGCAACGGGCTCGAGAGGTCATCAAACGCTTTCGAAGTGCTAAACGGACAAAAAATGCGCCGCTCGGCCTTGATCGCCACAACGACAGCCAGGTCCCAGATGATGAACCTCCTGATGTCACCTAGCTGATGGAGCCTGAGCTTCCTACTCCAGGTGCCAGAAATAAACGCCAACTAATTATTCAACGCATTTCAAACCCCTACTGTCGAATTCAGCAGGGATATAATTTCATATTTTTTCCGTAATCATATTTTTATTTCATATTTTCTTTATCGTCGATCCAGTCTCGTATCATTCGGCGGATCATTTCGGGTCGTGTCGGTAAATCGTCTTCTTCTTTCCGAAAGCCGTCTATTTTTTTTATGATATCGTTATGGATTCTGAGCATAATTCCGGATGAATCGACAGGAGGGCGTCCTTTTTTAACCATTTTGCAATAGTCCTCTAATAAAAGGTTGACATATTGATATAATGGTATCATAATAATGCAAGCGAGACAAGGGCGGCAACCCTTATCCCGCTCTAACACAACGATCTAAACAGGAGATCATTATGCTTAACGACTATTTTAACGACCCAATTGACCAAGCGACAGGCCAAAATTTCGGGGCCTCGCCACAATCTCTTATGTTCGAACGCCTCGTCAGCAATATGCAGTCGACGCTCGATGAAGAGGTTTTCTTTGACGATACTGACTGGCCGGATGGGTTTGCCTGGGGCAGCGAGACTGACGCCGTGTGGGAAGGCTTGGCGGAAGACGCCTTCATGCTGGCAAGGTTCCGCACCCGCAAGCCGGCGGACAAACTACTGTGTCGTGCCGCGGGCGTGATCCATCGTGCTATTCGGTCCAAATCCCTGCTCGAGTTGGAAGCGGCACAGGTTAAACTCGCGCAAATTATGCAATCCACAGCTTCGGCTCGTGTTTATTTTATGCTTGAGGAAGCAGAGCTTTGTCTTGAGCAGATGGCCGACCGCGCAGAAGCCGATAAGCCGGGAAACGATCTCGGCCTCACGCCCGACGCATAAGCTTGTAATCTTTACAGAATTTTGCCCCGACCTGTGCCGCAGAGGCGGCTGGCGGGGCGACCTATTGCTACTCAAGGATATTAAAATGACACATCAACCGACCTTGGTCGGGCTCGAAGAGGTGTTTAACCGCCCTTCGACCACCCTTCATCAAGACCTACTGCAGTTCCCCGAGATTGACGCTGAGACTCGTCGATATCACGGCAAACAGTTCGGACGCGCAGGCGAATTGCTTGTTGAAAGCGTGTTCCTTAGTTTGGGGCTGCAAAGCGTAGGAGTTGCAGAGCATTCACCTTTCGACTGCGTTGTATTTCTGGAGCAAGGCGTCCTTCGCGTTCAAGTCAAAACAGTAACGCGTCCGCGCGGCGGCTGCTTCAATTTCAACGTTTCGCGTGGGTACCACCGATCGCCCGCCGGAGTTCGCAAGTATTCAGACAATGACTTTGATCTGCTAGCGCTCGTTTGCTTGTCAGAAAACGTCGTGAAATTCACCGCGGACCGAAGTCGTTCACAGTCTATCGGTGTTGAAGAAATAGCGGCTCTAAGACGTCGACCGGGCGCAAGTTTCGAAACTGCGCTGACTGATCTTGGCGTTGACCAGATGCCCCCAGCTCCCGTCGGCCTGATGCCGTTTTGTTATTGAGCGGGGTGAATAGTATGACTGAACTCCTACAAAAATCACCGCTGTTTCCGACCGCATTTTCTGCTGATCTGGGGCGAACTACTGTCGCTGCGCTACGCGAGAGCGCACTTGCTGAGTGGAGATCGAATGCCGAGCGCTTTTACGATTATGACGATCGTGAAGCAGACGGCGAAGCATCTATCGACTTGTTGAAACAGCCGGTCCGCCGGGTTTTTGAACACGATGTGCGGCGCAGACCGGACGGTATTGAAGGGGCTCCCGTGGCGGAAACCATGACGCCCGATGAGGTCGAGCAGTGTTTCGCTGATGGTATTGATCCATGGGCGTGCACTGACTTGGAGGTTGCACCTTTATGGCAGATCCAGCCACGTCCGGTAGCTGTTCTCGCCACCATTCTAATGTGTGCCATGATCAAAGATAAACAGGCCTTGGGGCAGGTTTTCCGTGCGGGGGGACTTACTCTGATGCTCTGCCCGTCCGGCCAGATGCGGTCTCAACTCGAAAATGTTGCTCCCGAAGTGGTGACGCATTGGCAGGAAAAACAACCCTGTCCGACAGGTCAGAACGTTGCTTGTCATATCTATGCGAACAGCTCTGATATTGCAGCAAGCGAGAAAAAGCGCTCGATCCCTAAGTTCCGACAAGCGATCGACAAAAGTCTGATGCGCCACGCACCCGCGTTGGCAGTGTGCAGTGCGAAGAGTCAGTTGTCTTCGGAGCAAGAAAGCCTTGTGTATCAGCGCTTTCGCTGGCCTGTTCTATCTGCGAAGGCAATAATCGAGACGATGCGGTTCACACATAGTAATACGGGCCAGCTTGCTGAAGACGAGTTGCTGAAACGACTGCCAGATTCTGACGCGCTTCGCCGCCTAGAGCCGCTTCAAGTTGCCGCTGCGTTCGAAGAAGAGACGACACTACGCGTCGCTGACCGTATCTCACAGATTGTAGCGGTGCAGAACAGTGGGCCACACATTAGTCTGAGCGATGTCGAAGGACTTGGCGGCGCAATGCCGCCACTGAAACGGATGCTCGAAGATTTGGATGCGTGGCGAGAGGGCAGGGCGGCTTGGTCGGATGTAACCAGAAGTGCTCTCTTCTATGGCCCACCCGGCACGGGAAAGACAATGTTAGCTCATGCCTTCGCCGGAAGCGCAGGGATTCCTTTGATCACGACATCGTATTCTGATTGCCAAAGGCATGGGCATCAAGGTGACATGCTTGCAGCCCTTGGGGCGGCATTCGAGCGCGCAGCGCAACAAGCGCCTGCGGTTTTGTTCATTGACGAAATCGACAGCTTTTCCGATCGCTCCTCAAAAAGGCTAAATGACGGCTATCTGCGGGGGGTGGTCAACGGTCTGCTTGAACAGATTAATCATGCGGCGGAAGTCGAAGGTCTTATTTTGTTGGCCGCGACCAACCATTTAGACATTGTCGATCCGGCAGTTATTCGCAGTGGGCGGTTTGATCTAAAATTGGAAATTCCGTTACCTGATCTATCCGGGCTCGAGGTAATTCTTGCACGCAAGTTGGGATCCGCCAACAATCCGGGTCTAAACTTGACCGCAGTCGCGGAGCGCATTCTCGGCGAGCCTGGTGCCACCGCAGAAGCGCTTATCCGCGATGCGCTCAGCAGAGCGCGCACAGATCATGTACCCTTGGCGCAAAAACATCTGGAAGCGGCGACCGATCAAATTGCGCCGGCACTGGACACAGCGCTGTTGCATCGTGTTGCGATCCACGAAGCAGGACATCTTCTATCAGCTCTGTTGTCACCCTTACCCACCCCTTTGGGTGTTTGGGTGACGGCAAGGGGAGGGCGGGTCGAGCCAGCGCCTCTTGCCACAATGACGTCTCGGCTAGCAAAGGCAAAACTCAGAATGTGCCTCGCCGGCCGCGCGGCTGAAAGGTTGGTCTTGGGTGAGGTAAGCAATGGCGCGGGCGTGGGCCCCGCAAGCGACCTCGCGCAAGCAACGGTTCTTGCCGCTCAGATGGAACTCAATTGGTCGTTCGGCGAGTCCGGCTTGGCCTGGCAGGATGTAAGCCCATTGGATTTTCAAAAGCTACCACCCAAGACGCAGCATCGCATTGAGGTGCATCTGCAAGAAGCAGAGACAGCAGTAAGGGCCTTGCTCAATGATAACATAGCTATCCTAAAAAAAATCGCGGCTGAACTCGTGCAAAAGAAAGAGCTGACCCGGATGGATCTTCTAAGCCTTTCAAAATGCCTGTCTTCTAACGCGGCGAAGGATGATGACGAGATACCCTCGGCACACCTCATCGCCAGATCCTGAACGCTTTCGACACCTTGATATTGGCAGGGACCCAGTGGGTCCCTGCCAATCACCTGACGCCGCAATTGCTGTTGCTTCGACAGAGCTCTCGGAAAGCCTGTAGGGTCGTGCCAAATAGGGCGCTTCCAGGCAAAGGTTCTGCGGAGGCATGCGTGTATCCATCATGCCATCAACCCATTAGTCGGAGTTTCATCCCAGACGCAGAAGTTACGTGTCGCGTGCCGGATCATATTTTCATGCGCAGAGGGTCGTACGACGACCTCCATGAACTCACGTTGATTGTCATAGCAATAGTCGCGCTCTGCGTGGATGAGCCGCCAGCCGTCATGTACCCGGCGCATGACGACATAGGTCGTGATACTTCGACCCATCGGCGAATGGGCTACCGATTTTCCAGCTGGCCGAAAGCGCGCTTCAGCCCCAGCTCTGTTTTTGACCGTAATACCGCGGTCCTCCATTATGCCTTCAAACTCGTGGGCTAGGTCAATGAGCATTTCGGCGCATATAGTGTATGCTTGCGCTCTTCCGTTCACCAAAGCGAGCACCGAGGTCAATCCTGACAGAATTGATTGTTCGAGCTGGGCCTTCTCAAGCTCCTTAGTCCTCAACTCAGCATTAAGACCCGCTAGTTTCTCAGACTGCCAGTTTTCCAGGCAGCGGCTGGATTGTTCGGCCCTTTTAATACCCATTGTGATCGATTGTATTTGCAAGTCTAATTTTATAATTTTGTTGTTTATTTTAGAGCTTGTAATAATTGTCGACTTTTTCATATGCTTTTCTCCTGTAATAGCCGTAAATTGGAATTCCAGAAATTGAATTGTATGGCTCTGGCCTTCTCAAAAATGATATACACGAATATGTTTAAAACATGATGAAAGTATTTCTAATTATATCCAGCGATTGATATATTATAGTTAATTCCTATCTTTTCAGATCAGGAGATATGTGAACCTGCTAAAGGAGATGCTGTCTGTAAATGGATTTGGTCTCCATTAAAGCGCGAGCTAGCCGTTAGCTTGAAGAGAGATGACGCAGATTGGCGGGTGGACTGGTACCGATGGCGCTATGAAGCGGCCTGGATTTCTTAATGCGCGACATCGTCTCGGGTGCGCCTTCGGCTGTGTATTGTACCGAACCGTTTTGCGATATTGTGCGGGGGGAGGGGGGATTGTGGCGACACGTCTGACGCTCACTCTGACCCCCGCCATGAATGTGTTTGACGAAAAGCCTATAAGCATAGCCGTTAACGGGGTAGGCCGGCGGTAGCGGATCGGCCGGTGAGTGCATAGTTACCGGCTTTATTCAGCAGCAAACGTTCAGACATGCACTGGCATCTGAGGCATCCTAGATTTGAAGTTGCTTTGTCTGGCAATTGTTGGCTTGAGACAGACGGGCGTGAAAAAGTGCACTCGGACGTAGATACCCCAGTACTTGTAATAAATGCTGGGATATTATCCAATTTACTCAGAAAGTTCGCGTTCAAGGCAACTTCTCGCCCTTCTGCTCTTAACACCTGGTAGGAGTAGTTTGCGAATGGATTCTACGCTTTCCCCTTCTCCAGCCTCTCAATAGCTAGTGCAATACGGCGTACATACGCTACGCAATCAGCACATTGGAGCTCCGCACAGTGGGCTGCCGTACGTGCCGCAGTCATTTGTGAATGCGGATAGGCCCTGGATGGGGCGCGACACATTTCGACCACATCAGTGCGCTCTGCAGCGTAAAACCTACCGGCGTTATCCCAAGTGCCAGGAGAATCAGACCTACGCGTTTTACGGAGATAAAATTCCATCGCTGCGGTAATCTCGCGGGAGGAATATGCCAGATTTATTGCTGTTGTATTAATTAATTATCGTATAATTTCATTCATGAAAATCTCCTATATTGAAAACGAATTTGAGCAGTGCGAATTTATTTTCGATTTACTTAAATTATTATAGTACTAAAAGGTTTCATAAAAATTTACGTTTTGCGGGTACTGGCCTCGACGCAGCTTGTGGACTTCGGGAAAGGTCATGATGGTCTGGAGGCAATCTTGTCATCTCTGCTGCACAATCGCCTGCCGGGTAATCGACGAAACCACCGCCCCGGTGCTGGATCCGGGGCGCGGTAAAACCAAAACTGGCTATCTCTGGGCACTGGCCCACGATGACCGCACATGGGGCGGTGAAGATCCGCCCGGTGTGGTTTACTTCTATGCCCCCGGGCGGGCGGGCGCGAATGCCGAAACCTACCTGACAGGCTTCGACGGTATCCTGTAGATCCAGGGCTATAACCGGCTGACCAAACCCACACGCAAGGGCGGTGCCCCCATTCGGGTGGCCCATTTCTGGGACCATGCCCGCCGCAAGCTGAAGGAAGTCTTTGACCGCGATGGCTCACAAATCGCCGCCGAAGGCCTGCGCCGCATTGCCGAGATCTATGCCGTCGAAGCCGATATCCGTGGCATCTCCCCCGGCCAACGTCTGTCGGCCCGCCAGACCCGCATTGCTCCACTGATCGCGGCCTTCGGCGATTGGCTCCAGGATGGACGCCTCAAGATCTCCGCCAAGTCTCGGCTGGGTGAAAAGCTGAACTACATCCATAATCACTGGGACGGGCTGCAGGCGTTCCCGGCCGATGGGCGTGTCGAGATCGATAACAACCGCGTCGAAAACCTGATCCGCCCCATCACCTCCAGTCGGAAAAACGGCCTTTTCGCTGGACATGATGAGGGTGGTATCGTCTGGGGCCGCATCGCCTCACTGATCCAGACCTGCAACATCAACGGCGTCGAGCTTTCGACTTTCTCAAGGCAACCCTCACAACGATAGCCAATGGTCACCCACTAAGCGGCATCGACGACCTGTTTCCATGAAACTGCAAGACGTCAAGCTGACCCGACAGTGACCTCTAGGGATCGCTTATATGCGTCCCATCATATCTCTAAAATCAAAAAACCCGGCCCCATCAGGGGCCGGGCTTCTTCCGCCTATTCGGCGGTCGACATAGTGAGTTAAGCCGCCTATTCGGCGGGAAACTTGGCTGCCTATTCGGCCGCCTTACCTCGATAACCATACACACAACTAGTTAAAGCATGATTAACGAATGGTCTTTTAGGTGTCGGTACCTGATATTTAGACGTCTAAGCACCATATATGTCCAGCCAGTAGTCCATAAGACACTCTACCGCAGTCGCCATCGCGAAACCCCCGCCGAATATCCGTCAGAAACGGAATCGCAGCTCAGGCGAAAATTGGGAAGGTACTGTCCAGACAACGCTTATGGGTGTTCAGCCGCAGTCTGCAAGTATTTTGAGCTTTGTCTGAGTGGTTCACCTTGTATGTAATGGGGCGGTATCGAGCTTAGAAAGCGTGAGTAATTAGCTAATGTAGTACAGGAGGGGCTGGCTGCATGCGCCAATGGTGCCTGCGTTCAGTTTTCGCACTATGGGCTTAGTTCATGATCTTTCGGGTGAAATTTACCAACCGCTCAGCCTGAAAAGCCACTGATTTTTTGCCGGTATCGCTCAGCGCCCCAGGCGTGCATGAGTAACCATAAGGGTTTCCGCCATCTTCGAACTTAATCGGATCGGCGTAACCGGGTGGTACGATGATCGCGCCCCAATGCATTGCAGTTGTATATATCGACTGAATTGTCATTTCCTGGCCCCCTTGGGGGTTCTGAGCCGATGTAGTCGCGGTGATAGCCTTGTTCGCCAGAGCGCCATTTTGCCACAGTGGGCCGAGTGTATCCACGAAGGCGCGGAATTGACTAGCTGAAACGCCGAAACGAGTTGGCACCGAGATGAAGTATCCGTCTGACCATTCCATGTCATCCGGTGTCGCTACCGGTATATCTTTCATCCTCTCCAGCTGTTCACGCCAAGCGTCTTGACTGTTCACCGCCTCGTCAGGAGCAGTTTCCTTGCAGCGGCGCAGCCTGACATCGGCACCGGCGGCCTTGGCAGCGTGAGCAGCCTCAACAGCGATACCGTGATTGGTCCCATACGCTGAATAAAATAGAACTGTGATCTTCGGCTTCATGAAATCCCTTTCCCGTCTACTATGTTGGAAACTGTTGTCCCCACATAATGGTTCCGAATGCCGCAAGGTTTCAAAGATCAGTGCCAGACCACATGTCGGGACATAGAAAATAGTGCACGGCGTGTTCGAACTCACGTTAAGTTGCAGTTCTTGATATCTCGTTCTACGCCAACCGGTTCCGGATTTTCATCAGCTTGTTTTCAAAGAACTCAGCGGGCGTCGGGTAGCCAAGGCACATGCGCGGCGTATTGTTGAGGCGGAGGCAAATCGAATTCAAATATCGATTTGTCAGCGTCGTCGCCACGGTTGATGTCGATACATGGTATCCCTGGACGCTCTACTCAGCATTCGGTGTTCAACTGTTTGCGCAGCCAATTTGCCTCTTCGGCGACGATACCATGTCCGGTGTTGGGCAAGATTAGCGTCTCAACCTCTGCCCCCATGTCGCGCAAGACATCGGCGCTCTCACGCACCCGCGCCAGTGGGATATGTGGGTCTCGCTCATGGCAGCCGATTAGCACTGGGACATCCGTAAGTCGGCCCGCGTAGTCGAAGGTCTTGTCGGTGCGGTCATAGAGATCGGCGCGCGGGGCCCCGCCCGCCTCTCCGGTTCCGACCAGCCCGCCGGAGAGCGCGGCCACCGCGCGGAACGGACGCGCCAGCCGCGCTGCCGCTTCCAGCGCCAGACAGGCACCCTGCGAAAAGCCAATCAGTGCCACACGCGCTGGATCGAAGCCTTGATCAGACAGGTCATCGAGGAGGAAGGAGATGACGCTCAATCCGCTGCCAAATTCCGGCTCATTGGCCTCCAGGGGTGCCAGAAAACTATCCGGCCACCAAGACTGCCCGGCCGCCTGAGGTGCGAGCACGGCGACATCCAGCAGCGTTAGGTGGTGGGCCAGTCCGACCATATCCTCCGGAATGCCGCCCCGACCATGGATCATCACCAAAGCCAGCCGCGCACGCTCAAGCGGGGCACCGGCGGTGACCAGCCGTTGCCCAGCGTGCGGACCGGTACCGCGGGTAGCAGCCGCCATACCGCTCATTTCGGCATCTGGATATGCGGCAGAACCTGCTCGATACGGTCGCGGTGAGCTTCATATTTCTTGGGAAGTTTCAGCTCCTCGCCCAGGTGGGCCGGATCTTCGTCCACCGCAAATCCTGGTGTATCGGTGGCGATCTCGAAGAGCACACCGCCAGGCGTACGGAAGTAGATCGCGTCGAAATACTGCCTGTCGATAACCGGAGTGATCTGCTGGCCCGCGGTCGAGAGGTGCGCACGCCATGCCAGTTGCTCGTCCTGACTCCGCGCGCGGAAGGCGACATGATGGATGGTCCCGGCACCGGAGCGTCCGATGGAATGGGCATCCGAGGTCATCAGGTCCACGGCTGAGCCGCGTTCGGGGTCGGTCGAGCGGTAGCGGATGCGAGCTTCCACCCCGTCGGTGCCGCCGGTTGTGCTGGCCTCCACGGCCTCGCGGACATATCCCATCGCTTCGAGCACCTCGGCGGTGGCGACGACCTCTTCAAGCCAGAGCGTCACACTGTGAAACCCCTCGTCCCGAGCGCCGCCCTCGATCAGTTCGACGCGCAGCCCGTCCGGGTCCTTCAAGGCAATGGCACGTTCGCCGAAACGATCAAAAGGTCCTTCGAAGTCGATGGCGGCTTCGGCCAGTTCACCCATGCGCCGTTCCAGATCGGGGACCGCATACGCCACTGCCGACGCCATACCGGGCCCTGCACGGCCCGGACCGGCATCCACGAAGGGAAAGAAGGTCATGATCGATCCGGGCGCCGCGTCCTTGTCCCCGTAGTACAGGTGATAGGTGCCGGGATCGTCGAAGTTCACGGTGCGTTTGACCAGCCGCTGCCCGAGGGTGCGCACCCAGAAATCGAGGTTATCCTGCGGCGGGCCAGAGATCGCAGTAACATGGTGCAGTCCGGGGATGGCTTGGGAAGTACCTTGGGACATAGTGCTCTCCTTACGGTGCCAGAGGTGCGAAGCACGTCCGGCGTATTGTTTCGGTTGGTTGGGATCTTATGTAAGGCGAGAGTTACCAAGTGAAAGTAGTTACCAAATGGAAACCACCCAGAAAAAGGTGCCCGGCCCCGAGGACCGGGATCCAGTTGACATCTCCTGCGCGGCGGACACGCTGCTGCGCAAGCTTTGGGGACAATGGAAAACCCATGTGATCTACGTATTGGGCGATCACCGGACCTGCCGCTTCGGTATGTTGCGACGCCAGATCACCGGCATCTCTCCCAAGGTGCTGACCACCCGCCTGCGCGAATTAGAAGCAGACGGGCTGGTTTGGCGCGAACAAGAGAATACCATTCCGCCCAAGGTGACCTATGGGCTGACTGAGACAGGCCTTGCCGTGCATGCGGTGCTGAAGAATATTGAAAAGATTGAATTCTAATCACGCTTAAAAAAAACGGAGTAAAACGGATGAACCAGTATATCAAAACCCCTAGCTACGTGGGACGCACCAACTTTTAGTTGGCAGTTATTGGTGCTTTCGGCCCAGAGCTGCCTTCCACATCGGGAGGTACAAGCTGCAATGCCGCGCGTCGAAGGAGACATCCGCTGCGAACGCAAGATCGAGGACTTTTCAAGCGGGCAGTTTAAGGGCTAGGAAACACGAAACGAGTGAACTTACTTTGGGAGGAAAAACGATGCGACGTTCAAAGAACAATCCTCCTGTGGCCCAAGGTCAAAAATTCCCGTTTCAGATTGCCATAGTGGCGTGGGGCGATCTGCTTGGATACGGAAGCAAGATTGCCGAGGCGCAATTCAATCCACTTGATGCTCGAGCAAAGAACAGCATTAAGAGGATGCGAGATTTCCACCGTATTGTAGCCGAGCACAGCAACAGAAACTTTCGTACGCTGGTCATCAACGACGGGGTTGCGGTGTTCCGCGATCTGTCCCTGCGCAGCAGTTCGGTGTCGCATGACTTTCTTATGCGTAGTTGGAAGCTCTTCAAGGATATCAATCAGCATGAAACGAGCTCTGGCCAACCGGGTGTCAGGATGGTTTTGGCTTGCGGTTTCAGGATACGTGGTCGGAAGGCAGTTGTTGAACCCGACCATGGGCAAGTAAGATCGATACTCAAGCGCTATCACGAGGGCTTACTAACGGTTGATCAAGCCATTAGGGAAGCGTCTACCGCACGGCCATCATTCGACGTGGTCCCGCAGCTTCAAGCAAACTTTGCTTTTACGAAGGCTTACATTGCAGAAAGCTCAGGTGCCGCTGGAGGTTTCGCCGGACCAAACTTCTTTTTGGACACATCCTTGCTCAAACAACAGGATTCCGAATGGCCAGTTGGCGGCAAGTTGTTTGACTGGGAACACAAGACTCTAGGTCTCAAGAGCAAATTTAGGAGGGTTGAGGACCTTTCGCCTGAAAAGTTCACGAATGAAGCAGGCTCTAGACTAAAAACCGGATTGGAAGTGGCACAGACGCTGGCTGGTGATAAGGATGTTCTGGATGCGCTTCGCAGTGCACGTAAAGACTGACGGCCCATTCCTGCCGTCCGACCAAAAACCGCGATGCTGCATTCGCAGCCCGTACAGGCGACATTCGCCGCAACTGAAAAATCTGGAACGGTTCGAACTGACACACAGCTGACAAAGTGGGTGTTCACTGCATCAGAACAGCAAGCTCTTTTGCAGATCGGAGCGTCATGGCGCGCAGAACACTGCATCGGCTTCCCCAACTCACTCAACGATCTAAGGCACTTTAATCCGAAGAGATTGCAGATAAACAGCATCCGCCCGATTTGGCCACTTCATGGTGCAATATTCGCGGTCCTCTTCCGGGATATGAAGAACGCCAGCCCCAGTTTCAAAAGCAGTTTCTAATGTAGTAATCTTCAGCCAAATACTCATCGCATCCAATTCGGCGTGAGCTTCCCGAAACTGGCAATACCAACTCAACTCATGGAGCTTCAGCTCGTCGAATCGGCGTGCTAAATCAAGCGACTTTGCATAGTCCGGAAAGCCGTCAAAGAGACCAAGCAAACCATCAAGGCCGGCTAACGAGTAGGTGTCTCCCCTAACAACCATCTTCAGTATTTGATCAACATCAAGCCTGTCGCCAAATCGCCGAGTGAGGTCGACTAAAACTTTTCCAAATTCTTGCGAGTCTACCCGCGAAAGGTGAGGGCCCCGCTTGATAAGTTTGTCGATGGCTCCATTGAAAATCGCGATGTGACCGTTCTGGCCGAGATGCTCAAGCAGGTCTGAAGCCAACGCCAGTGCCTTCGCATCATACTTTGATGAAAACACCTCGAACAGCTTCTGAACGGCCATCAACTGAGAGCCTTTGGTTACGCCAAGCGCGATCTTTGGTAGGTGATGCTGGAACGACAGGTCTAGCCTGTTCTCTTCCGGGACCTTCACCAGAACGCTTTTGGCACCGTATAAGATGTCCTCTCTGCCAATAAGGTACTCTTGGAGCCACAAGTAGTGGATTTCTTCGCTCCGGACATTCACCAACAGAAGAAGAACTGGGACTCGGAACTGATTTGCGTACTTCAGATACTCAGTCCTCAGTCGAACGTAGTAGCCACGGTTTCTATGGATAGGTTTGAGCGTTCCCTTGACCTGAAGTTTCACGAGAGCGCCAGATAATTCTTCGGCACCATCAGTGATTTCAATAAGCTCTGCCTCCAAATCAATTCCAAAATCATGCGATTGTGTTCGGCAAATCCAATTCGGAGCATTTAGGAATGCACCTTGGGCAAGATGTTCAGCTTGATCTCCGGTCCTTTGAGAAATTGATCGTTTGGGCAACGTGCTACTCCAAGATGTATCTGCAAGTGGCTATTTCTACCATCACTGTGGAGCAAGCTTCGGCACGAAATTACATACTCGTGGCAGCATACCCTCGGCACGCGATCTCGAAATCACTCATCAACCAAATGGCCGTCTTGCTCACGTCCCCAATACGCTTGATAGTTCGGGCCATGGCTTTCCGGCTGCTGCCCTTTTTCAGGTTTGCTCATCATGATTGGCAACGGAGCGGGCAGGTCGGGGCCAACGATGATCGCTTCGCCCTGTGAAAGGGATGGGATGAAAGCAGCTGCGCTGCGATCCAGATCACCGCAAGCTCTTTCAATGGTCTCCCGGTCTCGGTCATTCGTGAGCATATGGACAAATAAGGTTCCAAGCTGACTGAGAACATCCTGCGGCACATCTCTGGGGCGCTGGGTGGCGACGACGGTGGACAGACCGTATTTCCTACCTTCCTTCGCGATGAGACCAAAAGCATCGAGGTTAACGCTATTCTGGTCATCGCCAACGGATCGCCCAATGAACTGGTGAGCTTCATCTAGGAGGCAAACGAGCGGATTTTGGCGGAAACGCCCTTGCCGCGCGATGCCGAGCAGATAGCGACCAAGAGCATTCAAGAGCAACTCACGCGCATTGTGCTTGAAGCTTACGTTTTCGAATGAAAGCACCAAAGCTCTCGCATGTTGATCATCAAGAAACGCGTCGATTTCGGCGCATATGTCCAAGCCGACCTTTGAAAAGAAGCAAGACATATCCGGTGAGTTCAAAAGCGTCTCGATCCGAATGACTAATGTATTGTTGTAACCAACTTGCCTTGGGTCCACACCGCCGAATGTGCCGTCCGCATTGGCCGGAAACAGGCACTCTTTGCCAATTTGATTGGAAAGCACTTTGAGATCGAAGTTGCAGTCGTCTGCCGCCAACTGATCAGCTAGCATCAGTTGAGCGCGACCGAGTGGTTTCCTGTGTTGGTTTGCTTTCGAAACAGTTCTGTTATCATCAAGTTGGATGAAGCCCACCGTTTGATGGTTGTGTTGAACTTCTATGCGAAGTGCATCGCTGCCTTCGACGGCATGTTGCGGAAACCGCACTGGGTCAGCCAACAGCAGTCGGGCCAGTCTCAAGCTGATAATAGCACTCCGAAGTGTGGGGCCTTGGCTTTGTCCGGTTGGTCTGAGCAAGGCATTTAAGTCAAGCTCGGAAAGCTTCTCACTCGGAAACCGCGCCAAGCGTCCTTCAGCGGCTTGGTCATTTGAGAACTCAAACTCACGTGCGCCAGCCACCTTTCCCGCGAACTCTCCTGTCGGATCGAACAGAATACATTTCCCACCGATCCGCACGATTTCATTGACGAGGCGGGAAACTGTCCAGCTCTTCCCCCCGCCAGTCGCACCAAACACTCCGCAATGACGACCGAACAGTTTCTCTGGCGGAATGCTGAGCGCGGCATCATCCATGCCGGATAGGTGCCCCAGCTTGACGAGTAGCGGTGCACTGTCACCCTTCACGTCGCCTTCCAAGGCATCCTTGATGGAATTGGACAGCGCTCCGCCCTCTGCGAGATAGACCCCATCACCGACCCTTGGCTGCGTGTTGATACCGCGCGTCACTTTCCGAGTGGTCTTGCTAACGGTGGCCAAGAGCTGGACGCGCCCCTGCGGCTCTACCGTGGGATCGGTTTCGATCTGGTGCTCAAGAACATTTCGTTGCCTGTCGGGAATGCCGACCTCCGTCACGCGCCCCAAGATCGCTGAGCGGTCGCAATCGACAAACACGAAATCGCCCACAGAACCTTTAGCCAGCCCGCGCCGACCAAGGGCTGCAAGAGCATTCGGCAAGGTAAGTTCCACTGCACTTGCCGTGACCCGTGTAACCGTTCCGATGCGCTTGGACGGGTCGATGAGGGACGCGAGTTCGGTCATGCGCCGTCGCCCTCGCGCAGCTTTTCAAGCCGATCCTGCAAGAGCTGACGATCCGTCTTGCCCGAGATCATCGGCAAGGCGTCGGCAAGGTCTTCGAAGCGGCCATTCAACATCGTGATGCGGGTATCGCCCTGCTGCACAAGACGGGCTAAGCGTTTTTGATGTTGCTTTTGGCGACCAAGGTCGAGGGGAATTTCTTGTTCTTCTTGCTCAAGCGGTAGCTCGGGTTCGTGATCTCCTCTCGAATGAGGCACGAAACAGGTGTCGCAGAGGACCAACCTGATCGACAGGTTCGTTTCGATGGCTGACCAGATCGGGGCGCTGATGTGATCGTCTGCGAAACCGAAGCCGGAAACGATCAAGGTGGTATCGGGTTCCCGTAACGCTGCCTGCAAGGCCGTGAACATGTCGAGATAGGGGCTTTCGAACGCCTCCTGATATTTCGAAGATCGCGGATAGATCAGGACCGGCTTGCGGTCGTCGCCCGGGGCATCGACGCTTCGAATAACGACTTCATTCGACCGTCGTCGCCAATCCACCGACCCGTGCAGCTTGTAAAGGTGGAACACACCATCAAGGTAGTCGGCCTTCGAACTGGAAGCGGCCCGTCGCACAATGTCATGGTCGAAATAATCGCGGTTAAACCGCTGCTCTGCACTGTGTGAGAATCCGTCGATCAGCACGACTCCCAGGCGAAGGCCAGCCATTTCAATGCACAAATCGTAATTAGTGGTGAACAGCTTCACTCTGGGTTTTTCCGGTGATCGCCGGGCGAATTTACGAAGAAATCCGGTGTGCGCTGGTAGTTCGGTGGCGCTGCGCACGAAACCAACCTGCGCCAGAATTTCGCGTTCTGCGGTGGCGACAAACTCTTTCAGTTGCTCCAGTCTGGCAACGTCGGGGAACGTGGCATCCTTTTCAGCGCGGACCTCCAACAACTCGATGGACATCTTGCACAAGCTCAACAGGGCTTCGATGTTCTCCTCGCCGTCAGCTGGTACATGTCCAATCACAGTTTTCGCGATATCGTTGAAAGCAGCTTCGCCACAACCGTTCTTGACCGCCTGCCACAGGTGCCACATGCTCGGAGCATTTGGCCCGCTATCGTTCTTGGCCGAGAACGACGCCCCAGACCCCAAGAGCACCACGACATTGGTTGAATGCAGCGCCGCCATCAGAGCTTCTTCAACCTGATCCTTGCACCCGGCCTTGGGTTTCGTGCTGGGGTCGTTCGGATCTTCCTTCTCTCCTTCCCAGCGAAGCCACTTGCCGTCGCGTGTCAGCATGCGCAGAAGTTTTTCATTGCCCTCTGGATAGCCGCCCCAATAGTTCTTCAATTTTTTTGTCCAAACATACAATTTTAAGGCGAAGCTAATTTATCTGGATAGACAGGTAAACCGCCTAGTGAGCACCTGCGGAGTGGCACACTGGGGCGGCAAGCAAATCAATGTCGGCTTTTGACGTAGAGCCTTTGCAATTCGTTCCTGCAGCGAAAGTCCGGTATCCGCCCCTTGGTGCCGTTCGACACGAACGGCACCAAGCTGCTGTAGGTTGAAGTTCAATATGCTGCGGTGCAACCTCTCTTATCCGGTCATTTATACAACGTAGTCATGCATGAGTATTGGTGGCTGAACTTGACTATTCTCGTCTACCACAGTCATGAAGTTGTACTATCCACACGATCAAATACTTTGCCATGCAGTTAAATCATTATCTGGAAGCGACCCTGTGACACAAAACCCTGATCTGATCCTTTTCGGAGTGCGCGCACCGCTGGTCGTAGATTATGAAATGGTCGCGCAGCGCAGTGAGAGGCCTATCGCTTATGGTGTTTCCGTCGCTGGCGCGCCAAGGGTCATGTTCGGCACAAAAGTCATCGATCTCGCGCATATCGAAGGAGAGATAGTCGGGGTGGTCTTGCCGTGTGCGTTTGGACCCGTGCGACGACACGAACTGGCAAAGTTGGCGATGGAGCTTAATCTCACTCTCGCAGAGACCCTCATTGATCCATCGGCCATCTTACCACCCCGCCTTCGGCTCGGCGCGGGTGGTTTCATCAATGCGGGGGTTATCCTCGGAGCAGGCTGCATGATTGGCGGTGGGGTGCTCTTAAACCGCAGTGCATCGATTGGGCATCATTGTGTGTTGGAAGACTGGGTGAGCGTCGGTCCGGGAGCAATCATTTCGGGAAACGTGCGTGTCGGGGCGTATACCATGATCGGAGCGGGTGCGATCTTGCAATCCGATATCAGGGTTGGCACGAACGTGCGAATAGCTGCAGGATCGGTCGTGCGTAAATCAGTGCCCGATGGCGCAATTGTATCCGGCAATCCAGGAAAAATAGTACCGGGTCGGCCGGTTCCGTCAACGTTGAGGCGAAAGGGCGCTGAATGACTGATGCTTTGACACGACGTCTTTGGGAATCCTTTCAAACTGAATCATCGAACGATTTTCTTGTCAGTCCCGCGTCGAGGTTTACCTACCGGCAATCTCGTGAGGGTATCGGCCGCTGGCTTTCGGCATTTGATACGGCGCGACTTCAGATCGGCGACCGCGTCGTCATCCGGACTAGTGAAGACGCCGTGGCGGCCGTGTCTTTTCTTGCGGCGTTAATGGACGGGGTCGTGCCGGTCCTGCTGGAGGGATCTTGTCCTGACGCCCGTCTTGCTGCAATTGTTTCGGCTGTCGAACCTGAATTGGTCTTCTCCGACACGGCGTTGCCAAAGCTAGGGTCAGATATCACCGCGCGTGTGTTAGCCGCTCCGGCAACGTCCACCAAGCTGTCGTTCCTCAAACGAAACTCCGTTTCCTCCGCGTTCGGATTGACTGACCCCGTCGCGACACGCTCACCGCGGCTGCCCGTTGAGGACGGTTTAGCATATTTGATGTTTACCTCCGGCACTACATCAGAGCCCGTGGGCGTCCAGATCTACCGCGATAACCTCGCGGCGAACCTTGAAACCATGACGCGTCTTTTCGACTATTCGACAGACTCGCGCATTTTTAATGACATGATCCTCGCTCATGCGGATGGGATAATTCAAGGTCCAGTACTAGCAGTCTGGAACGGCTGTGCCGTCTTGCGCGCGGGCGGGTTTGAGGTAGGTCAAATCGAGGCGTGGCTGGCGCACGTAAGGCAGATGCGGGCGAGCCATGTTATCGCAGTGGCAACTGTCTGGTCCATGATCGACCTTTACGCAGAACACGACGATTACTTTGACGCGCCAGAGTGCAAATGGCTGATGACCGTTGCAGACAAGATGCCCGAAAGCTTGATGCGCCGAATTGAGGCCCGATTTTCACGCCCCATTGTGAACCACTACGGCCTGACGGAGACCGTTGCGAGCGCGCTTTATTCCGGGAGCCATTCTGCCTTTGGGGAGATCGGCACTTTGGGCCGTCCAATAGATTGTGAGGCCCGTATTGGCGGGGATGCGCAGGAGGGCGAACTTCAGCTGGCAGGCGGTAATATATTCCCAGGCTATTGGCGTAATCCCGAACGCACTAAGCAAAGTTTTACCAAAGACGCATGGTTCCGAACCGGCGACCTTGTAAGAGAACGCGAGGGTGGAAACTTTGAGATGTTGGGACGTCTCAAGACAGTCATCATGACCGGCGGGCTGCTTATTCGACCCGATGAGATTGATGAGGCGATGGCACGTCACCCCGCGGTCATTGAAAGTGCGACTGTTGGCCTTCCGGACGACTTATTCGGGGAAATTGCGGTGACGGGCGTGACCGTCACCGCCGACACCACCGAGCTTGATCTGACAGAACATCTGAGGTCGCAGGTTGAGCCGCACAAGGTGTCCAAGCGGATCATTGTCCTGCCCGAAATTCCACGCGGGCTTTCGGGCAAGCTGGTCCTGTCGCAGGTCCGGCATGTTTTGGCGCAAGCGACAGGTATAGCGGTGGCGAAAAGCGATATTTCAGCGGAAACAGCGACCGGCGCTGCTGACACGATAGATGATATTTTGCGCGTTGCGGCCGAAATTTTCCGCGTACCGATAGAGACGTTGTCATCCCAAAGCCAGCCCAACGACGTGCCTGGATGGGACAGCTTCACGCATATCAACTTGATTCTCGGGGTCGAAAACCATTTCAGCCTTCAGTTGTCGTCAGCACAGGTAAGTAAAATTAGAAACATCGGCGATCTGATCACCGCAGTTAATGCATCCCGGTGAAACGGTCCGACACTGTGCGATTCTTTGGCATGTTGGCTGCCGCTGCTGCCATTATTGCGGTGGTCATTGCCACGCTGAACGGGCGTGTCAATAAGCTCAGGATGCAGCGCTTTGAGGATGTATCGATACTGATGCTCGGCACGTCGCTGTTTAGGTACGCTATCCCGGATTCTTCAGGCGGGCCAGTTTTGTCAGATATTGCAGACGGAAATTTCCTTCGGCTGGGGTATTCTAGTGCGTCCGAGGGGCAACTTCTGCAATTAGCCCGCCTCGGTGCCCAAGCAGGCGTCAGAGAGATAGCAATCGAAGTGAACCCGATTGTTTCTCGTTTTGCCGGTCGGGATGAATGTTCCGCCTCCAACCGTTGGAAGGAAGTATACAAGGAAATTCGCCTTTCAGCGCGTCCTTACCTCAGAGGGAGGGACATCTTAAGTGGAGGTTTGGGTGAACCGCCTCAAAATGTGACGACAGCCAATATGGCAGCCGATCTTGACCGTCTATATCCTTTGCGGGTCGAGGGGCCTTGCCTTGGAACCGCGTGGGTAGATCTTGTTGCGTCACATCCTTCCACGGTTTTTATGTTTGTCGCCATGCCTAGACGCCGTGCAGCACGAGATCGGATTGGCGCTGATGGAATGGATCAGTTCAACACAGCTGCGATAGACTTTGCACAGGGCGTCGGAAGCGACCTGTTCTTGGTTGACCCCGACGGCAGTTGGGGCGATCAGAATTTTGTCGATCAAGCACATCAGAGTGCCATTGGTGCCGAAAGGTTCCAGCGCACCTTTTCCATTTGGCATGAGGCCTTGCCGTGATTGCGCTTGAATATTCAAACTTTGTCTGCCTGGCGTTGTTGACGGTCCCGATATCGTGGATGGTGCCACGCAGCTTCGCATTTGATGCTGTGGCACTCTGGTCTGCGATTGTCGTGCTTTTGTTATCACCACCAACTTTGATCTGGCTGGGGTTAATCGCGGTGTGCATGCCGTTACTTATGCAGGACAGTCCGGACCGCGGTCGTGGGTTTATGACCGGATTGATATGCTTCTTCTTGATCGGCGGCTTCATCGCCGCACGCAGCTTACCGACCTTCGCATGGCTCGGCGGCGCATTTTTCACCTTGCGCGCACTGCACGTCACGCTCGATTGGTGGATGGGAACTTTGTCCCCACCGACCATGCGGGGGTCTCTTCGCTACTTTTTCTTCCTGCCCGTGATACCGGCTGGTCCTGTCAATCGACTGCCCCATTTTTCAACACAACTCAGACGCCGCAGATGGGATCTTCCAACGTTCGCAACTGGCTTCGAACGTTTTTTATTGGGCGCTGTCTTTTTCTTTGTGATCTCCGGCTACGGAATGGACAGGGTAATTTGGCTCGCAGGGGGACCATTGGGTGCTCTACCACCTTTCCTTGAAATTTGGACGCTATCTGCCCTGTCGTGGATCGACTTGTTCTTTGCCTTCGTCGGCAGCACGCATATCGCCATAGGCATCACCCTCATGATCGGGTTGGCGTTGGAAGAGAATTTCAACAAACCATGGCGCGCAAGGAATCTTCTCGATTTTTGGACCCGGTGGCATATGACATTGACGCGATGGGTGCAGGACTATGTTTATCAGCCAATTTTCGGCCTTACCCGCAAGCCGGTGATCGGGCTCTTACTGGCAATGCTGGTGATTGGCCTGTGGCACGCGTTTTCGCTATACTATGTGCTTTGGGCGTTTTGGCAATCACTCGGCATTATCCTGTCGCGCCTGATCAAAGGTCGAGGCCCTTCAGGAAGGTTGGCCTTTGCAGTTGGACCTTTGGGTGTACTAGCATGGCTCTCCGCCGCGCGTCCGGTTCTGGATGCAATCGGAGTTTCCCAATGACACCTCTTGAGCGCTTTTATTCCGGTTTTCTTCCAGACGGCTTACCTACATGGCTCGCGATGACCTTGACTTACGCCCTCGCGGGATTGGTGCTCTTTTACTTCGCGGGCATTTCTTCTGATCAAATCATTTACATCGACCTGCAGGAGACACAGTGAGAATGCCCAATACAGTTCCTTCTGTCCTTGTTATTGGAGCCAGTTATGGACTGCTGCCTGCCGCTAAAATCGCGGCAGCAGGCATGTCGGTCACTGTAGTAGGACATCCTGAAGAGGTGGCTGCGATCAACCGAGACGGCGTCGAGGTTCACTTCGACCCGCAACGGTGTCTGGTTCCGCCGATGGGAGCGTCAGGTCTAAGTGCAAAGACCACCGAGGCTGTAAAGCCAGATGATTACGACCTCGTCATACTCGCCGTGCAAGAACCACAAGCGCGCGCGCCCGAGATTGAAGCGTTGCTAGAAAAGCTTGGCTTCAGTCATCCAATCGCATCGATTATGAATATGCCCCCAGCGCCGTTTCTTTCCCGGAATGCTGCATTGAAATCCCTGATAAAAACCGGCGTCTATAGTTCATCGGCAGTGTGGGCTGCGATGGCGGACAGCCGGATGACACTGGCAAGCCCTGACCCCCAAGCTTACCGCTTCGATCCTGATCGGCCGGGGGCCCTTCAAGTTTCGCTAGCTTCAAATTTCAAATTTGCCCCGTTCGACGATCCCGAGGATCAGGCCCTATTAGTACAAGTCTGCCGCCGCACCTCTCGCGTTCGTGCGCCATGGGGGAAAGTGCCGGTAAACTTCGTCACAAAAAGCTCCCTTTTCACCCCCTTGGCGAAATGGCCAATGTTGGTGACGGGCAATTGCCGATGTCTGAGCGACGACTACCTTGCGCCGCACAGTATCCGCGAGGCCGTGAACAAAAATATCGCAGAGAGCAGGTCGCTATACGAGGCGACCAATGCCGCATTGCGCAATATTGGTACGCCTTCCCAAACCCTTGTACCCTTTGATCACTACGTTGCGGTATCCCAGAAGTTGTCTCGGCCATCCTCAATGGCGATGGCCTTAGCACGCCGGGCAGTCGCTGTAGAGCGGATTGATCTATTGGTTTTGGAGCTTCTGCTGCACTCACATGCGCAACCGCAGGTCATTGATGTGATGACCCGGGTTTCAAATCGAATCTCTGAGCGTTTGCAGGCGAATGCGCAAGGTTGATGCGGGATTAAACCTCTAACCCTCGTAGCGAAAAGTGTGAGCGATACCTGAACCGCGACTCTTGTCGAGCTCAGGGTAGGGGCGTCATCGCATTTCCTCCAGTATTTTTTGGCGAAAGACCTCGGCTGGCGTTTTCCATCCAAGACACTTACGCGGCGTGTTGTTGAGGCGATCACAGATCACCTTCATATCGTGATCTGTGCATTGGCGGATGTCGCGTTTGCGCAGCAACCATCTTCGAAGGCGTCGGTTTGTGTTCTCGACTGTGCCTTTCTGCCAGGGGCTGGAGGGGTCGCAAAACCACGTCTGGGTTCCAATCTCAGCTTGTAGGTGTGGCCAACTGACAAACTCGGTTCCGCGGTCAAAAGTGATGGACCGACGGGCGACGAGCGGGAGATCTTTGATGGCACTCATGATCTTGCACATGACCGGCTTGGTGCGCTTGTTCGGGTTTTTCAGGATCACGGTGAAGCGGCTGACGCGCTCAACCAGTGAGGTGACGTTGGTCTGGCCAAGCTTCTGTTTAAACAGCATCAAATCAGCTTCCCAGTGGCCAAATTGACGGCGATGAGCCACATCATCCGGGCGAAATAAGATGCTGACATCGCGGTGAAACTTGGGTTCTCTGCGTCTTCGGGTGCGGCGGGGACGTCGAGCGATACGGTGCGTCGGCAGATACCACCATAGGTCTTCGCGCTGACCTTCCTTGGAATAGATGTAGCGATAAATGGTTTCCTGGCAGACCCTGAGGGGAGCGCGCTCGTGGATCATACGGTTACTAATCTGCTCTGGTGTCCAACCGTTCTTGATGCGCTCAATCACGCGTTTGCACAGCTCAGGATGTTTGATCAGCTTGCGCTCCCGGGCACGACGATCCGCTTGCATCATATGGGCCGCGGCACCGGAATAGCCATCGCATCCGGGCATGCTTTCGTCCGAGAAATGGTTGCGCTTTAGCTCGCGGAATATCGTGGACCTGCAGCGTTTCAGAACGCGTGCCATCTCATCGACAGGGACCTTTGCGTGTCTCCAGCGTTCAATCTTGCGTCGTTCTGTGATACTCAGTTGGTCGTAAACGGTTCCCATACCGATTCCTCTCATTAGATAAACCACTGTTTACTAACAAGAGTCGCACTTGAGGGTAGCGCGCGCCCGGCTACATCAGCGCCTCCTATAATTAGGATTATGTAATAATAAAACATTCGTTGTGAAGACTGAATAACCAATAAGTACAGGTTGGAAGCTTTATTATAAGGTTCCTCGCTGAGCTGATGTTTGTTTGGTAGTCTTGGGGATAACCGAAATGGGCGCAACCCGCTTTCAACGCTGCGCTGTCAAAGGTGAGGTGCAGCAGGTTTGAGTAATAACGTCCAGACTCAGACGTATTTGCCTCTCACACAGCTACTTGACCGCGGTCAAGTAAGTAATGCTGGAGCTAATTGTGTTTCTAGGACGCATTATCGGTGGAACCCGCCGAGCCATTTTGAATTTAAAGCCGCCCTAGGACAAAGTATGCCCAACCCGAGGCAACTTAAAAGCCTCGTACGAAGGCAAGTCAAAGCCGACCCGTACAGCCTCAATCGCCCGAGCATATAGCCCATAATACGCCACAAGCATCCCCTCCAAAGTAAACAACCCTTCAACCCTCTCGCGCGCGGCCCTGCGCGGGATGTTGGAAGCCTCTCTTAGAGCCACGGCCAACTCCCCGGCATCCGCCCCAGCATACCGCGCCACATCTCCAGCCACCTCATGGATCGCCCCATTCTCAACAGCTGCAATCGGCAGACCGCACGCCATTGCTTCAATCGCCGCCAGTCCGAAGGGTTCGTCCCAAAGCGGGGTGAATAGCAGGACAGAGGCATGGGCGATAGCGTCGGTCAGGTCAGCGCCTTGCAGGTGACCGCCGTATTGCACACACTCACCTAACAGCGGTGCAATTTCGGTGTCGAAATAGCCCTGATCCTCAATCGTCCCGTAAATCCTCAGCGGGATGCCAGCAATCTTAGCTGCCTGAGCGGCCAGATGCGTCCCCTTGGTCGGCGTGATACGGCCCATCCAGACGGCGGTGCCATCGCCCTCTGGGCGGAACGGCCAATCGGCCAGGTCGATGCCATTGGGTACCACACAGGCAAAGGGAGCGGCTCCGTCATCAAACCACGCTCCCAATTGCCGCTGCGAGCAGGTGGTGAACAGCGACCACGGTGCCCCGCCATCGGCGACGGCACGCTTCAATACATCGAACGGCGGCACATGGATGGAGGTCACCATCGGGATCCGATGTCGCGCGGCGAAGCGCGGGGGGAAGCGGTGCAATGAATTGTTATGTACCACATCGAAACCGCCCTCGGCAAGGCGCGGTAGGAGACGCTCGAACGCCGCATCCAGATGCCCCGTCAGCTCCGGCGTGCCGTGCCACTTATGCCAGGGGAACTCCCGGTCATAATGAATGTCGACGACCGGCTCGACCTTGCCGCCCCAATCACTGTCACCGGCGGCGAAGAGGGTCACGTCGTGCCCCCGCGTCCGCAGCCCGCGACACAGATGCCAGCAATGCGCCTCCATCCCGCCCATAAATGGGCGTGCGATAGGAAAGCGCACATGTCCGATGACGGCGATCTTCATGGCGTCACTCCGCCGCGATGGCAGAGATACGATCCTCGCCCGCTTGGGCGGCGGCGCGGCGCTCTTCCTCGGTATCGAGATCGCGAAGCAGCTTGTCCATCACTCGGCGGCTGTTGGCATAGGGCATATTGCCAGTCTGGCGGCACATCTCGAAATCTGCCTCATCAGGCGCGCGCAGGATCGTCAACGCATCGTCGCTATTGTCGATCAGTCCCATCAGGTGAAAGGCATGCAGCCAATGGCCCATGGTACGATGCCCCCAACGGGCTGCGAAGTGTTCGGCGTTGCGGACCACGGCATCCACGTGGTGGATTGGCGGCATGCAGTGGTCGTGATATTGGTGATAGACCTTGGCCCCCTTCATCCACCAGATGTCGATACCGCGCGCGTCCAGCACGCGGCCAAAGTCTGTATCCTCGCCGCCATAGCCGAAATAGCCTTCGTCAAACCCGCCGCTGCGCGCCCAATCGGCGCGGTGCATGGCGAAGTTGAGCGACCAAAAGCAACGGTAATCCTCGCAATAACGCAGGCCCTCCGCGGGTGGTCCTTGCCGGTCCGAGTGCTTGACACCAATCGCGTCAAAGTGGCCGAAATCGAGGCCGCCTTCTGTCGCTCTTTTAGGCAGGTAGGCGACCTCGCCCATCACCAGCCCGCGGCCATCGTGGCATGCCTCTGCCACATCGGCGACAAGCGCGGGGTGCGGGATGCAATCGACATCGACAAAGGCCAGAACGGCACCGCTTGCCTTGGCCGCCACCGCATTGCGCGCGGCGGCAAGGGGAAGCTCCCCATCGGGGCGGGTGACCTGGATTTGGTAGATGGGAAAGGGCGCATCGGGCAACCCGTCGTATGGGTCATCCTGCATGGCGGCGATCACCAGCTCGCGCGGGGGCACGGTTTGCGCGGCCAAGCCGCAGATAACATTGTGTAAATGTGCCTCGCGGCCGCGTGCGATGGTCAGAACGGATACGTCACGCATGGTGAACCTCCTTTAAAGATGTTGAAATTTCGGGGCGATCCCAAAGACGGTCCGCCAGATTACTGAGCCACTGCGCGGTACGGTTTGCCGCGTCACTGCCCCCTGCCAAAGCGCGTTGGCGTGCGGGATCATGCTGGCGTTGTGCCTGCTCAACCGCCGCACGCCAGGCATGGGCGGAGCTTGGCATATGCGGCAAATGCAACGCGGCGCCGGCTTGAGCTAAGGCGCGGGCTTTCTCGACTTGCTCGTCGAAATAGCGCCACTCCGGCACCACGATCCAGGGCTTCGCAGCGGTGAGCACTTGGGCACAGGTCGTATTGCCGGTGGACGAGATCACCAGATCCGCCGCTGCGATATAGTCGGGCGCGTTGTCGACCCAGCCTTTATGCATCAGGTTCGGCGGCAAGGTCGCATGCCAGTCGCGCTGCACTTCGCCGATGGTGATCCAGTCCATCTGCGGATAGCTGCGCGCGGCAACGCCCAAGGCGGCCTCGGAAATCCCATTGCCTCCCCCGCCACAGACCACCAACGCCATAGGGCGTTTACCCAGCTGCAGCGTCCCGCGGGCATCTTCGGGCTTGGGCAGTGATACATTCACTCCCAGACCCGGAGCGTAGTGGGTTTTCTCCGCCCAAGCGGCCCAACTTTCCTGCACCAAATCGGCATGGAACGGGGCGAGCAACCCCGCGGCACCGTCATAGGCGGCACGATGCCCTGCATCGCTACGGTTGCCATGCTGGAGGATTTTGACATGCGGCACCGAACAGAGCCGCGCCAGTTGCGCCACCTCGGCCGAGACATCGACAATCATCAGCTCCGGTGCCTCGCCGGCAAAGAACTGCGCCATCGCTGCCATCGCGTCGCGGATGCCGGACCAGCCGACTGGCGCGCAATGCGTCGTGTCGGGCGTATCGAGCAAGGCGGTGCCACGCGGCTCATCCCCCCGCGCCTCGAACAGCGAGGGCAGCTTCTGCACCGTCACATTACCACGCAAAGGCGGGAAAATATCGTCGCGCGTGCAGAAAATCCGCGCCGGGCGCGCTTCGGGCAAGGCATTGACAACGGCGGCGCAACGCTCCGCATGGCCGCGCCCTTGGTGATGCACGAAATAGCCGAAGGGCCGCAGGGGTACGTCAGGAAAATCACGCATGATTATTCGCCCGCCATCAGCATCGGCCGCGGTGTGCGGTAATATTGCACCCCATCCAAAATCCCCGCCGCATGTTTCAGCGAGGACCGATAGACCGAGGCCAGACCATCCAGCTCCGCCAGTGCATTCGCAGGCAGCACGGCGTTCTCGAAACGCGAAAGCATATCCAGATCATTGCCGCTATCCCCCGCCACGATCACGCTGTCGTCTGTCATATCGCGACGCGCCGCCTCGAACCGGATCGCGGCGGCCTTGCCGGCCTGCACGGGGATGATGTCGATGAATTTCTCATGCGACGGAATGATGCGGGCCAAGATCCCCGCCTGATGCAAGCGCGCCTCGATCGCGGGCACATCGCTAATGGTGCCGAACAGGCTGACCTTCCAACGTCGTTGGTCATAGACCGGCTGAAAACGCACATTTGCGCCTTCCAACGCCGTACGCACTGCCGCGGCATCCCACTCCTGCGAGATCAGCGCTGCATACTCCTTACATAGAGTAAAACCACTGCCTGAACGGCGCCAAATCTCTGTGCCCGTCGAGCTGATGATCGTATCCGGCGTGGGCAGATCCCATTCCGCCAGCACCCGCTGCGCCTCTGCGATGGAGCGTCCGGTGGCGACGGTAAAGGCATAGTGCTCCCCCTCGCGCCCGAGCCACTGGGTAAAGGCCCGCGCGCCATTGCGACAGCCAGTCAACGTATTGTCGATGTCGCAGGCGAGCAGGTGCTCATGTCGCTGAACAGCGACGGTTTGACCCTGTGGCCCGCGGACCACCCCTTCCATCACCGCTTGCGACCGTATCGCCCAAGCCGTCCAATCATAGGTCTGCCGCGCAATACGCTGCGCTCGCCGCGCCGCCAGCTCCCGCTCCGGTGCCGTCAGCACGTCGCGCAATCCGCGCGCCAGGCTCGCCGTGTCATAAGGATCAATCAAAGCACCAAACCCAAGCTCCGGCAGAATATCAGACGGCCCGCCCGATTGCGTCGCGACCAAAGGCACACCCGCCTGCGCGGCCTCGATCAGCGTCAGCCCAAAGGGTTCGTGAAACGCCGGGTTGCAGAACACACCGCCCTCGGCCGCCAGCGCATAAAGGTCGCTGATATCCTGAGCGGAGTGTTGTCGCGGCAGCGCCACCTTGCCCCAAAGGTCATGGCGGTCGACCCCGTCAAACAGATCCGCGATAACCGCATCACACTCGCTGCACCCCTGCCCCAAGCCGTCCCGCAGCCCCGCAATAATCACAAGGTTCGCACGCTCTTGCAGCGTGCGATCAGACGCATAGGCATCGACCAATCGCCGCAGGTTCTTCTTCCGAATGGGCCGCGCAATGGCAAGGATGATGGGTTTGCTCACATCCCGCAGAAACCCGCCCAGCATCTGCCGCGCCCGCGCCGCATCGCCCTGCTCCTCTACGCAAACCCCCGGCCCAATCCGATGCGCGCGCCCTTCCGCAGCCGGAACCAACTTCGGGATCTGCCGCTCCACCTCATCACGCGACGAGGCAATAATCGCATCTGCCTCAGCCAACGCACGCGTCTCGCGCGCAATCCGCGCCTCCAACTCGGCCGAAGGATCCTCGCCCGGCCCCAACTTCTCCGCCCCCAGCGAATGCGCGGTATAAAGCACCGGAACCCCGAACCTCTCCCGCGCCGCCAGCGCCAGCTCCGCCGCATCCGAAAAATGCGCATGAATCACATCCGGCCGCGCCGCACCCATGGCTTCAAGCGTCTCTAACAAGGCGTTTTGCAGCGAAGGAAGCTCCCCCACCAAATCACCCTTTTCCAAATACTCAGCCCGATCCGACGCCAATCGCACCACCCGACACTTGGGCGCGATCTCTTCCTCGGCCTGCGCAAAAGCAGCCCCCAACTCCGGCGCATCAAACAGCCGCGTCACAATCGTGACTTCTTCAACTTCAGGGAGTTTCGCTTGCGCCATCGCAGCGCCAAGGACATAGGCGATATGCCCACCGGTATCTTCCGTCATGCCGTACTTAACGGGCGGAGCGGATAGACATCCGCCCAGCGAAATATGCATGATGCGCATATCAGCCTCCAAAAATTATGATGTATTCAGAGCTGCAAAAACGCGAGCCTCGCAAAGATAACAGTAAAGTTACCTTATGGTTCCCGTTGGATTTGAGATTTGTTTTAGATAGCTAAGCGAAGCCATATTCTACTGCAGGTAGGCTGGCGATTTTGTTTGCGAAACCAAAGCAAGAAAGGGTGTTAATTGCCGTTACTAGCATCCCGCAACGCGGCTAACCTACCCTCAAGCCCATCAAATACGAACTCACGCAAAAACGCCCGATCCCGTAACGCACTATAATCTGCCGGCGTCAAATCCACCTCTCGGGCCATCTCATCAAACAGATCGCGGATTGCCTCGACCTGACCGAGAATGACCCTTTCAGCTCGCCCCTGATCCAACCCAAAACTACCGGCCGCATCTAATGCCAAAGAAAGGTTGGCGCGGTGATCTGTCCCCCGTACCGCCATGGCCTGATTGGCTTCATATGATCCCCGCGGGCGCGGGTCGATGTCGTAGGCCGGCGTCAACTGAAGCTGTCCCCCCGTCCAGAACCCCGCGTGATTGCGGGCATGGTCATCGGTATTGCCGACGAGAATGTTGAAGCACATACGCGCGAATAGTTCTTGTAGATCCGCGCTTGGCGTAACACTCGCTCTGCGCAGATGGCTGGCAAGATCTTCGTAGCTGGCGTAGCGCCCCTGAAGCTCGCTGAGCCCCAGAATGGTCAACGCAGATACCATTGCGCGCCGTGTCCAGCCCTGGCCCGTATTGATCCGGTCGAACCGCTCGATCAGCAGCACATCTTTACCCATGACCCGGCGAAGCTCGACCGGGGCGACGTTCACACCGCAGGCCTGCGCAATCTTCATGGCGATATATTCGCCCTTCACTACCGAATGCTGATCGTTGGAGGCGCTGAATTTCGCAATCATCTTGCGATTGCCATCCGTGACCTGCGCCTTGGGCCGCGCCCCGCCGATAGACGTCCCGTGGCGCAAGGCTTCGTCCAGTTCCAGCGGCAGTGGCACGCCACGTTCCACAAGATCCGCAGCCTCTATAAGGGTCGAGAGCGCAACCTCCCCCGCCAGTCGCGGCACGTATTCTGTCGCAGAAGTCTGGAAGTCCAGTGCGCCAATCCGGTCGGAGCCGGATTGCAGCATATAGTTCATCTCGTCGAGCGCATCGAGGTCCATGGCGATGCCCTTGGCACCGGTCAACCGGTTGATAATGACCCGGCGCCCCCAGAAATCAGGGGCCCCGTCGCGCAGGCAACCTGCGATCTGCAGGGGGGCGGCGGGCACGTGGATCTGCTCGACCAAGGGCAGTTCTGGCAGGAAAATCGGAATCGCATCGGGATTTCGCAGATAGCTTTTACCGTAGGTGAACTGATGCAGCTGGCCCACAAGATCGACACGGCCAGCGACCACAGGGTCGGTAGCACCGGGCAGAAAGATCCAGACATAAAGGGTTTTGGTCGGTCTCAGCAGGTCAGAAGTCATTGTCTATCTTCCCGCGGCTGGCCTGGAAGGCACGCTGACGCAACAGAGCATTTGTCCGCCGCTCAGTGGCGAGGAGCGTGGTCAGCCGTTCGTCATCTTCCTCAAATAGCGGAACGCCAAGGATGGTAGCGATTTCAAAAACAGCACCAAGGGATACGGCCATATCCCCCTTTTCCACCCGTGACAGCAGCGGGCGAGAGACCCCTGCCCGTTCCGCCAGTTCTTGCGCGGTCATGTTCCGCTCCAACCGCGCGGCGCGGATCATCAGCCCCAAAAGCTCTGCAGCCTTTCGGGCGGTTGGCGAATAGGAGCGTGTTGGTTTAGGCATCGGTATCCAGACTAATTTGTAATATATATTACGTAATGCGACGTAATGAGATTTATACGTTACACTATCTCAAATTTCTACCATATTCTGTCATCGTGGTCCCGCCCATCTTCGAATTCAGCGTTACCCTTGCTGCTATAGCGTACCTTGCCACCCCTCCCCCACAGCCTACCTGATTTTCGCAAGACAAAGGGGCCTTCATGACACCACATCGCTATATCTTCGTTGGCGGGTTGCACCGCTCCGGCACCAGCCTCGTGGCGCGGCTGATCGGCGATTTGCCGGGTGTCAGCGCGATCAACGCCGCCCCCGTGCCGGAGAATGAGGGTGTCTATCTGCAAGGCGCGATCCCCCATACCGCGCGGCATGGTAGCCCCATGCATTTTGCCACCGACCCCGCGCAGCACCATATCGAAGGATCGCATTTCGACAGATTAGAGACGCAAATGCGGTTGGAACGGGACTGGGCACCCTATTTCGACGATGCCCCGTGGCGGGTCGAGAAGTCACCCGTAAACCTGACACGGATGCGGCTGTATCAGCAGCTTTTTCCCCTGTCGCAATTCGTCGTCGTGACCCGCCATCCGGAGGCGGTTGCGGCCGCCACCTCCAAATGGGTCGACATGGACCCCACTGCGATGATGGACCACTGGCTGGATGCCTATGACATCGTAAGCCGCGACATCGATTACCTGCATGCCGTGATCACCATCCGATATGAGGATCTCGTGGCCCACCCCACCGCAACCTTGGCGCGTTTGGCGGCGTTTCTCGATGTGGATGCGGAGCCCACGCCTTCCGATATCCGCGATGGCAATCAGGACTATGCAGGGACGACCACGCTCTCCCCCGCTCAAGCGGAGCGTGCTGCGGCGTGGGGATATGGTGCAGGCTTGCAAGTTCAGCATTGGGCTGGCGTGACCCGCCACCCTTTGCGGCGCATTGCTGAGAATGTTGAAGCGGCCTCGGGTGGGGACCGTCGTCCTAACTGCGGTTTGATACAAATATGACGCTAAACCGCAGGTTAGAGACAGATACTGTCGACCCAAGGCCCCCGTTACACACCCCCTCCTGTCTCCCAATCTCACCTTAGGTGCACACAAAACGGAACTTTATCCCGCCCACGAGGTTCAATCCTAAATAGCAATTTTCGACCATCGTTCTCGTCCTCACAACGCCGCGCCCCTCCACCTGAGGGCTCTACAGCGCGCGAAGTGAAAGAAACGCAACACGATTCGCGACGGCGCGGTCCTGCGCCGCCGGTGAGACTTGGCTTCCCGAAAGGCTGCGCAGATGAATATTCGTACTCAGGTAAAGACCCACTCCCACACGGCGACCCCCTTTGCGGCGACGCGGATTGCGGACAATGTGCTCGACCTTATTGGCCAGACGCCGATGGTGCGCCTGCCCCGCTACCTCGACCGCGAGGACGTTAGTCTGGTCGCCAAGGTCGAGGCGCTGAACCCCGGCGGCAGCGCCAAGGACCGGCCCGCGCGCCACATGATCGAACGCGCGTTGGCGGACGGTCGGCTCAAGGCTGGTGATACGGTGGTTGAATCTTCCTCAGGGAATATGGGCATCGGGCTAGCACAGGCGTGTGCGGTGCATGGGCTGCAGTTCATCTGCGTCGTCGACCCCAATGCGCAGGCCCAGAACGTCGCGATTATCCGCGCCTTGGGGGGCCAGATCGAATTGGTCGATCACGCGCCTGACGGAGATTTCCTCGCCGCGCGTCTGGATCGGGTCGCCAAGCTTTTGGAAGAAGACTTCCGCCGTTTCTGGCCCAACCAATATGCCAACCTCGACAACCCGGAGTCCCACGAGCTCGGCACCATCGCCGAGATCGATGCGGCGCTTGGCGGGAAGATCGATGTGCTTTTCGTCGCCTGTTCCAGCACCGGCACCGCGCGCGGGTGTCGCGATTATCTGCGCCGGATGGGACGTGAGACGAAGGTGGTCGCGGTGGATGCCATGGGCAGTACGCTGTTCAACGGCACTGCGGGCCCGCGCAAAATCTCGGGCATGGGCGCAGGACGTATCCCCGAGCTGGCCAAGGGGCAGGAGTTCGACGATCTCGTTCGCGTTTCCGATGTGACCTGCGTCGCCGGGTGCCGCCGCGCCGTCGCGCGCGAAGGGCTACTGGTCGGCGGTTCCGGCGGTGGTGTGCTTGAGGCGGTGCGCAGCATGCAAAATGAACTCGCCGGTCAAACCGTCGCCGCGATTATCCACGATTCCGGTTCGCGTTATCTGGGCACCGTCTTTGACCCTGAATGGGTCGAGCGGGAGCTGGGGATTTGCGAGGCGGATGTGACAGCGCTGGCAGGATTGGCCCCCGCGAATTCATGAGCGAGACACAGATTGCCATTGTCGGCTGCGGCCCTAAGGGGCTGTATGCGCTTGATAGTCTCTGCGAAGCGGCGCGGCGTGAACCCGAGCACCGTTTCGCCGTTCATATCTTCGAGCCGTCAGCGCATCCCGGTGCAGGGCCAGTCTATGATCCGCGCCAGTCCGAAGTGCTGCTGATGAACTTCCCCGCTGGTCTGATCAACGCCTGGACCGGTGGGCGCGGGCCGTCGTTTCTGGAATGGGCGGCGAGAAGCCCACAGCCGGTCGATGCTGGCGACTACGTGCCCCGTGCGCATGTGGGTCGGTATCTGTTCTGGAGCTTCGAGCGTGTCGTCGCACAATCCCCGTCGAATGTGAGACTAATCCGGCGTGAAACGCGCGCCGACGCAGTGAACCGCAACGGGGATCAATGGCATATCTCCCCCCCAAACATCACCGTTGATCACGTCCTGATCACCACCGGTCACCAAGACGGGTTTCGTCATAGCGAAACGGAGACGCGCGACCATATCCCCTCCCCCTTCCCCATCGATCAGCGTCTGACCCAGACCGCCGTGCCGCCCAACTCTAACGTGCGTAGCAAGGGCTTCGCGCTCACCTTTATCGATACGATGCTCGCGCTGACCGAAGGGCGTGGCGGGGTCTTCACCCTCTCCGCCACTGGCTATAACTATGCACCTTCAGGACAGGAGCCGCGCCGTATCGCCCCCTTCAGCCGCAGCGGCCGCCCGATGCGTGCCAAGGTAGAGGCGGCATTGTTTACCCAACCGCAAGACGACGCCTTTTGGGAGGATCAACGCGCCGAGCTTTCGCATATCCTGCGCACCCCAAACGCGACCTTCACCCATCACATCTGGCCCGCGTTTTTATCATGCGCCGATCAGGTTCTAGGCAACCCCTCCGGCACCAGCGCCGACTTCTTCACCCACCGGACCAAAACCACCTTCACCCCCGACGAGATCCGCCAAGACCTGCGGATCGGCTATGACATCGCCATGGGGCGCCGCGCCCAGGACAGCGCTTGGGCCCTGGCCGAGGTCTGGCGCCGCTGCTATCCGCAGTTGATCAACTGGATAAGTCACCGCGAGTTAACCCCCGACGATGCCCAACACTTCCGCCAGATCGCGGCAGAGATGGAGCGGCTCGCCTTCGGCCCGCCCGCGCAGAACATCGGCAAGCTGATCACGCTGGAACAGGCGGGCATCGTCAGCTTTGACCATATGACGGGCGAGGCACCAGCAGATGTCACGATCAACGCCACGATCCCATCCGCTGGCGGTGCCGAGCTTGCCGCCCCGCTCGACGGTCTTTTGCGTAACGGGCACATTAGTATCGGCACAATGGGGGGTATTAGGGTCGATAAAGATGCGCATGGACTCACACGCGACGGCACCGCCAAGGGCCTCTCCATCATCGGTCGCGCCACCGAAGGCTGCGTGCTTGGCAATGATACGCTATCGCGCTCCCTGCATGATCTCCCCGAAAAATGGGCCGCCGCCGTCGTGCAAATCGCCCACCAATCCAACCCGCTGGAGCATTCCCTATGACCATCCCCCAATCGATCTTCAGCCCCTGCCACGGCGTCGTGCCTTTGCGTCCGCGGCTGGAAAACTGGATGGCAGAGCTGCTGCAGGATCGCCCCCGTCTCGACGCGCTGACCGACCGCTTTGGCGCGCCGCTCAACATCCAGTCGGTCGATCCGTTCCGCCGCAATATCGCGCAGCTGACCGATTGCGTGACCGACTATGGCCTGCCCTTCCTGCCCATGTTTGCGCGCAAGGCGAATAAATGTCTCAGCTACGTGCAGGCCGCGCGGGATATGGGCATCGGCATCGATACGGCCAGCCATGCGGAGGTGGAACAATGCCTCGAACAGGGGCTGCCGGGTGACCGGATCGTCTGCACCGCGGCCGTCAAGGATCGTGCGCTGATGACCCTTTGTGTGGGTGGCGGCGTGACTGTGATCCTTGATAATGAAGACGAGCTGGAACTGCTGGAGGACGTGGCAGAAGGCGCGACCAAGCCCGTTTCTGTCGGCCTGCGCCTCAACGGGTTTGAGCGTGACGGCACCAAACTCTATTCGCGTTTCGGCTTTCCGCTGACGCAGGTTCCTACCCTCGCCGCCCGCATTGGCGCGTCTGAAACGCTCCGCCTCGACGGGCTGCACTTCCACCTTAACGGCTATAGCGCCGAGGATCGCATCGCCGCAATTCTGCAAACGCTCCCCCTGATCCACAAGATCAGAGGCGACAGCACCGCGCCCTTTTTCCTCGACATCGGCGGCGGCATCCCGATGAACTACCTCGAGGACGCGACCGAGTGGGAGACTTGGCTGGCCGAGCTTGACCGCGCCCTGTCCGGTGACCGCGTCCCCATCACCCAGCATAACAACGGGCTGGGGCGCAAAGCGGGCGGTGAAGGAAAGATCGACAGCTACCCAGTTGCGCAAACGCTGGTGCAAGAAGACTGGATGCGCCGCATCCTCGACCACATGGCCGACGATCAAACCGTGGCTGCACGTCTGAGAGATGCGCATATCTCCTTGCGTTGCGAGCCGGGGCGATCCCTGCTCGACGGCTGCGGCATGACCCTCGCCCGCGTCGCCTTCTGCAAACGCGACAGCGCCGGCACCCCCGTGATCGGCGTGCAAATGAACCGCACCCAGTCCCGATCCGGCTTCGCCGAATTCGCGCTTGATCCCCTGATGGTTCCCGCCCCCGGCCCACGGAAAGAGGCGATCGAAGGCTACCTCGCTGGCACCTATTGCACCGAAAGCGAATGGCTGACGCGCCGCAAAATGTCCTTCCCCCAAGGGGTCAAAGCAGGCGACCTCATGGTCTTCCCCAACACCGCCGGCTACCTGATGCATTTCCTCGAAAGCCGCTCGCACCAGTTCCCACTGGCGCGGAACGTGTTTGTGACGGAAGGGAACGCAGGGGCGGTGACGCTGGACGATATCGACGCGGGGTAATCGCTCCTAAAAGGCGTGGACAATCTCTGACACCAATGCGGCGGTATTCTTGACGTTGAACTTCCGCATCAGCCGCGCGCGATGCACCTCTACCGTCCGGTGCGAGATGTTGAGCGCCTCACCAATCTCGCGCGAGGTGCGACCGTTGACCAGATGATGCGCCACTTCGCGTTCCCGCGGGCTGAGATCGACAGAACGATAGCTCTTGTCCGCGATCTTCTCGAACGACCAGATCATCAGCGAAAACGGGTCTTGCGGGGATAGCGTCGCCCCCTTGGCCTGCACCCAGAAGATGGTCTTGTCCGACGCCTGCATAAAGCGTTCGTCTTCATAATGGGTATCGCCCGTCTCCCGCATACGTGCTTCGCAACGCTCCCCGATCTGGTTGAAATCGGCGGTCGACGGGTAAAGCCGCTGAACCGACCGGTTGATCAGATCAGCCCTTGTGTAGCCGAACAAACGCTCCACCGCCTTGTTGGCCTCGATGATGCGGCGATAGCGCACAATGATCTGCGCCACGGGTGATTCCTGAAACCCGAGGCTGGAGGCTTTTTGCGTGGTAGAGGTATCGATCATCTGCATTTCTACTTATTCCACTACGTAGTGATACGTATCATATTACGTGTTTCTACCAATAGATCGCGGATCGCACATCCGTAAAATGATCCTCATATCAGGAGGATATTATGACCACCGGAGTTTCCATCGTCGGGAGCGGCCACACGCAATTTGGCCGTCTGCAAGAAAACCTTGAAGAGCTGATCGTCGCCGCAACGCGCGAAGCAGTCGAGGAGTCCGGCATTGATCCCAATGATATCGACGCTGTTTTTCTGGGGCATTTCAACTCTGGCATGGTGACGGACGGTTTCGCGTCCTCGCTGATCCATCAGGCCTATCCGCAGCTGCGGTTCAAACCCGGGATGCGGGCCGAAAACGCCTGTGCCTCAGGCTCGGCCGCGATCCATGCGGGGATGAACATGATCCGCGCAGGGCAAGCGCGCACGGTGCTTGTCGTCGGCGCGGAGAAGATGACCAGCCGCAGTACCAAAGAGGTCACGCAGGCGCTGGCCGGTGCGGGATACCAGAATGATCCGGCAGAGGCTTCGCTGAGCTTCCCGCAAGTCTTTGGCGTGGCCGCGCGCGACTATGATGCGCGCTATGGCAGCCCGCTGGACGCGATGGCGAAGATCGCGGTGAAAAACCACGCCAATGCCATGTCCAACCCGCTGGCGCATATGCATAAAGAGTTCACCTTCGAACATTGCAGCACCGTGTCCGAGATGAACCCCGAGATCGCGCCGCCGCTGCGGTTGACCGATTGCTCGCTGGTGACCGATGGGGCCGCGGCCCTGATCCTCACCACTGACGAAAACGCGACGACCTTCCCGAAATCCGTGGCCATGCGTGCGGCGGAGCATGTGAATGATTTCCTGCCAATGTCGCGCCGAGATTTCCTTGCATTCGAAGGCCCCGAACGCACCTTTGCGCAGGCGTTCAAAGCGGCCAATGTCACACTTGAAGATATCGATTTCGCCGAAGTCCACGACTGCTTTACCATCGCGGAACTGCTGACCTACGAAGCGATGGGGCTCGCCCCCAAGGGTCAGGGCGCGCGCGCGTTGGAGGATGGCACCGTCTACCGTGGCGGCGCGCTGCCGGTGAACCTGTCGGGCGGGCTGAAGGCCAAGGGGCATCCCGTCGGCGCGACAGGCGTTTCCATGCATGCGCTGGCCTTCCGTCAGCTGACCAACCAAGCCGGCGATCTACAAGTCCCCGGTGCCGAACTGGGGCTGTTGTTCAATATGGGCGGCTCTGCTGTGGCCAACTATGTCTCGGTACTCGAAGCGCGCAAGGTCTGATTACATATGAATATTTCTGAATGGCTGCTTCAGGCCGCACGGGTGTCCCCCGATGCGCCCGCGATCCGCTGCAGCTTGGATCTGCACGCGACCTATGGGCAGTTCGCGACGCGTAGCGCAGGCATGGCGACCTATCTGTCGGACAGCTTGGGAATCCGCAAAGGCGACCGCGTGGCGCTGTTCATGCAGAACTGCCCTGAATATCTGGAGATCCTGCACGCGGTGTTGTGGATGGGTGCGATTGTCGTGCCGATCAATTACAAGCTGCACCCGCGCGAAGCGGCGTGGATCATCGGTGATGCGAAGGCCCGCGTTGTCGTGACCCAAACCGGCACGGTGTTCGCAAGTGGCATCGAGCTTGCCGAGACCTGCAATGAACGCGGCATCCACGATCCCGCGCTGACCGCTGCGGCGCAGTCCAGCGCGGAAATCACGCCCCCCGTCGACACAGGCAAAGACGATGTGGCCTGGCTCTTCTATACCTCTGGCACCACGGGGCGCCCCAAAGGGGTGATGACCACCCACGGCAACCTCATCGCGATGTCACTCGCCTATGCGATGGATGTGGACAGCCCCACCGCCCGCGATAATTCGCTTTATGCAGCACCTATGTCGCATGGCGCGGGGCTCTATCACTTCCCGATCATCCGCGCCGGGGGCTGCCATGTCATTCCCCGTTCCGGCGGCTTCGATCCGGCCGAGATTGCAGAGCTCGCGCTGGCGCTGGACAACCTCGTGTTTTTCGCCGCCCCCACGATGATCAAACGTCAGATCGCCCATGCCCGTGCCACGGGCTATGACGGCGCGGGCATCAAGACCATCATCTACGGTGGCGGTCCCATGTATCTCGCCGATATCGAAGAAGGGCTGGCCGTCTTCGGTGCGCGTTTCGTCCAGATTTACGGTCAGGGCGAATGCCCCATGACCATCACTGTGTTGCCCCGTGACCTTGTGGCAGACACGGCCCACCCCAACGCCGAGGCGCGGCGCGGGTCGGTCGGGTTTGCGCAGGCGGGCGTGCAGGTACGGGCCGTCGACATCGACATGCGGCCCCTGCCCGCAGGTAAGGTTGGCGAGGTTGTCGTCTCTGGCGATGCGCTGATGAAAGGGTATTGGGGCAATGAACAGGCCACCGCCGATACCGTCGTCGACGGCTGGCTGCGCACGGGCGACTTAGGGTCGATGGATGCCGATGGCTTCCTGACCCTCACCGACAGGTCCAAAGATGTGATCATTTCGGGCGGGACAAACATCTATCCACGGGAGGTGGAGGAGACCCTTCTGGCCCACGAAAATGTGTCCGAAGTGTCGGTGATCGGTGTGCCCAGCCCGGAATGGGGCGAGGATGTCGTGGCCTTTGTCGTCGCAACGGGCGAAGGCCCCTGCGACGCGCCGCAGCTTGATGCCTGGTGCAAAAGCCGCATGGCCTCGTTCAAGAAGCCGAAGATATACCACTTTGTTCAGGATCTACCCAAGAACAGCTACGGGAAAGTCCTGAAAACCAGCCTGCGCGAACGTATTGCGCAAGAGCTGGAGGGAGAGCATCAGGCCTAAGCCGCGATGCAGAACAACGCGTGTCAGCCTTTGACGCGCAGATCGGGAGAGAGAAACATGAAACGCAGAACATTCCTAAAAACCGGTGCCGCCGCCGCATCGGGTGTCTTTACGCTGGCCGCACCGTCCCTTGCGCTGGCCGCAACATCGCTGAAGTTCGACAGCTACGTGTCGGATTCCGCGGGCCCCTCGTGGATCGACCGCTGGTATCTGGACGAACTGGAAAAACGCACCGAAGGCGAAGTTACCATCCGCCGCTACTGGTCCGGTTCGCTGAACAAGGTGGGGGAGCACCTTGGCGCCGTGCGCGACGGCACTTCCGAGATGACACTGATCTCGCCCGGCTACTACCAGTCTGAACTGCCCGTGACCCGCGGGTTGGAATGGTACTTCCGCATGAACCGCGCCGACGCGCTGCAAAAGGTCTGCCGCGATGTCTACGATCAATTCGACCCGCTGCGCGCTGAATGGGAAGATCGCCACCGCTCCAAAGTGCTCTACTGGACCAACTGGAACTACGCGCCGCTGATCCTGCGCGATCCGATCACCTCGCTTGAAGACATCAAGGGCAAACGCATTCGCGCCTACGGTGTCTCTGCCGATGTGGTCGAAGCGCTTGGCGGTACGGCCGTCGCCATGGCCGCACCCGAAGTGTACCAAGCGCTGGAGCGTGGCATTCTCGACGGTGTCTACGGGTTCGATTTCGTGACCGCAATCGCCTATAAACTGCATGAAATCGCGCCGCAGTTCTATGACATCGGCGACGGCCCCCACGCCCCAGCCGCGACGATCATGAACAAGCGGGTGTATGACGGGCTTCCCGACGACGTGCGCAAGATCTCGGACGAGATCGTCGATGACATCTATGGCGGCCAGTTCAGCGCGATCTACGAAGATGTACTTGCCACCTATGTCAAAACCGCTGAAGCCGAAGGCGTCACGCTGAGCACCGTTTCAGACGAGCAAAAGGCAATGGCCAAGGATCTGGTCCAGCCCGCGCAGGTGAACTCCTGGCTTGAGGATACCGCGAAACCCGCAGGTATCGATGGCGAGGAAATGCAGTCCTTGATCGATGCCGCGATCAAGAAGTACGACGCCGAAGCAACGCTCAAACGCCCTTACGAGATCAGCCAAGCATCGTAATCAGCTCAGGCGATCGCATTTAGCGAAGGATTAAATCATGCAAACGATCAACAGTTTACTGAAAATCGTGTCCGATGCGCTTGGTGCGGTCGCCATGCTGTTTCTCGCGTTTCTCGTGTTTGGCACCACGCTTGACGTCTTGGTGCGTGCCCTCACGGGGAGCCCGATCACCGGCGTTTTTGAGTTCACGGAACTGGCGCTGGTGATGGTGGTGTTTCTTGGAGCGGGATGGGCCCAACGGGACGATGCGCATATCCGCGTCACTGTTTTGACAGAGAAGCTCTCACCCGCCACCCGCGCCCGTGTTGTCGCGCTGGCCTGGGCGGTCGGGGCGCTGGCATTGCTGATGCTGGCCATCCCCGCCACGCATGAGGCGATTTATTCCGTCTCTATCCGGGAATTCCGCTGGGGCTACGTCAAGATTCCGATCTGGTGGACAAAGGCCAGCTTGGCCGCGGGCTTGTGGTTCGCTTTCATCCAGATGGCGATCCAATCTCTTCAACTTTTTCTCTTCGGGGAGCCTGCGCAGACACAGCAGGCGTCGCCCGATCTTCACTGACGTCAGGAAGCCCCGATGGATCCGTCCTTTGCCCCCTATATCGCCGTCGCGCTGATCATCCTGCTGATGGCCTTCGGCGCGCCGGTCTTTGCCGCGCTGGCGCTGTCCGGCGCCGTCGGTATCGTCTTGGTCGAAGATTTCGCGTTTCTGATGACGCGGCTCAAGTCGATCTCATACTCCACCACCGCCGTCTATACGCTCACGATCATCCCGCTGTTCATCCTGATGGGTAGTTTCGCGCATCACGCGCAGGTGGGTAAAAAGCTGTTCGACGTCGCCAGCCGCTGGGTCGGCCATCTGCCCGGTGGCTTGGCGATGGCGGCGATCCTGACCAGCGCGGGCTTTGCCGCCACATCGGGGTCAAGCGTGGCCACTGCCGCCACCGTAGGCTCCGTCGCGATCCCCGAAATGAAGAAGGCGGGCTATCAAGGCAGCCTTTCGGCCGGCGCAGTCGCGGCTGGTGGCGTGCTGGGTGTGCTGATCCCGCCAAGCGTCCTGCTGATTTTCTATGCCGCGCTGACCGAAACATCGGCTGGCAAGATGCTGGTCGCCGGATTCCTGCCGGGGCTGCTGACCGCGATCATGTTCATGGTCGGGATCTATTTCATCGCCCGTCGCGGCGATATGCGCCATGCGGTCACCCCACGCGCCAGCTGGGGCGAGGCCGTGCGCGAAACGGGTAAGGCATGGCAGGTCATGGTGCTGTTCATCGTCGTGATGGGCGGTATCTATCTGGGCCTCGTCACCCCGACAGAGGCGGGCGCCGTCGGTGCCTTTGTCGCCTTGATCATGCTACTCATGCACCGCCCCAGCTGGCCGGGGATGCTGGGCCGTATCGTGGCGAGCTTCCGGTCCACCATAGACACCACGGTCATGATCCTCTTCACCATGATCGGCGCCGCCGTCTTCAGCTATTTCCTGACGCTGATTCAGGTGCCCAACCAACTGGCCGAGGCGGTCGTTGGCTCTGGCCTGCCGCCGTATCTCATCGTGGCGATGCTGCTTCTGGTCTTTGTGCCTTTGGGGATGTTCCTCGATGCATTCTCGATGATGGTCATCACCATCCCGATCATGTTCCCGACGATCCAATCGCTCGGCTTTGATCCGATCTGGTTCGGCATTCTGGCCGTCAAGATGTGCGAGATCGGCCTGATCACGCCGCCGGTCGGGCTGAACTGCTATGTCATCGCCGGCATTGATCGCGAAACACCCCTGCCCCAGATTTTCCGCGGTGCGCTGTGGTTTGTTCTGCTTGAGGTCATCACGATCGTGATCCTCTTTGCCTTCCCTATCATCACCACGATCCTGCCGAACTGGATGGGATCTTAAGGCTTCAGCCGGCGCGTCCTCCACATACGCGCCGGTGGCCTATCTCACCCCCGCGGTTCGCTGCGCAGGCCTTTGTAGATCGTGTAACACATCACCAGCATCAGGATGCTGAACGGCACGCCGGTGGCCGTGACCCCTGCTTGCAGCGCCGACAATCCGCCGCCGATCAGCAGGACGATGGCGATCAGCCCTTCGACCACACACCAGAAGATCCGCTGAGGCACCGGCGCATCGATCTTGCCGCCTGCGGTGATCGTATCCACCACCAGCGAGCCGGAATCCGAGGACGTCACAAAGAACACCAGCGCCAGCACGATCGCGATGGTCGACGCCGTCTTGGTAAACGGCAGCTCGTTCAACATGCCAAAGAGGCTCAGTTCCGGCGAATAGCTGTCGATGACATTGGCCTTGACCAGCGACGTCTCGGGGGAGGTCAGGATCTGGTCGATGGCGATGCCGCCAAAGACGCCCATCCAGATGAAAATGATCAACGACGGGATCAGCAAGACGCAGACGATAAACTCCCGCACCGTGCGCCCTTTGGAGACGCGCGCGATGAACATGCCGACGAAAGGCGCCCAGGATACCCACCAGGCCCAATAGAACGCCGTCCACCCTTCGCGGTAGGCATCATCCCCGCGGCCAAAGGGGTTCGATAGCGGGATCAGCTCTTGCGTGTAGGCGATCAAGCCGGTCCAGAAACCGCTGAGGCCGATCAGCGTGGGCCCTGCAAAAAGTACGAAAAGGAAGAACAGGATCGCGACGCCCATGTTGACCTCGGAGAGCACTTTTACCCCGCCATCCAGCCCCCGCCAGACCGAGACAAGGGCGACGGCCGTCACCAGAATAATGATGATCACCTGAACATTCGTCGAAATCTCGAGCCCGAAGGCAAAGTTAAAGCCCGCATTCGCCTGCTGCGCCCCGAGACCCAGCGATGTGGCCAAGCCGAACAGCGTCGCAAAGACCGCTAGAATGTCGATGATATGGCCGGACCAGCCCCAGACCCTTTCGCCTAAGATCGGGTAAAAACAGGACCGGATCGAGAACGGCAAGCCTTTGTTATAAGTAAACAACGCCAAGGCCAGCGCCATGATCGCATAGACCGCCCAACCGTGCAGCCCCCAGTGATAGAAGGTCGCGGCCAGCCCCATCGCACGGGCAGCCTCTACATTCTCGGCAATGATCGACCCGTCCGCGGCAATGGGCGACGGTACCCCAAGCGGGCCCGAGACGTTCATGTGATAGACCGGTTCCAGCACGCCAAAGAACAGCAACCCGATCCCCATACCGGCGGCAAACAGCATCGCGAACCACGCGGGGTAGGAATATTCCGGCACCGCATCCTCGCCCCCCAAACGCACCTTGGACATGGGAAGAAAGATCAGCACGATGCAGAAGATGACAAAGAAGTTCACGATAATCATGAACATCCAGTCGAGCTTGGTGGTGGCGAAATTCCGCACCGCGAGAAAGACGGCACCCGCTTGATCAGGAAAGATCATCGTCAGCAGCACAAAAACCACCGAGGTGATCCCCGAGATCACGAAAACGGGGTTATGGATGTCAAAGCCGATAGGGCCAAGGCTGCCGTCGATATTGTCCTGACCGACCTCGAAATCAGTCTCTATCTCGCCGTTTTCTGACGTGGGGTCGGTCATGCTCTCTCCATTCCTGTGGATTATTATGTGTCTCTAATGCGCGCAAACTTGCGTGTCCCTAAGGTTGAACTAGATCGCCTTACGGGAATGTCCTGCATAATTTGTGGTAAGGGTAGAACGCCCAAGCCCCTCACAGCCGGAAACGGAGCGCCGAAAATGTGCAACCTCTACGCTAATACCCTCGCCCCGACCCTCATGCGGCAGCTGTTCAAGGTGCGCGCCGAAGACGACCAACTGGGCAATGCAGAGCCGCTGACCGCGATCTTCCCCAAGGGCACGGCCCCCATCGTGGCGCTGGATGACGATGGCAACCGCGTGTTGTGCAACACGCATTGGGGTTTCGTGCTGCCGCAAACCTCCAAGAAAACCGGCAAGCCGATCCAGCCCAAGGCGGTGAACAACGCGCGGGATGATAGGCTGCGCAGCTCTCCCTTCTGGAAAGCCAGCTTTACCGAACGCCGCTGCCTGATCCCCGCCTCCAGCTTTTGCGAGGCGAAGGGGCGCAATCCGGCGACCTATGTCTGGTTTGGCGTGAGCGGCGACACCCCGCGCCCGCCCTTCGCCCTCGCCGGGATCTGGCGCAGCTTTGCGGGCAACTACAGGACGGAGTATCGCGAGCTCACCACATCCTCAATGATCACGACCACGCCGAACGCACTGGTGAAGGACACCCACCCCGACCGGATGCCCGCGATCTTGGCCCCTGAGGACTACGAGGCTTGGCTAACCGCACCGGCAGAGGACGCATTCCGCCTTATTAGACCCTATCCCGCAGAGAAAATGGTGATCCACCAACAGGGCGAAGATCTGAAATCCGACCACGGCGGGATATAGGCCCGCTTACCCCTCTTCGGGGCGCAGGGTGTAGCCCTTGGCCCACTCCTCGAATGTCTCGTCGAACTGGTCCTGCGGCACATACTCCAACCCCGGCAGCTCGCGCAGCAGAATATCGAGGTTGCGGCGATCCTGCGCCGACATCTCCGGATGCTCTCTCAGCTGCGCCAGCTTTTGCGGCAGGCGCCGTTCTTCGCGCACCGTGCTGAAATAGAGCGCATAGGGAATGGCCTTGATCTGCGCCACCAGCGTCGCGAATTGCGGCAGTAGGATCTGGCTGAATTGTGTAGTGCCGGGTGGATGAACATCTGATAGCGCCAGAATAGCCCGCCCGGTAGAGACGGCTTGGGTCGTGGAGTAAACGAAAGAAACCGATAAGGTCAGTACCACCATCCCCGACACGCCGATCAACGTCGCCACCACGCCCCAAAGCGCCCCACTGCTCTCATATGTGCCACCGCCTAGGGTCGACAACAAATGCCCGGCATAGATCGCCTTTTCCAGCACACCCGCCGGTACGCCCGAGCTTTGCGAGACGACCGACCCCGCCTGACCCGACAAGATCAACGTCCAGCTCAGGCACATCAGGATAATCCACGCCGCCCCGATGCTGACCACCACAAGCGGGCCGCAAACACGATGCACCCAATTCTGTTTTGGCAAACATCGGATAAGGCAAAACGTCCCCCGCGCCACCCGTGGCGCGAGCGGGCCATTGGCCCCCACCCCCAGCGTCGACATGACGACATCCGTCGTCACCACCAGCAATAAACAGATGCCAAGGATCGCTGATATCATCGCCATGCTCCCTCATGTTCAGGCCGGGCGGCCCCATAGGAAATGGCAGCCCGATCCGCATCAAGCTGCCATAAGTCGTTTCAAATCGCGCAGGCTTTACGCCTACTAGTCCACGTCACGCCGCCGCGCGGTCAGGCGTCAGCCCGCCCAGCTTTTCGCTCAGCGCCTCATACTGCTGCGTCAGGAACTGCAGCTCCGCATCCCCCGCGGCATAGGGCTCGATCGCGCGGTCATAGGCGTCCAGCACATCCGCCTCGTATTTGCGCACCTGCGCCTCGACCCCATCAGACCCCTCGATCCCGGCCGAGGTCCAATCCAGCGCGGAATAGACCCGATCCGGTTCTTCCAGCGCGCTCGTGTCGATGCCCGCGTCCGAGAGGTATTCCTCAACCTGAGCAATATTCTCCTTACGCATGGCAGTGATCTCGCTCACCAAATCCTTACCCGCGCCATCGTCGAGATCATCCAGCGCCGTCTCATAGGCCGCCTGCGTCCCGCTCAGCACCCGCCAAAGCTCACTCATCGCGTCATTCTTGGTCTGCATACTCACACCTTTAGCTATGATTAATGGGAAGCTTCACCAGTGCTGAAGCGACCGGTAAAGCATTGATATCGTGATCATTATTTCCGAAGAGATAACACGCGCTGCGGGCTTTGGTTCCGGTGAGCTTTGCTGAAAATATGATATATGGAGTGGGTCGGGAGCAACGGTAAATAGAGATGTTTGAGCGTACTATTACCCTAGGTATGCCAGACAGGCTATGACGCCCCTAAAACACAAGAGATTCGCCATCACGAAACGTGATTTAGCGATTCGGGCGAGCGCTATATAAGTTCTTCGCACAATTGGCCAATAAGGATGTCATCAACAATCTTGATGGCGTACTCGAAAATCATCCAAGGTTTTCAATTCAGTATCCCACAAATAGACGCCCCTCCCCCCTCTCTCACATTATCTAGCGTCACCCCCAACCGGCGGTTGTTTCAAGAATCTGTTGCGCTGGCAGATGTTTCGACGTTAAGTAACGGAAACAAATGCGCTACCGAAGAAAAGCGTTACTGAGAGCGAGGGCGATGTGACAGGCACAGTACACATCAATACACGGATCCGCCAGAATGCGGAGACCTTGGCTGCGGCCTTGGAAGGTCACATGCACAAGATCTTTGCGCCCGATGCGCGCAAGGAGCTGCGCTTATTTTCCGCAGGTGAAGCAGCGGAGCTTTTGGGTATCTCGACGAGCTTTCTGCGTAAGCTTCATTTTGACGATAAGGCGCCCGAAGTCCACACCTCGCCCGGTGGCCGTAGACACTATTCTGCCGATGATCTGCTTGAGCTGCGGCGCATTCTTGAGGGCAACGCCAAGACCCGCGGTGCCTATCAGCGCGGGCGCCGTGAGTGCGACAAGCTTCAGGTTTTGTCGTTCCTAAATTTTAAGGGTGGCTCGGGGAAGACAACGAGCGCGGTCCACTCTGCGCAGCGTTTGGCCCTAAAAGGCTACCGCGTTCTATGCGTCGATATCGACCCGCAAGCGTCTCTAACCACCCTGTTTGGCTATCGTCCAGAGTATGATTTTCTGAACTCAGGCACCATCTACGACGCGATCCGGTATGATGATCCGGTCGCGTTAGAGGACGTTATTCAAAAGACCTATTTCACCGGAATCGACCTCGCCCCCGGTGGGCTGATGTTGCAAGAGTTCGAGCATGAGACGCCCCAAGCGTTGATCAACCATGCGCAGCCGCCGTTCTTCGCACGGCTGGCAACGGCGCTTCGCGATGTCGAACAGAACTACGATGTGGTGATCTTCGATTGTCCGCCGCAGCTCGGCTATCTGACGATGGCCGCGCTTTGCGCGTCGACAGGGGTGTTGATCACTGTCGTGCCGAACATGCTCGACGTCGCGTCGATGTCGCAGTTTCTGCAGATGAGCGCGGATCTTCTGGATGTCGTATCCAACGCCGGCGCGAGCATGGAGTTTGATTTCATGCGCTTCCTCATTAACCGCTATGAACCGAATGATGGGCCGCAACAGCAAGTGCTCGCTTTCTTGCGGCAGCTTTTTGACGACGAGGTCATGGTCGCGCCCATGCTGAAATCTACCGCAATTTCAGATGCGGGCCTGACGCATCAGACGATTTACGAGGTTGATCGCGCCCAGTTCCACCGCAACACATATGACCGAGCGCTCGATTCACTAAATCTGGTTAACGATGAAATTGAATCCATGATTCAGAAAGCATGGGGGCGTTAATGGCACGTAAAGGTATTCTTTCATCCGAGACAAAGGCCCCTGCCCCGCCGCAGGAACGGCCTACACCGAAGCCATCGACCGCGCCTCGCGGTGCGGTTGGTGCGTTGCAATCCTCGCTGACGCGGCTGCAAGAAAACGCGGTTCAGGATCTTGATGCGAGCCTGATCGATATGGCGGGCGTTGAAGACCGCTTGGGTGTTGATGATGAATCGCAGCGCAAACTGGAAGATAGTCTGCGGACCTACGGCCAACAGGTGCCGGTGCTTGTCCGCCCTCACCCCTCCCAAGCCGGACGGTTCGAGATTGTTTATGGTCGGCGCCGGCTGATGGCACTAAAAGCGATTGGCGTGCCGGTCAAAGCGATGGTTCGCCATCTGGATGATCATGCTTTGGTGATGGCTCAAGGTCAGGAAAACACCGCACGGCAGGATCTGTCCTTTGTGGAAAAGGCGAGCTTTGCAGCGCAGCTGGACGCAAGCGGGCATGACCGGCAGACAATCGCGGATGCGCTGACGATCGATCTGCCCATGGTGAGCCGGATGCTCAAGGTCGGGAATGCTTTTGATCTGAGGTTCCTGCGCAAGATCGGCTCAGCCCCCAGCATCGGGCGGGATCGCTGGCTGACACTGGCAAAGCTTGTGCAAGAGCCGGAGGCCAAATCCCGCGCGGAAGAGGCCACTACCGTCAATACCTTCAGCGACCTGACCTCGGACGAACGCTTCGAGAGCATTTTTAAGGCCGCGAATAATAAACCAGCCCCCAAGGCCCCTTCCCCGGCAGCCACCGAGGCGCGCACGCTGCGCCACCAGGACGGCAAAGCCTTGGCCGAGGTGCGGCGCACTGCGCGCGGGGTCACCCTGAACATATCCGCTCGAACGGCCGGAGGGTTCGACAAATGGCTCGACACCCACGCCGAAGAGCTGATGAGAGAGATTCACGACCGCTGGCGACAGTCCAAGGCGTGAGACATTGAGGAAGTAACAACAGGAGGCACAACCGGACCATAAAAAAGCCCCCCAGGATAAATCCCGGAAGGCCATTCTCAAACTTTGCACCTTCGAGATAGCCCTAAAGATTTACCTCTGTCAACTCCGCCCCCTCGGGTGGAGCGGGTATTTTATTGTCTTTCGTGAAAATTTGATGGGAAAAGCGTTCCGAACTCTCGTCGGGCGGCCAGTAGACGACCGCACAGCAAACCCCAGCGGGCCGGATAAATGGCAGCTGCTCGATCAGCTCACACAGGCGGCAGAGACCTACGAGCTGTCGCACCGGACACTCACCGTGTTGCAGGCGTTGCTGACCTTCCTGCCCACTCGCCATATTCCGTCGGGCCCTGCGGGCATTGTCTTCGCCTCGAACCAGCGTCTGTCCGAGCGGTTGCATGGCATGCCCGAGAGCACGTTGCGCCGCCATCTGGCACAGCTGCTGCGCGCGGGCATTGTCAGCCGTCACGACAGCCCCAACCGCAAGCGCTTTGCTCATAGTCGCGGTGGAAAGATCACCGCAGCTTTCGGTTTCGATCTGTCGCCATTAGTGCATCAGGCTGACGCTATCAGTCTTGCTGCCACAGAAGCACAGGCGCGGCAGGAAGAGCTGCTTGCGTTGCGTGACGAGGTTCTGATGCTGCGTGCAATGCTCATGCAGGAAACTGGTCATCAAGAGCAACTTGCCGAGGTCGCAAAGTTGCTCCGCCGCAAAGCGGAGAAGACAGAACTATGTGAGATGGCAGCGGCTCTCAAGAACCTGTTGAAAACGGGTCTTGAGGAAGCTTCAAAGACAGAAGAAGTGAGCACCGCTTACGCCCAAAATGAGCGGCACATACAGGATTCAGATATAATCCATTTTGACTCTGAAGGGCAGGGGGCCTGTACTCCCGACGGGCCACAACAAGTCGAAAGTAACGAAGCTGAGAAAGACCAAGGTATTTCTCTCAGTCAGGTTCTTAGCACTTGCAAAGAGCATCAGTCCTTCTTCCCGGAAACCCTGCGCAACTGGTCTGATGTTGAGCGTGTCTCTGACAAGATCGCGCCTATGCTCGGGATCGACCAACCCGTGATGATCGACGCCAAGCGCATCATGGGCAGGGAGGCCGCTGGGATCACCGTCCTATGCATGCTCGAGAAAGCGAACGCCATCCGCAGCCCAGGTGCGTACCTTCGGCGGCTGACACAAATGGCAAGGGATGGGGCGTTTTCATTGAAACCGATGGTGATGGCCCTGGCAAATCGGGAAATTGTCAGCTGACAATAATTAAAATAATGGGATTACAGTGCCTTATGATTTCTCTAGCCGAAAATTGGCAGCTTAAAGCCGATTGGCCGGCGGTACGCAGTTCAACGAATCTTCATCGCCGAGATCGGGTGAAACATGAATGCCCTCAGGCAGATCACCATAGCGCCGCGAGCAGCTTCTTGCGTATTCCCTTTTGACGTGTCTCTTAATATAGGGCGGTAAGAGGAGCAATATCCAACATCTTGCGGCCATTACAAGGCGAGGGCCCAGTCTCTGATCTTCCGTCCACTGATGCGAAAAAACACCTTCGTGAAACGCCAGTAATTTGGTAACCTCTGCACATTACAAACGACTTTTTATATTCATAGAAAATTATCGCCATGCACATGAACAGTATTCACGACCTTTCGAGGGCGAAAAAGCGGGCCATTTTTCTGGCCGTCGACAGCATGCTCGTCCCCCTTGCTCTATATTGCGCCTTTGCCTTCCGCTACGGGACGGGCACGCCCTGGATGCCAATCGCTGACAGTTGGGTGCTGTTCCCTGTGATTTCGATGTGGGGCGTTGGTATCATTTGGGCACTGCGGCTGCATCGCATCAAGCTTAACGCTTTCGATACACATTCCATGTCAAACATTGGCGTAGCGTCGCTGTTGATTGCCTTCAGTGCAGTGATGCTGAGCTATTGGTTGAAGCTGTCGGCACCGCGGTCCGTACCGCTTCTTTTGGGGTTATTCTTCTGCATCTTCGCCGTCGCGGCGCGCGTGGTGGGGCTGAACCTGCTGCGCTGGCTGTCAGAGCGCGGCGGAAACCGCAAACCCGTCGCGATCTACGGAGCAGGGGCCGCGGGTATCCAATTGGCAGCCGCCCTGAGACAGGCCAGCGAAGCGCGGCCCGTATTCTTTATCGACGACAACCCGAACTTGCACGGTCTCATGGTCGCGGGGCTGCCGGTTCATGATCCAGCTAAACTAGGGAAGCTGATCAAAGCGCGCGATATCGAACAAATTTTGCTGGCCGTGCCATCAATGGCCAAGAAACGTAGAGACGAGTTGATCTCAAAGCTCAGCGTTCATGAAGTCGAGGTGCAAGTGCTGCCGTCCTATGTGGACCTGATGTCTGGCAAAGGGCTGGCTGATAGCCTGCGCACGGTCGCACCGGATCAGCTTCTGGGCCGAGATAAAGTCGATCTCGATACGCCGGAAATTGCAAAGACATATGCCGGTCGCGTCGTGATGGTGACTGGGGCAGGGGGCTCGATCGGGTCCGAGCTGTGTCGGCAGCTGCTGAACTGTAACCCGGCGCGAATTGTGCTGTTCGAACAAGGTGAGTTCCAGCTGTATTCGATTGATCAGGAGCTGCAGCCAGAGGCGAAGGTCACGGGGATCCCTATTGTCAGCCGGCTTGGGTCGGTCACCAACAAGGCGCGCGTCGCCGGCGTGATTGCTGAGGAGGGGGTCGAGATTGTCCTCCACGCCGCGGCCTATAAACACGTGCCACTGGTCGAGGAAAACGAGCTAGAAGGGGCACGTAATAATGTTCTCGGCACTCAAGTCGTCGCCGAAGCCGCTGCTGAGGCCAAGTTGGAGCGCTTCATTCTTGTCTCTACCGACAAAGCAGTACGGCCGACAAATATCATGGGCGCCACAAAACGGATGGCCGAGTTGGTGGTGCAAGATATCCAGACGCGCAATGCTGCTACAAAATTTGCCATGGTGCGCTTCGGCAACGTACTGGGGTCGTCCGGATCTGTCCTGCCGCTGTTCCAAAAACAGATCTCTCGCGGGGGTCCGGTGACGGTAACCCATAAGGATGTCACGCGTTTCTTTATGACGATCCCCGAGGCAGCGCGTCTGGTTTTGCTGGCAGGTGCCTATGCTAAAGGTAGTGACGTCTTCGTGCTAGACATGGGGGAGCCCCAGAAGATCATCGATATCGCGCGTCGGATGATCACACTCTCTGGCCGAAAGGTTAAGGATCCCGATACAGGGAAGGGTGATATCGAAATCAGGGTGACAGGTCTGCGGCCGGGTGAGAAGCTTTACGAAGAACTGTTGCTCGATGATGAGAACCTGCTGACGACACCGCATGCCAAGATCCTCCGAGCGAAGGAGGGGATGATGAGTCAGATTGAGGTTGCCTCGATGCTACGTGAGTTGCAGGTAGCTATACTAGATGCGGACAAGGTGCGATTGCGAAAGATGATTGCGACGCGTGTTGAGGGTTACCATGTGCAAGAGCTCGGTCTCCAATCAGGGTGAAAAGTAAGCACTCCATTGTTACCGCGGAGGTTGGGCTTCGATGGTAGCGACAAGCTCTCCACTGTCTACGAAGTAGTCAAGGAATTCATGCCTGATCTTGGTGGTGATACGGGCGTCGCGGATTAAGTCTCTTAATTCTTCGATCTCGTCATAGGTCCGATTGTCGTCATTGTAGATGATCGCTTCAAGAAGTTCGGCATCCTCGCCCAACATTTGAGCGATGTAGTCGACTGTGCAGACATGGGTGACGGCCGCCATCTGGACCTGTCGCGGTTTGTTGCCGCTCCTTTGATAGCATTTACTGCAGCAATGGAGAGTTACTATGAGACTGAAACGGACGAATTCCGCCGAGATGCGGTGCGAATTGCCCTGACAAGCGGACTGACGCGTAAACAGGTGGCTGACGACCTTGGTATTGGCATGTCAACGCGGAACAAATGGATCACGGCATATCGAGACACTGACGTGGTTTTGTAGATGTGTACGGACTCTCGGGACACTTTCTGTAAATTACCCAATTTAGGGTGGAGGAAGTTTTCATGACGAACGAAGAACGAGACATCCAGCGCAAGCATAAAAGTGCTCCAGAACGCCGAGAAGATCGGGAATGCCCGTAAAGCATGCCAGTATTTTGGGATTGAGAGATCCAGCTTCTACAGATGGCGTGATGCCTATCAAAAGCATGGCGAAGCCGGTTTGAAGAATGCCAAATCAATTCCAAAGAATCCGGCCAATCAAACGCCGCCCGAGATCGTTGAGAAGATTCTGTATCTGCGCCGGAAGTATCATCTGGGGCCGATCAGGATCGTCTGGTACTTGGCACGGTACCACAGCATCAAAATCTCGGATGCAGGGGTCTACCGCATCCTCAAGCGCAATGGCCTCAATCGGCTGCCCAGAGGCACACGAATGCGTAAGCTACACACCAAGCGCTATCAGAAGCAGGTGCCCGGCCATCATATCCAAGTGGACGTTAAGTTTCTGACCTTCAAAAGAAAAAGTGGCGAGAAAGTGCGCCGATTTCAATTCACTGCCATCGATGAAGCAACCCGAGTTCGTGCTCTCAAGATTTATGAGAAACACACGCAGGCAAGCGCGGTCGACTTCATTGATCACATTATCGAAAAGTTCCCGTTTCGCATCCGTGAAATTCGGACAGATAACGGCCACGAGTTCCAAGCCAAATTCCATTGGCATGTCGAAGACCTCGGCATCAGGCACGCCTACATCAAACGCGGCACTCCTCAGCTCAACGGCAAAGTCGAGCGCTCACACCGATCCGATCAGCAGGAATTTTACCAACTTCTCAGCTACAAAGGTGACGTTGATCTCAAGCTCAAACTCGACGCATGGAAAGGGTTTTAAGTCTTCGCCAGACCGCACGGTGCCCACAACGGGCAAACCCCTTACGAAGCTCTCAGAGGCAAGGTACAGTAACCCAGAAATTGTCCCGCAGGTCCGTCCAGGTTACAATTTACCGTCTATATAAGTGACCTACTAAACTTGCGATGTAACAAGCGTCGAAGCTTTAATCGGCCAGCTAAGTGACCACAAAACAGGATAAAAAATGAAAGATAGATGAATCTCGATGTTCCACGCAGATTATATTGTAAAGAAAGTACGATAAAAGCTAAATAGCAACAGAGAACCAAAATGCGCCATACGGTTCCAACTCTTGATTGTACTGAAAAGACCCACCCCCAGAAGAACCCAAGAAATGCAAACGACACAGTTAACAAGTAGATATTGCCAAACAGTATTCCTACCGCAGTAAATGGTGAAGCAACATTAAGCCTTTGAGAAACAATCATAGGAGATAAGTCAAGCATTGAGCCTGGAATGGGAGCAAGTGATTCAAATAGAAACATTGTGTTAGTGGTCAATATTCGCTGAGTTTCGTAAGAAGCGAAGAATGAGTAGCTTAATAGGTAGTTCACCCCCGCAACAAACCCGTCGAAGCCGGAGTCAAAAAACACGGTTGAAAAATTATGAAACACACCTTGCTGTGTAGAGTACCTCAAGTCAAAAAATGTGCCAAGCCCCAGTGTGATCAGGACCAGGGCAATTATGGCATCGGCTTTGGCAGGCTGATCACTCAAGAATATTCTACCAAACATAAAAAAAGCGGGTAAAACAAGATATATGCGGCTTCCGGTCCCCAAAAGAAATATAAACCCAATCATGATGAACGCAAATCTTGAAATTTGACTTTTGTATAGAGAAATGGAGAAGGCTAGTGCAGGAACAACTAGTAAGAGTATTTGCCTGGCAACATTTGATCCTGCATGACCTATTTCGTATCCAGTCCGGCTATATAGAGCTGAACCGCCATACCCTAAGTGCAGAATAACAAAAAATACAATAAAAATTGAAACATGATGGCGGGCTTCCAAGTTAATTGGCATGCGATACTTTAAGCGCTTTGGACCGCTCTTGTTGTTAAAAAGTATATTTGAAAAGTAATTAAATAGTATGTAAATGAGAGAAGCATATAATAATGCAGCGGCCATAAAAGCCCAGTCTTCTTGAGAGAGGCCTATGTGAAAGTTAAATGGCAAATCAAGTGCGAAGTCAAAATAATACCCGCCAATAATTGTGTAGATTGAGGACAATACAATAAATGCAGGATAAACAAGCGATAATTCTGAATAAATAAATATTTTGTATGCGCACAGCGCCAAAGCAAAAATGCTTGCCAAAAGAATCATAAACATTGCTCTTACCACCTGCGTTCATTTTCTTCGTATGTTGTAACTGATATAACACATGTAGTGCACCTCAATTTTTCAACAATTCCGGATGGTCGGTCGCATCGCATGCGGCCCGAAGCGGGACCGTGGCTGCAGTTTGGAAATTTGCAGGTTGCAGTTGATTGGAATGGCTCGAGAGTTGTAGGTATGCGTTTTTGTGTTTATAACTGAGCCCCTGACCGTGGCGATTGATTGAAAAAGGGAACCGTTTCCCTAATAACGTGATCCGCTACACGGCATTTTTCCATGCCCGGTACGGTTTCTAGTAGCGGCATATTGAGCACGGCGTGCTGTCCATAGAAGTTCTGTTCAGCCTCTGCTGGCGGGATGTCTCTGTTGGGTCAAGCGGGCGCCGGTTGTTGAACCAGTCGACCCAGCAGAGGGTGGCCAGCGCCAGATCCTGCATATTGCGCCACGGCTGTTGGCGATGAACCAGCTCTGTTTTGTAGTGACCGTTAATTGTCCCAGCGAGGGCGTTACCATAGGCATCCCCTATGCTGCTTACCGATGGTTCGCTGCCAGCCTCAGCCAAACGCTCGGTGTAACGCATGGACAAATATTGACCGCCGCGGTCGCCCTTCTGTTTGTCAAGCCGCTGCTTGCTCTGATTGATTGTTCGGTTCCGGTTTTGGATAATGCTGAACTCCCTGGCGGGCGATGTACCGTTTGACACGGCGTATTGCTTCAAGTTTGGATAAGCCTTCAGTGATGCGGCGGGCGATGTATTACTGTATTCTCTCACCACATCCGGATCTGCGATTTCGTCATGTAGTTTAAGAAAGCGGCGCGCCAACGACTTCAATGCTATCCGGTATGCAGTATCCATTTCACCATAACCTGTCATGTCTGGACGCCAAGCCGCGACGGTACGGATTTGCTTCATCCGTGTAAGGTTCCTGACGGTGTCACGCAGATCGTCGGGCGCTGAGATAGTTGTATTGCCGATCAATTGAAGCGCAATTCTACGCGCCTGCGCAGCCGTCTTTCTGCAATCCTTAAGTACCGCAAAGCCTCAACCATTCCATCTCGCATGTTAGGCGTAACGGTCCTGTTGCCTGCTAACGCAGCGTGAGCCGCAGCTTCGGCACCAAGCGTGTCTGATTTTCCACGTGCGCGTCGATCATGCTTGTCGGGGCCAGTCATTTCCAACACCTGAACCCCGGCTTTCTGAAAATATCTCAGGACACCAGCTCCATATGTGGCCGTCGTCTTAACACCGACACGCTGCACCTCACCAAAAGACTGCATCCATTCCAGCATAAGCCGATAGCCTTGGCGGGGGGTTGCAGGGCACTCGCTTGCTTTGGAGCAGTCTTTTGCATCGACGACCGCCGCGAAATTCAAACCCTTGTATGTGTCGACACCGCCGATGATGTGGTTCTGATCCTTGTGTTCTTTGCTCATGCGAACTCCTGTGTTGCAGTGAAGCGGATCTTTCACGGCAAGGTCCAAGACAGGACAGCAACGTAACAAATGTCAGGCCCTTCTCGGGTCACAGAGACTCGGCGAGGTAATCCTTACTGCAGGACCAACTGGGCGGCCGACGGTTCCGAGAAAAGACACAAAGTCGATCCGAGAGTGGGTCACACCACAACTAGGTGGCCTGCAGCACTAGTGGCCATAACGGACCATCGCTTCGAGGGTCAGGTCGCCTACGCCAAACTAGCAAGAACACACTTGCTGTCCGAATGGTGATCCCGTCCACTTTTCTGTACGGGCCATCGATCGTGCAGGGCGTGCTCCAATGCACCCATTGCCCGGAGGGTAAGGTGGTGGACCTCAGGGGTTTTGTAGCAAAACTTAGTCTAAAGGTGTGAAAAAGTATGTGGGTGTTGCACTGAACACTGGTTATTTGGTGACTGCTTCGCGGTGCCTTAGTACCTTGCTAAAGTAGCTGAGGCTGGTCAGCCCCTATGTCGACCCGTGTCTGCCTACTCATGATCTCCATCAAAACCCAGGTACGCCTGTCGGCTTCAATTTTCTCAATCTCGGCGACAAAATTGGCAAAAGGCCCCTTGGTTAGGGTCACTTTATCACCAGGTTTAAATGGCCTCTTAGGCTGCGACAGCTTGCCTTCGGCATCGCAGCGCAGCATCAGCTGTGAGACCAGATCCTGTGGCACTGCCGCTGGCCTCTTGCCGAAACTTACCAGCCGTGTGATGCCGAAAGTAGAGTTGACCTTGCGCCAGAGACCCTGGGTCACATCGAAGGCAACAAATATATATCCTGGAAACAGCGGTCGTGTACCCGTGATGAACTTGCCATTGTGCCGGCGTGTTTCGTCTTCGAGCGGCAGGAAAGTCTGGAAGCCTTGACGCTTGAGGTTCTTGTCCACGATGTTCGCGCAGTTCGGTTTTAGCTGCGCCAGAAACCAGCTGTTGCCGCTATCTTGGTATGTCATCGTGCGTCCCCGCCAAACTTTGGTCGAACCATATCGCTCAAATTTGAACGCATGCAAGTCTTGCTTTCCGAAAGTAATTTAAATTTTTCACGATATTGCTGGTCTTTTCAGACTAACAAGTTATCTCCGCCCTCCCCCAATGTTGGCATTTCCTGTTGTTTACCATTGCAGACACGTGTAACGCTCAAAATTGAACAATTATGTCGTTTGTATTATATATCACTATGCCAGTTACCACGAGGACTTTCGAAGGCAATCCTTGTGCGGTAGCGTGCGCGAAAGGTTTCTGATGGCTGGGCAGCGAAGCGCAGCTCAGGAAGAAGTGCGCTTCCGAGTGCTGCGTCTTTTGCAAGACAATCCAGAAATGTCACAGCGTGAGCTCGCGAACGCGGTCCGGATCAGCGTCGGTGGAGCGCATTATGTGTTGAGCGCATTGATTGAAAAGGGCCTGATCAAGCTCGGTAACTTCTCTGCTTCTTCGGACAAGCGACGCTATGCATATATCCTGACGCCTAAGGGAGTTGTGGAAAAAACGGCCCTGACGAAGCGCTTGTTTCTGCGCAAGTGCGCCGAGTATGACGCGCTAAAAGCCGAGATCATGGCACTGCATGATGAAGTCGGTACAGGTATTACGCCACATGAGTGAGACCTAATGGTAAGTAAGAAAGCTCTCCACAATGATAAGTACCCTTGTTGGGCCTAGCACTTCACCCATTGAGACCGTGCTATTTCGGCATTTTCATATCTCGTTGGCACATGGGGCAGGGGGGTAAAATTGGGCAATGGTCAGTGCCCAAGATTGAACGAGGGTGGACGAATAGCATCGCTTGGAAACGGATTCCGTAGCCCAAACTTTCTTTCGAAATCTGAAGCGGGAGCGGTAACTGCTGGGTTTAAGTAAAACGGGAGGGAAGTATAATGTGCGTAATATTTGGAGCGGAGGCGGTGGAGCGACTGGAATTCCGTTGCGATTATAGTGACAGAACTGCGGCCTTGAATTTAGGTGCGCTTAATGGCTGCAGTGCCCCTGGCTCAAATGAGCGCATCTGATGGTGAACGAACGGTTCCTTGGTAAGATTGAGATAGGCCATACCCACTGCCCCCACAGGATAACACTTTTCACTCTAGCTGCACTAGTTCGGTCTCGGTGGTGCTGGACGGCATCATCGAAAATTATCATGGGCTGCGAGTCGCAGTTGGCCGTTGGGTACGGCAAAGGGGAAATATCTATTGGCAGCGATGCCATTGCGTTGGCACCAGTGACGCTCACGGCTACGCATCTTGACAAAGCCGTTGGCGTAGTTTGACACGAGCCGGCGCAATTTTTTGACACGCTCTATGCGCTAAGGTTTGCTTACTGATGAAATCAAACGAAAGCGCTCATGTGAACATAGACGGGGTAAGCACTTGACGCCGAAAGAGGTTCCTGCGCAACCGCCCGTATTTTCATAGGCTACTCGAAACTATCGAAATAAATGCAAACCCAACGTGAATGATTAAGAATGCATTCCAATAATTTTATACTGAACACTGTAAGACCAGAAAGCGATACAATAATGACTACATCTATTGGCATATTAACATATCATGCTTCATTAAATAATGGCTCCATGCTCCAAGCATATGCCTTGCAATCTGCACTGAATTCTCTTCCATCTATTGATGCTAAAATAATAGACTTTCAAAGCCCTGGTCAGAAAGAGTTGTATCAACTGTATCGGCTGAAGCCGAACGCCAAATCTATTCTCAAGGATACTATCACCGCACTGAACATAAGCCACTTTAAGCGCTACCGAGCCGGATTTAATAAGTTTCGGCAGGAACACCTTACTGAAGGCCCTGGTCATGCAGAGGATTCCGACCAGTTGAAGCCCTTAACTGATAATTATGACATCATCGTTACGGGAAGCGACCAGATATGGAATCAGAACTGCGCTGACTTCGATTTCGCATATTTTTGCGACAATATACTACACAAAAAGCTAGTAGCCTATGCACCTTCATTTGGCGGGGTTTCACCTTTTAGAAAAGAGGACACTATTGAGAAGATGACGAAACTTCTCGCCAAATATGATTTTCTCTCCGCAAGGGAGCCAAACGGAAGAAAATGGATGGAAAAACTCGGGTACGCTGACATTCCGGTTGTCCCGGATCCAACGCTGTTGCATGGAAAGCAAACTTGGCTGGACCTTGCCAAAACGACGGTCAAATCAAAAAAATACATTTTCTTTTATGGAGTATCCCCTACGACCGATACATATAAAAGGTTGCGGCAACTATCTAAAAAGTTAGGGATGCCCATCGTAATGATGGACCCAACAATCTATTTCTTCCGGCAAAATAATTTCCGCGGCTTCGAATTGAGTGAGGGTGATGGACCAATCGGTTTCTTGCGACTCATTGCGGAGGCTTCATATGTACTAACATCTTCTTTCCATGGAACTGTTTTTGCATCCCTTTTTGATAAAAAATTCGTTTCTTTAAAATACGAAACGAGTAACCCTGACGACGACCGCGTCTTCTCTCTTTTGAATCAACTTGGCCAAACAAAACGCTATGTCGATGCTAACACAATAAACGAACTCGAAGAATCGACCTTCACGGAAGAATCGGTATCCGCAGAACTCGCAATATTGCAGAATAATGGGCGCGAATATCTGCGCCGTGCAATTTTATGACACCAATTATTTCATTTATCATACCAACATACAATCAAGCGCATACTGTCGGTAGGGCGATAGAGTCCATATACCGGGAATTTGAACCTGAGATGCACGCTTTCGAAATAATTGTTATTGATGATGGCTCTACTGATCAGCTTGAGGATACAATCAAAGCACTGTCCAAACATCGAGATTCTATTAAGTATATTCGAACGGAAAACCGAGGTCCTAGCGCGGCGCGAAATTCCGGAATATGCTCAGCGTCGGGACGCCTTCTATTTTTTTTAGATTCTGATGACGAGTTGGGGTTCTTGCCAAAAGAGTGTTTGAATGAAATTCAGACATTTGAAGGCCAAGTTGCCATTCTCGACAAACAGTTCAGAGATGGTATTGACGAAAGAAGAGAAAGTACTGGAACGAAAATTATTTCTGCCGACAGGGCTCTCATGGAACTATGTATTGGGGGGTTAAAACAAGGGATTGGCCTGGGGAAGCTATTCTCAAGGGAATTTATAGTTACAAACCAGCTTTTCTTTTCCGAAGAGCTTACAGTAGGCGAAGACCTTATCTTTATCCATTCAGCCCTGTTACATTGTGAGCAAGTTGCCGTGATTGGACACGATTGCGTGCTTTACGAGCCTACTCTTCGCGGTTTGTCGCTCAGGCCACCACAGGATTCCAAATTGGAAGCACTTGAGAAGAAATTGCATTGTATCTGGTTAAACGCGGACCGTATCAACCAGCCAATGCTTGCAACACTATATTCAAGGATTTTAATACCCTATGCGATAAAGTTCAACGTACGTCGATATGACACCCGCATTTTTTTGCTGGCGAATGCGTCGGACATGGATACTACAGACAAGAGGATCTCCTTTATCCTGAGGCTGTTCCGTGCGAACCAATTAATCGGACGGGCGTTTTTCTCAATTCTGCGTCAAGCTCACTTGCTGAAATCTTCATATACTCGCAATAATTGAGAATTAGGCGATACATATACTTGCCCGCAATTAACACTTTACCGTATTCAAATTTCACCCATTCAGAACTCGGGAAGCACGCGGTACTTTGGTGGAAATACATGATGCGCTATCTATATCTCTACAACCTGATCCCTAACCAAAAATCTGCAAACGCTACCTCAGTGAACACGCCACCCAGTCTATCTGTAAGCTGACGATTATGATGGTTATGGAAACCGGGAAGAAAAACTCTGCTTGGCAACGGCCTCTCATCTTTGAGGGTAGTCTAAAAGTAGTTTGCAAAAACACTAGAATTCCGGCTTCTTCGCACATTGTTTGGGTGGGTCGGTCATTGCGATCCAGTGTCATCGGCGGTTTTGGCGCGATGGAACCTCAGCAAACTCCCGCAAACTCTGATAAAGAAAGACTGACATTATGACTAAACGCGCACTTATCACGGGCATCACGGGCCAGGACGGGTCCTATCTGGCAGAGTTTCTCCTCGAGAAGGGATACGAGGTGCATGGAATCAAGCGACGCTCCTCGTCGCTGAATACTCAGCGCATAGACCATATCTATCAGGATCCGCATCATCCGAACCCCAAGCTCATCCTGCATTATGGAGATCTGACCGACAGCTCAAACCTCACGCGCGTGATTAGTCAGGTTCAGCCCGACGAGGTCTATAACCTTGCCGCGCAAAGCCACGTCGCGGTCAGTTTTGAATCGCCTGAATACACTGCGGATGTAGATGCAAACGGCACCCTGCGCTTGCTGGAAGCGATCCGGTTTCTGGGGTTTGAGAAGAAGACGCGCTTTTATCAAGCATCAACGTCTGAGCTTTATGGCTTGGTGCAAGAGATTCCTCAAACGGAGACGACACCATTTCACCCCCGTTCGCCTTATGCTGTGGCGAAGATGTACGCTTATTGGATCACGGTGAACTACCGTGAGGCCTACGGCATGTATGCCTGCAACGGGATCCTGTTTAACCACGAAAGTCCGCGGCGTGGGGAGACGTTCGTGACGCGCAAGATCACGCGCGGGATGGCGAACATCGCCCAAGGTCTTGAGCAGTGCCTCTACATGGGCAACATCGACGCGCTGCGCGACTGGGGCCATGCCAAGGATTATGTTCGCATGCAGTGGATGATGCTGCAGCAGGATGCGCCCGATGATTTCGTGATCGCGACCGGCGTGCAATATTCCGTGCGCCAGTTCATCAGCTGGTCAGCAGCCGAGCTGGGGATCACCCTGCGGTTCGAGGGCGAAGGGCTGAACGAGTGTGCAATCGTTGACAGTGTTTCGGGAGATGACGCGCAGGCGGTGAATGTTGGCGATGTGGTGATGCGGATCGACCCGCAGTATTTCCGCCCCGCCGAGGTTGAAACGCTTCTCGGCTCTCCCGCCAAGGCGAAGGAGAAACTGGGCTGGGAGCCGCAGATCACCACGCAGAAGATGTGTGCTGAGATGGTCGCCAATGACCTCAAGGTCGCACGACGGCATCGGCTATTGAAAGAGCACGGGCTGGATCTGCCGATCTCGCTCGAGAACGGGTAGGCCCATGCGCAAGATCTATATCGCAGGGCACCGTGGCATGGTGGGCGGCGCGATTTTGCGCCAGTTGCAGGCGCGTGAACGTGCGGGCGTGGCGCTTGAGCTAATCACCCGGACCCATGCGGAGCTGGACCTGACCTCGCAAGCCGCCGTGCGCGACTTTATGGCGGCGGAACGTCCCGATGTGGTGATCCTGGCCGCGGCAAAGGTCGGCGGGATCATGGCGAACAACACCTATCCCGCTGACTTCATTTACGAAAACCTGATGATCGAATGCAACGTGATCCATCAGGCGTTTGCGGCGGGCGTCAAACACCTGCTGCAGCTTGGCAGTTCCTGCATCTATCCGCGCGAAGCCGCGCAGCCAATGGCGGAAGACGCGCTGCTTACCGGCACGTTGGAGCCGACGAATGAGCCCTATGCCATTGCCAAGATCGCGGGCATTAAGCTGTGCGAAAGCTATAACCGCCAGCATGGCGTGGATTACCGCAGCGTGATGCCGACGAATCTTTATGGCCCTGGCGACAACTTCCATCCGCAGAACTCTCATGTGCTGCCCGCCCTGATCCGCCGTTTCCACGAGGCGGCGCAGAGCGGAACAGAAGAGGTCGTGATCTGGGGCACGGGCAAACCAATGCGTGAGTTTCTGCATGTGGACGACATGGCGGAAGCGTCGTTGTTCGTGCTGGACCTGCCGCAGGATGTTTACGCCACGAAGACGCAACCCATGCTGAGCCATATCAACGTGGGCACCGGCAGCGATGTGAGCATTGGCGAACTGGCGCAGATGGTGGCAGAGGTGACGGGCTTCGGCGGCACGCTGTCATTCGACACTTCCAAGCCAGACGGCACGATGCGCAAGCTGATGGACGTCTCGCGGCTAGCGGACATGGGCTGGCGGGCGAAGATCGACCTCAAAGACGGGCTGCGCGAGACCTATGACTGGTTTTTGAAGCAGGAAACTGTCCGCTGCTGATCCACGCCAATTTTATTAATGTTCCATTAGATTAATTCGCATTAAGGTCCCCTCATGATCCATCCCATTCTTCTTTGCGGCGGCTCCGGCACGCGTCTTTGGCCGCTCTCGCGCAAGTCTTACCCCAAGCAGTTTGCCAAGCTGATGGGCGAGGAAAGCCTGTTCCAAGCCTCGGCCCGCAGGCTGTCGGGCAAAGGGTTCGCCGCGCCCGTCATCGTAACCGGTGATCCTTTCCGCTTTATCGTGACCGAGCAACTGGCGCACGTCGAACAGATCGCGCAGAGCATTCTGATCGAGCCCGAGGGGCGTAATACCGCGCCTGCGATCCTTGCTGCGGCCCTTGCCGTCACGCGCAAATCACCCGACGCGCTGATGCTTGTGGCACCGTCTGACCACGTGATCCCCGACACCTCCGCCTTTACCGCGACGGTGCAGGCCGCGGTGCCACGGGCACAGGCAGGCGATCTGGTGACCTTCGGGGTCACGCCCACGCGGCCGGAGACGGGATATGGGTATCTTGAGCTTGCCGCCGGGGCGGATGTCCGGGCGGACAGCCCGCAACCCCTTGCCCGCTTTGTCGAAAAGCCCGATGCCGCTCGTGCGGCAGACATGCTCGCCGCGGGCAATTACCTGTGGAACGCCGGGATATTCCTGTTCACGGCCAAAGCGATCATCGCAGCGTTTGAGAAACACGCGGCCCAGATGGTCCAAGCCGTTACAGCATCTTTGAAAACCGCCAATGCCGATCTTGGCTTTACCCGTCTTGAGCCCGATGCCTGGGCAAAGGCCGCTGATATCTCGATCGACTACGCGATTATGGAAAAAGCGGAAAATCTCGCGGTCATGCCCTTTGGCGCGGGCTGGTCTGATTTGGGCGACTGGGATGCCGTCTGGCTAGAAAGCGCCCCTGACACACAAGGCAACGTCTGTTCCGACAACGCGACTGCAATTGATTGCACCGATACCCTCTTGCGCTCGGAAACCGACGGGCTGCAGCTTGTAGGCATCGGCCTTGAGAATATCGTCGCCATCGCCATGGGCGACGCGGTGCTAGTCGCGGACAAGTCGCAGGCGCAGCGCGTGAAGGAAGCCGTCGATGCGCTGAAATTCAAAGGTGCGAGTCAGGCCATCCAACTGCCCCGCGACTACCGCCCCTGGGGCTGGTATGAAAGCCTTGTCATCGGGGGCCGCTTCCAGGTCAAGCGCATCGTGGTTAACCCAGGTGCCGCGTTGAGCCTACAAAGCCACCACCATCGCTCCGAACACTGGATCGTCGTCGAAGGCACCGCGAAAGTCACTATCGACAAGACGGTGAAGCTGATCAGCGAAAATCAGTCCGTCTACATCCCCCTCGGGGCCGTCCACCGCATGGAAAACCCCGGCAAGGTGCCCATGGTCCTAATAGAGGTCCAGACCGGCAGCTATCTGCGCGAGGACGATATTATCCGGTATGAGGATGTTTATGCGCGGAGCTGATGAAATGCGTGTTCTGCTCGTAGGGGCGTCCGGACATGTTGGGCGGATGGTCCTGCATCATTGGCAAAACAGTCTTGGAGCAACACGGATAACGCCGCAGTTCCGCAGAACTAGTCATGCAGGGAGCTTGGCTTGGGATCCGTTGAAAGGAGCCTTGCCTTTGGTGGACGCGGTGAAGGTCTCCGGCAGCTTTGACGCAATGATCATGCTTGGTGGGGTAACCCCTGGGCTAGGCAAGAAACTCGACATCAATATAAAGCTCGCTGAGGCCTGTCTCAGTGCCGCATCTCAGGCGGGAATTAGACGGGTTCTACTCGCATCGTCCTCTGCTGTATATGGCGCACGAGATGGAGTAGCATTTACCGAGCGTGATCTTTGCATTCCCACAAACGACTACGGTGCCGCAAAGCTTGAGATGGAACAAGTCTGTGCGCCATGGCGAGAATCTGGTATCGATTTATGCTTTTTGCGGATTGGAAATGTTGCGGGTGCCGACGCGCTACTTTTGAACATAGCCCGTGCTGGCCCAAAAGAAGCCATTGAAATCGACATCTTTTCGGATGGCCGTGGTCCTATTCGATCGTATATAGGGGCTCAGACCATGTGTCAGGTCTTACAATCGCTCTGTCGTTATCCCTCAGCACTACCTCAGATATTGAATATAGCCGCGCCCATGCCACTGGCGATGGATGCACTTGCTGATGCCACGGGCCACCCATGGCGGCCACGGCCTCCATCAGAGATATCCCACCAAAACATCGTGCTAGATTGCAACCTATTGACATCACTTCATCCCTTCCACACCTACGACACCCGACCCAGTGAAATGGTTCGGCAATGGAAAGAAACATTGGACTCATGACACTTTCGAAACGACTTCTAGACCTTGTCTGTGGATTTTTTCTGTTTATCCTACTTGGGCCGTTAATTTTGATTACGGCACTGATCATCCTTACGTTGGACGGTCGGCCAGTCTTTTATATATCGGAACGGATGAAATCACTGACTGAAGGCTTCAATCTGATTAAGTTTCGCACGATGAAACCTGCGGTCGGAGACAGCGGCGTATCAGGGGGGGACAAAACGGCTCGCATCACACGCACTGGTCCGATTTTGCGGCGCAGTCGGCTTGACGAGCTGCCTCAGCTGTGGAATGTGATCCGCGGTGACATCAGCTTTATTGGACCGCGACCGCCTTTGCGCCAATATGTGGAACGGTTTCCATCGATCTACGCGCAGGTTCTGAAGTCCCGCCCCGGTGTATCGGGCTTGGCATCTATCTACTTTCATGCGCATGAAGAACATCTACTTTCGCGCAGCCAGAGTAGGGAAGAAACAGATATGATTTATTGCCGTGCGTGTATTCCGCGCAAGGCTCGGCTGGATCTGATCTATCGAGCCAACCGTAATTTATGCATGGACGTTTCCTTAATGGTAAAGACCGTGTTCAAGCGTCTCCGTTAGGGGGGCAGTCTCGGCAACCAAAGGCTGCGACCAGCACGGCTGCATCGAGAGCTACCCTGACATATGAACACATATCTGTCGGCTATGTATCGCTCCTCATCGGCTTTCACCTTTTCGCCTTCCGAGTAATATGCTTCGAAAGGCGCTTTTTCAGCGGGTGTACGCCCTTGTGAGCCGAGTTCCCCGGCGAGCGTGGTCGTGCTGAACGCTCGCCGGACTGCGCTGAGATACGCCAGGAGATGCAGGAGATTGCCGGCAAGCGGCGTCGGTTCGGCAACCGCCGGATCGGCGTTCTGCTCGAATGCAAAAGTATGGTCATGAACCACAAGAAACTTTAACGGCTCTATCGGGAGGAAAGGCTTTTAGTGAAACGACGCCGCGGTCGCAAGCGGGCCCAAGGCACACGCACTCCTATGCCGCAGGCGGTGCGCCCCAATGCACGGTGGTCGCTGGACTTTCTCTCCGACAGCTTCGGGGTTTCACGGAATTTCCGTATCCTGGCGGTAATCGGCGACTGCAGCTGCGAAAACTTTAGCCTAATTGCAGACACCCGCATCTCCGGCGCGCGTGTCGCTCGGGAACTGGACGCGCTGGTGCAGATCTACGGAAAGCCGGCTTGTATTGTCAGCGACAACGGGACCAAGTTCACCAGTCGGGCCATCCTGCGATGGGCCTACCAGAACGCCATTCCATGGCATTACATCGATCCCGGCAGGCCACAACAGGACGCCTTCATCGGCTCATTCAACGGCAGCCTGCGCGACGAACTGCTGAATGAGCTCTCATTGCTCGGAAACCAGACGCCAAAGCAAGCGCGGCAGGCGCTTGAGCAATTTGAGGGCTCCGCGCCCACCGCGCTTGCCCAACTCGGAACCCACAACTATCAAAAAAAACTGAAAATTTCGTTATGAGTGAGGGACCAATGGGGCGCAGGTCACATTTTTTCGCCCCTGCTTTCGCAGAAAATGGCCGTGTGTGCATTGGTCAAGGTTGAACTCCACATTTTCAGGCGAACACCGCGCGGATTATAGACTTCGAAGATTTGCAGGTCATCGTGCACTAAGGCTGCACCTGACAAAGAACTATTGCAGTCTCGACATCTTGCTTTCTCTCTCTCGGCTAGATAATTCCACGAATGTCGTGACGAAGGCATCGGCTCATATTGTAGTGAAAATCTATGGATCCGAATCCGGTAAGGGCGGTTTCATCCGAGAAAATATCGATGCGTTGGTCAACTTCCGGCTCGCCGAATCTGATCTTTCAGCAGAGACTAGGGCACATATTTGATATATTCCAGTACGGAGAGTTTTCGGTACAGGCCACTCCATTTGCAGAATACGCACTTACCCCGGTGGTGATCGAGGCTGAGTGCCTAAATCACATTTCAATGAAATAGAGTAGCGAGAAAATATGAAAATCTCCATCATCATGGCGGCCTATAATTCGCAGGCTACAATAGGACGATCGATTGAGTCCTTTCTCCAGCAGGATTATTTCAGCAAGGAGTTGATCGTCGTCGACGGAGCCTCGCAAGATCAAACTTGCGCAATCGTTCGAGAGTTCGAAAGCCCGCTCATTCGCCTGCATAGCGAGCGGGACACGGGAATTTATGATGCCATGAACAAGGGGCTTGCCCGGGTATCAGGCCAAGGGTTCGGATGTCTGAATTCAGATGATTGCTACGCCCGCCCCGATGCACTTTCCCTAATCGCGGCAGGGTTGCAGCGTGCTGACATTGTTTCGGGAGGCTTGAATTTCGTGCGTGAGCATGATGGCAGCGCACCCGTGCGTGTCTGGCACCCCGTCGAGCACAGGCCTGGTGCCTATGTACGAGGGTTCAGCTTGCCCCATCCCACGACCTATGCCAGACGCGCAGTTCTTGATAAAGTAGGGTCGTTCAGTACGGATTATCGCAGCGCAAGCGACTACGACTGGCTGCTCCGAGCACTGGATTTAGAAGGTTTTTCACACGCTGTGATCAATGAGGTACTAGTGAACATGCGGATTGGCGGGGAGAGCACATCCGGCGTACGTGCTATTTGGCGGAATTCGCGTGAGATGTTAGAGGTTCGGCGTAAACGTTTGGGCAGCGGGGCGGTGGATGCAGCCACATTTATGAATCTATACAAGAAATATAAACAACGTATAGCTAAATAGAATATCTGGAAAACGTTTTATTGCGACACAGAGCGTGTTCTAACTGCCAGCGTTTGGGCTTAATCTCGGCGATCCAGAGTCCAAAAATCCTTCGCTGGCCATCGCGGGTGTCACCGACTGGGCTCAGACGGTCATGTTCTTGAACGTCTAGGATCGGGGCGCGAGTTTGAATTTAACGCCGTAGGCGGCGTTTAACAACTACTTCCTTGCAAGCATTCCACTCGCGTTCACGCTCCGCTTTAGCTCAGATGATGGTAATGAGCAGGGGCGGCGGCCCTGCCGAACCGCGGTCCGGAACTGCAACTAACAATGTTCTTCGCCGCCGACGCTAGCTGCTGAAGATCTGCACTGAGCAATCCGACACAAAGCGCTTCGGCTGAACCGCTACGTACAGTAAGGGGTGTTCTGATCACACAATCTGGGTGTAGACCCACGGCGGGAGCTCGCGGACCTGGCTTTGCTGATGCCCGCCCAAGATAGCAGTCAGAGTCCGGGTCAGGTAGCTATGCAGCTCAATCTCATTTAGTTTGCGGGTATTTAAGAGAGGCTAGGGCGGCCCAATTTTTTGCCCCGGCTCCTTTGTCATACCGGCTTGTACCTTTTTTGGATTATGTTCTAGCAAGCGATGATCACTACTTTCACTGCTAGACAAAAGACCTTATGATAAAATGGCGCTTTATCCTAAAGTATTTTAGGATTTTTACATTTTAAAATGAGGTATCGTATGGCTGGTGTATTTGCTGTTGGCCCCCCCCAAACTCCTATCACCGGCCAATTAAATGCATTTCTTGAATATGTAAATAATTCTAAGCATGAAATTCACATCGCTCACTACAGTCCCAGGAAAGCGATGGTGATACGGCATGCGATAGGGTTGCTCACCATACTTATAAGAATTACGTTTCTCCGACTTTCGGGAAAAATAAGGGTTGTATACATTACAACTGGTAGGACCAAAATAAGCTTAGTTAGGGACAGCTCTATTATCATTATTGCCAGTATTTTGGGAATGAAGATAATCAATCATCTACATGGAGCAGACTTTTTGACCTTCAGGAAAAGTAGCCGCTTACTTCGCCCCATAATAGACTTCGTATACTGCCGAATTGATCACCACATTGTTCTGACCGAAAGGATGGAAGAGCAGTATTCATATTATAAAAAATCTGAGATATCAGTTGTCTCAAACTTCACCAGTGTGATTCCTGCATCGGGGCCCAAAAGGCCGAAAGATGGTGAGCCGGTAAAATTACTGTATTTATCAAATATTATGAGATCAAAAGGCGCTATTGAAGCTATTCAGGCTATCAAGCTTTTCCCCCCTAAAACGCAAGTTGAATTGCATATTGCAGGGGAAGTATTGGGTGACCATCTTTTGGACGCTGAGCAAATGTCTAAAGAACTTCAGTCACACCTACGGGATAAAAGAATAACATACCACGGGCCCATATATGGAAATAAAAAAATCGAAATTATAGCTAATAGTCATATATTTGTCCTGCCAACATACTATCCAACTGAAGCCCAGCCGCTAGCTATATTAGATGCAATGGCCAGCGGATGCGCCATTATCGCAACAAAACACAACTATCTACCGGACTTCTTATTTGAAGAGTTCAGCATTCTTGTTGAGCCAGAATCATCTGACGCACTTTTTTTGGCGTGTAGTTCACTAGTTCAAAATAAATGCAAGCTAATGCAGATGTCGATCAGGGCGATCGAGGAAGCCAGAAAGTATTCTATTCCCAAATATGTCGAGGAAATCGACTCTATCGTAAGCAAGACGCATGGAACACGTTAAATCGATACTTGCAAATTTTCTGAGACTGAGACTGAGACTGAGACTGAGACTGAGACTTCCAACAGGAAAAGAACTCCTTTTTCTTGAAAGCGGCGGAAGAATCGCCACAAATGGGATTTTGTCAGTTTGGTTGTCCTATTCTCTCGGTGCCGAAGCGTTCGGATTATACTCTTATTTAGTAGCCATCTCGATGTTATTCTTCACTTTTTCTCGCTTTGGCCTTGATTCACTTTTCATTTCTAGGTTTGGGCACTTAACTCTAAGTCAATCGAGACTAGTGAGCGCTTCAATCGCAATCCGTCTGATTTGCATCAGTATAACCGCTCCGTTTTTCATAATGATGATTTCAAGTGATTTATCTAATGATGCATTAATCGTATTGGTTATAATAATATTTGCGGGAATTACCAATCACCTCGAGTCGATGTTTTTTGTGAGTGAAAACTATCTAGCACTTGCAAAAATAAAGATCACAATTCTCCTAGGCTTAACGTCTATTAAAGTAGGGGCTCTCGCGAGTGGATATGGGTATGAAATATTATTTCTGCTCTCAGTGGTGGAATTTGGCTTATTGGGCATACTTTATGCTGCATATTATGCACGGAACGGAATATCCGGTTTTAAGAATATTCCCAGCGACATGGTACGCTTGTTTATTCCGTCCTTTCCCCTTGCTCTATCGGCGTTTGCTGCAATTGCCTATACGAGAACGGACCAAATTATGCTGAAAGCTTTAGGGAATGAAATAGAGCTCGGTCAATTCGCTCTAGCTGCCCGTATTTCGGAAGCTACTTTGTTTTTGCCCGTGTTGTTGGGAAATATTTTGATACAAAAGCTTCAGCGCAAAATAGGTGTCGACCGTGAGAATGAGATTATTTCTCTCTATAGGCGGTTTTTTTGGATAGGATTGGCTATGTCCTTCGTCAGCATTTCGATTAGTGCCGGCTTGGAAACATTTTTATTAGCGTCAGATTTTCTCGGTATGACATTGCTTTGTGTTATTCTCGGCCTGGCACTGCCATTTTCATTTTTAGGAATTATATCTGGTAGAATATTTGCAAATGAAAAACTTCAGGCCCATATCTTACGGCGCACGTTAATTGGTTTGTTATTAAATATCATGGGGAACGTATTTCTGATTGGAAAATTAGGCGCTTTAGGATGCGCTGTTTCCACATTAATCTGCCAGATAAGCGCTAATGTGGTCTACGATTTGTTCAATTCGGGAACGAGGGCTCACTTTAAGAGTAAAATAATGGGTATTATGCTAAAATGAAACATGTCTTCGGTTTTCAGGCCCATGTCATGACAAACGCCTATCTTCTTAACATTGAGAGATTAAGTTCGCACCCTGACGTAAAGTGTATTATCAGTGTCGATGCAAAAACAAACTTGTCTCAGTTTTCCTCCGAACCCTTGTTTAGGGAAGTCCACTTAGATCCACGTGTCAATGTTGATTGGGGCCAATACTCACAGGTTCTTGCAACAGTTTCACTCATGCGGAAATCGTTAGACTACAATTATGACTACTTCTCGTTCTTAAGTGGAGATGATATTTTTGTGTCAACGATAGAAAAATTTTCATCATTCTTAAATAGACACAACGGAATTGACTTCATCGATATTAATGTATCACCTTTTGACAAAGCTACTATTCACCGAAGGTGTGCTTACGAATATACAGCATCTGACTTCAACCGTAATAAAAACCTATTCGAAGCATGTCGAGACTACTTTCGCCGAGAATGTTACCTCAAGCTGAAACCTCGTTCTCTTGAAGTATCTGCTTTACCAGTCTTAGCAAAAGGTTCTAATTGGTTTACAGTTACTAGATCGTTCGTGCGCGAGTTTTTAGCATTCTACGCCAAAAACTCCACTGAGCTAGAAAGTTTCTTCAAAAGGTCATTATGTTCAGACGAGATTCTGATACAATCGTTTGCAGCATCCTTCAGGTTCGAAGGCACCTCTAGTAATATTAAGGACTTTGGACCAGGGGATGAACGTACTTTGCGCTACGTAGACTGGAAAACGGGCCCTTCCTATCCGAAATTTTTAAATTATTTGGAAATAGAACAGGCAATGAATCTCGATAATGTCTTTTTTGTAAGGAAGGTTTCGAGAGATATCCATTTCAATAGACTTCGACATCTGATTTCAATGAATGCTTGATCTGAATAGCCCCTAGATTTTTAGACGCTTTCTTCCCTGGCTTTGAGGCAAGGAGGCTGTTATGGGGAAGCTTAATTGCAGTGAAGATTTCAAGCTCGATGCTGTGCACCAGACAACAGTCCGAGGGTATGCCGTTCGTGAGGTTTAGGATTAAGCGTTGTCCTGGGGTGACGTTGTAGGGTGTGATCCGCGCTGCGAGAACGAATCCATCTTATGATGGGGAGTGCCTTTCGCAATGTGCGTTACAAATTCGTTTCTCAGATCGCTTGGCGTTGAGATTTATGCGTCCTGCCACCGCCGTTGGTCGGATACTGCAAAAGCGCATGCGATTTCAGATACACTTGTGGTTTGTGCGACGTAAGCGACGCGCCGACCCCACCTTCCTTGTGTTCGCCTGATCTGAGATTCAGCCCTACTGGATGTATTATCAAGGAGTTCTCCATTGAGCGCCAGTCGGCAAGCTGGTCCGCCATCAAATCCATCGACCACGTCTCATTGGACCTCTCAGGCACCACCAGAGGCTCGGGCTTGTCTCGTTTCAGCCGTTTATTTGGTTTGATCCGCAGAAGTAGCTCCAGCTCGCAGTTTACCCGGTAGACCCGTTTGTGGTTCCAGCCATAGTCTTGCACGTTGTGCAAATACAGAAAACACAGGCCAAAGCACCAATTATGCTTGTTTGCGGTCAGTCGTTCCAGCCAATCGGCGATCTCTTCATTCTCTTCGCTCAGGATTGGGCTGTATCTGTAGCAGGTCTCGCTGATCCCGAACGTCCTGCGCGCCAACGCGATGCTTACGCCGTGCCGTGCGACCGCATTCATGGCCATCACTCGTCGCAGAGACGGCCTTAACGCTTTTTTCCAAGCGCTTCCTCCGGCAGATCGTTCTGCAAGCTCATCTCAGCGTACATGCGCTTCAGACGGCGGTTTTCCTCCGACATATCCCTCATCTCGGAAATCAATGACGCATCCATCCCGCCTAACTTCGCGCGCCACTTATAAAAGCTGGCGCTGGTCATTCCATGCTCGCGGCAAAGCTCTGAGACCGGCACACCGCCCTGCGCCTGCTTCAACACTGCCATAATCTGCGCGTCGCTAAATCTTTCGTTCTTCATCGTAGATATCCTCAGATGTCTTGCCGAGAAAATTCTACTTCGATCACCACTAATTGTAGGGGGGATTACCATGCCCTCTCGGCAGATTGCTGCGTAATCGCCTGCCGGGTAATCGACGAAACCACGTCCCCGGTGTTGGATCCGGGGCGCGGTAAAACCCAAACTGGCTATCTCTGGGCACTGGCCCATGATGACCGACCATGGGGCGGTGAATATCCGCCCGGTGTGGTTTACTTCTATGCACCCGGTCGGACGGGCGCGAATGCCGAAACCTTCCTTACAGGCTTCGACGGTATCCTGTAGATCCAGGGCTATAACCGGCTGACCAAACCCACACGCAAGGGCGGTGCCCCCATTCGGGTGGCCCATTTCTGGGACAATGCCCGCCGCAAGCTGAAGGAAGTCTTTGACCGCGATGACACAGAGATCGCCGCCGAAGGCCCGCGCCGCATCGCCGAAATCTATACCGTCGAAGCTGACATTCGCAGCATCTCCCCCGGCCAGCGATTGTCTGCCCGTCAGGCCCGCAGTGCCCCGCTGGTCATAGTATTCGGTGAATGGCTACAGGCTGAGCGTCGCAAGATCTCCGCCAAATCTCGGCTGGGTGAAAAGCTGACTTACATCCACAATCACTGGAACGGACTGCAGACCTTCTTGACCGATGGGCGCGTCGAGATCGACAACAACCGCGGCGGAAACCTGATCCGCTCCATTAGCCTCAATCGGAAAAACGCCCTCTTCGCTGGACATGACGAGGGTGGTATCGCCTAGGGCTGCATCGCTTCACTGATCGAGACCTACAAGATCAACGGCATCGAGCCCTTCGCCTACCTCAAGGCAACCCTCACAGCGATTACCATTGGTCAGCCACTAAGCGGCATCGATGATCCGCTCTTGTGTAACTTCAAGACGTCAACCCGACCCGACAGTGGCCTCCTGGGAGCGCTTACATGCGTCCCGGCATATCTCTAAAACCAAGAAACCCGGCCCCATCAGGGGCCGGGCTTCTTCCGCCTATTCGGCGGAAAACTTGGCTGCCTATTCGGCGGCCTTACCTCAATAACCATACACACAACTGGTTAAGGCATGATTAAAGAATGGCCTATATAGGTGTTAGTACCTGATATTTAGTCGTCTAAGCACCAGATATCTCCACCCCCTAATCCTTGAAAAACTCAACCGTAGTCGCCATCGCGAGACTCCCGCCCAATATCCGTCAGAAAAGGTGTCGCAGCTCAGGCGAAAACTGGGAAAGTGCTGTCCGGGCAACCCTTACAATTGAACAATGACGATCCGCATGCCTATCTGGCCGATACGGTCACTGCTATCGTCGCAGGCTGTTGATTGTCACTGAGAACTGACCCGGCATTTTCACCGAGACTTGACCCACCCAGTTGTTATGTTCTTTGCTTTATGATGGTGTCAATGCCGCTTTCTCCTTTCGTTTTTGTTTGGCTGTCGCCGAGCTGGCCTTGAATCGATAGCTGTCATTGCCGGTCTCGAGAATGTGGCAACGATGTGTGAGGCGGTCGAGGAGCGCGGTGGTCATCTTGGCATCACCGAACACGCTGGCCCATTCGCTAAAGCTCAGGTTGGTTGTGATAACGACGCTGGTGCGCTCGTAGAGTTTACTCAGAAGGTGGAACAGCAACGCGCCACCCGAAGCGCTGAACGGCAAATATCCCAGCTCATCCAAGATCACCAAATCGGCTTTCACCAGCACCTCGGCGATCTTTCCTGCCTTGCCTTGGGCCTTTTCCTGCTCCAACGCATTGACCAACTCGACCGTGGAGAAGAAGCGCACACGCTTGCGATGATGCTCGATTGCTTGAATGCCGAGGGCGGTAGCGACATGCGATTTTCCCGTTCCAGGGCCCCCGATCAGCACTACATTCTCAGCCGCCTCCATGAACTCGCATCGGTGAAGTTGGCGGACCAAAGCTTCACGGACTTCGCTGGCGCCAAAGTCGAAGCCAGAGATGTCTTTGTATGCTGGAAAGCGTGCTGCCTTCATGTGGTAGGCGATGGAACGCACCTCACGTTCAGCAATCTCGGCCTTAAGCAGCTGCGACAACATGGGGATCGCAGCATCGAAAGCGGGCGATCCCTGCTCGTGCAGGTCCTGCACGGCCTATGCCATGCCCGGCATCTTCAGGCTGCGCATCATAATGACGATGGCAGCGCCGGCGGGATCATGACGCATGACGTGTTCCTCCTGTAGTGCGTAGCCCGTCATATCGTGCGACATTGGCCTCGGGCTCCTTATTCAAAGAAAGGGCCGCAGGCGGGGTCACATCGGGCTGGTCTATCGGTGCGCCATCCACCAGCCTGTGAAGTAGGTTCAAGACATGGGTTTTTGTTGGCACGCCCGCATCCAGCGCCATTTCCACCGCGCAAAGCACGGCCTGTTCGTCATGGTGGAGCACCAAGGACAGGACGTCGACCATCTCGCGGTCACCACCTGGCCTACGCAACATATGATCCTGCAGCTTCCGGAACCCTTCTGGCATCTCAACGAAGGGTGCCCCGTTGCGCAGCGCGCCGGGTTTGCGTTGAACCACCGCCAGATAATGGTGCCAGTCATAAATAACGCGCCCTGGCTGACGGTGTGAGCGTTCAATAATGCGCTCATGCGTGCAGACCACATGGCCTTCGGCGACGATGACCAGCCGTTCAGGATAGATGCGGAGACTGACAGGGCGGTTCGCAAAGCTGGCAGGCACTGAGTAGCGATTACGGTCGAATGCTATCAGACAAGTGGGGGATACCCGCTTGCTCTGCTCGACAAAGCCGTCAAACATTTTGGGCAGTGGCATCAGCGCGGCCTTCTCGGCGTCCCACACATCCGCAATATTGCCAGGCAATCTGCCATGCGGTGTCTCGGTCCACAGAAGCTTGCAGCGCTCCTCCAGCCATTCATTCAGCGCATTGAGGTTCGGAAAGGCGGGCATGAGTTGCCAAAGCCGTCGGGCTGCAGGCACGCCTTTGGCGTGATGGCGGGCGTCGCGCACATTCTTCTCAACCTGACCTTTCTCCCACCCTGCCGCGGGATTGCAGAACTCAGGGTCAAAGACATAATGGCTGGTCATCGCAAGGAACCGTGCGTTTACATCGCGCTTCTTTCCGACGCCAATCCGGTCGACGGCTGTCTTCATGTTGTCATAGACGCCACGCCCCAGAACACCCTCAAACACCCGAAAGCCATGCCAGTGGGCATCGAACAGCATCTCATGCGTTTGCAGCCGATAGGCCCGGACCAGAAATGCGCGGCTGTGTGACAGCTTGATATGGGCGACCTGAAGCTTGAGGCGCTCGCCCCCGACATAGGCCCAGTCCTCGCTCCAATCGAATTGGAACGCCTCGCCTGGCTGAAAGACCAACGGCACGAAAACACCACGGTCAGTCGTATGTTGACCACGCTGTCGTTCGCCCTTCCAGTTCCGCACGAAGGCCGCGACACGCTCGTATGAGCCATCAAAGCCGAGCTGAACCAGATCCGCATGCATCCACTGGCTGACAGTGCATTGCCAAAGGCAATGTCACGAGAGGCTGCTTGGCCGTTCGCCGTTCCTTCCGTGATTTACGCTGCTCAGAAAGCAACCAGTCTGTCAGCTTATCAGCATAAGGGTCCAACTTGCTCGGTCGGTCCAAAATCTGGAACTCGGGCTCAACTATCCCTGTCCGCAGATACTTCTTGATCGTGTTGCGAGACACCCTGTCCGGCGCGCAATCTCGCGGATGGGCATCTTGTCTCGCAGAGCCCATTTCCGAATAATCCTCAGAATTCCCATGTCTAACACTCCAATAGCTCCCAGCTGATTCAAGCAGGGGAAAGGTTGCACATGGGTCAATTCTCAATGACAATTTCTGCAGTTGCCGGGCCAGTTCTCGGTGACAATCAACATACAAATCGTTACTCAGTGGCGCACGGCAAGTATTGAGATTGAACCAAATTCTCTCGTACTGAAGTACGACGCCGTGATGCACGAAGTGCGAAATCACCGTGCGACAGTGCGATTTCTCATGCAGAATAGAGACGCGCGCCAAATTGCGGAGTTTGGTTTTTTCGATGCCGAGAAAAGTATTCCCCTAGACCTGCGCGCAACTGGGCTCGAGTGATCCAGCCTTCCTTGCGCCGTTCACAAACGCCCAATCTGGCCCGCTAATGTAAATGTATCCCACACCAGCAACGTTCTGGGAGGTCAGCTCTCTACGCATAGCGGACCTCGGCTAAATACGCAGCGAACGTCTGGAACGCGCCTTCGTGTCGGATTTGTTGAACGGCCCAAAGCTGCTGCTGGCGCAGTGCTGCGATGTAGTATCGCCAAACCAGCCGTTCCACAGATCGCGCCAAAATGTTCTTCTTAAAGAGTTAATATCCAGTCATTGGGTGCCGCGCCCTTGCGGCGAATGCTCGCAAGGGGGCGCTTTGACCTACAAAAGCCAGTTTGCTTCCGCTTTAGGTATACTTTCCGAAAAGGACATTTCGTGGATGATGTTGCCGGTTGCAACCTCGGTTCCACCCGCTAGCGGCACCGTCACCCTTATGTCGCCACGAAGACGAATATAGCCTGGCCGTGCAGTTTCGTCATCCGGTTGCTGGTCGGAATTGAGCGCGTCGCTCAACAGGTGATTGCCTGAAATCTCGATACGGATCATGTCGCCATTGTAGGGCGCTTCGATCAGGAAGCCGTCAGGCCAGCCGTTGCCGGACTGCGGGCCGACATGGATTTCACCAACGAAACTGTCCTCGAATTCACCCGTGCTGAGCAGGATGTCACTATCCTTTGCCAACATGAACTTGCAGACGACCTTGTTGCCGTAATCTGCGTTGTGAAGAATATAGGAGAAGTTCAGCGTGAAATCGCCGCATTCCGCACGGCCCCAGTGCCACGCCTTCAGAACACCTTCGATACCGGCATTGCCCCAATTGTGGTCGTGACAGCCGTGACCATCCTCGATAGCGATGGTTTCGCCCGCGATCTGAATGGTGCCGTTCACAACTGCGCGTGGTGCGGGCACGACATGCCCGTTAAACACCGTCAGCGCCACGTCGAAATACATCGCACCGGATCCGGCACGCCAGGATTCAACGGTCGCGACAAGTTCAAGGTCGACGACAAAAGGGATCTTCGGGAGATTTCCATGGTCTTTCCTTTTGGAAATTGGGTTCAGCCGCGTTCTGATCAGCTTTCAGGCCGGTTCAGCAACTTTGCGTATTTCTTGAGAAACAGGTCCGCCCCCTTCATCTTGCGGGTCAGGAAGTCTCCTGCGGTGAAGAAAATAAGGAAGGAATTCCCCTGTTTGGGACCAAGCGGAACGAGGATCGGCGCCTTGCTGCCCCATGGCTTATAGGGCTTCATGTCTTCGATCGCCTTGCCCTCTGCCAATCCGGACAGCGTCGCCTTGAGCCAAGGGAGTTGGCGGCTTGTGGCCACGATTGTCATGGCGTCGCCGACATCCGCAACATCGCCCGCCGCAAACACGTTCGGCAGCGAGGATGGGCGCATCCATGGGTCGACCTTGATCCGGTTGGCCGTCGTTTTCTGGACACCGGCAAGCGTTTCAAGCACCTCGGAATTCGCGCGCGATCCGATAACCGGAAAGATCAGGTCGAAGTCGTGCTGTGACCCATCGGCAAGTTGCAGGCTGCCCGCGTAGGGCTCGGTCATGCTTTCCAAGTTCTCTGCCCGCTGGCCGAGAATGAGCGCGACGCCAGCCTTGCGCAGTTTCGCCGCCAAAGACGTGCCCAGCTTTGACGGCATCGCCCCGAACAACGCCTCGTCGCCTGAGATCAACGTCACCTTCTTGTCCTGCATGGCATAGGAGATTTCGCCCGCAAGTTCGGTGCCAACGGCACCAGCCCCGACAATGCCGATGCGCCGCGCCGCTTTGAGTTGCTGATGAATGCGCTGGTTGTCGCCCCTAAGGCCCGCAATATCGGCACCTTGAGGCTTGAAGGGCATCGCATTGCTGGACCCGGTGGCAACAACGATTTGATCCGCCTCTACCCGAGTGCCGTCCTCCAACGTGACACCTTCCGCGTCGATAACCGTCGCCTTGGACGCGATGACCCTGCCGTTCGTGAGCAGCCGATCATAGGGGATGAGAGCGCGATCCAGCAACGAAGGATCAACAACCGCGCGGATCATGGCCGGCGCGTGAACGAAGTGACTGCGCGGCTCGATCAATGTGACTTCCGCGGTGTCGTCGAGAGACTTCACGAGTTCGGCGCCTATGTAACCGCCGCCAACAATGGCAATTTTCTGTGACATGATTTCTAACCTTTTGGGGAGCCTTACGGCGTTATTCTATGATTTGTAGGCAGCGTGATCGGCGGGATAGGTGATCTGTCCGAATTTCCCGGCGCGATACGCGCGGAACGCTTGCGCCAGCTCGCTGTCGCTGTTCATGACAAACGGGCCGCGCATGGCGATGGGGTCGGTGATCGCTTCACCGCCAAACAGCAGCAGATCGAGCGGTTCAACAGCCGGGTTGGTGATCTCCAACGTCCCATCCGGGGCGTCCAATCCGATGATGGTATGAGCGTCGATCTTGGCATCACCGACCACGGCCCCATGCGTCGGCAGGAATCCCGCGACTGGCAGACCGGCGTGCAAGGCGATGTCGACCGTCGCAAGCGGCTCGATCCTGACGTGCCAGATGAATTCGCCCGCATAGGTGGGGATGGGCGAGGATTGTCCATCATACTGGCCAAGCAGAACTTTGACCTCCCCGCGCCCACCCGCGAGCATTGCCACGGGCAGGTCCGGGGATGAGACAGGCATGTATTGCGCAGGCTCGCGCTTGTTTGCCGCGGGCAGGTTGATCCAGAATTGAAAGGAATGCAGCACCCCGCCATCCCGGCGCAGGGGCGTCGCGAGCATTTCGTCGTGGACAATGCCATTGCCCGCCTTCATCCATTGCACGCCTCCCGCCGAGACGGAGCTGTTGTTTCCCAGGCTGTCAAAATGGGTCATCGCACCTTCCATGACATAGGTGAAGGTCACGATACCCGCATGGGGATGGGCAAAGCTGCCGTCCGGCTCAGGTAACTCACCGGCAGAAATTTCGCGCTTGGGAAGATGATCAAGAAGCAGGAAAGGGCCGACCGCATTCACAGCCCGGTTCGGAAGGGCACGTCCGATGGTAAATGTACCGACCTGATCGGGCTGCGCTGGCTCTTGAAAAGAAACTTGTTTCATTGAGTTGCTCCGGATGTTGATCCGATGATAAGCGAAACGAAACTTGATTGATATTTATACTTATTTCGCATCTATATAATCTAATCTTAACTTCTGGTGCCTGATGAAGCTCGATCAACTGAATGTTTTGCGCGCTGTTGTTGAAACGGGCTCGGTCAAAGCGGCTGCCGAACGTCTCAACCGGACACAGCCCGCGATCAGCCAGGCATTGAAGGCTCTGGAATTCCAGACTGGGACCGAATTGTTTGACCGGTCAGGGTATCGGCTTGAACTCACACCCGTCGGCAAACGGGTCTATCTTCAATCCTTGCGCGTTTTGACGGAGGCAGAGGATCTGGGTCAACTGATCCATCATTTCGAAAAAGGGCAGGAAGAGACGATCACGATCGCGGTGGATGCCATCACTAACCTCAACGCACTGACCCCCGTCTTATGCAAACTGCAAACAGGTTTTCCCGAGACCCGTGTGGTCTTGCGCCCCGAGGTACTGTCCGGTGCCATCGAGGCCGTAAAAACAGGAACCGCGGCAATCGCTGTTTCGCCAATGTCCTCGGTCATGCTCGAGGAAGAGGGTTTCGACTATATCCCACTCGGTACATCGACGCTGCGCAACGTTACGTCACCCTCCCTTTGGGCCGAGATGGACAATCCCAAGCGCCTCGCGGACTTGCGGCGCTTCCATCAGGTCATCGCAAGCGACAGCGGGCAAGCCGGAGGACTGTTCGACCGCGAAATCGGCGTCCAGAAAGGCCAACGCCGTTGGTACGTCAGCGACCTTCAGACAAAAAAGCACCTTTTGATCGCAGGCCTTGGTTGGGGCCGCCTGCCAGAGCACATGATTGCGGAAGAGTTGAAACAAGGGCGGCTGTGCGAGATAGATTTGCCACACACGCATCTTGCGTTCGACGTCACCATCTATGCGTTTCGCCAGTCCAAGCCAATCGTCCGCGCGGTAGCGGCATTGCTGTGGAAAGAATTTGAAGCCCATGCGATGTAAGACATGTGTATCGTAAAAGCCGGCTTTGATGGCCGATTTTCCGACGCATTTCTGCGGCTAATCTTTTATGAAAGTAATGCGCCGGCTATCCCCGTGCTTCCGACAAGGGTATCATTGAAACCCCTGCCAGTCTAATCGCAGCTTCGGCGACAGCGTCCGAAATGCCCGCCATAGCTATGCCGCCCTGCCCTTTGCCCTGGTATTTGATGCGGACACGACCCTGCGACGGATCACGGGCAGTATCCTTGCGGCGCTCGGCGTTGCCGCCGCACTTTGGGTAGCATTCAACAGCGATGTGCTCGGGGACCAATATGGCTTCATTGAAAGCGACTTTCAACTCCCGGTCGCGGTGACGCTGCTCTTGGTGGTGCTCGAAACGGCCCGGCGCGGGGTCGGCTGGCCGCTGCCGCTGGTGGCGGGACTTGCGCTGCTCCACGGGTTGTTTGGACAGTATATTCCGGGTGAGTTCGGACATTCCGGCACGCCGGTTGAAAGTTTCTTCGGGACGCTGACCATTGCCGAGGGCGGCATCTGGGGCACGCTGACCGGGGCTTCGGTGTCGGTCGTGGCGATCTTTGTAATCTTTGGCGCGGTCCTGAACCTTGGTGAAGCGGGTCAGGGTTTCATGAACGTTGCGGCAGCAGCAGCGGGTCGGCTGAAGGGCGGTGCCGCCAAGGTTTTGGTGTTGTCGTCAGCCCTGTTCGGCTCCATCTCGGGCTCTGCCTCGGCGAATGTCGCCTCCACCGGCGCGATCACCCTGCCCGCGATGACGAAG
>Ga0208920_1000035_pt1 | contig 87451 bp, 81 predicted proteins | sample 19_taG_FD_184094 | JGI IMG/M metagenome (GOLD analysis project Ga0208920, IMG submission 184094) | Marine viral communities from the Subarctic Pacific Ocean - 19_ETSP_OMZ_AT15317 metaG (SPAdes) (version 2) | ecosystem: Environmental > Aquatic > Marine > Oceanic | place: Pacific Ocean | collected...
TCTCTCAACGATGACAATAAATAAGCCAATACAAAAACATTGGCACCCGGCGCGGGATGGAGCAGCCCGGTAGCTCGTCAGGCTCATAACCTGAAGGTCGTAGGTTCAAATCCTACTCCCGCAACCAGCTTTAGCGAACAAGCCGCGTCCGAATAGGATGCGGCTTTTTTGCTGTCCGCAAAGATCAACAATCCCAACAACTTACCCTCAAGCAGCGCCGTATGACCGCGCTCTGCATCGTGACGGATTGTAATGCTGTCGATAAGCGCGCCGAGGACTTCAGACGCGCGATGCACAACATCCGGGTCGTTGAGTATGTCAGAGATGTCGTCAATCGCAGCGCGGTGGAGTGCTGCTAAGTCCGGTGTGATCTCAATAGGATCCTGAGCCTGAGTAGCCAGATCAGCCTCAAGTTTCTTCTTGGTTGCTTCAGCCTCTACCAGCATCTCGTATATGCTGTCCGTTGCTCGGTCATCGCGGACTGCGCGCAGGCAGCCCTCGATGGATTTTTGCTGCTGCGCAATTGCGTGACGCAGGACTGCGGTCGCTTCGTGTTTGGTTCGATTCTTCTCCGCGATATGGCGTCGATACTCCTCGGAGAAGCGCGCAACAGCTTCTGGCATCATCAGCTCATCTCTGAGCCCTGCCAGAACCAAAGGCTGCAACCGGTCTATACGGATCCCTGGGATGCCCTTGCAGATCGCGGCACCTTTCTCTTTGGCGTTGGCGCAATAATATGCCCGGCGCGCGCCTGATCCTGCAACAGTCATATTACCCCCGCACTGGCCGCATTGGACGAGGCCAGAGAGCAAATACTTCTTGCGTCGCAAGGCGACGGGCGCCGCTTTTGACAAGGTCTTTCTTTGCGTGCGTTGGCACGATTTTACCGCTTCCCAAAGTGCCGGTTCGATGATCCGCAAATCGGGCACATCGTGCACGACAAATTCTCCCTCATCCCGCTTTCGTGATACCCGTTTGTCGGTTTCTGGGTTCTTGCGATAGTTCAACCGGTTCCACACACGGATGCCTGCATAGAGTTGGTTATTCAATATCCCTGTGCCGCGGGCTGCGTTGCCGTATATTGTGTTAACCTTCCAGGCTCCCCCACGCGGGGCAGGGATATGTTCTATGTTGAGCTGGTGGGCAATGGCCCTCGGGCTGTTGCCATCTGCGAACTCGTGAAAGATCCGTTTGACGATGAGTGCTTGGGCCTCGTCGATCTCGGTCTCGCCGGTCTTACGCAATCCGGTCGATGGGTCGATGGGAATCCGGTAGCCAAAACTAAGCCCGCCTGCAGAGAGGCCATCTTTGATTCTGCCAGTTTGGCCCCGATGGACCTCCTGTGACGTCCGCTTGATCTGTAGGGCATCCATTGTGCCCTTCATGCCGATGTGAATCTCCTCGATACGGCCATCGGCCACCGTGTGAATCTCAACGCCGTTGAAATCGCAAACAGCGAAGAGATTCGCAGAAAGTTCCTGACTGCGGTTTAGTCGGCTTGTTCCCTCGGCGAGAACAATATCGACCAGACCGCTTTTGACGGCTTGCATCATTTTTTGGTAGCCAGGTCTGCCGCGGTTTGCGCCGGAGATCCCGGCATCTTCAAATGTCTCCAGAACCTCCCAGCCGTTTGTCTCCGCAAAGGCGCGGCAACTCGCGATCTGATCTCGGGTCGAGTTGGCATTCTGCATCTCAGTCGAAAAACGGGCGTAGATCACGGCACGGCGGGCAGTCGAAGTCATTTGGTCTCCTGCGAACTGTTGTTCACGATATTTAGATGATTGCTTTGATAGTTGCCCCTCATCAATGGCGGTTTTGTGGCAACGCACCGAATGAAATGCGATCTGACCTTGTTCGCCATAACTTTGCCCAAAAGTGCCTGCATATGGCTAACCCTGCGCTTGGTGTTTCTTCCTTCGTTCTGCCCTCTTCGGTGGCCCGCTTGGCGGCAACTTCAGCTATCAGGTCGATCAGATTTGTGAGGGTCATTCGGTTCTCTTTCGGTTGTGGACACACAAAACCAACAACACGACGAGACACGGTGGCCCTTAACGGTTGATCGTCTACGCCCGCACAGAGATGATCTGTGCGGGCGTCTCATTATGGGCAGCGCACTGACATCTGTAGCAGCAGAAGGGTCGCCAGCGCGCCTGATGCGGGGTGTCTAAACCCGCATGTTCGGTCAGGCTGCTGCGCGCAGCCCCTGAAGGGCCTTCTCGGCACGAAGCAGATCGTGCACAGCCGAAAGCGTTACGTAGAGCTCAACTAGCACTCCCAGTGCGTTGGTTAGCCGATCGGCTTCCGGCGTCATCCGCTCCTTTCCCCAATCCTGCGTATCGGATACGTTCTCCAAGGAGTGATCGTAATGCGTTTCGACATAGGTTCCTTCGATGATCTCGGCATCAAGCACGCCCACAAGATCGTGCAGCTTTGCGAGAACGCCTTTGTCGAAGATCGCCCCACGCTGAAGAAGCGCCGCGAGCTCTTGCGCCAAACCTTTTTGTTTTGGCGAAACGAGGTCGAGGACATCCTGTTCGATGCCGGTCGCAGCGGCGCGAGCAAGCGGGTAGCACGCGGCTGCCATAGGGGTGACTTCTGTGCCTGGTGTGAATGGTAGTTCCATAGTCTTTATCCTTTGATGTTTGGGGTGCGAGGTCGCTCGAAGGCGCGGTTCCCAAAAGGAAACCGCGAACTACGCGCGACTATCGTGCCTGTTGTTCCCGGCGTTCTTCCTTCGCGGCTGCCTGTATATCAGCGTCGGCCTGTAATCGTGCCTGCACGGCATTCATCCGCTCGATCAGTGGCGGATCCAGACGACCGATGAGTGTTCCGCTATCGTCGTCGTCATCGAAACCAGAATGGTTCACACTGACGATGATCCGACGGGCGCAGACAAAGCGGGACGGCCGCTTCAGGCCAGCTGCGTGGCAGGACGCCAACTCGCCGACCCTCACCTCGTAACCGCGGTTCGCATTGGTTGATGCCGATGTGCCGTAGGCGAGTTCGATGAAGCAGGTTCCGCCTTTGGTAAAGACGTCGAGAACCAAGCAGGGGCGGCGTTTGGGCTGCGTGTCCGTTGAGGCGTCGCATTCGTCCGCGAGAGGATACCGGAACAAGACGACATCGCCGCGTTCGACAAGGTTCTGCCAATCGAAGGGAGGCACGAAAGGTTGAGGGGATTGATACATCTGGGGTCTCCTGTGATGCGATTGAAAATCGACACCAGCGTTGGAGACCTATCAATGGCCTCCAGTTTTGCTGCGCGTCACAAAGACCGCGCAGCAAAACTGGAGGCAAAATTCGGGAGAGTGACGAGAGGGCTTCCCTCTCGTAAGAATACGTTAAGAAGGCAATATGCGCGGAAACCAGACTTTCGTTGCAAGCCCGAGGCTCGATCCAACATATGGTAAAAACGTGCTCACAAGACAACGCTAACGTTGCGCATTGATGGCAAAATATGCCTGCCCAGAATGGGTTAACCCTTAGTGGGTAAGAATAGGTGCAACGTGGGTCCACATCACAACATGTAGTGAAATCGCGCTAAATATTCCTTGCTCGGAATACTGTAAATAGTTAGAAGATCTACAAAAGCGGAAGGTAAGAAATGGGTAAGCTCACAGGAAAAATCGTCGATGCAAAGGTTGCTGCCAGCGCAAAAGGTGCAGCGTTGGTCGGGCCAGAGCTGCGCCGCTTGCGCCTATTCTCTGGCTTAACACAAGAGCAGATCGCAGCACGTATGGACGTTCAGCAGGCCGCTATTTCGAAGATTGAAAAAGGTGGGGACATCTATCTCAGCACCGTGCAGCGCTACGTTGAAGCTCTGGGTGCCTCTTTGCGCTTAAACGCCCATTTTCCTGCCGATATGCCGTTCTCAGGGCGTATCGATGGTGCGTTTGACGCCGAACAAGGACATGACGATCAACTGGTCTTACCACTGCTCGTGGATGAACCCTTCAAGCCGCAGCGCGACGTCGTTCTTTCGATAAAGCCAGTTTACTCCGAAAAAATCTTAGCAGGTCACAAAACGGTTGAATTACGCCGCCGTTTTCCGGTTTCCGCCCCCAGTGGTGCGCTGGCCTATATTTACTCAACTTCACCGGTCAAGGCGATGGTCGGCACGGCCTCAATCCGTGATGTCCTGAAGCTTCCATTGGAGCAGATCTGGACAGAATTTGAGAGCACAGCCTTTATTGAACGATCACTTTTCGACAAATATTTTGAGGGCCTCGATCATGGTTATGCACTCCTGTTCGACGATGTAAGGTCCTTTTCTCGCCCATTGCCTCTCAACGAACTCCGTGAAAAATTTGGTTTTGAGCCCCCCCAGTCATTCCTTTACGCCAAACATAATTTGAGAAAGGCCCTTCAAGATGAGCCAGCAATCGTATCTCATTGATACGAACATCCTGATAGCACTCGAAGATAATCACACAGTTGAAGCGTCTTATTCGAGGTTTCACGCGCTTGCATCGACCTACAAGGTCGACATCTATGTGCACGAGGCTGCCAAGGATGACTTCGCTCGTGACAAGAAGGTCCTGCGCCGAGAAATTTCGCTCAGCAAGTTCGAAAAGTATCGCCTGCTGAAAAAACAGCGCGGACTGACGCAGGCGGATCTCGAAATCGATTTTGGCCCGCTCAAGAAGCCGAACGATGTTGTGGACGCAGCCCTTCTACACGCCCTTGAAAAAGGGGCCGTAGATTTTCTTGTCACTCAGGATAAGGGCCTTCATCAGCGCGCACAGCACCGATCACCCGATCTGGCGCGACGAGTCCTATTTATCAGCGACGCCACAGACCTGCTTATCCAGACCTACGAACCGAAAGACGTCCCCATTCGTCATGTCGGCGAAGTAGAAGCTCACGAGATCGACAAAGAAGACAAGTTTTTTGACAGCCTTCGGCATGGATACCCGAAGTTCGATGTTTGGTGGCGGGAGAAGTGCGTCAAGCAGCACAGGTCGTGCTGGGTGGTTTATGATGATGAGCAATTGGCCGGGCTGATTGTTCGCAAAGACGAAGACGCGGCAGATACTGATGCTGTTACAAAGGCTAAAAAAATCCTCAAGATTTGCACCTTCAAGGTGGGTCCGGAAAACCGCGGGGTCAAGCTGGGTGAACTGTTGTTGAAGCAGGTTCTCTGGTATGCGCAGCGCAACGAATACGACTTAGCTTACCTGACTACATACGAAGATCAGGTCGCACTGATGGAGCTTCTGGAATACTACGGATTTCGGAATGCCGGTGAAAATGCCAATGGCGAATATATTTACGAACGCGATTTTTCTGCTGACGCGCTTGCTTCGCTAGATGATATAACGGATTTTGAGCAAGCGCGTGAGAACTATCCGCGATTTGTGCTCGGTGAAGATACGCTTGGGTTTGGCATCCCAATTCAAGAAAGTTATCACGACACGCTTTATCCGGACCTCTATCGCCCAATCCAAGAGGACCTATTCGGAGGGGCATCCCGCGCCGATACGATCACGAGACCGGGGAATACTATCCGCAAGGTCTATCTTTGCCGTGCCCAGTCAAAACTGGGACCGGCAGGATCGCTATTGTTTTTCTACAAGAGCACGTCGAAGAATCCCCCGTCGCAGGCGATCACAGCGCTGGGTCTCCTCGAGAGTGTTACCCTCGCCAGTTCTACGAAAGACCTCATGCAACTTACGGGCGGTCGGTCGGTCTACAGTGAAGAGCAACTTGATGAATGGGAGGCGACCTCGGAGCATCCAGTCAAGGTAATCAATTATTTGCTCGTTTCTTATATCGAGCCGGCGGTTTCAATCGACGAGCTGAGAACTATGGGTGTCATTAAAGGACATCCCCAGCAGTCGATATATAAGCTCTCTCACGAGTTAATCGAGGGTCTCGTCGATCGGGCAAATCTGGAATTTGGGGTATGAAGCAGCGCGTAATCGCTTTTACGGGTATTTCCGGTGTAGGCAAAACGACATTTCTGAGGAAGTTTGGGGAATTATTGGCATTTCAGCATGTCACTGGCGGGAGCCTCATTGCCGCAGCTAAAACATCCGTTACGAATGGCCGCGACGACCTGCGTTATTCCGATCTTGATGAGAACCAACATCTTTTGATCGAGGGCTTCGCGATGGCACGTGACGCGAATGCAGAAATAATCATAATGGATGGTCATGTGGTCATAGACGATGGAGAACGTCTGACGAAGATTTCAAGCGACGTTTTCAAAGCGCTCGATGTGATGGCCCTGGTTCATCTGGAAGCAGATCCGACGCGCATTGCTGAGAATAGAGCCAAAGATACAGCTCGTTCCCGCCCCAGTTATGACCCAATGAGGCTCAGGCATCATCAGGATATGTCACGGCAACATGCTCTTTCAATTGCGGAGCAACTCCGTATCGGGTTCTATATAGCTACGCACGATGATGTCGCTCACTTGGCCGCGCTTTTGGGGCCCACGCCTACGGATTGAACCGTTCTCTGTATTGCCTCCTTGTTTCGCAGTGTCGCGGTCTGATCCAAACCAATTCTGAGCGCATCGTGAAGGTGCGACTTTGACAAGCCGCACTGCGGCAGAGCGGACCTTGGCCGTCGTCCGGTTTGTGCCCCCCGCGTCACTAAAGGGACGCCACTATCGCCGTCGGAGACGCCGGAATGGGTGCAGGGGTAATCCCCCCATTTTTAATGGGGTCCAGCCGTAGAATTCAGGCGGCTGTTTTTAGTTTCATGGCGGGTGTCATGCCGCCTATGCCCATGTTGGGTCGCTCGTTGTTGTAAGTCCATAGCCATTCTGTTGCCTGGTCCTGTGCCTCCTCGATGGTTTCGAAGATGTATTGCCCCAGCCATTCGCCGCGAACGGTTCGGTTGTAGCGCTCGATATAGGCATTCTGTTGCGGCTTTCCGGGTTGGATGTATTGCAGGCAGATGTTGCGCGTCTCAGCCCATGCCATCAGCTTGCCGCTGACGTATTCTGGGCCGTTGTCCACACGAAGAGTTTGGGGCTGGCCTCGCCATTCAATGATCTGGTTCAGCGCCCGCACGACGCGTTCCGCAGGCAGCGAGAAGTCGACCTCAATGGCCAGGCCTTCGCGATTGAAGTCATCCAAAACGTTCAACGTCCTGATCGACCGACCATCCGCCAATTGATCCGCCATGAAGTCCATGGACCAAGTGTCATTTGGTCTCTCTGGCACGGCCAGCGGCTCCGGCTTGTCCCGCTTCAAGCGTTTCTTGGGCTTGATCCGCAGGTTCAGCTCCAGCTCGCAGTAGATCCGGTAGACCCGTTTATGGTTCCAGCCATAGCCCTGAACGTTGCGCAGATACAAAAAGCACAACCCAAAGCCCCAGTTGCGCTTGTTCGCCGTCAGACGTTCAAGCCAGTCCGCAATCTCTTCGTTCTCGTCGCTCAAAACAGGGCTGTATCTGTAGCAAGTCTCGCTGATCTCAAACGCACGGCAGGCCAGCGCGATACTGACCCCATGTTGCGCAATCGCATTCATGGCCATCCCTCGCCTCTGAGACGGCCTCAACGCTTTTTTCCAAGCGCCTCCTTCAGCAAGTCGTTCTGCATGCTCATCTCAGCATACATGCGCTTCAGGCGGCGGTTCTCCTCCGCCATATCCTTCATCTCGGATATCATCGACGCATCCATACCGCCAAACTTTGCACGCCATTTGTAGAAGCTCGCGCTGCTCATGCCATGTTCACGGCACAGTTCAGAAACTGGCACGCCACCCTCCGCTTGCTTCAGGATCGCCATAATCTGCGCGTCGCTGGGTAATCCCCCCATTTTTAATGGGGTCCAGCCGTAGAATTCAGGCGGCTGTTTTTAGTTTCATGGCGGGTGTCATGCCGCCTATGCCCATGTTGGGTCGCTCGTTGTTGTAAGTCCATAGCCATTCTGTTGCCTGGTCCTGTGCCTCCTCGATGGTTTCGAAGATGTATTGCCCCAGCCATTCGCCGCGAACGGTTCGGTTGTAGCGCTCGATATAGGCATTCTGTTGCGGCTTTCCGGGTTGGATGTATTGCAGGCAGATGTTGCGCGTCTCAGCCCATGCCATCAGCTTGCCGCTGACGTATTCTGGGCCGTTGTCCACACGAAGAGTTTGGGGCTGGCCTCGCCATTCAATGATCTGGTTCAGCGCCCGCACGACGCGTTCCGCAGGCAGCGAGAAGTCGACCTCAATGGCCAGGCCTTCGCGATTGAAGTCATCCAAAACGTTCAACGTCCTGATCGACCGACCATCCGCCAATTGATCCGCCATGAAGTCCATGGACCAAGTGTCATTTGGTCTCTCTGGCACGGCCAGCGGCTCCGGCTTGTCCCGCTTCAAGCGTTTCTTGGGCTTGATCCGCAGGTTCAGCTCCAGCTCGCAGTAGATCCGGTAGACCCGTTTATGGTTCCAGCCATAGCCCTGAACGTTGCGCAGATACAAAAAGCACAACCCAAAGCCCCAGTTGCGCTTGTTCGCCGTCAGACGTTCAAGCCAGTCCGCAATCTCTTCGTTCTCGTCGCTCAAAACAGGGCTGTATCTGTAGCAAGTCTCGCTGATCTCAAACGCACGGCAGGCCAGCGCGATACTGACCCCATGTTGCGCAATCGCATTCATGGCCATCCCTCGCCTCTGAGACGGCCTCAACGCTTTTTTCCAAGCGCCTCCTTCAGCAAGTCGTTCTGCATGCTCATCTCAGCATACATGCGCTTCAGGCGGCGGTTCTCCTCCGCCATATCCTTCATCTCGGATATCATCGACGCATCCATACCGCCAAACTTTGCACGCCATTTGTAGAAGCTCGCGCTGCTCATGCCATGTTCACGGCACAGTTCAGAAACTGGCACGCCACCCTCCGCTTGCTTCAGGATCGCCATAATCTGCGCGTCGCTGTATCGTCCATTCTTCATCGTAAATCTCCTCAGATATCTTGCCGAGAAAATTCTACTTTTGAACACTACTAATTTTAGGGGGGATTACCGCTGTATCGTCCATTCTTCATCGTAAATCTCCTCAGATATCTTGCCGAGAAAATTCTACTTTTGAACACTACTAATTTTAGGGGGGATTACCCAGGGACAGACGGCGAGTGGTCCTTGCCTTGGAGTGCCCAGAGAGGGAAGCCCCCTCTTTGGTCCGAGCCGGACAGGCTGCCAGGGGGTGCAGGGGGAGTGGCGAACGACGACCCTGCGAGTGGGGATGAAAGGGGTGGGCGAAACCTCCCTTTCTCGGGCTGAAAGCCCCTTGAGGGTTTGGGAGAGTTGGACGTCTCCTAAGGTCGCCGCAGGCGGCCAGGGTCCAGGGGCCGGCCCCTGGCGAATGCGTAGCTCGCACATAGAACCGCAGGGCCGGAGTGCGAGCTACTTAGTGAGTAAATTAACTGCGTTCTGAACGGGAGGAAGTCGCTTGCGGCCCAGAGCCGCCAATGATGAGCCCATTTTTTGTAGATGCAGAGAGTCCCCACAGCTGACATTCAGGCAACTATGTGAATTCGTACTTTGTCTATGATTTGAAAAATTGAACGCATTCAGAGAGCTTGACCTTTTTTGATAAATTCTTTGATATCAAAATCTTTAGATGCAGCTTGCCCCCATGCTTTCAAGACATTGAGGACGCAATCGCTCATTTCGTTAGCGGGTAAATTCGCTCCTATAAACCCTCGAAACCAGGGGGCCTTGAATGCATCGCCTTTGGATTTGCAATCGATGCCTTTCGATCCCAAAGCCTTCAAAAACTCGTCCTTTGTTTCCGCGCTCTGAGAGGATTTTTTTATTAGGTTTGATACGTTAGAGGCTTTAGATAACGCGGAATATTCGAGGTCTCCTTCAAGGAAGGATACAGGTACGTTTCGCTTTACAAAGTGGTTATTGCACATACGAGTTTGTTTAAGCCACTCATTAGTGTTTTTATCGGCAAGTGCTTTAGACATTTCACCCAAGAGATCATTTCTCTCTTGCTTTCCATCTCCATATCCGAGGTCATCCAGAATTCTCGGCATTTCTGAAGATGTGTCAGCATCGGTAACGATGTGCCACTTGATAGGAGCGGCCCCCAAACTCTCGAAGCTCTTCAACAGTTTGGCTGTAGGGATGAATTGGGTATTACCTCCTACTGGGACAACTGACATGCGCGAGCACGCTCCGGATTTATCGACATTGGCGATCCGACGTCTGAGAGCCTCAAAAAACTGCCGATCACCTTCGCCCTCTACCAATAGAACCGATTTGCTGAAGAGCATTTCAGCATGTAATCCGACTAACAACGCTGTGTTGATTTCATCTCTGAGGTCATCTTCGGACTTTGATGGGAAAAACTTTCTATCAGCGCAAATGACTATATCTTGAAAGCTGGTTTCTTCAATTATGAAAGGACTGTGTGTGGTAAGCAGTAGCTTTATCCCATCACTTACATACTTATCCAACAAGGCAGCCAAATCGCGTTGTGCGGACGGGTGCAGAAACGCTTCGGGCTCATCAATGGCAAGATAATTTACTTCCGAAAATTCACTTTTCTCGGGGATATGTAGAGCTATGTCGAGCATGGATTGCAGTCCGGATCCTACGGCATTTTTCCTAACTCTGTTTGTATCATGTGAGCCGGTGGCGAGCTCAAAACTAAGGTGATCCAATAGCCAATCTACAACGTCATTTTGTTTAACATTTAGAACGGCTTTAGCATCTTGGAACAAGTGCCTAGGCATGAATTCTTTTAGCGTTTCAAATATTGGCTGAACCAAACCCGTTGAGGTACCTTCCAAGGTTTCGAAAGCGGATTTGATGCCTCTATACTCAACCGTTGCGCCGCCTTGACGAGTATGATGTGTCCGCTCTTCAAGTCTTTTCCGGAATACTCGGGTTATAGTTGAGTTGAACCGACCAGACTCGGCATCTCGGAACGACGGAATATATGTGAAGGAAATTTCTTCTCTCAGAAGTTCAATTAATTCTATTGCTTTATTATCAGAATTTGGTTCCTCTGATCTTTTTGGTGGGCCTAGCTTCGCGAAAAGAGAACCCCGGCCTTTACGATAATTGACGCGGAGTAGAATCGTATCGTTTTCCACTATTCCTGATTTGAAGCGGTTACGTGTTCGTCCGTCGGCAATCTTAATTTTAAACTCTATTCTGCGAGCTTGCCTACCCGTCTCTCGTGCTGGTAATAAAATATCAATAGTCTCGGGACTTGGGGAGGTTCCTTCAAGCTCGCTCATCTGTAGGCGGTTTATAAACCAATCCATAACAAGCAGTAACGAGGACTTCCCAGCGTTATTCTCGCCCACAAATACAATTTTTTCGCGGTTAAAATCTAGAGTTGCATCGGAAAATCCGCGAATATTCTGCATTCTAATAGACTGAATTGATGTTGACATTATGTTTCTCTGCAAAAAATAGCTAAATTGTCGAAAACTAATTTTGAATACAATGGAGCAAAGCAGACATCAACGCTCGTCCGCATCGAAAGTTTCCTTTCCGCCCAACTGACCGAAGTGTGATGGAGCTGGCTCGATTGCATTTGCGGCAAAATCTTGCACCTGAAATCTTTCCCGCCCTCAAATTATCACCTCAAAAATCCCATCACCATTTTCTCATCTCCACCATCAAGGAGATGAAAAATGGACGGTTCACAATTTCACACCCGCTTCCCCGTCGTGCTGCGGTTCGAGGGTATCGGGCCTGAGAACCTCGCTGGATACGAAAAGCACCGTAAGCGGGTCGGGGGCGATACCGGTCACATCCTGGAGCACCCGCCAGCCCCAAATCGCCGTCTGATTGGATCCGAAAACTGGGCGTCTGAAGCTTTAGCTGAGATTGCCGAAATAAAGGCACAGAACTTTGCGGCCGAACTTGAGGCGTTGGAACAGCGCAAGCGTAAAAAAGATATCCAGAAACGGCTGGCGGAAGGGCCGCACAACCCTTGGCGTCCAACACGTCACGGTCCAATGCGTGAGGTAATTCTGACTGCTAACAAAGAGTGGTTCGATGCTGACCCTGCCGCAGTCTTCGATGAAGGTATCGAAAACAACCAAAGGATTGCTGATTTCGAGCTGTTGTCGATTTCTTGGCTGAAAGAACAGTTTGGCGATGACGTCATTCACGCACGCGCAGACCTTGATGAAGAAGCTTATCACATCCACGCCGTAATCATGCCGCGTGTTTGCGTGGAGATGATGCGCACGGACAAGGCAACGGGCGAGAAGAAAGTCATCGCGACCCGGAAGATGCTTCAACCATCAAAGTTCGACGTAATAGAAGACTACGAGCACGCTCAGGATAGCGTCGGCGCGTGGTTTTCCAAAATCGGTCTCGAACGCGGTGAAAAGCGCAAGGAGGCGTTCCGCCAAGCTGTTGCCCAAGGTGAAACGCCGCCGCCAAAGCGGATGCATACAAAAACGAGAGACTGGCGGCGCAAGAAGGATAGTGAACTAGCCAAGCGTGAGCATGATCTTGATGCTCGAACTGACGCGGTCGAGGAAAAGTCGGCGGAGGCGGACGCCATCATCGACATCACCGAAGCCATCGCGGACGGCGTTATTGATCCCTCGGCTGATGGAACAGCGGCAATCGCACCGGTGAAGGGTCGCGAGAATGACCCAGTTTTCCTGAGAGCACAAAACAAAGCAATGCAATCGCCTACGGGCGCTGCACGCGTTGCGAAAGCGTTCCGCCGCGGATGGGGCGCAATGTTTAAGAAAGCGCGCACGGACGCCTTTGAGCGGGTTTCGGATGAGTTCCGCGCTGCCAACCGAACATTAGAGGAGGCCACATCAATGCTGGCGAAGATTGGTGCCGCTCTCGGCGATGGCTTCACTGAAAATGTGGGTGTTCTCTCGGAGCTTACGCAACGCCTCAAGAAAGCAGTTATCGCGGGAAATCTTTCACACGAAAGAATCGAAAAAAGAAGTTCAAGCAAAGACAATGACTTAGGAAATTGACCAATTTTTTATTGCAGTAAAAGTCACCGCACGCCGATTTGCTCTCCCATCTTTTTTTTACGTAGCCCAGACATTCCGGCCCGGGCCTGAAATTACTAAGACAGAGGATTATTAAATGAACAACCGCATGCAAGGAAAGCCTTCCAAAACCACCCGTAAGAAACGCGCTGACGTGCCGATGAGCGCAGCGATGCAAGCAGCGATGTTCAAGGTCGCCAACGTTGCCGCGAACTTGTCCAGAAAAGATGAAGCAGCCCAGCAAGCTGCGCGCAAAGCGATTGCTGACACTATCGAGGAATGGATCGCCTTCCTGACGGAAAATGAACCAGAAGCAGTCGATCAGTTCTACTATGAGGTTTGTATGATGGCCTCTGCCGGCAACCGCCGCCGTATCTCCAAACACGCGCTTATGCCTGCAGGTATCGTCGAGCAAGTTGAGGACGATTTGAAAAAGCAGAAGGAAGAAGCTGAACGAGCCGCGGCTAAAGAACGGGCCGTGGAAAAAGCCAAAGAGGATGGCGTGCAAGTTCCGGCATAAGCTTAGCCGCAAAGATCAAGATTTGTTCGCCAAAGGCCAAATCCGGCTCCCGCAACCAAATACAAAATACGTTATAAAAAACCCCGCAAGCGGCGTATCGCCCAAGCGGGCGCTGGTCACGGCTGGATGAAAGTTCAGTGGCGGGTCAAGATGTCTTCAATGTGCATCTTTTGTTCCGTCTTGTATGATCTGAGCCATGGCCCACTTCGAATCTCACTTTCCGCTCAAGAATACCCGCACCCATGAGGTTTGCGGGGCGTCTGCCTATGCTTTTGCATATGCATTGGCCGGGCAGGTCTGTGGCGCGAATGGCGGGGCCGCGCTTTGGGTGCGTGAGGCATGGCACGGCACGCAGATCAATCCGGTGGGGGGCGCGGCTTATCTTGATCCATCGCAACTGCTGATCGCGCAGGCACCGCGTCATATCGATGTGCTCGCCTCGACCGAGGAGGCGTTGCGGTCGGGGCATGTGGCAGTGGTGATCGCAGAGCTCACACAGCCCATTGGGTTGACGGAAGGGCGGCGTTTGCAACTGGCTGCGCAAGAAGGCAACGCCACAGGGCTTTGCATTTTGCCCGAAGGGATGGGGAACAATGCCGCGCAGACCAGATGGCACTGCACCCCTGTTTTTGATGAGGGCAACACAGCCGAGGACTCGACTCTGCAAAATTGGAAACTTATAAAGAACAAATCAGGAACATTAGCGGCTTGGACTGTGAAGTGGAATGCGCAAACGTGTCGCATCAGTGTGGTTTCCCCGACTGCCCAGCGATAGGGTGCTGCGCGCGCGGACGCTTGAGGCCGCCAATAGCGATCGCCCTTTCGCGCTGGTGCAACACGCGAAAAATACCGACCGCATCTACTGTTTGAATCAAGCGGCAGAGGCGCAGGGGTTGCATCGTGGCATGGGGTTGTCAGATGCCCGTGCCTATTGCCCCGAGCTTTATAGCGCAGCAGCCAATCCCCAAGAGGACGCGCGGTTTTTGCAATCACTTGCCCGGTGGAGCAAACGATACTGCCCTTGGGTGGGGGTGGATGGGAGGGATGGTTTGGTCCTGAACATCACCGGGTCAGTGCATCTGTTTGGCGGTGAGGCGGAAATGCTGGATGATATGCGTCACCGACTTGCGCGTGCGGGGCTGAACGGGCGTATCGCGGCGGCCGACACCCGCGGGGCAGCTTGGGCGCGCACGCATTATGCCCGCAAGCCCGATGCGGATATCACTGCATTGCCCGTTGCTGCGCTGCGTCTTGACGAGAAAACTGACACGGCGTTGCAGCGGCTTGGCTTGCGGAAAATCTCGGACCTGCTGGCTTTGCCCCGTACGACAATCGCGCGTCGTTTCGGGCCGAATGTCATGTTGCGACTGGATCAGGCAATGGGCGCTCAGGACGAGACGATCACACCGATTGGCGAGGCACCGCACTATGCTGTGCGCATGACATTGCCCGAGCCGATCGGGCTGAGCGCTGATGTGATGGCGGGCACGAAAAGGTTGCTGGATCAGCTTTGCGACAAGTTGAAACGCCAGGCCATGGGGGCACGGCGATTGCAGTTAACGATGCGGCGGGTGGATCAGGGCGCGCAGCAAATCGAACTGCGTCTCGCGGCACCAATGCGTGATGCAATGCGTATTTTGCCCTTATTTGACCGGGGGATCCGGGCTGTGGATGCGGGTTTTGGTATCGACCAGTTACGGCTTGAAGCGACGCAGGTTGAAAACCTTGCCGACGCACAAATCACCGCGGCCACGGCTGCGCGCCCTGACGGGCTGGAGGATCTGATCACCCGTCTTGGTAACCGGATCGGGCTTGAAAACATTCAACGGTTTCTACCGGCAGACAGCCATATCCCCGAGCGGAGCTTTCAAATCGTACCAGCGGCCTACAGTACCGCCACGGGATCATGGTCCACTCTGCGGCCGCGCCCTTTGTGCCTGTTCCCGCCGGAACCTATCGCAGCCAGCGGGACACGGCCGCCCGCACAGTTTCGCTGGCGCCGGATGTCGCTGACCACGGGGCGGGCGACAGGGCCTGAACGTATCGCCCCTGAATGGTGGTTGCCAGATGACAACTGGCGGTCAGGTGTGCGGGATTATTGGAAAGTGGACACAACGCAGGGTCGGCGATTGTGGTTGTTTTATACGCCGCAAAATCCGAACTGGTTTGTGCAGGGTGAATTTCCATGAAGGCGCGAAACCCGTCTCTGGATCCCGGTTATGCGGAACTGTGTTGCACGTCTAACTTTACGTTCCTGCGGGGGGCATCCCACCCAGAGGAATTGGTCTCTCGGGCGGCCCAGTTGGGGCTGAACGCCTTGGCCATCACAGACCATAATTCACTGGCCGGGGTCGTTCGGGCCTATTCCGCCCTGAAAGAGCTTCGTCGCGAGTTGGGGGCTGATGCGCCATTGCCAAGGCTTGTCATCGGGGCGCGGCTGATCTTGCGCGATAGCGATACCCATTGGGTCGCATTGCCCCACGACCGTGAAGCCTATGCGCGGTTGACGCGGTTATTGACCCTTGGCAAACGACGCGCCCCCAAAGGGGCCTGCTATCTGGACTTGCCTGATCTGGTTCAAGGCTGTGCAGGCATGAGCTTGATTGCCGTGCCGCAAGCGTCCTTAAAAGCCAGCCAGCCCGATATTGCGACGCTGAAAAAGCACTTTCCTGCGGATGTCTTTATCGGTGTGGCGCCGCGCTATGATGGCAGTGATCAACGCTATTTTGATGCCTGCGCCACCCTCGCGCATCGCACCGCAGCGCCGATGGTGGCCGTGGGGGATGTGTTGATGCACCACGGTGCGCGACGGCAGTTGGCTGATGTTCTGACCTGCCTGCGCCACAATATTACGATCGATCAAATCGGCGCGCGTGCCTTACCCAACGCTGAAAAACGCCTCAAGCCCGAAGCTGACATGAAGCGCCTGTTCGCCCGTCACCCAGCGGCCTTGCGCCGCACGACACAGATCGCGGCCAGGTCCAGCTTTTGCCTGTCCGAACTCAGCTATGATTACCCGGACGAGATCGCAGACAATGAAACGCCCCAGGACCGTTTGGCGCGGTTGGCGTCCGAGGGGCTGAAGGTCCGCTATCCCAAGGGGGCACCCGCGCGGGCCATTGCGCAAATGGAAAAAGAACTGGCGTTGGTCAAGACGCTCGATTTTCCGGCCTATTTCCTCACGGTGCATGACATCGTTCAATTCGCGCGCTCCAAGGGGATCTTGTGCCAAGGGCGGGGGTCCGCGGCCAATTCGATCTTGTGCTATCTGTTGGGCATCACCGACGTCAGCCCCGAGACGATTACCATGGTGGTGGAACGCTTTGTGTCAGAACATCGCGGAGAGCCGCCGGATATCGACGTCGATTTCGAACATGAACGCCGCGAAGAAGTCATCCAGCATATCTACGCCAAATACGGCCGGCACCGCGCCGGGCTTTGCGCCACGGTGATCCATTTCCGCTCGCGCGCGGCGATCTCCGAGGTGGGCAAGGTTATGGGCTTGTCCAAGGATGTCACGGCCAATCTCTCGGGGCAAATCTGGGGCACCAGCAATGGCGGGCCGGACCCCGAGCGCGTTAAACAACTGGGGCTTGATCTGTCGGACCCGCGTCTGGCGCTGACCATCAAGCTGATTGGTGAAATCATCGGGTTTCCGCGACATCTGAGCCAGCATGTCGGCGGGTTTGTCATCACCAAGGGGCGATTGGATGAGCTTTGCCCTATCGAAAACGCCGCGATGGATGACCGCACGATCATCGAATGGGACAAGGATGATATCGACGCTCTGAATATCCTGAAGGTCGATATCCTGTCGCTTGGGATGCTCACCTGTATCCGCAAAAGCTTTGATCTGATTGCACAACATGGGGGCAAAAAATACAGCATCGCCAGCATACCCCAAGATGATGCGCACACCTATGACATGCTGTGCGTTGCGGATGCCATTGGTGTGTTTCAGGTGGAAAGCCGCGCGCAGATGAGCTTTCTGCCGCGGATGAAGCCCCGTGAATTATATGATTTGGTGATCGAGGTGGCGATTGTGCGCCCCGGCCCCATTCAGGGCGGCATGGTGCACCCCTATATCAATCGCAGGCAGGGGAACGAAGCCGTGGTTTTCCCCTCGAAAGAGCTGGAAGACGTGCTGGGCAAAACGCTTGGCGTGCCATTGTTCCAGGAACAAGCCATGCAGATCGCTGTCGTCGCAGCTGGGTTCCTGCCAAGCGAGGCAGACCAGCTGCGTCGTTCTATGGCGACCTTCAGGCGTATGGGGACGATTGGCCAGCTTCGCGATAAATTCATCAATGGCATGTTGGCACGGGGCTATGAACATGCTTTCGCCGAGAATTGCTTTTCCCAGATCGAGGGTTTTGGCGAATACGGTTTCCCTGAAAGCCATGCCGCTGCTTTTGCAATGCTTGCCTATGTATCGGCCTGGCTGAAATGCCACCATCCGGCAGCCTTTGCCTGCGGGTTGCTGAATGCGCAGCCTATGGGGTTTTATGCGCCCGCCCAGATCGTGCGCGATGCCCGCGAGCATCACATCGAAGTGCGCCCCGTCTGCGTCAACACAAGCGAATGGGACAACACGCTTGAAAAGCGCAGCGATGGGGCACTGGCTTTGCGATTGGGGTTTCGCCAGATCAAAGGCTTTCGTGAAGAGGATGCAGGGTGGATCGTTGCCGCGCGTGGCAATGGCTACCCCGATCCCGAAGCTTTGTGGTTAAGGGCAGGGCTTTCGCCCGCGGTTCTGGAACGTTTGGCCGAAGCCGACGCCTATGCAGGGCTTGGCTTGGGACGACGCGACGCGTTGTGGGCGGTAAAAGCGATCAAAGGCAACGCGCCCTTGCCGTTGTTCAATGATAAGATCGAGGGCGAGGGCATTGTCGAACAGCCCGTCACCTTGCCCGCCATGCATTTAGGGCAGGAAGTGGTCGAGGATTACGTGGCCATGCGCCTGTCGCTGAAAGCCCACCCGATGGAACTGTTGCGCCCGGCCATGACGGGGCTGACAGCTCATGACGCGCTGCCCGAGGTGCCTTTGGGGCCTATGGCACAAAGGCCCATTTCTGTCTGCGGTCTAGTGATCACGCGGCAACGGCCCGGTACGGCGTCGGGTGTCGTTTTCCTGACGCTTGAGGATGAAACAGGTGTGTCAAATGTGGTGGTCTGGAAAAAGGTCTATGCACAATTCCGCCGCGCGGTGATGACGGGGCGCTTGCTGCGCATCACCGGCCATGTACAACGCGAAGGTATCGTTGTGCATGTGATTGCGCATACCATCGAAGACGTATCGCACTATCTCAGCCGTCTCGGCCACCCGATGGATGATGCGGTAGGCATCACGCAACCCCAAGCCGACGACGCACCAAGATCCCGCACCCAACCCCGTGCCATGCACCCCCGCGATCAGGCCAAGCGCTTGTTTCCAAGCAGGGATTTCCACTAACGTGTCACTCAGCAGGGCGACCCATGAGCGGGTGCGCATGAGGTGTGCAAGCCTTCACGCATCGCGAAAGTGCAGCCCTGTGGTCAGACCGTTGAGCATTCAAGAAAGCTTTTTCAATTATAGGCCCAGCCTATTTGCGTAGAAACGGCGATCCGTATTTCTTCTGTTCCAAATAATGCACAACAGGAGAGTCCAAAATGAAATCCCCCACCACATTGATCAAAGGCGGCCTGCTGGCGGCCAGCCTTATGGCCTTTGCGCCGCTTGCGGCCCTGGCTGATGACGTGTCGATCCGTCTGGGCCACGTTCTGCCGGAAAGCCACAGCTGGCACGTTGCCGCCACTGGTTTCGCCGAAGAGGTCAACAACCGCACAGAAGGTCGCGTTTCGATCAAGGTTTTCCCCTCCGGGCAGCTTGGCAGCGAAAAGGAAGTGATCGAGGGGCTGCAATTCGGGTCGGTGCAGGCCGGGCTGATCGGTTCCGGGTCGTTCCAGGGGATCGAGCCGCGCATGGGCATCATCGAGATGCCCTATGCCTGGGGCGCGCGCGATCAGGCCTTTGCCGCGCTGGACGGCGATCTGGGCGTCGCGCTGGCCGATATGCTCGATGGCAAGGGGATCAAGGTTCTGGGCTGGTGGGAAAACGGTTTCCGCAACATCACCAACAACGTCCGCCCCGTCGAAAAGCCCGAAGACCTCGCCGGTCTGAAAATCCGTGTCACGCCCGACAAAGTGCGCTTGGCAACATTCGAAGGTCTGGGCGCAGAACCGGCCCCCCTGTCGTTTGGTGAGCTATACTCCGCGCTGCAACAGGGGCTGTTTGATGCGCAGGAAAACCCGCTGGCAATCATCTATTCCGCGTCCTTCTTCGAAGTGCAGAAATACGTCTCGCTGTCTGAACACATCTGGGGCGCTGCCACGCTGACCATGTCGAAATCCGTCTGGGACAAGATCTCTCCCGAGGATCAGGCCATCGTCATGGAAGTCGCCACATCCTGGGGCCTGAAACAGCGCGACATGGTTGCCGCCGCCAACGACAAGCTGATCGCCCAGCTGGAAGCAGAAGGCATGCAGTTCAACGAGGTCGACAAAGCCGCCTTTATCGAAGCGGTCGAACCGATTTGGGAAAGCCAGAAGGACGTTTATGGCGAAGAGCTTCTGACCATCCTGGACCAGTACCGCAAATGACTCTGCGGCCTGAAATGACACAAGTTGCATCGGTCGAGCCGGTGCAACTTTACGACTTCACACAAAAGGTGCTGTTTTCCCCGGCTCAACGCGGCGAGGGCTTTATCAAGCTTTCGGTGACCACCGGTAAGAAAGGCGCGAAGTCTACCGCGCACAGCCATCCCCGCGACGAGGTTACGCTGACGCTGAAGGGCGAGGCGATCCTGCGGGCAGGGGGCGAGGAATACCACATGACCGAAGGCACCGCCATGCGCCTGCCACCGGGGCTTGACCACACGGTTGAGGTAATTTCGGACGAATGGGTCGTCGTCGCGGCCTATTGTGACGAATGCATGCTCTGCCGCGGCCCAGAAGGATTTTTGAAACCATGACTTTCGGGAACGGGTCGCTGCGGGCGGCCATTCTTATCGACCGCGCGGCCCGCTGGGTTGGTGCGGCGCTGGTGGCGGGGTTTGCGGCGATGGTCGTCTATGTCGTGATCTCGCGCTACCTGTTCTCATCGACCCCTCGCTGGGCCGAGGAACTGCCCCGCATGGCGCTGGTCTGGCTGACCTTTGTGGGGGCCATTTCGGGCTTTGTGCGTGGCACGCATTTCCGTGCGGGGTTGCTTGACTTGGTGACCATGCCCGCACCGCTGCGCCGGGTTTTTGCCGTTCTGGCATGGCTGGCGAGCTTTGTTTTTCTTGCGGTGTTCATCTGGACCGGCTGGAAGCTGACCCAGATCACATGGGCGCATCAGACCACCGCGCTCTCGCTGCCGGTGGGGCTTTTTTACCTTTCACTCCCCGTTTGCTGCGGCGTTGCACTGCTGGGCCTGATCCTGAAAGGGGGCCGCACATGAGCCTCGCGCTTGCTTTGCTTCTTGTCGTCTTCGTCCTCTTGGTGCTGCTGGATGCGCCCATTGCCGTGGCGCTTGGTCTGTCGTCGATGTTTTATTTGCTGATCGCCGATGCCGCGCCCCTGATCGTTGTGGCGCAGCGCGCGGTGGCGGGGATCAACAGCTTTACACTGCTGGCGATTCCACTGTTCCTGCTGGCGGGTCTGCTGATGGTCCACGGCGGGCTTGCGCCGCGGATCATCGCGCTGTGTTCGGCCCTTATCGGGCGGCGCACCGGCGGGTTGGCGATGGTGATGATCATCGCCTGCATGATGTTCGGGTCGCTTTCCGGCTCCGGCGTGGCCGACGTGGTGGCCATTGGCACGATGATGCTGCCAGCAATGAAGGATCAGGGCTATGCCCCCGGATTTTCAGCCTCTGCCTTGGGCTGTGCCGGTTCGCTTGGCACCGTCATCCCGCCGTCAATCGTGCTGATTGTCTACGGCACCGCCACCAACAGTTCGATCGGCCAGCTTTTCGTGGCTGCGATCATCCCCGGCATCTTGCTGGGTCTGGGCCTCATGCTGGTGGCGTGGTGGATTTCGCGCCGCAACGGATGGCAGGGCGGAGAGCCTTTTTCCTGGGGTGAGCTGGGACGTGCCGCCAAGGGCTCGATCCTGGCGATGCTGGCACCGATCATCATTGTGGGGGGTATTCGTCTTGGCATCTTCACCCCGACCGAAGCTGCGGGCATCGGCGTCGCCTATGCACTTTTCATTGGCGTTTTCGTCTACCGCGCGCTGTCACTTTCCACCCTGATGCGACTGTTGCGGGAAACCACCGAGATGACAGGCGTGATCTTGCTGGTGATCGCTTCGGCCTCGGTCTTTGGCTGGATTCTCGCGGCCGAGCAAGTGCCGCAGATGGCGGTCAACGGTATCACGCAGGCCACGCAAAGCGGCACTGTCGCCTTGTTGATGATGATGGCGGTCCTGTTGATCCTTGGCACTTTCATGGAAAGCATCGCGATCATCCTGATCCTTGCGCCGGTGTTCCTGCCCATCCTTGGCCACTACGGCATCGATCCGGTTTACTTCGGCATCCTGCTGACCATCAACCTCGCCATTGGTGCCAATACGCCCCCGTTGGGGATCGACCTGATGGCCGCCTGTCGGGTGGGTGAAATCCCGCTTAGCGCGTCGTTCAAATACTTGATCCCGTTCCTTGGCGTGATGGTCGGCGTGCTGCTGCTTCTCGTCCTCTTCCCCGCACTGATTACCGAACTTCCGGGCATCCTGTTTTGATCCCGGCCCTCGAAAGAAAGAAGGTTTCCATGTCGATTACCCCCGATACCCGTGTCGATCTTGACCGTTTCTGGTCCACCATCGAAGCCTCCGGCGAGATCGGTAAAGGCCGCCCCGGCGGGCTGTCGCGCCTCACGCTTGGCGATGCCGACCGGGACATGCGCGATCTGTTCCGGTCCTGGTGTGAAGAGGCCGGTTTAACTGTCGAAGTGGATGCCGCCGGCAATATCTTTGGCCGTCGCGACGGCAGCGACAACGATCTGCCGCCGATCCTGATTGGCAGTCACCTTGATACCCAGATCAACGGCGGGCGGTTCGACGGGATCGCCGGCGTGCTGGCCGGGCTCGAGGTGATCCGCTGCCTGAACGATGCGGGCCACGTCACCAAACGCCCCATCGTGGTGGTCGACTGGACCAACGAGGAAGGCGCGCGGTTCTCTCCTCCGATGGTCGCCTCGGGCTGTTTCGTTGGGAAATATGACATCGACTGGGTGCATGATCTGATCGGCGATGATGGCGCGCGCTTCGGTGATGAGCTTGAGCGGATCGGCTATAACGGCGAACGCGCTTGCAAGGCGGGCGAGATCGACGCCTATTTCGAGCTGCATATTGAACAAGGGCCGATCCTTGACGCCGAGAAGCGGCAGGTCGGCATTGTCACCGGCGGCTACCCGGTGCGCGGGATGCGGGCGTCGTTCAAGGGGCAGACCTCGCACACCGGACCAACGCCGATGGACCTGCGCAAGAACGCGCTGGCGGCGGGGGCGCGCTGGCTGACCGCGGTGGATGACATCGGCTGGGATTTCGCGGTGCATGACGGCAAGGCCACCGCCGCGCGGTTGACCGCTTGGCCCAACAAGCCGGGGATCCTGTCCGACACAGCCGAAGCCGTTTGTGACGTGCGCCACCCCGATCCCATCACCACCCGCGCCATGGCCGAAAAGATGCGCCGGGCCCTGTTCGAATCCGCCGCACGGTGTGGGTGTGAGGCGCAGATCGTGGATGAATGGGAATGGGGCGGCGACATCTTTGACCACGAGATGATCGACGGCATCCGCGACGAGGCTATCCGCATGGGCTTCAACTGGCGTGATATCGAAAGCCAGGCAGGTCACGACGCCTATTTCCTTGCCACCCATTGCCCGACGGCGATGATCTTTGCGCCTTGCGAAAACGGCATCACCCACAACAACGAAGAAAACTGCACACCAGAGGATTTCGTCGCCGGGCTGAATATTCTGCTGCATGCCGTCGTCAAACGGGCGGATCGATGAGCGCATTGATCGGACACGAGGCGCTTGAAACCGCGCTGGATTGGCCCGATCTGATCGGCCAGTTGCGCGACTGGTATCGCGGCAAGGCGGTACAGGCACCGGACCGGCAGGTTCTGACGATTGAGCAGCCGGACGGCAGCGAGGCATCTTTGCTGATCATGCCGGCCTGGGTTCCCGGTGAAAGCATTGGCGTCAAGGTGGTGACCTTCTTTCCCGAAAACGCCGCCAAGGGCCGCCCGACGATCAATGCGGGCTACCTGCTGTTTGATGGGGAAACCGGGCAAATGCAGGCCGCGCTGGATGGTGATACACTGACCGCGCGGCGCACGGCGGCGGCGTCGGCACTGGCGGCGGATCTACTGGCGCGCAAGGATGCACGTGATTTACTGATCGTCGGTACGGGGCAGCTTTCCCTTGCCGTCGCAGCGGCACATTGCGCGGTGCGGGGCTACACCTCGGTTTCGATCTGGGGGCGCAGCGGTGACAAGGCTGCGGCGATTGCCTCAGCGCTTGCGGAGCAGGGCCTGCACGCTCGGGCCGTAGACGACCTTGAAACAGCGTGTCGCGCGGCGGATGTGATCAGCACGGTCACGGCCTCGACCAGGCCCATCATTCAGGGGGACTGGCTCAAACCCGGCAGCCACCTTGATCTGATCGGCGCATTCAAGGACGACATGCGAGAAAGCGACGATCAGGCGATCCTGCAGGCCGAGGTGTTCGTCGATCTGCGGGCAGGGGCATCGCTTGCGGGGGATCTGTCGCAGCCATTGGAAGCGGGGCAGATCACGCCAGAGCACATTCGTGCCGATCTGGCCGAATTGTGTCAGGGTGCCCATCCCGGCCGTCGCGATGACAGTGCCCGCACCGTTTTCAAATCCGCGGGCATGGCGCTTCAGGATCTGGCAGCGGCGACGATGGCGAGCGATCACACCATATTGGGGTAAATCGCCAGCAGCTCCTGCGCGATATCCACAAATTTCTGCTCCGAGGGCGATAGCTTGTCTCTCGGGGCGTGCACCAGATAGACGTCGGCCCCAATCGTTTCATCTGTAATCTTGATGGGCCACAGGTCGCCGCGCCTGATGTCGTCCTGCGCGGCCATGAGCGGCAGGATGCCTATGCCCATGCCGGCCACGATCATTCTTCGGACCTCTTCGATGTTGGTGCTTAGCCCGTTGATGCGATTGCCAAGCCGTGTGCCTTCGCGCAGGACCGACATCGGCTCCAGCCCCATGCCTTCGGTGGCGCAGGCAAAGCTGATAAAGGGCTCGCGCTGAAGATCGCGGAGCGCGACGCTTTCCTGCCCGAACAGCGGATGCTCGGCCCCGCAGAAGACACAGAACTCTTCGCGAAACAGACGGATCGAGGGCAGGTTGACCAAGGGTGCGGCCAATAGGCAGAACCCGATCGTGCCACGCCCCTGCTGAATAGAGCGCACGATCGCCTGACTGTTCTGGACCTCACTTTGGAAGGCCACGGAAGGGTATCGCTGGTGATAAAGCCGCAGCAATTCGTCCATCATCGGTGACATCAGATTGCTGATAATCTGATAGCGGACCTGCCCACGTTCCTCTTCTTCGGCGTCGCGGACCAAAAGATTGATCCGTTCGGCACTGTGAAAGATCTCGCGGCATTCCTGAAAAATCTTGTCGCCACGCGTTGTCAGTTCGAAGTGGCGGCTGTCGCGAAAGACAAGCTGGCACCCCAGTTGCGCTTCGAGCTTTTGCAACGCATTGCTCACCGAAGGCTGGCTTAGGCCCAGCCGTTTTGCGGCCTTCGTGATGCTTTCCTCCTTCGCGATCATGTAAAACATGCGCAGAAGGTTCCAGTTCAGATCGGATTGCGGCAAAGCGTTCATGCTGATGATTCGTTTCTTGCTTGGGTCTGAGTAGAGTTTCCTATTTTTCATCCCCTATCACATAGTCAACGCGAATGCCTAAAATTGACTGTGACTATGGTGTGCAACTGTGCGCGTGGGGCAGGTTCGGCTAAGCTTGCCACTCATTTCATCAGAAAGCACAAAACATGACCATCACTCGTTTGCACCCCGGCCCCCGCATGAGCCAGGCCGTCGTTCACAACAACACCGTTTACCTTGCCGGTCAGGTCGGCACCGCGGGCGCCGATGTCGCGACCCAGACCCAAGATTGTCTGGACGCGATCGACCGCCTGCTGGCAGAGGCAGGCAGCGATAAATCCAAGCTGCTGCAGGTCACCATCTGGCTTGCTGACATGGCTGATTTCCAGGACATGAACGCAGTCTATGATGCGTGGATTGACCCTGCCAACCCGGCGGCGCGCGCTTGTGGTGAGGCCAAGTTGGCGACACCGGACTACAAGGTAGAATTTCTCGTGACCGCCGCGATCTGATCGCCACTTTCTAGCCGGAGATTATGCGAGCCATAATCTCCGGCTATTTGACCCTGCCGCTCTCCCGTCGCCATCCTTTCTTACACATCAGGCGACAGGACAGGGCATGACATTTCAAATCGACCTTTCGGACATCGAAACAGCGACGCTGGGGCATTTTCTTGAATCCGGTTTCATGTCCCCCGCGCTGCAAGGGCTGTTGCCGCATCGAACTGTTTTTGGCCCCGCGCTGACCGTGCGCATGCTTGGCGATGATGGCGCGATGCTGACCGAGGCGCTGTCCGCTGCACAACCCGGACAGGTCATCGTTATCGACCGTTGTGGTGATCTGCGCCATGCCTGTTGGGGGGCCGTCACGACCGCTGCCGCCAAGGCACGCGGCGTGGTGGGGGCGGTGATCGACGGCTTTGTCACCGACCGCTCCGCCATAGAGCAAGAAGACTTTCCAGTCTGGTGCCGTGGACGGTCACCCATCACGACCAAGCCGCGTGGGCTTGGCGGCGACTTCAACGTGACCGTGGGGTGTGGCGGCGTCTCGGTCCGGCCCGGCGACATTATTCTGGCCGACGAAAACGGGGTTGCCGTACTGGACAAAGATCAGGCTGAAACCCACGCCGCGCGCGCCCGAAAAATGCAGGCGGACGAGATTACAATCCTCGAACGGCTACGTGCTGGCGAAACACTGGCTGAAATAACGCGGGGCGCAAAGCAGCCCGCATAGAACCGGATAACCGGCGCAAAACACCTTCCCTTCACTCAACCAACAGAGAGATCCATGACACAGACATTCTCCATAAAGGGCCTCACTACATTGGCCGTCCTTGCTGCCAGCACAGCGCTGACACTGGGCACACCCGCCGTCGCCGACAAGGCGTCCAATACGCTCAACGTCGCTTTCGCCGCCGAACCAGAGCCGTTGGATACCTATAAGATCGCCGGTCGTCAGGGCCTGATCCTCGCGCGGCACATCTATGACGGGTTGCTCTACAAGAACCTCGACACCGGAGAGATCGTCCCCGCGCTGGCGGAATCCTGGGAATTTACCGGCCCGCTGACGATGGAGTTCACCCTGCGCCAAGGGGTCAAATTCCACAACGGTGCCGATTTCACCGCTGATGACGTGGTTGAAACGCTCAACACCGTGATCACCCCGGAATACGGCACCCGCTATTCGATCTCGGTCGACTGGATCGACAGTGTCGAGAAGCTGGATGATTATAAAGTCCGCATTAATATGTCCAAGCCCTTTGCCGGTGCGGTAGAGATGCTGGCGGATGCACTGCCGATCTATCCGCACGCCTTCTTTGCCGAAAACGGGTCGGCGGGTATCGCCGCCACGCCGATCGGCACCGGCCCCTACAAGCTGGTGAGCCAAGAGCCGGGCATCCGCTACGAGATGGAGCGCTTTGAGGATCACTATGAAGGCAGCCCCAAATCCGGTGCCACCATCGACAAGATCTCTGTGCGCACCATACCCGAGATGAACACACAATACGCCGAACTGATGTCGGGTTCACTGGACTGGATCTGGCGTATTCCGCCGGATCAGGCGTCGCGTCTTGAAGGCCGTGTGCTGATCATCAGCGCACCGATCATGCGCATCGGCTATGTCGGTTTCGCCCCCGAGGCGATGGATGGCGACACGCCGATTGCAGACAAACGTGTACGTCAGGCGCTTATCCACGCCACAAACCGCGGCGCGATTGTCGACGCTTTCGCAGGCGGCGCGTCCGAGGTTCTCAACACCCCATGCAACCCGGCGCAATTCGGCTGTGAACAGGATGTCACCGCCTATGAATACGACCCGGAGAAAGCCAAGGCGCTGCTGGCCGAAGCCGGATATGAGGACGGTTTCAAGATGGAAATGGTCTTCGCCGCCATGCCGCGCCCGACTGCCGAAGCCGTGGCCGCCGACCTTGCCAATGTCGGCGTGACGCTTGAACTGAACGAACAGCAGTACGCGTCGGGCATCGGCAAGTGGCGCGCCAAGGAGCTTCCGGCGTTCTTCTCGAACTGGGGCAGCTATGGCATCGGCGACACCGCATTCATCCTGTCGAATTTCTTTGGCGGCGGCGCGGATGACCTTGTACAAGACGCCGAACTGGCAACCTGGCTGACCGAGGCTGATACGTCATCGGACCGCGATGTGCGCGCCAAAAACTACTCTATGGCCGTCAAGAAGATCGCCGAGGAAGCCTATTGGATGCCGATGTATAACTTCAACGTTAACTATGGCCTGTCCAACGACCTGAACTTCACGCCGCACCCGGATGAGTTCGCCCGTTGGTGGGGTGCCAGCTGGAAGTAAGCTGACCCTGTCAACGTAACGGGCCGGACAGTCCTCTCCCCGCTGTCCGGCCCCCATAACGGAAAGACCTATGCTCTCTTTCATCTCTAAACGTCTGCTTGTGGCGCTCTTGGTCTGTCTGACCGTGTCGGCGCTGAGCTTTGGCTTGATGTTCGTGTCGGGCGACCCTGCGATTGCCATCGCGGGCGCGGGTGGCCGTGCCGAGGATGCCGAAGCGATCCGGCAGGCCTATGGCTTTGACCGACCCTTGGTTGTTCAATACCTGGACTGGATCGGCAGCGCCTTGACCGGAAATCTGGGGCAGAGCATCTATTTCAATGTGCCGGTGACAGAGATCATCGGCAACCGTGCCGGCGTCACACTGGCGCTCGGCTTCATCTCGTTCCTCGTCGCTTTGGTGGTCGCCGTGCCTTTGGGAGTCGCCGCGGCGCTCAGACCGAACGGCTGGATCGACCGCCTTGCGCTGGTGATCGCCGTGTCCGGACAGGCAATCCCGAGCTTCTGGTTGGGGTTGATGGCTATCGTGGTCTTTGGGGTCTGGTATGGCTGGGTCCCCATTTCAGGTGCTGACACATGGCAGGGATACATCCTGCCCGTGATCGTGCTGAGCTATTACGCTATCCCCGAACTCATGCGCATCACACGCTCGGGCATGATCGACGTGCTGGCCACGGATTATGTCCGGGCGGCCAAGGCCAAGGGCCTGCCGATGCATCTTGTGATTTCGCGCCATGCCTTGCGCAATGCGGTGCTGCCGCTTGTATCACTGGCAGCGGTTCAACTGGGCCAGCTTCTATCCGGCTCCATCGTGATCGAAAGCGTCTTTGCGCTGAACGGTCTGGGACGGCTGGCGTGGGAATCTCTTCTGCGCAGCGACCTGCCGGTGGTGCAGGCGATCATCCTGATCCTGTCGCTGCTTTACGTGCTGCTGACCATGCTGGCCGATATTCTGAACGCGGTGCTGGATCCGCGCCTAAGGGGGGGCTCCTGATGTCCGACGTTACTATCGAAACGGCCCGCCCGTCTGTCTGGCGCAAGATGCGCGGCAATACGGGTGCGTTGATCGGGGGCACGCTTTTGGCAGTTATCATCCTGATCGCTTTGCTTGCGCCGCTGCTGGCCCCGCATGACCCAATCGCGCAGGATTTGAGCCGCCGACTGCTGCCGCCCTTCTGGCATGATCGCGCGGTGCCGGAACACCTGCTCGGGACCGATCACCTTGGGCGCGATTACCTATCTCGGATGATCTATGGCGCGCGGGTGTCACTGGGTGTCGGGCTTGGGGTGATCCTCGTGTCCGGTGCCATCGGGATCACGCTTGGCCTGATCGCGGGCTATTTCGGGGGCTGGATCGATATGGTTATCAGCTTCGCCATCACAACACGGCTATCACTGCCCATCGTGCTGGTCGCGCTGGCGGCGGTGGCACTGGGCGGCGCGTCGCTGACCACGCTGATCACCGTTCTGGGGCTGCTTCTGTGGGACCGGTTCGCGGTGGTCACGCGCGCCGCCGCTCAAAGCTTGCGACATCAGGAATTCATCATGGGCCTGCGATCCATCGGCGCGAGCCGCATGCGCATCCTGTTTCTCGAAATCTTACCCAATATGCGCGCCACGATCCTTGTCGTTGTCTCGCTTGAGGTCGCAAACGTCATCCTGCTCGAGGCGGCGCTGTCGTTCCTTGGGTTGGGGGTGCGCCCGCCGACGCCAAGCTGGGGGCTGATGATCTCGGAAGGGCGCGACAATATCCTCTTTGATCCATGGTTGATCGCACTGCCCGGATCGGCGCTCTGCCTGCTGGTGCTGGCGGTGAACCTGTTCGGCGATGGTATGCGCGATATAACAGGGCCTGCACGAAAATGACTGACATGATGCTTGATATTCGAAACCTGAAGGTGTCGATCCCCACCGACCGGGGCATGTTGAACGCGGTTCGGGGTGTCGACCTGCAAATCGCTGAAGGAGAGACCCTCTGCCTTGTCGGCGAGTCGGGTTGTGGCAAGTCGCTTACCGCGACGTCTATCATGGGGCTGCTGCCGCGCTACGCCAAGGTCACGAGTGACCGGTTCGACATGGCAGGGCAGGATCTGACGACCAAGACCGATGCCAAGCTGGCAAAGCTGCGCGGCCGCGATGTGGCGATGATCTTTCAAGACCCGACCAGCGCGCTAAATCCGACGCTTACCATAGGACGGCAGTTGACCGAGGGCGTCATGCGCCACGAAAACTTGACCCGAAAAGAGGCTGATGTCCGCGCAATCGAGATGCTTGATCGGGTGGGGATCGCCAATCCGGCGGCACGGCTGACGCAATATCCGCACGGGTTCTCTGGTGGGCAACGCCAGCGCATCATGATCGCTTCGGCGCTGATGGGACGACCCAAGCTCTTGATCGCGGACGAGCCGACGACGGCGCTGGATGTGACCATTCAGGCGCAGATCCTGACGCTTTTGGGGCAATTGCAGGCCGATCTTGGGCTGTCACTCTTGCTGATTACCCATGATCTGGGCGTTGTGGCGGCTATCGCGAACGATGTTGCGGTGATGTATGCAGGGCGCATTGTCGAACGCGCGCCCGCCGCCGATCTTTTTGCTGCGCCGCGCCACCCCTATACCAAAGGGCTGCTTGCCGCGATCCCGGTGCCGGGCGTCACCGCACGGGGCAGCGCATTGCCCGCCATTCCGGGGCGCGTCCCGGGGTTGATCGGCACGATGGCGGGCTGCGCCTTTCGCGACCGCTGCACCATTGCCGGACCTGAATGCGCTGTCGATCCAGTGCCACGCGTAAGCGCCGGGGGGGCGCAATTCATTGAATGCGCCAAGGCATCGGAGGTGGCCGCATGACCGCAGCGACGCCGATGATCCGCATGACCGATATCCGCAAAACCTACCGCCTGCGCCGCGGCATGTTCGCCCCGACCGAAGAATTGGTGGCCGTGAATGACCTGTCGCTCGAGGTCGCCGAAGGCGAAACGCTTGGCCTTGTCGGTGAATCCGGTTGCGGCAAGAGCACAGCGGTCAGCATCATGCTGGGCTTGTTGCAGCCTGATCGCGGTGAGGTCGAGATCGCGGGCCAGAAGATCGACACCATGCCCGTGGCGGACCGTGTGCGGTTGATCCAGCCCGTGTTTCAGAACCCCAATGCCTCGCTTAACCCGGTCAAACGTATCCAGACGCTGGTGGGCCAGCCGCTGCGACTGCATGGCGGCACGCATATCGATGCAGAGGTCAAGCGGATGCTTGATCTGGTCGGGCTGCCATCACGGCTCGCCGATGCCTATCCCGGGGAGCTTTCTGGCGGGCAAAGGCAGCGGGTCGCCATCGCGCGTGCGCTAATCCTCGGACCGCGTGTCTTGATCTGTGACGAGCCGACCTCGGCGCTTGATGTCTCGGTGCAGGCGCAGATCATTAACCTGTTGCTATCGCTGAAGAAAGAGCTGGGCCTTACCATGGTTTTTGTCAGCCACAATCTTGCGGTGGTCGAACATTTGGCGGACCACGTGGCTGTTATGTATCTCGGGCAGAAGATTGAAGAAGCCGCGACGGATGCGCTCTTCGAGGATGCCAGCCACCCCTACACCCGTGCGCTGCTTGCCGCGACCCTGCTGCCGGATCCAGAGGCGGGACTGCCTGAACAAAAGCTTGGCGCAGCAGCGGCGGACCCCTTTGCAGCGCGTCATGGCTGTCATTTTGCGCCGCGCTGTCCTGAGATGAGACAGAGCTGTATCGAGGGCCCGCAAAAGCTACGGAAACTGCGCGAAAGCTTGGTCAGATGCGAAAGAGCGGTGTGACCACTGAACAGCCCCTAGATTTGTAGACGCTTTCTTCCCTAACTTTGAGGCAAGGAGGCCGTTATGGAGAAGCCAAATTTCAGTGAAAATTTCAAGCGCGATGCCGTCCATCAGATACCAGTGCGGGGTTATGCCGTTCGCGAGGTTTCGGAACGGTTGGGCGTCAGTACATATTCGCTCTACAAATGGATGAAGCTCTATTCAAAAGCTGCGTCACAGACATCATCTGTTGACCATGAAGCTGAGAACCGCAGGCTCAAGCGTGCGTTGGCGCGCATGACGGAGGAGCGCGACATCCTAAAAAACTGTTCCGGGTTGGAGCCCGCCTGTGCGCGGTAGAAACAGCCTGTGCTATCGTTGCTCTATGAAGGGCAGCGGCCGTTCGCTTATCGGTGGTCTGTCTTGGGTCAGAACCCCGTTAAAAAACGTGGTCCATGGGTTGATGCGAACTTGCGAGTGGTGACGCCGTTTTGCGGCGATCCCGGTTAGGAAAATGACGGATTTGGATAGCCCACGCCCTTCTGTTGCCGACAGGAGGATAGATGATGGTGAAGCAAAAGACCGAACGGCCCCCTACCATTGAGACCGTCGACATTGGCGCTGCCGCTGTTGATATCGGTTCGCGTGAACACATGGCGGCCGTCAATCCGGATGTGACAGATACGGCAGTGCGTGCCTTCGGCACCTTCACCCATGACCTGCATGACCTTGCGGATTGGTTCAAAACGCACGGTGTGACCAACGTCGCGATGGAATCCACGGGTGTGTATTGGATCCCAGCCTACGAGATACTCGAACAGCACGGCTTCGAGGTTATACTCGTCAACGCCCGCTACGCCAAGAATGTACCGGGCCGGAAGACGGACGTCAGCGACGCAAGTTGGCTGCGGCAGTTACATTCATATGGGCTCCTGCGGGGCAGCTTTCGACCAACGGCTGAGATTGCGACGTTGCGGGCTTATCTGCGCCAGCGCGAACGGTTGGTGGAATATGCAGCCGCGCACATCCATTGACCGGCAGGGTATCGCATACCGATGTCCCGAGAGGGGAGCACATGCAAAAGGCTCTGATGGAGATGAACTTGCAGCTGCATCATGTCGTCTCTGATATCACCGGCGTGACAGGGATGAAGATCATCCGTGCGATTGTTGGGTAATCCCCCATTAAAAATGGGGGGATTACCGTCCGAGGCGTCGCGCAACGTACTTTTCGACCAGATGGCATACTATCTTGCGCAGCACCGGGTGGAGTTCGACAAGGATGTTGAAAAAGCGGTTTCCGCCGCCAAAGAAGGCGGCATGGAGATTTTTGAACCTAATCAGGCTCTGACGGAAGCGCTGGCGGAATTTGTGACCGCCGACGAGGCCGTGCTGATCGAGAACGCCAAGAGCCGCGGTATTGAGAACCCCGAAGCGCTGCTGGCAGACTACAAGCGCATCGTTGATCGCTGGGCTGCGCTGCTGGCGGATGTGGACCACGGCGATACCGATGCATTGGCAGCATTGGCCAAAGCAGAGATCTACGACAAGTTGGACCGCGCAAACTACGGTATGAATTAACCTACATATATTATGTACAGTCCCGGGGCGCTGCCAAAGCGCCTCGGGGTTCCTACCGCCCTGCGACTTCATAGCATTTTGATCAAAACGCTACCAGCAATGTAGACTGTCATTCGAAAGCGCGCAAATGATCAGAAGACTGTTTGCAGCATATGATGCAGACGCAGGTGTGGTTACCCGGCAGCGGCTTTGAGCACCTCGGTCATTTCCTCCAACTCACGCGGGCGACCAGAAACGCTCAACTGCAGCAAATATCGAAAAGCGCCGTCGAAACGCAGATAAAGAAGTTCCTTGGCTTTGCGCTCAGAGGCTATCGGATTCATCATCTCGATCAGCTGTTCTTCAATCTCGTCAACGACGGGAACGAAAGCTTGGTCAAATAGCGCTTGATTTCGAATGTCGTACCAAAGCCGATGAAGCTCAGCTTCGGTACTGATCGTTTCTGCCAAAGCAGTACAGAACGCTGTCTTGATGCGATCTGGGTTGGAAATACCCCTGACAGATGCAGAAATTGTTCTGGCAAACTCGCTTTTGTACTGTCGCACACAGTAGATCAGAAGCTCGTCCTTATCCTCAAAATAGTAGTGCAGACTGCCAAGCGACATTTCTGATTGCGACGCAATATCACGCAGGGTCGTACGGGCATAACCATAAAGCTTAAGTGCGCTGATCGCACTTTGCGCAATCTCGCGTTTGCGGTTCTCACGCTTGCGGGCCTTATTCGCTTTTCGGTCCGCAAGCCTACCTGTTTGGGTCATGTCGTTCATCGGGCACTCACATTTGTCCCTGCCGACCTAGCCCAAAAGGGCGTGAAAGAAAATACGCGGCAGCTTGAACCAGCTGGGTTTGTGCTGAAACCGGGTCAGCAAACGACCGATATGATGCTGACGCTTGTTGGACACAAACCAGGGCGGCCGGGGCAGTAGGCTCATCCCGCCGGATAGCAGATTGCGCGGGAAGGGGCGGAACGGGGCCTCGATCACCGTGCGTTCAACGTTTTCAAGCATGAAGGTATTGTGGACGGTGCCCACACCAGACTGGACGTTTTGCAAGGTCGCGCCGGCAAAGCCGCCCCAGGGACAGGCAGTCACCAGAAAGGCAAGGCCGGACCACGCATTGATCGCAATCGCGCCATAGCGGAACTCGGCGATGATCTCTTCGAACCGCTTGCGGCCCATGGCGCGGATCGTGGCAGGGTGGATGATGATATTGCCGCCCAATGTGCCATAGAGCGTGTCATTCGCCCATTTAATCGCTTCGATCAGATAGGTTTCGGCATTTTGTGCCTCGATATGCATGACACCAAGCGCAGATGTGAAGACTTCGGTCTGGGCCAGCCAATCGCTATCACCCTCGGCCATATCGGCAAGATAAAGCGGAGCCACATCCGCCCCACGATCCAGCTTTTGTGGGCTTTTGGCGTGATCGACAAAGGCCTTTTGACGATCTTCGGCACCGGGATAGTAAGCGGCCCGTTTGGTGTATTTGGCCATCACATCGGCGACATTCCCCATCAACTCGGCTGTCTTATCCCAGCCTTTCGGCAAAATAAGGCTCTGCACCGCAACACAGTTAAAGCCACCGTTATGCAGTTTCATGGTGGCGATGTTCTCCGCTTGAAAGCGCAAGTCCGCCTTGGTCCACGGGCCTGGTACGACGATAGTGGGGCAAACGGCACCAAGCTCGGATGTCATGTGTCGGGTGTTTTTCGGCGTGTTGGCGGCCTTGTTCTTCTCGCCTTCCTGGCCTGGCCCCCAGACGATCAGATCATGGGTGGCGCGCGCACCGGTGATGTGGATTTCCTCGACCAGCAGATGCGTCGTAAGATAGGCCCCCGCCGGACCATCGCCACGATGGATACGTAGTGCGTCGCGGTCGATCAGCGGCTTCAGGGCGGCCTGCAAAGGCTCGGTCAGGTAGTCGTTGACGGGGTTCATTTTAAGCAAGACCACCTGGTTTTCCAGAAAGAGCTTCTGGAAAGCATCCAGCGGCGTGATCGCGGCGATATTGCCGGCGCCCAGAACCAGCGCGACCTTGCCACGCCGTTGGTCTGCCGGAATATCATAGGCTGATGCAGCGTTGTTCTTGAGGTTGGCGGGGGTCACGCCTTTTTGCATCCAGACATCCGCATGCACGCCCGAAATCAACAACCGATCCCAGATCGAATGTGGCACAACGCGCACGGCGGTTTGGCCGCTTGGCAGGCTGCGCTTCTTTAGCCCGTCCAGAAAGGTTTTGCCTTCCATCTGCGACAGCGTATCGATCAGACCGTTGCAGCAGGACATGACGGCATAGGGGCCCGATGTCCATTCCTCCCCCAAGAGAGGGGAGCCTTGCGGGATGCCCTTGGCCTTACCCGCCGCATCGACCCATTCGTCGGCGACGCGCATCAGATTGTCTTTGACTGCCTGCAGAACCGCGATGCGGTCGTCCAGCGAGGTGCGCGCCCAACGGTCTTTCGCCGCGTCTAGGGCTTTTAGGTCGGCGTCATAGGCTGCTTGCAGATCGGGGGTGAAGTTACTTTGATGTTTCATGCGGCTCCCTCCAGAAGGACGTTCGCGTAGGTCTCGCGTAGTTTGAGTTTCACCACTTTGCCCGTGGCACCTAGGGGCAGTTCATCGACAAAGATCACGCGATCCGGCACCTGCCAGCTGGCGACTTTGCCGTCGTAGATTTTCAGAAGTTCCGCTTCGGAGACGTCACCGGATTTGACCGCGATCAGGATCGGACGCTCGTCCCATTTAGGGTGATGGGCAGCGATGGCGGCGGCATTTGCGATCCCCGGATGACCGATTGCGATGTTTTCAAGTTCAACCGTAGAGATCCATTCGCCGCCGGATTTGATGATGTCCTTTGAACGGTCTCGGATCACCATGAAACCATCCGCGTCAATCGTGGCGACATCGCCAGTGTCGAACCAGCCATCGGGGGTCAGCGCCGAGTCTTCTTTGTTAAAATAGCTGTGAACTACCCAAGGACCGCGCACCTGCAGGTCGCCCTGTGTTGCCCCGTCTTCGGGCAGTACATTGCCGGACTCATCTACCAGCCGGATTTCTATCCCGTAAACAGAGCGGCCCTGGCCCACCCGAATGTCGGTTTGCGCTTCGGTCGACAGACCCTCGTGGCGCTGCAGCAGACGGTTGACCGTCGCGAGGGGGCTGGTCTCTGTCATGCCCCACGCTTGAATCAATTCGACATCATATTTGTCACGGAACGCCGTATACATCGACGGTGGCATCGGTGCGCCACCGACAATAGTGCGGGTCAGGCTTGGCAGTTTAGAGCCGGATTTCTCCAGCGACGCCAATAGCCCGATCCAAATTGTGGGCACGCCAAAGGCAGCAGTCACCTGTTGTGTGTCGATCAGGTTGGCCAGGCTGTCCCCATCCAGCCCCGGACCCGGCAGCACCAGTTTTGCACCAGCCGACGCCGCAGTATAGGGCACGCCCCACGCATTGACGTGGAACATTGGCACAACCGGCATCACCGTATCACAGGCCGAGATCGCAAGCCCGTCGGGCTGGTTGCCTACAAGCGCATGAAGCAAGGTCGACCGGTGGGAATAAAGCACGCCTTTCGGGTTTCCTGTGGTTCCGGATGTGTAGCAAAGCGAAGAGGGCTGGCGTTCATCGAGTTCGGGCCAGACAAAATCCGGGTCTCCGTCAGCGATCAATTCATCATAGAATTGCAGCCCGTCAAGCATCTGGGCCGCCTCGTCGTCCCGTGGTCCCAGCAGAACGAAGTGCTCGACCGTATCAAACCGGTCCTTCAAGTTTGCCACAGCGGGCAGGAAGGTTCGGTCAAAGAACATCACCTGATCTTGCGCGTCATTGGCAATATAGACCATCTGGTCGGGATGCAGACGCGGATTGAGGGTATGGCAGACGAAGCCTGCACCCGAACTGCCAAAGTAAATCTCGAGGTGCCGCCGGTTATTCCATGCGATGGTGCCGCACCGGGTTTGCTGCGGTAGGCCCAGTTTGGTCAGTACCGAACCCAAGCGCCGCGCATTCCTGGCAACCTCTTGCCAGCTTGTGACGTCTACTTCGCCCGAAGTTTCAACCGAGACAATTTCGGTGCGCCCGTGGCAGCGGGCTGCGTGATTGATAAGGGAAGAGATCAGCAACTGCTGGTCCATCATTTTGCCAAGCATAGGGTGGCTCCGTAATTTTGAGACGATATGGGGGCTCGCGACCTCGGTTGCCCGAGGTCGCGAGGGGTAAGTCAAGTTAGGCCCGGATTAGATCAGAGCACTTTTCGCCAATCATGATAGCGGCAGCATTGGTGTTGCCATTGACGATCGTCGGCATGATAGACGCATCCGCGACGCGCAGCGCGTCGATCCCATGAACCTTTAGATCGGCACCGACCACAGCCATGTCATCGGACCCCATTTTACAGGTGCCCACAGGGTGATAGATCGTCTGGATATTGGCCCGCAAATAGGCTCGAATTTCGTCATCGGTTTGGACATCCACCCCCGGAAAGCGCTCTTCGCCACGGAAATCATCCAGCGCAGGGGAGCTCATGATCTTACGCGCGATCTTGACCCCCTCGACCAGAATTTCCAGATCTTGAGCTTCGGCAAGCGCATTCGGGTTGATCAGCGGCGCATCCTCTGGGTTGGCTGACGCGAGCGTGATTTCACCCACTGACTTCGTCCCAACGAGGCTTGGCATGATGGTAAAGCCTTCGCTGTCCGTCGGATTGCCAGCACCGTCCGAGATGAACCAGGTCGGCGCAAAATGAAACTGAAGATCAGGGGCAGGGGCATCCGGCATAACCGTCAGATAACCGCCTGCTTCGCCAATATTCGACGTGAGCATTCCCATGCCCTTGGCGAGCAGTTCGGCCTGCTCAGGCTCAGTCGCATGGGCGAGGGTTACGGGTTGCGTGCAGACATGGGCAACCGGTGCCATCAGGTGTTCCTGAAGGTTCTGACCCACACCGGGGAGGTCATGAACCACCTCTATCCCCAGCTCTGTCAGGGCGCTGCGTGATCCAATGCCCGACAGCATCAAAATCTGGGGTGAGCCGATCGAACCTGCCGACAGGATGACTTCAGCCTCCGCCATGACCTCATGCATCTCGTCGCCTGCTTTAAAGCGCACACCGACACAGCGGCCATTTTCGACAAGGAGCTTGTGCACATGGGCTTCGGCCTGAATCGCGAGATTGTCGCGCGTTAGGGCAGGGTGCAAGAAAGCGACGGCCGTCGAATTTCGCATCCCGTCTTTTTGCGTGACCTGATACAGGCCGAACCCTTCCTGCTCTGTGCCCGCATTGAAATCGGGCTGCGCTGGATAGCCCGCCTCTACAGCGGCATCGACCATCGCGAGCGTCACAGGATTAGGGTCGCGCAGGTCCGCTACGTTCAGCGGGCCACCTGTGCCGTGATGATCATCGGCACCGCGTTCGTTATTTTCCGACCGCTTGAACAGCGGCAGGACATCTGCGTGGCTCCAGCCGGGGTTTTCTGCCCCCCAAGCATCATAACAGACCGGATTGCCCCGCTTGTAGATCATCGCATTGATCGAGCTTGACCCACCAAAAACTTTTCCTCGGGGCATATACAATTGAATATCGGCGGAATGCTTTTGGGGCGTGCTGCGGTAAGCCCAGTCTAGCGGGGTCTGAAATAGATTGGGAAAGGCAGCAGGAATGTGGATGAACTGGTTTTCATCCGCTGGCCCTGCTTCAAGCACGAGCACGTTCTTGTCCGGGTCCTCCGACAGGCGCGCCGCAAGGGCGCAACCCGCAGAGCCGGCACCGATAATGATGTAATCATATTTTTCGGCTGCTTGCGCTTTGGCATGGCTGGCCCCTAGTGCAAGAGGTGCCGCAGCGGCCACCCCGAGTGCTGCGCTCTTGCGCATAAAGTCACGCCGCGAAATACCGCCTGCGTCAAATTCCTGTGCAACGGCTGCGTATCTTGTCTGGTTCTTTTCGCTGTTCATGATCGACTCCTCCCAAGTCATTTTCATCAAGGACTGCCCCTCCACAGGCGACCCTTGATGCTATTCGACATCTGAACAGACGAACTGGTCATTTGTCCAGTATTTTGTGATTTGCATCTCTGAGCAGGTAATTAGTTAACATTAACAAATAGTTGTGCTATCTAAGGCTGATGAAGTCATACCCCGTCAACTCTGCGAGTTCGCGGATCTCTCAGACTTTCACACAACGAAATCCACAATTTCCGGCTTCGCGCATTATGCCGGTACGGCGCAAATCCGGTGTGCATCTTCAGGGGTTAGTGCCCCTAGGCTTGGTGTAATTCCGACGGTAGCGCGGGCTGAGTGGAGCCACGCGTTGCTTAGGCGGAGCCCGCGCGGTTTGCTGGGCGACCGTGGACGTTCTCCGGTAGGGTTTGGGTGCCACACCTAACCTACTAATCAAGAAGAACCCAATGACCGAGGACATGATATCAGAAACAGCAGCGTTGAAAGCGCTTCTCTCGGAGACTGCGGGCCATCAAGTTCTGGCCGAGATGCTGGGTTTCGGTGCCGATCGGTTAATGGCCCTCGATGTCGACCATCTGCGAAGATAACATCATAGACCCGGCAAAAATCGCCGGCCTTTAAACCGGCTCAACATCCAGCCGGAGAACAAATTAGACCACCTGCTGGGAAACTATCCGCATATAGGCATCGGTTAGCACTTCGTTGCGCCGGGAAGTCCCAGCAGAACGAATTCATTGAAAGCATCAAACTTCAGCAGTCGGCACTAAGGTCGAGGGGACTTGGGGCCCAGGTCAGTGGATGTGTGAGGGTCAAGCCCATCAAGCTAGCGCATTCAACTAAATCCGCGCCGCAGGATCGTCTGGGGTGCCGGGCGCGAAAATGGCGTGGTGTGGGCTGCGTCGGTGATTATGCGGGCGACAGAATGTGGATTTTGCTATCGGCGACCATGTTCTTGGATTGTTTGCTATACTCTTTCATATGTGGTCCTGCAGCATGTGCCCCTAGGGCCTGCATGCTCTCCCATTGTTCAACGACAACAAATGTATCTGGCCCAAATTCCGCCTGCATTGGTCCTGCACCTTCTACGTCGACTGTGGCCTCGTAGGCGATGCATCCTGGTTCAGCTTTTACGGTAGGGACGTTTTTATTGAATAGATCCAGAAGTGCTTGGCGTTGTCCTGGCCGGGCTGTGATGACGGCAATAACGTGGATATTTGGCATAGGTAACCTTCTTTGGTTGGCGGGCACTTTGGGTTTAGCTTCGGATTAATCGGGCACTTAGATGTGGCTTTGATCCTGTGAGTTTGAGTGCTGTTTCTTATGAATATTTGGTGTAAAACCCTAAACCTACAGCGGATGATAAAGCAATGCTTGAAATATATTAATTCAGCAGTTAATTAGTGCAAAGTCGGGGCGTTGGGGGGAGGATTCTTCGCCCGTCGATGTTCTATGATACCGTGCCTTGGGAGGGGATAATGGTTCACTGCAGCAGTCAAAGCGGCGCAAATCGTGAAGATGGCAAGATGCCCGGCGCACCGGAAAACGCTGTGGTTGCGTCATGAAGCATCCATCCTACACGGCCAAAACTGATCCTGATAAAATTGCCTATGAAATGGCAGGTAGCGGCGAAACCCTGAGTTTTGGGCAGCTGGACAAGCGATCCAACCAGGCCGCGCATGGCTTTCGGAAACTGCAGGTGGAAGCCGGCGAAAACATTGCACTACTATTTGAAAACAGTCTGGATTTTGTTGTTCTCACATGGGCGGCTCAGCGGTCGGGGGTGTTCTACACCGCCATAAGCTGCCATCTGACTGCGAAGGAGATCAGTTATATCGTAGGCGATTGCGCAGCGAAAGTGCTGGTGCTCTCCTCCAAATATGCGGAGCTTTTTCCTGCAATCCAAAGTGCTTGTCCGGATGTTAGAATTTTTGTGAGCGGGAAATGCGACGATCCGGGAATGGACTGGAACGCCTTTGTGCGCGATATGCCCAGTGATCCAATCCAAGACGAGACGGTGGGCGCGGACCTGTTGTATTCGTCAGGTACGACGGGGAGGCCCAAGGGCGTGGTGCGCGAATTCACCCGCCAGCCAATCGAAACGGTCATACCACCGCTGATGACGGTGCTGTGTGAAACTATGGCGAATATGAACGACCAAAGCGTCTATCTGTCGCCGGCTCCTCTGTATCATGCAGCCCCTTTGCGCACATCAATGATGGCGGTCATGCTGGGTGGCAAATCAATTATCATGGAGCGGTTCGACGCCAACGAAATGCTACGACTGATCGATCGACACCGGGTGACGCATACTCAGGTTGTGCCAACGATGTTTGTGCGGATGCTCCGTCTACCCCGTGCTGAGCGCGAGACGTATGACCTTTCCTCGCTAAAGGTGATTTTCCACGCGGCAGCACCTTGCCCGCAAGAGATTAAGCGACAGATGCTGGATTGGGTTGGTCCGATCCTGATCGAATATTACGCAGGTTCCGAGGCAAATGGGGTAACCGTATCGACTTCGGATGACTGGCTGAAGTATCCGGGCACCGTGGGGCGTTCCCTGATTGGTGACATACTTGTGGTCGATGAGAACGGCAGGGCGTTGCCTGCCGGAGAGATAGGCGATGTCTATTTCGACAGCGGTATCGAATTTTCCTATCGTGCAGATCCCGATAAGACTGCCAAGGCTTACTTGCGTCCCGGGTGTTCCACGCTGGGGGACGTCGGCCATGTGAACGAGGAAGGGTTTCTTTTTCTCACAGACCGTGCGTCGTACACGATTATTTCCGGTGGCGTGAACATCTATCCGCAAGAAACCGAAGATCTGCTTGCGTGCCATCCTGACGTTGCAGATGTCGCGGTGTTCGGCGTTCCCAATGAGGAAATGGGCGAAGAGGTAAAGGCGGTCGTGCAGCTTGAAGATGGTGTCGCCCCGTCGGCGGCAAAGTCAGAGGAACTGATGGAATACTGCCGCTCTCATCTGTCCCGGATCAAAGCGCCGAAAAGTATCGACTTTCGCACCGACCTACCGCGAACACCGACAGGCAAGCTGACCAAACGAAAGCTCAAGGACGAATACTGGAACTGAGCGTTAAAGCTTGCTGGGGCAGCATATAACGCCCAGACTCACCGCTCTGATGACAAGAACTGGATCACCGAAAATGACTTTTACCCTCGATAACAGCCGGATGTCCGAACGGGCGTTGGAAATCGCCGACCGCGTAGAGGCTTTCGTTCGTGAAAAGATCGTTCCTTATGAAAAGGACGACCGCCGCAACAGCCACGGCCCGACGGAAGCGCTTGGCGACGAGATGAAGGAGGCGGCCCGACAGGCTGGGGTGATGACGCCTCATATCCTCGAGGACGGCACGCATCTGACCCACCTTGAAACAGCGTGTGTGTTGATCCGGTCGGGCCTGTCGCCGCTCGGTCCGGTCGCTTGCAACGTGGGCGCGCCCGACGAGGGCAACATGTATCTGCTGGGCAAGGTCGGATCGGCCGAGATGAAAGAGCGGTTTTTAGCACCGATGGTCGAAGGTAAGATGCGATCCGCCTTTTTCATGACGGAGCCCGCTGCCGAAGGGGGTGCCGGGTCTGATCCGATGATGATGCAGACGACCTGCAAGATGGACGGGAACCACTGGGTCATCAACGGGCGCAAGACGCTGATCACCGGCGCTGATGGGGCGGGGCTTGGCATTGTCATGGCAAAATCCGAGGATGGGGCCTGCATGTTCCTTGTTGATCTGCCTGATCCTGCGATCCGGATTGAACGGGTGCTGGACACCATCGACGATTCCATGATCGGCGGACATTCAGTCATCAACATCGACAATCTGCGGGTCCCTGCGAGCCAGATGCTGGGGGAAAGCGGTGAAGGTTTCCGCTATGCTCAGGTGCGTCTGTCGCCTGCGCGTCTGACCCATTGCATGCGCTGGCTTGGTGCGGCGATCCGCGCCAATGAGATCGCGAGCGACTATGCCAACCGGCGTATGGCTTTTGGCAAACCGCTGGTGGATCACGAGGGTGTCGGCTTTATGCTGGCCGAGAATATGATCGACCTCAAGCAGGCCGAGCAGATGGTTTATTGGTGCGCGGACGTGCTGGATACGGGCGAGTTGGGCACCGTCGAAAGCTCCATGACTAAGGTGGCTGTGTCCGAGGCGCTGATGCGGGTCGCGGACCGATGCGTTCAGGTGATGGGCGGGCAGGGCGTGACTGGCGATACGATCGTCGAACAGGTGTTCCGCGAAGTGCGCGCGTTCCGTATCTATGACGGCCCGACCGAAGTGCACAAATGGTCGCTGGCCAAAAAGGTCAAACGGGATTGGAAAAAGGCGCAGGGCGAATGAGCCCTGTCCGTTACAGTCTGAATTCAACCATGATGAAAGCGGGGATATTCTGATGGCTCTTCATACGCGGGTCACCGAAATGCTGGGGATCGAAACCCCGATTGTACAGGGTGGCATGATGTGGGTCGGCACCGCCGAGATGGCTGCCGCGGTTTCGAATGCCGGGGGGCTTGGTATCCTGACCGCCCTGACCCAGCCGACGCCTGACGCCCTGGCCGCAGAGATCGAGCGCTGCAAGACTATGACGGACAAACCGTTTGGCGTGAACCTGACCGTGCTGCCATCGGTGAACCCGCCGCCTTATAGCGACTACCGCCGTGTAATCATCGAAGCGGGGGTCAAGATCGTGGAAACCGCAGGGGGGCGGCCACAGGAGCATGTGGAGGATTTCAAAGCCCATGGCATTACGATCCTGCACAAATGCACCTCGGTCCGTCACGCACTTTCGGCGGTCAAGATGGGTGTCGATATCATCTCTATCGACGGGTTCGAATGTGCGGGCCATCCGGGCGAAGATGACGTGCCCGGTCTGGTTCTGATCCCTGCTGCCGCTGACCAGATTGATGTGCCTTTGCTTGCGTCAGGCGGGTTCGGCGATGGCCGCGGGCTTGCCGCTGCTTTGGCCTTGGGGGCCGGCGGGATCAATATGGGAACGCGGTTCTGTGCAACGGTAGAAGCGCCGATCCATGAGAAGGTTAAACAGTTTTTGGTGGCGAACGGGGAACGGGACACCAACCTGATTTTCCGGGGGTTCAAGAACACGGGCCGCGTTGCCAAAAACTCGGTCTCTGACATGGTGGTCGAGATCGGCTCGAAACCGGGTGCCGAATTTGGCGATGTCCAACCCTATGTCTCCGGTGTCAAAGGCCGCGAAGCTTTGATGTCTGGCGATCTCGACAGAGGATTGATCTGGGCGGGGCAGGTGCAAGGGCTGATCAACGACGTCCCCACCTGCGAGGCATTGATCGCGCGGATCGTGGCGGACGCAGAATCCATCATCTCTACACGGCTTGCACGACTGGTTGCGTAAGAGTCGACGGTTTGAGAAAGGGAAGAGTACATTGGCTGAATTGGTACTACGCGAGGACAAGGACGGTTGGACGGTTCTGACGCTGAACAGGCCGGAGAAGTTGAACTCTCTGACCGTCTCGCTGTTCAAGGAGCTGCGCCAGCATATTATTGATCTGCGGGATGACGACGCGGTCCGTTGCGTTGTCTTGCGCGGTGCAGGCAAGTGTTTTTCGGCGGGCCATGACCTTGGCGATATTGCCGAAGGGGAGGATGTGCCGTCAGCCGGGTGGCATTCCGAAACCTTGCGGCTGATGGAAAAGCTGCCAAAGCCGGTGATCGCCGCGGTGCATGGGCATTGCTACACCGGCGCGCTCGAAGTGGCGCTGGCCGCTGATTTCATCGTCGCGGCGGATACAGCCCGTTTCGGTGACACCCACGCCAAATGGGCCCTGACCCCCGTCTGGGGGATGAGCCAGCGGCTCCCTCGGCGCGTGGGCATCGCCACGGCCAAGCGGTTGATGTTTACGGCGGACATGATCGACGCCGATGAAGCGGTGCGGATCGGGCTGGCCGAGTATGCGGTTCCGCTTGATCAGTTCGACGCCGAGATCGAAGGTTTGGTTGCCCGCATCATCGCCAATTCCCCGTTTTCCCATGCCGCGAACAAGCAATTGCTTGAAGCGACAGACATGCGCCCGATGGATGCGGGATTGCAGTGGGAAGTGATGGAGACTGCCGGCATCGGCCCGGACATGGCGGAGCGGATCGCCGCCTTCACCAAAAAGTAAATCCGGCGCGTTTCGGACGAATTTCTTCAGGAGAATTGCAGGATGACGACCCAGACCAAAGAGGAACTGGACGCGTTCCGGGAAGAGGTGGCAGCCTACTTGGACACGGCCCCCACCGACGCGATCCGCGAAGCCGGGCGCAAAATCACCAGCGCCTTTGCGCCGTTTGAACAAGGGGCAGCTTGGCAGGCCATTCTAAACGAAAAAGGCTGGGCCGCGCCCGATTGGCCCGAGGAATATGGTGGTACGGGCTGGTCCGCCGAGCAGCGCACCATTTTCGAGGAAGAATACCGCAAGCGGGATCTGCCGCCCTTGCTGCCGAACTCTCTCAAGATGGTGGGGCCGTTGTTGATCGACCTTGGCACCGAAGAGCAAAAGGCCAAATATTTGCCCCGGATCCTGTCGGGCGAGGATTACTGGACGCAAGGGTATTCGGAGCCGAACTCCGGTTCCGATCTGGCATCGCTGAAATGCAGCGCGGTTGCGGATGGGGACGATTACATCATCAACGGCAGCAAGATCTGGACAACCTTCGCCCATAAATCGAACCGGATGTTCATGTTGGTGCGCACCAGCAGCGAGGGCAAGAAACAGCAGGGCATCACCTTTCTGCTGCTGGAAAGAACCGACTTTCCCGGAATGGATATTCGCCCGATCAAGGGGCTGGATGGTCATGCGGAATTTTGCGAGGTGTTTTTCGACAATGTTCGTGTGCCGCAATCCGGTCGGGTCGGGGCCGAAAACGAGGGCTGGAGCGTTGCCAAACATCTGCTGAAACACGAACGCAACGGATCGGCCAACAGCCCCGTTCTGGTCCGCTATCTGAAACGGATCACCGAGGCAGCGCAGAATGAAACATCCCCCTTTGGCGGCAAGCTGTCTGACGACCCGGTGTTCCAGCGCGACCTGGGCGCATTGTACGCGGATGTCGCGACGCTCGCCCAGTTCGAGTGGCTGATTATGAGCGGTCAGGAGATGGTCAACGATCCCGCGCTGCCTTCGATTGCCAAGACCATGAACTCGGAGCTGATCCAGCGAGTGTCGGTGATGATGACGCGGGTGGCCGGATTGGAAGGTCTGTCCATGCAGCTTGAGGCGCTGACCGTGGGGTCGGGGGCGGATCCGATGGGAAGCGAGCTGGATCTGATCGCTATGCCGTTTTACCTCAACAGCCGTGCGACGACGATTTACGCGGGCACCAATGAGGTTCAGCGCGACTTGATCGCGCGCAGCTTGCAGATCGCTTGAAAGGGTACGTGGATGGATTTCTCTCAGACCGACGAACAGAAGATGCTGCAAGAGAGCGTGAAGCGCCTATTGGAGCGGAGCTATGATTTCGAGACCCGTCAGAAAATGCTGCAATCCGGCCGCCCGTGGTCTCCCGAGATTTGGCAGGCACTGGCCGATATGGGTATTCTTGGCTTGCCCTTTGCCGAAGAGGTTGGCGGGTTTGGTGGGTCGATGGCGGATGTCGTTGCTGTGGCTGAACCCTTTGGGGCGCATCTGCTGATCGAGCCTTATGTTTCTTCGATCCTGCTGGCGGGGTCTTGTCTGGCACAATCCGATATCCCTGCCGCGCAAGCGCAACTTTCCAAAATCATAACGGGTGAACAAACGGCAGCCTTCGCCCATGAAGAGGGGAAGGGGATCGCGGATCCGGCACTTGTTTCATTGGCCGCAACCGAGGCAGCGGACGGATTCACCCTGAGCGGTGAAAAGCGGATGGTCCTTGGGGGCGCGCAGGCCGAAGCGCTTGTCGTATCGGCACGAGCGCGCGGCACGGCACCTGACAAGGATGGCCTATCTTTGTTTATGGTCGATCCAAAACAGCAAGGGGTCAGCATCAGATCTTTCATCACCATTGACGGCCGCCACGCCGCGCATATCACGTTCGATGCGGTTCAAATCCCGTCCGAGCGCAGGATCGCCGAAGATGCCCATAGCGTACTGCAAACAGTGATCTCTAGGGCAATCGTCGCGCTCTGCGCTGAAGCCGTGGGCGCTATGGGGGCCTTGCTGCGACTGACAAGCGAATATGCATCGACGCGCAAACAGTTCGGCACGCCTATCGCCACGTTTCAGACCATTTCGCACCGCTTGGCGGATATGAAGATCGCCTATGTAAAGGCCCGCTCCTGCCTGCTGTACACGACGGCGCTGATGGATGCCGGACAGGCAGGCGCGCAGGATATTTCGATCCTGAAAGGGCAGATCGGCACATTGGGACGAGAAATTGGCGAAGCAGCGATCCAGACCCATGGCGGCGTCGGTATGACGGACGAGGTCAGCATAGGTCACTTCCACAAGCGGATCCTGACAATCAATGCGCTGTTCGGAGATAGTGAGTATCACTTCCGTGCGGTCGGCAAATCTCTCGCCACTGCCAAAGCGTAGAAATGTGGTGCGGAGGTGTGGCTATCTCACCTCCGCGATATCAGCTACGCGCCATTAGGCCGCCCAAGATGACCGCGATCATCTGCTCCGTATAGGAGCGGCGTATGTCGTCATCAATTCTATCGACGCCGTGCATATAGTTCAGCACTTCTCGGGACGAAAATATCTGGTCACAAGCGCCAATGACGATGAAGTAGAAAAACTTGTAGTCGACAGATTGGAACTCACCTGCCGCGACACCTTCGGAAATCATCCGCTTGTAGGCGTCATGGATCGGTTCGATGTACGACTTTATCATGGTCCGTCTGACTTCTTCGGTTTCGTCGCGCATCGTCGCGGTCAGCAGGCGCTGCAAGTAAGGGTATTTGAAGTACATGTTGACGAGACCGGAGAGGTGGTACCGCATCTTCGCGGTCGGGCGCATGTCCATCTCAACCAAGGCTTCAAGCTGGGTGACTGCTTCCGCCAGATCTCGGTGAAGAAGGGCCCGCATCAAGCCGCTTTTGTTGCCAAAGTAATACTTCACCAAAGCAGAGTTCACCCCAGCTTTCGCCGCAATATCGATAATGGGCACCAGCAAGGTGTCCCGTTCACACATGAGCTCGCTTGCGGCGGTGAGCAAATCATCTCTTGTTGACGCACGTTCTTCGAGGGGTGCGGTGACTGCGGCTACCTTTGAATTCATTGCTCAACTAACTCCTGTAGGTAGAACCTTATTACTCAGTGCCGATCAGAATGTCACGGACGATTCGGTCGCACTTCAAGCCAAGAAGCCATTGAAGCTTGCCAGTCGCGCCTCCTTTGCGACGAGATCGGCTAGGTGATCGCATTAGGGTTTGTGATATTACTGTTCTTTATAGCGGTGGAGCATGGTTTCAAAAACCTCATTAACTACACAATTACCACTTTACAGGCGCAACTTAACTGCGTAGCTAATATGCCTATGTGATGTGCTTGGTCTGGGAGGTCGCCCATCACGATTGGTAATTAAGCGCGACGTTTTCGCATACCAAGAAGGCTGTGTCGCAGCGCGGTACCGTCCGCCGGGCGATGAGGATGTCGGTAATGTCGGGAGGAGACGAGATGATTGATCCAGAGGCAATGAGCTCGATTAGCGCGGTCGCACGAAGCGCTGCACAGCGCGCACCTGACAAGATCTGCAATCGGTTTGACGGGCGCGATACGACCTTCAAGGATTTTGATCGTCACGTCGATCAGGTTGCACACGGCTTGGACGCGGACGACGCCAAAGTCGTCGCTTATCTTGGGAAAAACTGCGACCACGTCTTCGAGATTTTCATCGGCGCGACGCGCGTCGGTGGGATGTTCGCGCCCTTGAACTGGCGGCTTGCACCTGCCGAGATCATCGAGATTTTACGCCAATACCCGCCACAGATGCTGTTCTTCGGGCCTGAGTTCTCGGAAGCGATCAAGGAAATCAGCGCAGCACTTCCGGACATTCAGATCCTCGCTATGGAGGAGGGCGATGGACCTTGGGAAACATACGAGGCGTGGCGTGATGCTCAGTCGAGCGAGCCTGCGGTTGACCGTGCTTCAACGCATGATCCGGCTATGGTTTTGTTTACATCCGGCACCACGGGTGTGCCGAAAGCCGTGCTACTGAGCCACAGTAACTTGCTACAGCCGAAACTGGACTCCCTGGCCGTCAAACATATCTATGACCACTGGGACGACGAGGATATCGGGTTTGTTGCGATGCCCTTGGCGCATATCGGCGGCATTGGTTTTTGGACAATCGCCTTTGTGAACTGCTGTACCAGTGTCATCCTCCGAGAGTTTGACCCTGTTGCGGCCCTTGATGCAATCCACACAGAGCGCGTTTCAAAGCTGTTCGTTGTGCCTGCTGCCTTGCAGATCGTCATCCAGCACGCAGAAGCAAAGCGCGTCGATTTTTCTTGCGTCAAAACCGTGATGTACGGTGCTGCGCCCATGCCCCTGCCGCTATTGAAAGAGGCCATCGAAGTCGTTGGTTGCCAGTTTATCCAATGTTACGGCATGACGGAGACGACGGGCACGATTGCGATACTTCCACCAGAGGACCACGTGCCCGAGGGATCCGAGCGGATGCGTAGCGCCGGGCGGCCCGCGATGGGGTGTGAAATCGCTATTTTCGACCCAAACGGGAAACCCGTCACAGCTGGCGAGATCGGCGAAGTGGCCGTCCGAGCACCTGCAAATATGCTGGGATACTGGAAGAACCCGGAGGCGACGACCAAGACGCTGCGCGACGACGGTTGGCTGCTGTCGGGCGATGCGGGCTATCTTGACGAGGACGGCTACCTGTTTATCCACGACCGCATCAAGGACATGATCATTTCCGGCGGCGAAAATGTATACCCGGCCGAGGTGGAGAGCGCGCTATATGCGCATCCCTCCATCAGTGAGGCAGCTGTGATTGGCGTGCCTGACCCCAAGTGGGGCGAGGCCGTTCGGGCGGTTGTGACGCTCAAGCCCAATGCAACTCTTGACGAGAAAGAAGTGCTGGCTTGGATGCGCGGTAAGCTCGCTGCATTCAAATGTCCCAAGGCGATTGACGTCATCGACGTGATGCCGCGCAATGCATCCGGCAAGCTTCTTAAGCGCGACCTGCGCGCGCCCTATTGGGAGGGCCGCGAGCGGCAGGTGAATTGAACGCAGCACAAGACATCTTGCATCCTCAGACGACCCTCGAGAACGGATTGGCGCGGCTGGTGCCCACCCTCGATCCTGCGGCGCAGGGTATCAAGGGGCTGCGGCGGCTATCGGGCGGGGCCAGCCAGGAAACCTGGTCTTTTCAGATGGATGGTGGGCAGGGGTACCACTTGATCTTGCGCCGCGAACCTGCCGCGGCGCGGTCGGGCGGCACCGGCATCGGCATGGCGGCCGAAGCCCGAGTGATCAAACGCGTGGCTGCAGCAGGCGTGCCCGCACCACAGATCGAACATGAGCTGACGCCAGATGACGGCATCGGCGCAGGCTTTGTCATGCTGCGCATCGACGGGGAGGCGCTGCCCCATCGCATCCTGCGCGACGACAGCTATGCCCCGGCGCGGGCGAAGTTCGCCCGTCAGGCCGGTAAAATTCTGGCGAGAATTCACCAGAGCGACCCGACTGGCCTGCCCATTCCCGTGCTGTCTCCGCGCGAGGTGTTGGATGATCTTGGCCATCGACACCGCGCATTTGGTGCCGCGCGCCCTGTCTTTTCGCTTGCGCTGCGCTGGCTGGCTCAACATGCGCCAGAGCCGCGCGCGCCAAAGTTGGTGCATGGGGATTTCCGCATGGGCAATCTGATATTTGGTCCTGAAGGGATACGCGGTGTTCTGGATTGGGAACTGGCGCATATCGGTGATCCGATGGCCGACATGGGTTGGCTCTGCATGGAAAGCTGGCGCTTTGGTAATGCCGATCCCGTTGGCGGTTTGGGCCGTCGCGAGGATTTGTTTGCAGGGTATGAAGCGGCAGGGGGTGATCCTGTCGATCCGGCTACGGTGCGGTGGTGGGAAATACTGTCGGCGTTGCGGTGGGGTGTCATCATCGAAGAGATGGCCGCGTGGGTGCGCGAAGGTACTGACACCAGCGTGGAACGTCATGTGATCGCGCGGCGCGCCTCGGAAACAGAAGCGATATTGTTGCTTCATCTGCTGGAAGGGGCCGCATGATGCAGGACCAGCCAAGCCCCAACGCGATTTTGGCGGCCGTTGCTGCATGGCTGCGTGACACCGCTGCGGAAGCACTGCCTGCGCATGCCCGGTTCGAGGCCAAGGTCGCTGCTGGCGCGGTTGAACTGGTCCGGCGCCAGATCGGGGCGGAACCGTCCGAAAGCGAGGAAGCCCGGATGCTGTCGGCGCTGGTGGGTGACACGGGCGGGCTGGACGCGTTGACCGCGCGTCTTTGCGCACAGATCGAAAATGGCGAAACGGATCTATCGACGCCGGGGCTGTCGGACCTGTTGATCGCAACCACGCTGAACAAGATCGACATCGATCAACCGGAGTTTTCCGCGGCAGCCCGCTTGCGGGCATTGGCGCAGCGCAGGCGAGGGTTGCCGTAGCAGAGCCACCCGAGCCGCCGCCAATCGACACAAGGAACACCCGCAGATGAACTTTGATCTACCTTCTGAAATTACCGATCTTGTGACCCGCCTTGATACGTTTATCGAAGCAGAAATCGTACCGTTGCAGGCCGAGGACGATAACGAACGGTTTTTCGACCATCGCCGGGAATATGCGCGCACCGATTTTGACAACGGCGGGTTGCCACGGCCCGAGTGGGAAGCCTTGATGGCCGAAGCCGTCCGCCGCGCCGACAAGGCCGGGCTGTACCGCTTTTCCCTGCCTGCGGAATTCGGCGGGCAGGACGGCGGCAATCTGGCCATGGCCGTTGTGCGCGAGCATATGGCCGCCAAGGGGCTGGGGCTGTTCAACGACCTGCAGTCAGAGCATTCGGTAATCGGCAATTTCCCGGTCATCGTCATGCTGCGCGATTTCGGGACAGCGGCGCAAAAGCAGACATTCATCTCGGGCGCGCTGAGCGGCGACATCCGCATGGCCTTCGGGTTGACCGAGGAAGCGCATGGGTCGGATGCCACGCATATGGAAACCCGTGCTGTGCGCGAGACCCGCGATGGCAAATCCGGCTGGCGCATTGACGGTGAAAAAATGTGGACCACGGGGATGCACACCGCGACCCATTGCGTCACCTTCGCGCGCACCTCTGGCGAAGATGGCGCGGCGGATGGGATCACCGCTTTCTTGGTTCCTGCCCAGACACCGGGGCTGAAGATCGAGGAATATCTCTGGACCTTCAACATGCCCACCGATCATCCGCGGATCAGTTTCAACGACGTCTGGGTGCCGGATGATTTGATGTTCGGGCCAGAGGGCGGCGGCTTGGCGCTGGCGCAGGCGTTTGTGCATGAAAACCGCATCCGGCAGGCGGCGAGTTCGCTGGGGGCTGCGGTATATTGTATCGAGGAATCCGTGCGCTATGCCCGCGCCCGCAAACCATTCGGCAAAGAACTGGCGACAAATCAAGCGATCCAATTCCCCTTGGTCGAATTGGCCACGCAGGCAGAAATGCTGCGGCAGCTTATCCGCAAGACAGCCTGGGAGATGGACCGCATGCCACACCCCGAGGTCGCCAAGAAACTGTCTGACAAGGTGAGCATGTGCAATTATCAGGCCAACCGTCTGTGTTGCGAGGCCGCAGACCGCGCCATGCAAATTCATGGCGGCATCGGATATTCCCGGCACAAACCGTTCGAACATATCTACCGTCATCACCGCCGCTACCGCATCACCGAAGGCGCAGAAGAGATCCAGATGCGAAAAGTCGGTGCATGGCTGTTCGGCTACCTTGGCCCCCGACGCGGCAACATTCCCGATCCGACGCCGCGCAGCGTTGCGGCACCGCTAAAGGGAGAGAACTGATGGCTGTCCTACGCACTGATCTGACGGGCGGGGTCATGACGCTCACCCTTGATCGGCCGGAAAAGTTGAACGCCTTCACGATTGAGATGATGCAAGAGCTTATCGACGCCTTCGATGTGGCCGATGCAGATGACGCGGTCCGCGCTGTTGTGGTGACCGGGGCGGGCCGGGCGTTTTGTGCCGGTGCGGATATTTCCGGCGGGACCAAGGGCTTTGTGGATGTGGAAAAGCGCAAGGTAGGCGACGGCACCGTGCGCGATGGCGGCGGTCTGTTGACCTTGCGCATTTTTGACAGCCTCAAACCCGTGATCGCCGCCGTCAACGGCGCGGCTGTCGGCGTGGGTGCCACGATGCAGTTGCCGATGGATATGCGGCTTGCCTCCGAGGATGCCAAATTCGGTTTCGTCTTTAGCCGCCGTGGCATTGTGCCAGAGGCCTGTTCATCATGGTTTCTGCCGCGTGTGGTCGGTATCTCCAAGGCGATGGAATGGAGCACGACGGGTCGCATCTTTGATGCGCAGGAAGCACTTTCCGCCGGATTGGTCCGCTCGGTCCACAAACCCGCCGATCTGCTTGGGGCCGCGCAAGAACTAGCCGAGGAAATAGGCGCAAACAACGCCCCGGTTTCCGTCGCGCTGACACGGCAGATGATGTGGCGGATGTTGGGTGCCGATCACCCAATGCAGGCGCATCGCGTCGACAGCCTTGCGATTGAACTGCGAAGCGCCTCCGCCGATGCCGCAGAGGGTGTGCGCAGTTTCACGGAAAAGCGTCCGGCGGTTTTTCCCGACAAGGTCAGTACAGATTTGCCCGACATCTTTCCCGATTGGTCGGCGCCGAAATGGCAATAGCCAACCCGATCCCCGAAATTAAAGGAGCCCCGCCGATGACAACTTCTACTCTTGATGACCGTCTCGCAGTCACCCGCGAGGGGCGTGTCAGCACGGTGCGCCTGAATGACCCCAAGACGTTGAATTCCATGGATACGCCGATGGCACTGTCCCTGCGCGAAGTGTTGCGTGCCGAGGCCAAGGTTTCCGGTTGCATCATTCTGGCGGGCGGAGCGCGCGGATTTTGCTCTGGGGCCAACCTGTCCGGCGATCTTGCCCCCGGTGACGGGGAACTGGATGCAGGTCAAACACTAGAGGACGCCTTCAACCCCTTGGTTGAAACGATCCGGACCTTGCCAGTGCCTTTCATCACAGCGGTGCGCGGTGCAGCGGCGGGGGTAGGTGCGTCTCTGGCGATGTCGGGTGACATCATCACCTGCGGTCGATCGGCCTATTTTCTTGAGGCCTTTGCGCGGATCGGGCTGGTTCCCGATGGCGGCGCAGCGTGGTTTTTGACGCGCTCGGTCGGACGGGTGCGGGCAATGGAATTGATGATGCTTGCAGAAAAACTACCGGCGGAAAAAGCGTTTGAGTGGGGCCTGATCACCAGGTTGTTCGAGGATGACGTTGTCGAGGCGGAAGCGATGCAGATTGCGCAGAAACTGGCGGACGGGCCAACCCGTGCACTGGCGCTGACCCGGCAATCTGCATGGGCAGCGGCGGATTCCAGTTTCACCGAAACCCTGCAATTGGAACGTGTTCTACAACGCGACGCGGGCAATCACCCCGATTTTGCCGAAGGTGTCGCGGCATTCATGGAAAAGCGTGCCGCGCGTTTCGGCGGCTAAGCAGGCGTTCTGCGCTCTACGTAAAGGAAGGTAATAAAATGACCGAAGCTTATATCTGTTCTGCATTGCGCACCCCTGGTGGCCGTCGTGGCGGCAAGGTGTCCGGGTGGCACCCCGTCGATCTGGCCGCGCGCGTTTTGGACGCCACGGTGCAGAATACCGGCATCGATCCCGCTGCCATTGAGGATGTTATCATGGGCTGCGTCGGTCAAAGCGGCGAACAAGGTCTGCACATCGGTCGCAACGCGGTGCTGGCCTCGTCCCTGCCCGAAAGCGTACCGGCGGTGTCGATCGACCGTCAATGCGGCTCTTCCCAGCAGTCGATCCAGTTTGCGGCGCAGGCCGTCATGTCCGGCACTCAGGACCTGGTGATTGCTGCGGGCGTTGAATCCATGTCGCGGGTACCGATGGGGACCACAGGCGTCTTCACGCGAAACTTCGAGCCCGGTTCGGCCAAGTCGCCGGGGCTCGACGCCAAATATCCCGGCGTGGCCTTTAGCCAGTTTTCTGGCGCCGAAGCGATTGCACGCAAGCATAACTTCAGCCGCGAGGATCTTGATGGCTTTGCTTTGCTGAGCCATCAGCGCGCGGCAAAAGCGACCGAAGCAGGTGCATTCGATCAGGAGATCGTGCCCCTTGAGCTCGAGAATGGTGAAATGCACCGGACAGACGAGGGCATCCGTGCCGACGCCTCGATGGAGGCGCTGGCCGGCGTGAAGACGCTGAAAGAGGGCGGCGTGATCACCGCCGGCAACGCCAGCCAGATTTGCGACGGTGGATCGGCGGTTTTGATTGCCAGTGCCGCGGCGGTCAAGGCCCACGGGCTGACCCCCCTCGCACGGATCAGGTCCATGACGGTAACGGGTGGCGATCCGGTGATCATGCTAGAAGAGCCGCTTTTCGCCACCGATCGCGCCTTGGCCCGCGCAGGCATGACGATCGACGAGATTGATCTTTACGAGGTCAACGAAGCCTTCGCCTCGATCCCTCTTGCTTGGCTCAAGCACACAGGTGCCGACCCTGATCGTTTGAACGTCAACGGCGGGGCCATTTCGCTGGGTCACCCATTGGGCGCTTCGGGTGCCAAGCTGATGGCGACATTGGTGCATGGATTGCGCGCCCGCGGAAAACGCTACGGGTTGCAGACCATGTGCGAGGGCGGCGGGCTGGCGAACGTCACCATCGTCGAAGCGCTTTAACCTAAATTCTGGCTGCGGTTCGTGGAGTATCTCAGCCGAATGACCGCTCCGCTGCGTCGCATCGGAGTACAGAAAGTCACCAATAAAGTCGGGGTAAACCCGACGACTTACTGAAAATCAAAGGGAGAAGTTAAATGAAGTTTTCTAAGTTGTTCAAAAGCAGCGGGTCTGCTTTGGTTCTTGCAGCGGCATCAGTGGGCACATTCTCGACATCGGCCGAGGCACGCGATTTACGCTATGCGATCGGCTGGCCCCCAGGCGCGCTGCCGACAGAGGCGATCGAGACCTATGCTGATGCCGTAGAAGAGGCGTCTGGCGGCGACGTCACGGTAAAGGTTTTCCCACTGTCTTTGCTTAACTTTCTGGAGTCGACATCGGGTGTGCGTGACGGGATTGCCGACATAACAACTGTTTTGACACCGTATTTCCTATCCGAGTTCCCCAACACAAACTTCGTGACCGAGCTGGCGAGCTTTAGTGAAGTGGTGGAAGGCGACCCTGATCGGATGGCCTTTGCTTTCACCGGCGCGATCATGGAATACGTCATGTTCAATTGTGGCGACTGCTTGAGCGAGTTTGCGGCCCAGAACCACGTTTACACAGCGGGTGCGGGGACACCCCCCTACATGCTGCAGTGCACAAAACCGGTCGTTTCGGCCGAGGATCTGAAGGGTGCTCGTATCCGCACGCCTGGTGCCTTCTGGAGCCGCTGGATCGAAGCGATGGGGGCCACGCCCGTCTCCATTTCGATCAACGAGACTTTCGAGGCGCTGAACCAGGGCGTCATTGACTGTACCGCATCATCAGCGTCGGAGCTGACGAACTTCAGCTTTATTGATGTGGCGACAGACATCACGACAAACCTGCCGGGGTCTTCCTTTGTATCAGGTCTTACAAATGTGAACGCCGATACATGGGCTGGCCTTGATGACGCAGGCAGAACCGCGATGTTGAAAGGGTCTGCCGTCGTGGCGGCGGAAATGAACTGGGCCTATTATGGTGAGGCACGAGACAACATTGCCAAGGCCAAGGAACAGGGGATCACTTTCCACGAGGCAGAAGCAAGTTTGCGCAAGCAAAGCGTCGAGTGGATCAACGAAGACATCTCGAACGTCGTTGACATCTACGCCGAGCGTGGCGTTACGGGCGGTGAAGAAAGTGTCTCGAAGGTGCGTGAGCTCATGACAAAATGGGTTGGTTTGGTGAAAGACGTACAGGATGCTGATGCGCTGTCCGATCTTTACTGGACCGAAGTTCTGTCGAAGGTCGATGTATCGACCTACGGGCAGTAAGCGATCTGCTGCACCGACGGTACGTCGTTTTCCGACGGTGCAGCAATCTTCATCCCACAGATAAGTGAGGCTCGAATGAAGCTTTTTCAACGCGTGCTCGAACCGTTGGTCTCGGTAATGGGACTGGTCGGCATCATCTGCGTAACGCTCATGATGTTGCACATTACGACCGATGTAGTTTTGCGGTTTGTTTTCAATTCGCCGATCAGAGGTACGATCACCATCGTTTCCCATTATTACATGGTGATACTTGGCTTTTGTTCGCTGGCGGTGGCTGAATCGCGCGATGCCCATGTTTCTGTCGAAGTGTTCACCGAGCTGATGCCGCGCAATGTTCAAAGCGGGCTGGCCGCGATGGCCGCGTTTCTGGCCGCGATTGTATTCGGGTTCGTCACGGTTCGTACCTGGATAGAAGCTATTCACAAAATGGAAATTAGCGCGGCAATCCAGCAAGGGTCGCTGACCATCCCTGTGTGGCCAAGTTATTTCGCGCTGCCTTTGGGCTGCGGATTGATGGCTGTAACCGCGCTATGGCGTGCGCAAGCAATTGCCAGAGGCACACAATCTACTTTTGGCCCTGACATGAATGGCGAATTGCCAGCGGAGGAGCTTGCAAATGGATGATATCGGTATTGGTCTCAGCGGTCTGGGGCTTTTGTTTGTCCTGATTGCCTTGCGCGTTCCTATCGGCGTTGCTTTGATCGGGGTTAGCTTTGGCGGGCTCTATGTTCTTTTGGGCTGGAGGGTCGCCTGGGGCGCGCTTGCGGTCATGCCCTATCAGTTTTCCGCAAACTGGGTGCTTAGCTCGGTTCCTATGTTTTTGCTCCTTGGGTTTATTTGTTATCATGCTGAGCTGACCCAAGGGATGTTCAGGGCCGCAAGGGTATGGACGTCAGCGCTCCCGGGCGGGCTTGCCATTGCGGCGGTCTTTGGTTCCGCAGGCTTTGCGGCAGTATGCGGGTCGTCGGTTGCTTGCGCCGCGGCAATGGGGCGTATTGCCGTGCCCGAGATGATGCGCGCGCGCTACAATGCCGAACTTGCGACAGGCACAGTTGCCGTCGCGGGCACCATCGGAGCCTTGATCCCGCCCTCGATCATCTTGATTTTGTATGGGGTCATCGCACAGGTATCAGTGCCGCAATTGTTTCTGGGCGGCATCACAGCGGGGGTGATCTCGGCGATCGGTTACTGCGTGGTCATTCTGGTTCGGGTCAAGATTAATCCGGCTATGGCACCTGTAGGGGTTCGCGCCTCATGGGCAGAGCGACTTTCGGCGCTCAAGGATACCTGGCCGATTGTCGTAGTCATGATCGGGATTTTTGGTGGGCTTTTCTCTGGTGCTTTCACTCCGACAGAGGCTGGCGCGATTGGCGCGTTCCTTTCATGCCTGGTGGGGCTGGCACGCAGGACACTGAATTGGCGTCGCTTCCGACTTGCCGTTGAGGAAACGATGATTACGACTGCTGCCTTGATCGTCATCGGCGTTGGCGCGACATTGCTGACAAGATTTCTGACCCTGTCAGGTGCCGGAGATTACCTGTCAGACTCCATCATCGGATTATCGGCCAATCCGGCCATGATCCTCTTTGGCATCATATTGGTCTATCTCATTCTTGGTATGTTTCTCGAGCCGATTGGCGCGATGCTGCTGACGATGCCGATTGTTCTGCCGATCGTGCAGGACGCCGATTGGTCACTGCTTTGGTTCGGGATCGTGCTCACCAAACTCCTGGAAATCGGGATGGTGACGCCGCCCATCGGGATGAACATTTTTGTCATCAAGGGTGTCGTCGGGAACATCGCCACAACAACCCAAATTTTCCGTGGCGTGATGTGGTTTATCCTCATGGACCTGGTGGTGCTGGCGGTGCTGGCAATCTGGCCTGAGATCACATTGTTCTTGCCCGAAATCATGAAGTGAGACGCACCGAGTTTCCTCGCAACACTTATTGTGTCGCCTCACTTTGTCAACGAGGTGGCGTTATAACTAACAGACTATTCGCGCAGTTAACTTAATTAACTACTTGACTAATTAATGTTGTGGTGAGATGCCTGCGGTGAATGAATTTAACTGTCGGTTTAGGCGGCGGTGAACTGGGCGCGAAGCTAACGGCAGGCGGCGAGCCAGCTGAACTTTAGAGAAGGAAACCCTCAATGGCTGAAGCATATATCATTGACGCTTGCCGCACCCCTCGCGGTGTTGGGAAGGTCGGGAAGGGCGCGCTCGCGCACCTGCATCCTCAACACTTGGGGGCCACTGTCCTAGCCGCGCTGCGGGATCGCAACGATCTGAACACAGCTGATGTGGATGACATTATTTGGGGTACGAGTACGCAAAAAGACAAGCAGGGCGGCGACCTTGGTCGCATGGCGGCGCTGGATGCGGGCTATGACGTCAAAGCGTCAGGCGTCACGCTTGACCGTTTCTGCGGCTCCGGGATCACCACGGTTTCGCTGGCTGCAGCCCAGATCATGTCAGGGATGGAGGATGTCGTCATCGCGGGCGGTACCGAGATGATGAGCTATACCGGGCAGATCGCTGACCCGAAGAAACCCTTTATGATGGACGCGGGCAACCTGAGCCTGCGAGCGAAGCACCCGCAGACCCAGCAGGGTTGCAGTGCAGACGCCATCGCGACGATTGAAGGCATTGATCGCGCTGCAGCAGATCAGCTGGCCGTGACGAGCCAAGAACGCGCTGCCAAAGCCATCGCCGAAGGGCGTTTCGACGGTTCTATCGTACCAGTGCGCGACCCCGAGACCGGCGAACTGGTTTTGGACAAGGAAGAATTCCCGCGCCCCGGCACCACGCTTGACTCTCTCTCAACCCTCAACACGGTTTTCGACAAGTTCATGGAGTTCCCGATTGACGACAAGGGGACAACCTACGGCGACATGATCTATGCCCGCTATCCTGAGTTGAAGGGGAAAATGCAGCACATTCACCATGCGGGGAATTCCTCTGGCGTTGTGGATGGCGCGGCGGCACTTTTGCTGGCGTCCGAAGGCTATGTAAAAAAGACAGGCATGAAGCCACGCGCGCGCATCGTGGCGACGGCGAACATCGGCGACGATCCGACGTTGATGTTGAACGCTCCTGTTCCGGCAGCACGCAAGGTTCTGGAGAAAGCGGGTCTGACCACTGACGATATCGACGTTTATGAAATCAACGAAGCCTTTGCCGTGGTTGCGGAAAAGTTCATTCGGGATCTCAAGCTCGACCGTTCCAAGGTGAACATCAACGGCGGCGCGATGGCGCTCGGTCATCCTATCGGTGCGACCGGTTCCATTCTGATCGGTACTGCCTTGGATGAACTAGAGCGTTCTGGTGGTCGGTATGGCCTGATCACGATGTGTGCGGCCGGTGGCATGGCCCCCGCAATCATCATCGAACGGGTGTAAGCCTTTATGCATGCAGAGGGCTGGTCATGATCGCCCTCTGCAAATTTTTGCTCCCTCGAAACGAGACGGCCCCAAGAAGAGACCTAGAATGACCACACCCTTAAATATCGACTTGAGCCAAAACAGAGCGCTCGTCACAGGAGCATCGAGCGGCCTGGGCGCACATTTCGCCTCTGTTCTTGCGGCGCAAGGGGCTGATCTAGTTCTCGCAGCACGACGCACAGACAAGCTGGAGGAGGTCGCAGCGCCATTGCGTGCGATGGGGCGCGATGTCCACGTTGTTCAAATGGATGTGGGCTCTCCCGAAGCGGTTCAGGCGGCGTTTGCGGATATGCCGGCCTGTGACATCGTTATCAACAATTCGGGTATCGGTCAGAATTCTTGGCTTGCCGATATGGATGAAGCCGAGTGGCAGCCGTTGATAGATGTCAACCTGAGCGGGGTCTGGCGTGTGTCCAAACAGGCTGTCGCAATGTTTCGCAACGAGAAGACAGCCGGGGCCATCGTTAACATTGCGTCAATTACAGCATCGCGAACTGCGCTCAAATCAGGGGCGTATGCGGTAACCAAGGCCGGTGTTATTCATATGACCAAATCGCTTGCGATTGAGGTCGCGCGTGACCGCATTCGAGTCAATGCATTGGCACCGGGCTATTTCCAGACAGAGTTGAATGCGGATTTTCTGGGATCCGAAGCGGGGGACCGCATGGCTGCGCGCATTCCGCAACGCAGGTTTGGGGCCATGGAAGAATTGAATCTTCCATTGCTCATGCTGGCGGCCAGACAGAACAGCTACATGACCGGCGCGACCATAACCGTGGATGGCGGTCATAGCATCAATGCCCTTTGAGATAACTTACGGAGAACGCGAATGAAACTTGATAACTCAATCTCGGCAGTCATCACTGGGGGTGCCTCCGGACTGGGGCTTGCCACAGCGCGTGCATTGGCTTCACATGGCGTGAAGGTCGCACTGTTTGACCTGAACGAGGAAGCCGGCGAGACCGTTGCAGCTGAATTGGGGGGCGTGTTTTGCAAGGTGAACGTGGCGGACGAAGCCAGCGTCGACGCTGGCTTTGAAAAGGCGCGCGCGGCCAACGGTCAGGAACGTATCCTGATCAATTGCGCGGGCATCGGCAACGCGATCAAGACCGCTGGTCGGGATCGCAAAACTGGTGGTATTTCCCAGTTCCCGATCTCCGAATATCGCAAGATTATTGAGGTCAACCAGATCGGCACCTTCATCTGCACCGTGAAGGCCGCCGCGGGTATGATGACCCTCGACCCGGAGGACGGAGAGCGTGGCGCGATCATCTCGACCGCTTCCGTTGCGGCAGAGGACGGTCAGGTCGGCCAAGTCGCATATTCGGCGTCGAAAGCCGCGATTGTTGGTATGACTTTGCCAATCGCCCGTGACCTTTCGGCGGAGCATATTCGCGTCAATACAATCCTGCCCGGTCTCTTCGAGACGCCGCTTTTGATGAGCCTGCCCGAAAACGTTCGGCAATCCTTGGGGGCGATGGTGCCCAACCCTGCTCGCCTTGGTAAGCCGGAAGAATATGCCTCTCTGGCTCTCGAAATGGTGCGCAATCCCTACCTGAACGGCGAAGACATTCGCTTGGATGGTGCTATCAGGATGGCACCGCGCTGATTGGCCGCTGTGACGTTGGGGGAGGGGGCGGTCCCTCCTGCCACATCACGGCACTGCAAAAGTCGACGTGGGAACCTGACTGCGCCGCGGGAAAATGGAGAATGGAATGACTGACGTAAAAACCAAGGATGCCAAGGATATCTGGGCGCGCGATTTCAACTATATCTCGGTCAAACGTGACGGCCATGTCCTTGAAATTACGATTGATCGCGCGGATCGCTATAACGCCCTCCACGGCGGGGCGCATCAGGAATTGCACGATATCTTTGATGGATACGAGCAGGACCCGGATCTGTGGGTCGCCATCATCACCGGGGCCGGGGACAAAGCTTTTTGCTCGGGCAACGATCTGAAAGCCACAAGCGAAGGGCAGAATATTGAACCCGCCAGCAGCGGCTTTGGCGGTCTCACTGATCGCTGGGGCCGGGAAAAGCCGGTTATCGCGGCGGTGAATGGCGTGGCAATGGGCGGTGGATGCGAGATCGTTCTGGCATCCGATATTGCCGTGGCGGATGCCCATGCGAAATTCGCGCTGCCCGAGGTGAAGGTTGGCCTGTTCGCAGCTGCGGGTGGCGTGCAACGTCTCACGCGCCAGATTGGTCGTAAAGCCGCGATGGAGCTGATCCTGACAGGCCGTGCGATTACAGCCGACCGTGCCTGTGAACTAGGCATCATTAACCGCGTTGCAGGTGATGGTGAAACGGCGATGGATACCGCACGTGAAATCGCCAAGGAAATCACGCTGGTATCGCCGACTGCCGTCAGGGCGTCAAAGCGGGTGCTCAACGCCCTTGAAGAGGACATCGAGCGTCTGCCCGAAGCCTTCGCGGGCAACACGGTTGAATTTGACGTCGTGCTGAAATCCAATGACGGTAAAGAGGGCGTCAAAGCCTTTGTCGAAAAACGCGCGCCGAACTGGACGAATAGCTAAGCCGTTTGTGCCACCGATGCCCAGACCCATCAAAGCAACGAGGGATGTCCCATGATCAAAAGACGTATTTTTGAAGAAGAGCACGATATGTTTCGTGACAGCGTTCGCAAATGGATCGCGGCCGAAGTTGCCCCCCATGCCGAAAGCTGGCGTCAGAACAAGCACGTTAGCAAGGAAGCTTGGAAATCCGCTGGGGACAACGGCTTTCTGGCGATGTTTGCCGATGAAAAATACGGTGGCATGGGCCTTGATGATTTCCGCTTTGACATGGTTCTCAACGAAGAACTGGGCAAGGTGGAAAGCTCTTTCTTTATCACGCTGCACAACCGCATCGTGGCACCCTATCTGCAAAAGTTCGGCACCGATGATCAGCGCGACCGGTACATGCCGGGGATCGTTTCGGGCGACACCATTCTTGCGATCGGCATGACCGAACCGGGATGCGGCTCGGATCTTGCGGCGATCAAAACCCGCGCCGAAAGGCAGGGGAACCATTGGGTCATCAACGGATCAAAAACCTACATCTCAAACGGTCAGATTGCTGGCCTCTACCTGATCGCCGCGAAAACGGACCCCGATAACCCGCGCTCTATCGGGCTGTTCTGGGTTCAAGAAGGGGCAGAAGGCTTCTCCAAGGGTCAGAACCTCAAGAAGATGGGGCTGCAAGCGCAGGATACGTCCGAGCTGTTCTTTGATAACGTCAAGGTGCCGGCATCGGATCTGGTTGGCGATGGGACAGATGGCTTCAAATTGATGATGACCAATCTGGCCGAAGAACGGCTGGTGGGGGCGGACGGCTATCTCGCCCGTGCGGAACGCGCTTTCGAGATCACGATGGAGTTCATCAAAGAGCGCAAAGCCTTCGGAAAACCGGTCGGCACCTTCCAGAACAGCCGCTTTGTCATGGCTGATGCGCGCACCAAACTCGATGTCGGCTGGGCCTACCTCGATCATTGTGCGATGGCCCATATAGATGGGGAATGCACTGCGGAAATGGCGGCGCAGGCCAAGTTGTTCACATCGGAGATCGAAGGCGAAATCATTGATGCCTGCCTGCAGTTGCACGGCGGTGCTGGATATATGGAAGAGTATGAAATCTCTCGGCTTTATGTCGATGCGCGGATCAGCCGTATCTACGCTGGCACGTCCGAGATCATGCGTGAAATCATCGGTCGCGGCCTTGGGCTGGATGATCGTCAAAAGGGCTGAGGGTTAGTTATGTCGGGACCGCTGAAAGGCCTGGAAGTCATCGAAATGGCCGGGATCGGTCCCGGCCCTTTGGCGGGGCAGTTGCTGGCCGATCTGGGCGCGGATGTGATCGTCATCGACCGCGCCGAAGCGCCAGCTGACAAAACCGATGTGAACCGGCGCGGCAAGCGGTCCGTCTTTTTGGATCTGAAGTCTGAAGAGGGGCGCAGTACCGCGCAGGCGCTGGTCAATCGGGCCGGTATCGTCATCGAAGGTTTCCGGCCCGGCGTGATGGAACGGCTGGGGCTTGGGCCAGATGACCTTGAAGAGACGGTGATTTTTGGCCGGATCACAGGCTGGGGGCAGGACGGACCGCTGAGCCAATCGGCGGGGCATGACATCAACTATCTTGGCCTGACGGGTGCTTTGGCTGCAATGGGCACGGTTGATAACCCTCCGCCGCCGCCGTTGAATCTGGTCGCGGACTATGGCGGGGGCACCATGTTCTTGCTGCTTGGCATCCTTGCCGCCGTGTTCGAGCGGCAGACATCGGGCAAAGGTCAGGTGGTCGATGCGGCAATGGTTGATGGCGTAAGCGCGATGATGGGGCTTTTCCACACCTTCAAAGCGCGCGGCGCGTGGAGCGAAAACCGCGCGTCCAACCTGCTGGACGGGGGTGCGCCTTTCTATCGCTGCTACCGGACCAAGGACGATCTGTTCATGTCTGTCGGCCCGCTAGAGCCGCAGTTCTTTGCCCTGCTGCTGGAGAAGGCTGGGCTGCCCGCAGAGCATGGTGCCGATCAGAACGACCCTTCAAACTGGGCCGAGCGTGCCGAACTCTATGCACAGGCTTTCGCAAGCAAGACACAGGCGGAGTGGTCCGGCATCTTTAGCGGCACTGATGCCTGCGTGGCCCCCGTGCTGAGCATGGATGAAGCCGCATCCCATCCTCATATGGCCGCGCGTCAAACGCTGGTCGAGGTGGATGGTGTTTTGCAGGCCGCTCCTGCGCCGCGTTTCTCGCGCAGCAAACCGACAGGGATCAATACGCCGAAGGCAATGGGCGGGGACACTGCAGCGATCCGCCGAGCGCTGCATGAGGCTCCGAAGTCCGAATGAACATCGCGGCGGGAAACTCTTGCCGCGTGGAGGCTGCACATGTTTGATCTGACAGGAAAAACCGCCTTGATCACCGGCGGCAACAGCGGAATCGGTCTGGGCATGGCCGAGGGGCTTGCCAAATGCGGCTGCGATATTGCCATTTGGGGCAGGAACGCCGAAAAGAACGCTCGAGCGGTTGAAAACCTGTCGACCCATGGCACAAAGGTCAGCGCATATATCTGCGATGTGACCAGTTCAGAGGCCGTGAATGACACATTCGCCGCCATTCTGAACGACCATGGTCGCGTCGATGGCTGCTTTGCCAATGCCGGATTTTCCACGCCCAATTCGGGCTTTGACCAATCCGAGGATGCGCATTGGCAGCAAATGATCGATATCAACCTTAATGGTGCCTATTACGTCCTACGTGCGGCGGCAGCTCATATGCGGGAGCGGGCCGAAGGCGGTGACAGGTTCGGACGTTTGGTCGGCACCTCCAGTATCGGTGCCTTGAACGGCATGCCCCGCAACCAGCATTATGCGGCTGCCAAGGGCGCGCTGATCTCGATGATCCGATCGCTGGCGGTGGAATATGCCCGCTACGGTGTGACCGCGCACAGCATTCTGCCGGGGTTTGTCCAAACACCGCTGACGGACGAAAGCTTTGCCTCGCAGGCGTTCGCCGACAAGGTGCTGCCCAGAATTCCTGCAAGGCGTCTGGGGCAGGGGTCGGACTTCAGCGCGATTGCGGCCTATATCATGAGCGATGCCAGCGCATGGCATACCGGTCAGGATTTCATCATAGACGGCGGGTATATGGTGTTCTGAGCTGGCGTCGTGGACGTAACGAACAACGAATAGAATTCGATCTACATCAAAAGCCCAAACCGGTGCCGTGATGGCATATCTGTGGATTGGCCACTTCGACCGCATTGCCGGTAGCATAAAGACAGAACGACGGGATTTTGGGATATGGGGGCACGTATGGACACGGTAACAAAGGGAGCAATGGATTTCGAGCCGGAAGCGCTTGCCGATTTCCTTGCTGAAACTTTCGGAGGCAAGGCTCCGGTCACGATCGAGCGGATTGCGGGCGGGCAATCGAACCCGACGTATTTTGTCACCCGCGGGGACGTACGGCTGGTCTTGCGCAAACAACCGAGCGGACCGATCTTGCGCGGGGCCCATGCCATTGATCGCGAGTACCGCGTGCTCGAGGCGCTGCACCCCCAAGGCGTCCCGGTGGCGCGCCCGATCCTGTATCATGCGGACCCTGATCTTTTGGGTACCCCGTTTTATCTGATGGAGCGGATCGAAGGGCGGGTTTTTGCGGATGGTGCCTTGGCGGCGGCAGACAAAGCGGAGCGCCATGCCTTGTGGATGGGTTTGGCCGACGCAATGGCCGCCATGCACAACGTCCGCCCCGAAGCGGTATGGCTGGAGTATTTTGGCAAACCGGGAAATTACTTTGCCCGGCAAATCGCGCGCTGGTCACGACAGTGGGAAGAAAGCCAAAGCGACCCGATCCCGGAGCTGGATGAATTGTCGGCCTGGCTTGTCGAACATCAACCGCAGGTTGACGGACGGGTGAGCCTCGCCCACGGGGACTACCGGATGGGGAACGTCATTTTTCACCCGACCGAACCGCGTGTGGCCGCCATTCTGGATTGGGAGCTTTCTACGCTGGGGCATCCGCTTGCCGATCTTGGCTATTGCTGCATGGCCTGGCACACGGCACCCGAAGAATACGGCGGACTCCTTGGGCTGGACCTCGCGGCAGAAAACCTGCCGACCGAAGAGGCATTCGTTGAGCGCTACATGTCACACTGCCCCGACCTGCCACCGCTGACCTCGTTTCACAAGGCTTTCGCGTTGTTCCGTTTTTCGGTCATCTGGGTGGGCATCGCCGACCGCGTGCGTGCGGGCAATGCGGCGGGCGCGGACGGTGCGGACCCCGCACATCTTGCCAGATGTTTCGCGAGACGTGGTTTGGAAGTGATCGAGCGCGGCTGACGAGAACTCCATTAGGCGGCTGATGGCTAGCCCCCAATCTTAACCAGACATCTCGAACCTGACCGCTATTTGACTGCGGCGCTTTCGGTGGCGGGGACGTCGTGCGCTTTGACATCCTTGATACGTGTCAACGCACTCGGGGCAAAAAACCCGTGCCATGCTATCTACATTGCTTGCAAGGATCACTCCATCTCAAGCATCCATGTGACTGTGGCTGCGAAATGCGCCAGCGTTGATGCGTCGCTCCAAGTGGCGTGGGCGCGGCTCGTGTCACCCAGCCTTGTCTCACGCGCGCTGAGTACTCCGCCTAGATAGGATTCCAGAAATATAAATCGTTGATTTTGTATGGTCCGGCTTTGCGACGGCATCAAAATACGCAGATGTTCCAGGCAACGCTGATAGCCTGAGTTCCAGCGGCCCTCTAGGGCGTCGTCGAAGAGGGCCCTGTGGGACATGGTGAGCATGTGTAGAAAGCGGTTGTATGTGTCCGTTTCACCATCTGCGGCTAAGTTGACAGAAGGATAGACAAGAATATCCACGATCTGCGAAATCCGCGTGGGGCCGCCGTCTGCTTCCAGAGCATCAAGCTGGGCGTTTCGGCGTGCGTCGATAACCTTTGCACCGTCCACGATAAGTTCGCGGATCAGCGCCTCCTTCGAGCCGAAGTGATAGCCCACAGCGGCGGGGTTCTTTTGGCCAGCAGCTTTGGCGATGTCACGCACTGTAACGCCATCAATGCCCCGATTGGCAAAGAGGCGCTGTGCCTCGCCCTTGAGCCGTTCAACCGATGGGCTGGGCACCTTTGAAGACAGTCTGGTCATATCACGATCCTCTAGAGCACAGAAAATAATGGGTTCCAATAATTCAAATGATTAATACAAATGAATTATGATGAATCAAGCAAACACGGAAACGATCCCGGTCGACCTGCAAGCGCTCACAGCGTGGATGGACGATATCGGGTTGGAACGCGGCCCGCTGAGCAATCTGCAGCTTCTTGCAGGCGGGACGCAGAACATCTTGCTGCGCTTTGACCGGGGCGGCAGAGAGTTCGTGCTGCGCAGGCTGCCGCTTCATCTGCGCAAGAATTCCAATGAGACGATGAAGCGCGAGGCGCGTATTCTGGAAGCGCTCAGCGCGACTGACGTGCCGCACCCCAGGTTCATCGCAGGTTGTGACGATGAAGCCGTGCTTGGTGCCTGCTTTTATCTTATGGCTCCGGTTAAGGGCTTTAATCCTGCAAACGGATTGCCGCAGCTTCACGCCAGCGACCCGGCGATCCGCGCGCGCATGGGGTATTCCTATATCGAAGGGATGGCCGCACTAGGGGCGGTTGACTACAAGGCGGTGGGCTTGGAAGGATTTGGCAAGCCCGACGGGTTTCTGCAACGGCAGACACGCCGGTGGATGAGCCAGCTGGAAGGCTACGCCGCTTTCGACGAATGGACAGGCTTCAAAGAACTGCCCGATGTCGAAAGGATTGTCTCTTGGCTTGAGGATAATCTCCCCCAAGATTTTACGAGCGGAATTTTTCATGGAGACTGCCATTTGGCAAACACGATGTTTGCCCCTGACAGTCCCGAGCTCGTCGCCTTTGTCGATTGGGAGCTGGCCACGATTGGCGATCCCTTGATCGACCTTGGCTGGGTCATGGCCACTTGGGCCGATGAACATACGCCCGTGGTGGGCGATATCGAACCCTGGGACGGTTTCCCGAGCCTCGATGAACTCATTGCACATTACGACAGGCATTCGACACGCAGTCTGGATGCGGTCGCCTGGTATGGGGTGCTGGCCTGTTTCAAGCTGGGGACACTCTTGGAAGGGACTCATGCTCGCGCCAGTGCTGGCAAGGCGCCAAAGGAAACCGGCGATCACCTGCATGCGATGACGATTTCACTGTTCAATCGCGCGCACCGGTTGATCGCGAAGAACTGAGAAGGGAACTGTTATGAATGATTTGGACTTTTCGGGAAAGCGGGTGCTGGTCGTCGGCGGTTCTAGCGGGATCGGCAACGGCATTGCCCGCGGCTTTAGCGCGCGTGGGGCAGAGGTGCATGTCTGGGGCACGCGCGCCTCGGCAGAGGATTACGCGGGTCAAGAAGGCTCTGATCTGGAAGGGCTGCATTATGCGCAGGTCAATGTGGCGGACTTCAATGAGTTAAGCGCTTACACGCCGCCCTTCGACAGTCTGGATGTGCTTGTCCAGTCTCAGGGCTTTGTCCGGTACAAGCAGGCGGAATATGCCAAGAAGGGCTGGGACGAGGTGATGGATATCAACATCAACTCGGTCATGCATACGGCGACCAAGTTCAAGCCCATGCTGAGCGCGGCCAAAGGCACCATCGTGATTGTCAGTTCGGTCTCTGGCTTGCAGGCGAATATCGGCAACCCCGCCTATGCCGCTTCCAAGGCTGCCGCAATCAGCCTGACGAAAACGCTCGGCCAGTCCTGGGCGCGTGACGGTATCAGAGTGAATGGACTGGCCCCCGGACTGGTACCAACCAAGCTGACTGCCGTTACCACACAGAACAAGGAGCGTGCGGAAGCATCTTTGCGCGCAATCCCGGTGCGCCGCTTGGGCACGCCGGAAGAAATGGCCGGTGCCGCCATGTTCCTTGCCTCGCCGCTCGCCTCCTATGTGCAGGGCCACACTCTCATCGCTGATGGCGGTCTCACGCTGTAACAAGCGACCCAGAACAAGTTTAGAACACCCAGATCATGTTCTTTGATTACACCGAAAAAACACAAAACCTGATCGACAAGCTGCAAGCCTTTGTCGATGCCAACATCCTTCCTGTGGATCGCGAGGTCCACGCATGGAACGCCGATCCGGCCAATCGCTGGAAGCCTTGGCCCGGCTTGGAACCTCTCAAGGAAAGGGCCAAGTCGGCTGGCCTTTGGAACCTGTTCCTGCCCGAGGAATATGGCGAATACAGCCCCGGCCTGACAAACCTAGAGTATGCGCCCCTGGCAGAGATCATGGGCCGCAACATGTGGTCTGCCGAAGTCTTCAACTGCTCCGCACCTGACACCGGCAATATGGAAGTCTTTGCCAAGTTCGGCACCGCCGCCCAGAAAGAGGAATGGCTGCTGCCGTTGCTCGCGGGGGAAATTCGGTCTGCATATCTGATGACCGAACCCAATCATGCCTGCTCTAATGCGACGAATGTCCGCACTGAAATCCGCAGTGACGGCGACGACTATGTTATCAACGGCGAGAAATGGTGGATTTCGGGCGTCATGGACGCGCGCTGCAAGGTCTTGTTGCTGATGGGCCAGACCAATCCGGAAAACCCGCGCCATACGCAGCAATCAACCGTTATCATTCCGCGTGACGCGCCGGGTGTTAAGGTGATCCGCGCCCAGACGGTATTCGGCGATGTCCATTCGCCCGGCGGGCATTGCGAAGTGCATCTGAATGATGTGCGCATCCCCAAAGAGAACATCATTCTTGGTGAGGGGCGGGGCTTTGAGATCGCACAGGGCCGCCTTGGGCCTGGCCGCATTCATCACTGCATGCGCTCCATCGGATCGGCGCAGCGTGCCTTGGAACTGATGTGTCAGCGCGTGACAGAGCGTAAGACCTTTGGCCGGATGCTTTCGGATCGTTCCAGCATTCGGATGGAAATCGCAAAGAGCTATTGCGACATCGAACAGGCGCGCCTGCTCACGTTGAAAGCGGCGGATGCGATTGACCGTCACGGGGCCAGGAACGCCAAGGATTTGATCGGCGCGATCAAAGTCGTGGCCCCGCAAATGGCACAAACCGTGGCGGATCGCGCGATTCAGATCTTCGGCGGCATGGGGGTGAGCGATGACGTGCCCTTGGCAGAAATCCTCGCCACACAACGATTTATCCGCCTTGCAGATGGTCCCGACGAAGTGCACGCATCCCAGCTCGGCAAGTTCAAGATCGCTCAATACGCAAAACCCGGTGCCGGTTGGAATAACATCTCTGAAACTTGACTGCTACGATTGTGAGTATGGTATTGCAGCTCTGCCCGTCCGCGCAGGGCGTCGATCCTGCAAGGCCCTGACCCTAACGGGGTTTCGCAGGGACTACCAACCTCCACCACCGCCGCCGCCGCCGCCCGATCCGGCAGAGCTGTTGCTATGATCTGCACCGCTATGGAGCGATGCAGCAACAGCTTCTGCGAAACGTGATAGTCCGCTGATTGCGTCGTCATCATCGCCTACAAACCAGCTTGGTGCATAACTGGGTCCTGTGAGTGACTGGCCTGATATTAGATGAGCTTTGAACGTCTCGCGCCAAGGCTTTTCGATACCGAGAGCGATCGCGCTTGGCAGTAGGGTCTCGAAATGCGCTGGCGACAATTCCGGTGCGTCGCGGATGTTCACGCGGTCCATCTCTCCTACCGTGAGATAGAGGCGCAGCCCCGTGATGTGATTCCTTATCTTTGCCCCTGCACGTGTGGTTGATCCGATCAGCACAAGGAAGATCTGGTTGAACGTCACGCCACCCCAGACGACCAACAAAGCCTGAAAGGCGATATTCATTCCTGTGTCTTCGTAGAGCATGGCGCAAAACAATAGCGCCCCGAAGACCCACATGCCCGCAAGGATGGCCAATCCCAAAAAATTCAGGAGCCGCTTCATCCAAGAGTACGGATTCCTACGCGATTTCAGCAGCTTCCAGATGCCTGCATTAAGGAATAGGGGCGCGAGACCGGAAAAGAATACGAGCTTCATGGCCGTCTCATTAAGATCGATAACCACCAGCCAGGCAAAGGCAGCCGCACCCGATATGATAATGCCCAGATAGAACAGAATTTTGTTTTGACGGTAAAAGCGCCCGTCGTTTTCAGCCTCGACGCCAACTTTGAAGTTAAGCAAAACTGCTTCGATATCATCTTCGTGTAGTGAGGCCAGGGACATCTCACCTTCATGCGCATGAAGCATGTCCAGAATAGCGATATGACCGGCAGGCAGCCCGTCTGATATGGGCAAGTCAGTCCGCCTGATGGTGACCAGATGATCAAGGCCGTCCAGAACAACGTAGCCCTTCACAGCGAGATCCAGAACCGTGGCAGTAAGCGCCGTTTTCCCTTCATCCCGCAAGGTTCCATCAAAGATATAGCTCATCAATGCTGGCGAAATCCCCATTGGTAGATCCCACCGTGGGACGATTGTCCCTGCCTTGGGATCGCGCCCGAACCAAAGCCACGTAAACACCATATAAGCAAAAACGGCCGCAAAGCCGTAGATCAAGACGACCCATCCCAGATTGTCCCGCCACCACCAGTCTGACAGTTGCGCGGTGGTTGGAGGTGCAACAGCGCCCTTGGGAAGCTGTACCATGATCGTCAGCCCTTCGAATGGATCAAGAGCGTGGGTGGTTTCAAACGTGGCACCGCGCCCGGATACTGTCGCGACCGCATCGGCCAACTTGCTGCCGCGGGAACCGATAAAGGCTATCGGTTCAAAAGGCTGTGCGCCGCTCGACAGGATGACGTGCGCAGATGCACTCAGGATCGGGAAACTCCACTCGTCGCCAGTGACGTTCCAGCGCAATCTGTCGCTCGCGTCTCCGAAGATAATCTGTCGGTCGGTCAAATAGCGGATCTGGTAGATGTGGTTGCCGGTCGAAACGAGCTGAAACGGATCACCGATGCGAATCTTGGTGCCCAGATCGGTGTCAGTTGCCTCCCATGGTTCATTTTCCCCGTTGCGTGTGACCGAAAGGATCTCGAAGCTTACCTTGTATCGCGTACCGTCCGGCGTAGTGACATATTGCGGGAAGTCGCGATAAATCCCGTGCTGGATATCTGTTCCATCGGCATTCACTTTGATCGTCTCGGTCACATCAAGGACACCATCCTCCCGCACGAGGATATCGGCGTTGAAAGATCGGATCACATCGCCAGCGTGCGCCCCGTAGGCCCAGATAGAAAGTAATACAGCGGCAAGGACGCGCGCGATGTGCTTGGTCACAGCGTTAAAATCCAACCGTTGGGAGTCTGCGATCCGCGGGCTCTTCGATCTCGAAGAAAGCACTTTGTTCGAAGCCGAAGCTTTTGGCGACCAGATTGGAGGGGAAGCTTTCGACCTTGATATTCAGATCTCGCGCCGCGCCATTGTAGTAGCGTCGGGCCATTTGGATCTCACTCTCGACAGTATCAAGGTTAGCTGCCAGATCGCGGAAGTTATTGCTTGCCTTTAAGTCCGGATAGGCTTCGGCCAAGGCAAACAGCTTTCCGATGGCCTGCCCCACCACGTTTTCGGCGCGTGCACGTTTTTGCACATCAGAAGGGTTCAGGGTGGCCGCCGAATTACGGGCTGCAACGATCTCGTCAAAGGTGGCGCGTTCGTGCGCGGCGTATCCTTTTACGGTTTCGATCAAGTTGGGGATCAGATCTGCGCGTCGTTTCAACTGGACATCGATACCGGACCACCCCTCTCGAACGCGCTGACGGGCGCGCACAAGCGCGTTGTACAAAGAAATGAGCAAGACACCAGCAATCGCAACTACGGTAATAATAATCAGAAGCGTATTCAAAGGGTGGTTCCTATTCCAAGTGGAGCATTCAGGGTTGGGGCCAGTGGATCAGAACCGGCAATCGGGCAGGGCAGTCGCGTCAAAATCCCCTTCCACGGGCTCGTCGAAACTGGCGTCAATTCTGATCGGGTCGAAAGGGGCATAGTCTTGGGTGTCGGGGGCAAGCCGGACGACGTAGTGACAACTCGATCTGACGATGGTCGAACCCTCATTGGTTTCCATCTCTACAACGACGGGCACCGCCGAGACCTCTGTACCGACACCAGCGCTGGTGAATCCCAGTTCGAAGCGCAGCTTAATGCTGCGGATATCCTGAAATTTGTTGCGAAACGCATTGTAATCAGCGGCAAGCTGGTTCGCATCTTTTTCGGGAGTGCCTTTAAGGGTGTAACTGAAAGCGCGTGCCAGCTGCCCCGTGCCGATTGCGTTGTAGTAAGACTGGACGAGATCAAGCGCTGTTGATCTATTGTCGTAATACGTTGATGCGGCGGTCAGGTGTAGCGCGGGTTCCTTAGCTTGTGCCTGGGTGTACGGCAGCACCGCGCATAACCCTGCGCAAAGCAGTGGGCGGAACGCTTTTCGGATATGCATGGGAGCACCTTCTGAAGAAAATGTTTTCAGACGAGATGTTTATAAGTTGTTCGTTTGTCCACAATGGGCAAAAATTTTTAGCCCAGATATGAGTTGAGAGCGGCGCGGTCGATGCTGTTGTGCGCCCCTCTAAAAAGCGAAACTAGATAGATCATGATCCAGACTGCCGATACCGCACCTTCTTATGACGCAGCACAGCTTATTGCGCGCCCGATGTTCTGGGAGGCGCTGAAGGGAGAGGCAAGCGATCTGTTGAAGGTCCACGCCGTTGCTCCAGAGGTTGTGCATTACCTCGCCGATATACGGCACTGGATCTTGATCCATATGGCGATTGCCTTGCATTTCGAACGCAAGATTGACCCGGCTGCACCGCCCTTAACGCCGAAAAAGCTTCTGACCGAACTGGCTGGCACGGGGATCGCCAGTCGCAATACTGTGCAGTCCTTCTTGCGAGAACTTTTGCGAATTAAGCTGACAGAACCGCCGAAAACCGGGACATTGCGCCAGCATGCGACTGAAGTCTCGGCAAAAAGCGAAAAGCTTATGTTTGTCTACATCGACATCCACCTTCGCGCGCTCGATATGGTTGATGGGGGCGGGCGTAGTGCACTCTTTAACCGGACCCCGACGCTTTTGCATAAGCTTCAACCCGCTTTCGCCCGAAAAATTTGTTTGAACCCTGCGTGGTACAATCCGCCGGCAATGGTCAACTGCTTTACCAATAGCGTCTCCGGCAGCAGCATCTTGCATGAAATGGTGCTGTCCACCCAATCCAACGAGCCGGATGGGGATGGCCGGTTCTGGCTCGGCACCGTGTCGACAGCGGGTTTGGCCGCACGCTACCACGTATCCGACGCTCATATTTCGCGCATACTGATAAAGGCACAGCAGGTCGGCGGTATCGGCTGGGAAAACGAAAGGCGACGCGGGGCGTGCTGGCTGTCAACGACACTGCGCGACGCTTATCTTTTATGGCAGGCCGAAAAACTGGCTGCGTTATCGAGCGCGTTTAATCGGTGCGTCAGCGCAACCGCATAGGGGCAACTTTAAATCGCTCGATGACACTTAGCTGCATTGAGCCAGAAGTATGGGAGCTGGTGGCGCGTTTATATACAAGGAAAGTTCATGCCTTCTGCCAAGTTGTTAGGTTATGGGGAGCAACTGCGACTACCAGAGATGAACCCTCGTCGATTCCGAACAGCGGGGAAACCGAAGATACGACGCCACCTTAGAGATGGGGCGCTACCTACCTCACAGCTGCGCCAGATAATTTCGCCAATCGCCGATCTGAGTGATGTCTGTGCTTTCCGCAACGGCTTCGGCCTCACAAATGAACCCTTTTACCTGCCGCCCGTCGGACAGATCGACAGTGCCGATACCAAGAGGGGCGGGAATGGCTTCCAGAAAGCCGCCGACCTTTTCAAAGGGAAGGGACCACAGTTCTACCGCAATGGAAGCACCTGATCCGGGGGTGCCTTTCACCAAGCCCGGCCTTGCAGGAGGGTCGCCGGCGAGCGCGTAGAAACGATAGCTATCGGTGGTCTTCGCTGCGCCGTGATAGGTCGCGCCCCGCTGGGTCAATTGATGGTTCAACGGGAGCCCGTGCATGTGAGCGCCGCAGACCGCGAGGATCAGACCGTCGGTCGCCGCAGCTTCAAGCGTGGGCGTGCCGTTGAATGGCCAACCCGTTGCGCCCAGGTTCCGCTTCTCTGCGGCCTCCAGTGCAAGACCTGAGGCGGCGATATCTGCATCTTTGCCCGCGGCTGCCAGCAATGTGACGCTGCCCGGACGGCCATCACTGCGCGCCGGCACGGGCACGGCGATACCGCACATATCCAGCAGGTTGACGAAGTTCGTATAGGTGCCGAAGTTCGAGTTCGGTCCGATGGGGTCAGCTTCTAGCTCGGCGACAGTGTGGAAGGTCGGGATGGTTGGCACGCAGAGCATATCCAAGCCCTCCAACGCGGTTTCAGCAATGCGCGACAGCTCTTTCAGACGATACATGCCGCGAAACGCATCTGCGGCAGAAAGCGCTTCCGCCTTGCAAATGACCTGGCGCGTGACAGGCAGGATGGCCTTTGGGTCTTTGTGCAAAAGATCCTCGATGACGGTATACCGCTCAGCGACCCATGCCCCTTCATAAAGCATGTCCGCCACATCGTAGAGCGGCGTGAAATCAATCTCGCGTATCTCGGCCCCTTGGCCGCGTAGCAGGTCCACCGCTGCGTTGAACGAAGCCTCTTGGACGGCGTCACCCGAAAAGCGGATGCTGTCACGGCTCGGAATGCCGATCACAGGGGCGGATTTTGGCGCAGCGAGGGGAGGGGCCGAGATGTGTCGTGCATAGGCATCGGCGGCATCATAGGCGCAGGCGACAGTGAAAGCCGTATAGGCGTCGGCGACGGTAAGTGCGAAGATCGAGACCGTCTCGACCGACCGGCACGCGGGCACGACACCAGTTGCAGATAAGGCACCGAGGGTTGGTTTCAGGCCTATAATATTGTTCAGCGCTGCTGGCACCCGCCCGGACCCTGCGGTATCGGTGCCAAGCGAGAAGGCGACAATACCATGGCCTACCGCCACGCCCGAGCCGCCTGAGGACCCACCGGGCACAATTTCAGGATCGATAGAATTGCGCGGCGCGCCATAAGGGGTGCGGACGCCCACAAGCCCTGTCGCAAATTGGTCAAGGTTGGTTTTCCCGATGAAAATTGCCCCCGCCTCGTGCAGTTTGGCGACGACGAAGGCGTCTTGCGTGGGGGTATAGGCATAGGCAGGGCATGCGGCGGTTGTCTCGTACCCCGCGACATCGATGTTGTCTTTCACCGCAAAAGGGACACCCCACAGCGGTTTGGCAGGGTCGTATGGGCCAAGAGCCGCCGCCGCCGCTTGGGCGTCAGCCTCGCTTGCCATGGATAGAAAGATGCATGGGTCGTCCACTTCACGCAGTCGGGTATAGACTTGGGCGATGATTTGTTCAGGCGACACACCGCGCGCATAGGCCGCGTGAAGGTCTGGGATGGTCATCGCAATATCGGTCATAGGAGGCTCTTTTGTAGTTGCACTGGGGTCATCGTTGCGGGCCGTACCGCTGACGTGTCTCAGTCGTCCTCTGTTGCGCTGCGGAATTCAAATGCTAAGAATTCACAAAAGCGGTGCAAAAAATGCATCATCATGGGGCAGGAGGTCTTTTCTATGAAACATCTGCAAACTTTCCGCTTCATCGAGGCAGTGTCGCGCGCGGGCTCAATCCGGAAAGCGGCGGACGATATGAACATCACGGCCTCTGCCCTGAACCGTCGGATCCAGCGGTTCGAAGAAGAGTTTGGCGTCGAAATTTTTGAACGCCTGCCGCGTGGTGTGCGCTTGAACCCAGCCGGTGAGTTGCTGATGCAGCATTTCCTGATGCAGGAGTCCGACTTGCGGCGGGTGAGAAGCCAAGTGGCTGATCTGTCCGGCGAACGACGGGGCCATGTGACGGTGGCCTGCTCTCAGGCGCTGATCCCGTACTTTATGCCTGCGCACACCGCAGCTTACCGGCGTGACCATCCCGGGGTGTCTTTTTCTGTGCAAGTGCGTGATCGCGAAGACGCAGAGCGCGATCTGGCCGAGTTCAGAAGCGATCTGGCCTTGGTATTCGAGCCTGTCCATATGGTAGACCTCGATGTGCTGATGCGTATCCCTCAGGTCATCCATGCGATTATGCGGCATGATCACCCTTTGGCGTCAAAGCCCGACGTGCGGTTGCGTGATTGTCTGGACCAGCCGCATGTCATCCCGTCCCGCCGGTATGGGGTCCGGGCCATGCTGGATGATGCCGCGGCGCGGGGGTCGCGCCCGCTACGCCCCATTGCCACATCCGACAGTTTCGAGTTCATGCGCCACTATGTGCTGCATGAGGATGCCATCGCATTCCAGATCCCCATTGGCCTGGATATGGAGCACTGCGCCGAACTGACTTCGCGCCCGCTGTCGTTACGTGACGTCGCGGCGGGTAGTCTGGTCCTGTGTCAGTTGCGCGGTCGGACCTTGCCCGTGGCGTCCGCCCGTTTCGGCTTGGCACTTTCCACCGCATTGGAACAGTTTTCCGACGTCTAGCAGACGACTCTGGGGCGACCACACACCGAGTGATGCATTTTTTGCACCGCTTTGTGGAATAATGAGCAGACGTAATCACCACTGAGATTTTGTAGTCATTGAATCACATCATATGCGCTCTCTCCTCCCAGGGCGGCGCATCATCATTGGAGATTTGAATGACACATGCACCGTTCCTGAACCGCCGTGGTTTCCTTGGTACTTCCGCCGCTTTGCTGGGCACTGCCGCAGTCGGTGGTCTGGCCCGTCCCGCAATGGCGGCTGATCCTTTGACCGTGGGGTTCATCTACGTCGGTCCGAAAGACGATTTCGGCTATAATCAGGCGCACGCCGAAGGGGCAGCGGCGGTCAAGGCGATGTCTGGCGTGGTCGTGCTGGAAGAAGAGAACGTCCCCGAAAGCCAGGACGTGCAGAATTCCATGGAATCGATGATCAATTTTGATGGGGCCAAGCTGATCTTCCCCACGTCCTTCGGTTATTACAAACCCCATGTGCTTGAGACAGCGCCGAAACATCCTGACGTGCGCTTTCAACACTGTGGCGGCCTGTGGTCCGAAAATGACCCATCGAACGCCGGTTCCTACTTTGGCTATATCGGCATGGGGCAGTATCTGAACGGCGTTGCAGCAGGTCATGCGACCAAGACCAAAAAGATCGGGTTTGTCGCGGCCAAGCCGATCCCTCAGGTGCTCAACAACATTAACTCCTTCCTATTGGGTGCGCGTTCGGTTGATCCCACGATCGTCTGTCAGGTGATCTTTACCGGTGAATGGTCGCTTGCCGTAAAAGAAGCCGAAGCTACCAATGCCTTGGCGGACCAAGGGTGCGATGTAGTCACTTGCCACGTCGATGGGCCGAAGGTGATCTGTGAAACCGCTGTTTCGCGCGACATTTTTGTTTGCGGTTACCACGCCGACCAGACACCGATTGCAGGGGACAAATACCTGACAGGGGCGGAATGGAACTGGGCCAATGTTTATACCGACATGGTGGCCAAGACCTTGGCAGGGGAGCCGATCCCGAACTTCGTGCGCGGCGGGCTGGCGGACGGCTTCATCAAGATGAGCCCCCTCGGCCCCGCGGTCAGCGATGCGGCGCGTGCACAGTTTGAAGTCACGAAAGCAGAGATCGAGGCAGGCGGCTTTGCCGCGATCAAAGGGCCGCTGAAAGACAACAAAGGCAATGTAATCGCTGCCGAAGGGGAATCCTTTGTCGAAACCGATGTCGCGATCGAGAGCATGGACTACCTTGTCGAAGGCGTGATCGGGTCCACAAGCTAAGATGACTTTGGTTGCTCAAGCTGAAAAGCCCGCGGCCACTGCGGCGCGGTCCTTTATCGGGATCGCGCCGCGGGCCGAGGCTGTGGTGATCCCGATCTGTGCTTTGCTGGCCGGTTTCGCGTTATTTAGTGTCTTTTTGCTGATGGTCGGGAAATCCCCGGTCGCGTTTTACCAGCTGGTCTGGAAGGCGGGATTCTCGTCTGCTTTCTCGTGGCAGAACACGCTGTCGCGCGTGGCACCTCTCGTACTGGCGGCATTGTGCGTCGCACTTCCCGCACGACTGGGGCTTGTTGTTATCGGCGGCGAAGGTGCGATCGTCCTGGGCGGGCTTGCCGCCGCCGTTGCAGGCACCGCCGTCGCCGGGATGCCCGCCGCTTTTGGCATGGTCACAATGGCGATTGCCGCGATGATCGTCGGCGGTGTCTGGATCGGTGCCGTGGGCGCACTGCGGATCAAACGGGGCGTGAACGAAACAATTGCATCCTTGTTGATGGCCTATATCGCGATTGCGCTGTTGAACCACTTTGTCGAGGGTCCGTTCCGCGATCCGGCATCGCTCAACAAACCCTCCACCGTGCCACTGACAGAGAGTTTGCGCGTCGGGGATATGCCGTTTCTGCCGTCGCATTGGGGCATTCTTGCGGGCGTGCTTGCCTGCCTCTTTGCATGGGTCTTGATTGAACGCACGACGCTGGGGTTTGCCGCGCGTATTGCGGGTGACAATGTGCGTGCCGCGCAGGTGCAAGGGTTACCCGTCGGGCGTCTGGTGATCGGTTTTACCGCACTTGGCGGTGCCTTTGCAGGGCTGGCGGGTTATTTCGAAGTGGCGGCGGTGCACGGCTCTGCAAACGCTTCGCTGATCGCGGGCTATGGCTATACCGGCATCCTGATCGCCTTTCTCGCGCGGCATAACCCGTTGGCGATCCTGCCGGTTGCGGTTCTGTTCGGCGGGTTCGAAGCCTCTAGCGGGTTGATCCAGCGGCGTATGGAGCTGCCCGATGCGACGATCCTTGTCTTTGAAGGCATCGTGTTCCTGGTGATCCTGCTGAGCGAGGCGCTGTACGGGCGGGTGCCAATCTTTACCGCTGCATATTGGGAGAAACGCTGATGGAACAGGTAGATGTCGGCCTTTGGGGCGTTCTCATCGCCATACTGGGCGGTGCCATCCGCGTCTCGACACCGTTCATATTTGTTTCGCTGGGGGAGCTGCTGACCGAACGTTCCGGTCGGTTCAACCTTGGGCTGGAAGGGACATTGGTGTTCGGCGCGATGAGCGGCTACGCCGTTGCTTACGAGACTAACAGTGCGTTTGTCGGCGTTTTGGCGGCGGCTGCGGCGGGGGCCTGCTTTGGGTTACTGCACGGGTGGATCTGCAAGTTCAAAGGGGTGAACGACATTGCTGTGGGCATCGCCATGATGCTGCTTGGCATGGGGCTCGCCTTCTTTTTCGGCAAACCCTACATCCAGCCGCAGGCACCTGATCTGCCTGCGATCAGCTTGGGCTGGTGGTCGGATATCCCGCAGCTTCGGGCGGCACTCGAGGTGAATGTGTTGTTCATCGTCGGCGGGCTGCTGGCGCTTGCCATTGCATGGATGCTGCGTACCACCCGCATGGGGCTGCGCTTGCGCGTTGTCGGGGACAGTACCGACGCGGCACGTGCCATGGGGTTAAACCCCGATCGCATCCGGCTGCTGGCAACCGGCGCCGGCGGGGCAATGGCGGGCGTCGGCGGTGCCTATCTGTCGCTTTATTATCCCGGTAGCTGGACGGAAGGCATTTCTTCGGGCCAAGGCCTGATGGCCATTGCGCTGGTGATCTTTGCCCGTTGGAACCCGATCAACTGCTTTTGGGCGGCATTGCTCTTTGGCGGGGCGGGCGCACTTGGCCCGGCCTTGCAATCGGTGGGCATCACCGAAGGCTATTACCTTTTTGGTGCTGCACCCTACGCCCTGACACTGGGCCTTTTGATCCTCACCAGCGCGCCCGATCGCGCGGTACAAGGCGCACCGCTTGCGCTGACACTGACGAAATAAGGATAGAGATTATGAATGGTTTAGGTGGACTGAACAAATCTGACCAAGGTGTTGTGATTGGCATGGTTCAGTTGCAATTGCCGACTGTCGCGACCAAAGCCGAGCTGACAGCACAAACCGCCCGCGTGGTTGATCTGGTGGGCAAGGCGCGCCGCAATATGGCGACGATGGATCTCGTGGTATTCCCTGAATATATGTTGCATGGCCTGTCGATGAACACTGACCCCGAGATCATGTGTACGATGGATGGCCCCGAGGTCGCAGCGCTCAAGCAGGCCTGCGTCGACAATGACATCTGGGGCTGCTTTTCGATTATGGAGCTGAACCCCGGCGGCTACCCTTATAATACGGGCCTGATTATTGACCCGCAGGGCGAGGTGCAGCTGTACTACCGCAAGATGCATCCTTGGGTCCCGGTAGAACCCTGGGAGCCGGGCAATGGCGGGATTCCGGTCTGCACCGGCCCCAAAGGGGCCAAAATCGGGCTGATCATCTGCCACGACGGGATGTTCCCTGAAATGTCCCGTGAAGCGGCGTATAAAGGGGCCGAAATCATGATCCGCACGGCGGGCTATACCACCCCGATGCGCGAGGCGTGGCGGTTTACCAATCAATCCAACAGCTTCTGCAACCTGATGATCACCGCGAACGTGTGTATGTGCGGCTCTGACGGGACGTTCGACAGCATGGGCGAGGCAATGATCATCGACCACGAAGGCACCGTCATCGCGCATGGCAAAACCGGGCGCGTGGACGAGATCATTACCGCCGAGGTCCGCCCCGATATCGTCCGCGAGGCACGCATTGGCTGGGGCGTGGAAAACAACCCCTATCAGTTCGGGCATCGCGGATATGTTGCCGTGAAGGGTGGGGCGCAGGATTGCCCCTATACCTATATGACCGATCTCGCGCAGGGGGCCTATCGCCTGCCATGGGAGGATGAGGTCAAGGTCACTGATGGTACAAGCTGTGGCTTCCCGCTGCCCAACCGTAGATTCAACGAGCAGGAGCCGCAGTCGTGACCACCGTTCAAAGCCACCCCTACGCCTGGCCCTATAACGGCGATCTGCGCCCAGAGAATACGGCGCTGGTCATTATCGATATGCAGACCGATTTCTGCGGGGTCGGCGGGTATGTCGATCACATGGGCTATGATCTGTCGCTGACCCAGGAACCTATCGCGCCAATCAAGGCGCTGCTGGCGGACATGCGGGCCAAAGGCTACCACATCATCCACACCCGCGAAGGGCATCGCCCCGATATGGCGGATCTGCCCGCGAACAAGCGCTGGCGCAGTCAGCAGATCGGGGCAGGGATCGGCGACAGCGGCCCCTGCGGCAAGATCCTGATCCGTGGCGAGGCGGGGTGGGACATCATTCCGGAACTCGCCCCGCTGGAGGGAGAGACAATCATCGACAAACCCGGCAAGGGCAGTTTCTATGCCACTGATCTGGAACTGATCCTGCGCACAAGGCAGATCGACAATCTGATCCTCACCGGCATCACAACCGATGTCTGCGTTTCCACCACCATGAGAGAGGCGAATGATCGCGGGTTCGAATGTGTGGTCGTCGAGGATTGCTGCGGCGCAACCGACCCCGCAAACCATGCTGCGGCCATCAAGATGGTCACAATGCAAGGCGGCGTGTTTGGGGCCGTGACCACCAGCGCGGATCTGATTGCGGGGCTGCCGTCATGACAGTGCATGCGCGTACGTCTGGCGATGCCATCAGCGTCGAAGCCATCGGCATGACCATGCGCTTTGGCGACTTCACAGCGCTCGACGATGTCTCTCTCAAAATACCGGCGGGCAGCTTCCATGTGTTGTTGGGTGAAAACGGGGCCGGGAAATCGACGTTGGTGAAATGCCTCATGGGGTTTAACCGCGCGACACAGGGCGAGATGATCGTGGACGGGGCGCAGGCCTTTATGACCGATCCGAAGGTCGCGCAATCGCTGGGACTGGGAATGGTCTATCAGCACTTTACCCTCGTGCCCGCGCTGACCGGTGCAGAAAACCTCGTGATCAGCCGCACCGACACCCCAAGCGTTATCGACTGGGCACAAGAACATCAGTCGCTTCGGTCCTTCATGGCGACGATGCCGTTTAACGTGCCGCTTGACCGACCGGTGAGCCAGCTTGCTGCAGGCGAAAAGCAAAAGCTCGAGATCATCAAACAGCTCTACCTTGGCAATCGATTTCTGATCTTAGACGAGCCGACATCCGTGCTGACCCCTGCCGAGGCAGATGAGGTTCTCGGCCATATCCGTGCGATGACGGACGCGGGCGCGCTGACTGTGCTCATGATCTCGCACAAGTTCCGCGAGGTGACGGCATTTGCCGATCACGTCACGATCTTGCGCCACGGTAAATACGTTGCCGGTGGCGCAGTTTCCGAGATGAGCGTGGAAGACATGAGCGCCGCCATGATGGGCAAAGCGCCTGTACACAATCCGCGTGTTCGCATTGATACGGTACGCAAGCCTGTGCTGCATCTCAACGGCATTCGGGCACAAGACCGCAGCGGGCTAAATAGCATCCAGATCGACGACGTTACCCTGCATTCCGGCGAGGTTCTGGGCATCGCTGGCATATCGGGTAACGGCCAGATGGAGCTGATGGAAATCCTGACAGGTCAGCGTCGTCTTCAAGCCGGAGAGATACGGGCAAACGGCACCCGCTACACCGCCACACGGGCAGAGGCGCGGCAGCATAAAATCCGCTACCTGCCCGAAGAACCCCTGCGCAATGCCTGCGCCCCCAAGATGAGCGTCGCCGATAATCTTGCGTTCAAGATGTTCGATGTCAGGCGCAACGGCCGGCCTGCCTTCTGGTGCAGTCGCAAAGATATGGCGCGCAATGCTGATCGGCTGATTGCCGAGTTCAACGTCAAGACAACCTCGCCCGATGCCCGTATCGCTTCGCTGTCGGGCGGGAACGTGCAGAGAGCTGTTCTGGGGCGCGAGCTGACCGGCGAGGTGAATGCGCTGATCATCTCCAACCCCTGTTTCGGGCTGGATTTTGGTGCGGTCTCCGCCATTCGCGACCGCATCATCGAAGCCCGCAACAACGGCACGGCAGTGCTGCTGATCAGCGAGGACCTTGACGAGATCATGGAGCTTTCTGACCGCATATTGGTCATGTCAGAAGGGCGCATTGCCTTTGAAACCACCGCCGCCGCGGCAGATCTGACAGAGATCGGGCAGCATATGGCAGGGCATGCCGCATGACACAGATCCCCGCCCGACCTTTCGATTTTCCGCTCGCCCGTGATCAAGTCGCGCTGATCATTATCGACATGCAGCGCGATTTTGTCGAACCGGGTGGCTTTGGTGCCAGCCTTGGCAACGATGTCCGCCCGCTGCAAGCAATCGTGCCCACGGTTGCGCGGCTGCTTGCAGGCTTTCGCGCCGCTGGCTTGCCGATCTTCCACACCCGCGAAGCGCACCGCCCCGATCTGTCCGATTGCCCACCCGCCAAACGTCTACGCGGTGCGCCTGCGCTACGTATTGGGGACCCCGGTCCAATGGGCCGTGTGTTGATCGCAGGCGCGCCCGGTTGCGAGATCATCCCCGCGCTGACCCCGCTGCCCGATGAACCCGTCATCGACAAACCCGGCAAAGGTGCCTTCTACGCCACAGACCTCGGCGATCAGCTTGCCGAACGGGGGATCACTCAGCTTGTCTGCGCAGGTGTCACGACCGAGGTTTGCGTACAAACCACGATGCGCGAGGCCAATGATCGCGGGTTTGAATGCCTTTTGGCGACCGATGCCACCGAAAGCTATTTCCCAAGCTTCAAAGCTGCCGCGATAGAGATGATCGTTGCCCAAGGGGGTATCGTCGGCTGGGCAACCGATACGGATACAATTCTAGGAGCGATCAATGGCTGAGCGTATGCCATCACCAAACGTGTTTCGGGGGCTCGTGCCCGACGGTTGGCAAAACATGACGTTCGAGCCCTTCCGCGAAGGCGTCGAGATTTGCCACCTTGGCCGCGGTGGTCCGGACGTCGCCTTGCTGCGCTACGCCCCCGGTGCCTCTGTTCCCCGTCATCGCCATCAGGGGCTGGAGGTGATCATCGTCCTGTCCGGCAGCCAAAGTGATGACCATGGGCGGTATCGCGCCGGGGATGTCGTGCTGAACCCGAAAGGAAGCGAACATGAGGTCTGGTCCGTGGATGGATGTACCGTCCTGATCCAGTGGGAACGCCCGGTAGCGTTTGTCGACTGAGCGACAAACCTTATCCAGATCGCCTTGCTGATCGCGGAACTGTTGCTTTTGCAAAGTTGTCGGGTCAATTTTCATACGTGTCTTGGTTTTAAATTTAGCCGTAAGCCGTGCCGTCGAAAAGCCGAGGGATTAGCGACAAATGCCTCCGGGTTCGGTCGTGGTCTCATTCGTTCGGACAGGTTTGCGCCCAGTTTAACGTGTATCTTCTAAGCCAGCAGCAATTACACTAAATTGGTCAAAACTAGAGGCCTGAGAATACAACCGTCAGCCCGGCCGCACAGAGCGCGATCGTCGGTATGGGTCGGCGCGCTCCGATCAGACCGGACGAGAGTAACGTCAGACCCAAGGCCACGCGCACCGCCGCCAAGAGAGCGGCCAGTGGAGCGTCCGAGAGCCGCAGCATGTCTGGATTGGCGAGCATGCCCAACGGAATGATATAAAGCCCAATGCCAAGTGCCATTGCTGTCAGCGCGACCTTCAACCAGTTCTCGCCGATCATAGGTGTTGATGCCCATCCAGACCGCGACGAACTACAGCAGCGCTGGCAGGGCTGCGGCGGCCATAATGCCGGTGTAGGGCACGCCGGTAAGCTCGACCATGACAAAGGCACCGGCACCCATCAGGGGTGGCATGATCTGCCCGCCGGAGGAGGCTACGGCCTCGACCGCGGCGGCAAGGCGCTTGGGATAGCCAAGCTTCGTCATCGCGGGCAGGGTGATCGCGCCGGTGGAGGCGACATTCGCCGAGGCAGAGCCCGAGATGGAGCCGAACAGGGCTGACGACAACACCAAAACCTTGGCGGCA